>Ga0256404_1001133_pt1 | contig 66790 bp, 50 predicted proteins | sample RumenRJG_01DNA_FD_185990 | JGI IMG/M metagenome (GOLD analysis project Ga0256404, IMG submission 185990) | Bovine rumen microbial communities from Lethbridge, Alberta, Canada - RJG_01 | ecosystem: Host-associated > Mammals > Digestive system > Stomach > Rumen | place: Canada: Alberta | collected... | reverse complement strand
AAAAAGAAGGTTCAGGGACGCAAATAAATATTCTGCAAACCAAAAAAGTAGCTTTTAGACCTTAAGTTGATGATGTTATAGCATGCTACACGCGTTTTGTGCTTGTAACTATATACGTTAGCCGCTCTCGCGGCAGCACAAAACGAGTGTTTTCGCAAGCCGTTTCGCTTCTTTGCGCCATTTTCAATATAAAATCGGTTATAATGCGTTTGCCCTGTTAATTGCTGTTTTCTCATTTCAAAAAAAGATATGTCGTCTCAGCGCCGTTAAGATTGTCGTAATAAAAATTGGTCATATTCCAGCGGTTCTGGAGTGCGAAGAATGAGCGTGAACGAATCAGATAGACAATCGGGCATTGCTCCAAAAAGATTTTCTGATATTCGTCCCAATAAGGCTTGGCTTTCTCATAATCGACTATGCACTTTGCCGTATGATAAAGCTCATCAACGCGAGCTTCCCATCCAGTGGCAGGAGATTTTTGGAGCGGATTCCATAAATGCAGGTTTCCGTCGCTCACCCATACATTGCTTCCCTGGGTCGGAAAAATCGAACCGCCGCCAAATCCAATCATGATTGTCTGCCAGTCGTAGCTCGACATAAGCTGATCAACAAGTTTCTGGAAGTCTGTCGGGCGCGCCGTAATTGTGATTCCTTCTTTTTTGCACTCATCAGTGATAATCTGTGCTATGTCAGAAAAAATCGCCGCGCTTGCCGTATAAGTCAAATCAAATTCAACACGCCTGCCTTTTTCATCGTACAAAAATCCATCATCATGTTTTGAAAAGCCCGCTTCAGACAGAAGTTTCTGGGCATGGGCATGACTGTAACGATATTGAAGGATTATATTTTCATCGTAATATTTGTTTGCGGCCGGGAAGAAAGAATATGTCGGCTCCCCAAGCCCGCGGTAAGTCTGCTGAATAATTCGCTCGCGGTTCAAAAGGCAGCTCATCGCCTGCCGGAATTCTTTTTTAGTGAACCATTCGTAAAAAGGCTCGTTTTTGTTTTTGGGATTCTGATTGAAACTCCAGAAAGAAGCGTTCATAGAGCCATCCGCATTGAAGACTGTGTAGCCTGATTTTTCGGAAGCTTTTTCTGCAATCGGAGTGCCGTCAAGGTTAAGCGTACAATTGGCATTTTTTACGACTTCTTCAAGCTGTTCCGGACTTGGTGAAAAGCTCTCCAATTTTCCTTGTTTAAATAGAAGAAAAGCAGTGTTCTGGTCGCCAATAATCTGCACAATCTGATCTTCTGGATAATAATGACTCTCACCATTCTCGTCCTTTTTCCAATAATCTGGATTGCGCTTGTACAAAAGCCTCTGTCCGGGCGTGTATTCTGTCAAAAAATATGGACCGCAGCTTGGAATTGTCTTTGGATCGCTTGCCACTGTGAAAAGATTTTTTACAGCAGCCGCCCCGCCCTTTTCTTTGGCAGCCCTGTACAAAAATGCCGGGCCGAAACTCATGTTCGTGCTCAAAACCGGTTCAGCGATAATCTTCGGGAAATGAAAGACAAAACGCCTATCGTCAATTTTTTCGATTGTTATTGGTGCGCTCGTTCCGTCATCCATCGGCATAAACTGCGAGTTGTAAGCAGAAGAGCCGCATTCTTCATCCCCCTGAATCTCATTGTACCAGAAAACAACATCATCACTGGTAATTTTGACCCGTGGCTTGGCGTTATCATAAAAAGACCAGTAAATATCATCGCGGAGAGTGTAAATCAAATCAAGCTTATCGTGCTCCTCATCGATTTTAATCTCAAAATCAGCCAGAAAAGGCTTCCATTTTCGCTCGATTATGTCATAATCCGCAAGATACTGAACAAGCGGAGCCATTACGCTTGCTGTCGTTCCGTCCTTTTCGGCGACGAGCAGGTTAAAGCTTTTGGGATCGCCCATAATCGAATCATTCCAAGTGCCGCCAGCTTTTCCCGCAACAAATTTATTGGTTGTATTCGGCTTGGAGACAGTTTTTTCGACAAGCTCATTCGCCCCCGCAGCACGAGCGGCCTCAATTTCAGAGAGTGTCATTTCGGGATATTTGTTACATGAAAAAAGTAAAATAAGCAATGAACTGCAACTAGTGAGAATTTTTTTCATAAGAAAAGTATAACATTTAAAAAGGGGGAAGTCTCCCCCTACGGTCGCACTTTGTTGCGCCCTACCCCTTCTCCTGGGGCTTTGCCCCCAGGGCAAACGCATTATAATCGAATTCATATTAAAAATGGCGAGAGGGAGTGAAACGGCTTACGGAAACACTCGTTTTGTGCTGCCGCGGGAGCGGCAACCGTATATAGTTACAAGCACAAAACGCGTGTAGCATGCTAGCATGCGGTTCCGATAAGCCGTTTTCACGACCGGAAGCCATTTTTGACAGCAAGTATTTTATAATGCGGTTGTCCTGGCTTTGCCCCTGGCCCCAAATGACTTTTTTCCTTTAAAACTATATAATTCTTTTATGAAAAAGTTTCGGCCCTTGGATTTTTTGATTATTTCTATTGTGCTTGCATCCGGAGTTTTTCTTTGCGTAAAAAATGCAATGCGTCCGGCGGCAAAAGTCCATGTAAAAGCAGCCGACATCGAATACGAATACTCAGCCAAAGAAGACGGAATTCACAAAGTTCAGGGAGTGCTCGGAATCACGACCTTTGAAATCAAGGGCGGGAAAATCCGTATAATCGACTCTCCCTGCCCCAACAAAATCTGCGTGCATCAGGGCTGGGATTCGCCGCTTGTTTGCCTTCCGAACAATGTGATTATATCGCTCGAAGATGAAAAAGGAGACTATGATGCGCTCACAAACTAAAAATCAAGTCGCCTATCTATCTGCGCTCACGCTGCTTTTTTCTTACATCGAAATGATTCTTCCTCGAACGGTTCCGTTCTTTCGCCTGGGCTTGGGTAATATCGCAGTTTTAATGGCATTCAATCTGCCGCTCGCACCTTTTTTGTTGCTCTCATTAATCAAAGCTACGGCCGCATCTCTCATGGCGGGCACTCTTTTTTCGCCTTTTTATCTGGTTTCGCTCGCACAAAGTTTTTCAAGCGCAGTCGTTATGTACATGATTGCTGGTATAAACAAAAAATGCGGAGGAAAGCTTTTTTCTGTATACGGCATTTCCGTGCTCGGTGCCACGATTAGCGCAGTCGTTCAGATTCTTCTCTGCTCGCTTTATCTCGGAACGGGAACATTCGCGCTTTTGGGAGCAATGCTGATTTTTAACACGGCGAGCGGAATTCTCACGGCATTTTTCTGCACAAAACTTGAGAACAGCGGATTCGATTTAAGTCCAGAGATTCAAAAAACTGAAACAGTGCTTTCACCAAAGTCTTCTTCAAAAAATCCACTCGTGCAGATTTTCTTTGCGATTGCAATTCTTTCTTCAGCGGCTTCAATTTTCTTCATCAAAAGCATACCTGTCCTTGCTCTTGCATTTTGTCTGAGTCTTATAGCGCAACGGCTTTGCAAACGTAAGATTCTTATTCTTCCGCATATTTCGCTCTGGATTTTCGTGCTTATCTCAACGATTCTCGTTCCCGAAGGAAAAGTTCTGGTCAAACTCTGGAATATTTCTATCACACAGGGCGCAATTCTTTCTGGAATCCAAAAATCGCTACGTCTTTCTGCTGTGAGCGCGTTGAGCCAGTGTGCAGTTATTCTCCAGCCGCCAAAGAATTCAATTCTTGCACTTTCTCTTCTATATTATAAAAACATGAGCGACAAATTTCGTTCCACAAAAGGAAATCTTTTCCAGAGAATCAAATCGACACTCTCATAAAATTTTATTCAATTATGGAAACTTTTTCGAAAGGGTAAATCAGTTTTATTGCACCGGAAAGCCCGGATGAATAAACAAGCTCACGCTCTTTTGTAATCAGTACGAAATCAAAATCTCCCGCAGATTTCCAAAAATCAATCGCTCGCTCTTTGCCCATTACGAAAAGAGATGTGCTCAAAGAATCCGCATAAACTCCCTTTGCGCAAACTATCGTCACGCTTTCCAAATTGCTTTCTGCTGGACAGCCGGTATTCGGGTCAAAGATATGAATATAGCGTTTTCCATCCTCGCCAACAAAAAATCTTTCGTAGCCTCCGCTTGTTACCATGGCCTTTGACTCTATTTTTACAGCACAGGCAGCTTTTTCTGTATTCCACGGACACTTAATTCCTACAGTCCAAAGAGTGCCGTCAATTTTTTTACCAAGAGCTTGGATATTACCGCCCAAATCTAAAAGAGCAGATTTTATTCCATGCTCACAAAGAACCTCAACGGCCTTATCCCCCGCATAACCTTTTGCAATTCCGCCAAAATCAATCTGCATTCCGTCTGAAACGTGCACTTTAATCGGGAGATTTTCTGATTCAGCTTGAACCACAGTCAGTTTTGAAAAATTAGTAAGAGGAAGCAATTCATTGATTCGATTCTGCTCAACTATTTTGTAATTTTCGGTCGTAAAGCCCCATTCGCGAATAAGCGGATAAATCGCAGGGTTGAAAAGGCAGTCTGTTTTTTGATACATATATGAAGAAAAATCAAGCAGTTCCTTCACAGGAAGATGTACGAATACCTCACCCTGACCAGAATTATTAATTTTAAAGACATCGCTTTCTGAAATTGTTGTGGAAAGGATTTTTTCAAGCTGGCAGATTTCATCACGAACCGCATCGCAGGCTTCCTGCCCCTTTTTGGCATTTGAAGAAAAAACCTGAACCGTCATATATGTATTCATCGAATTGAAACTATCAAATGTCTTAATCTGCTTGCAGGAACACAAAAACGCACTAAAAAGCACTAAACTCATAGAATACGCAAAGAACTTTTTCATACGCAAAAACTTAGCAAAATATAAGAACATATTCAAGATTTTTAAATAATTTTCAAAGAAAGTAATTGACATATCACACATATTAGAATAAATTCACTTTCGTTAGCAACCACTAACTATTACAAAAATAGGAGTTTTTATGAAAAAAATTAAACTTTTTTCTATCGCATTGACCGCAATGTTTCTGGCCACTGCAATCGGCTTCACATCATGCTCAAATGATGATGATGAAAAATCAAATGATAATCCTGCCATTTCAAACGCAAGCGTCACAGACTTGAACGAAGCAATTATCAAAGCGAATGCTTACATTGCAGCCGACAAATCACTTGCTTCACTTAAAGCTTCTGTCGAAAAAGCAGAAAAATTACTTGCTTCGAGCAGTTCAAAAGAGAGCGATGCAACAGCAACCTTAGCGGCAATCAGCGCAGCTCTAGAATCTGCAAAATCAACAGCCACACTCAAAGAAAGTGCTTTTGCCGGCATTGCAGGCCCGTCAAACAGAAGGACTTACAAAGGTCTTTTTAATCCGACAATCCTTAAATCTAATTACGATTCAATCTGGCTCAAATATATCACACCTCTCATGGGAAGTGAGAAAGCCGAAGAAGCAGCAAAAATGCTCAAATCATCAATCAGCGGCCCGACATACGGAAAAAATCTCAGTGCAGAGCAGAAAGCGCAGGGACTTTTTAACTGCGAACTTCATCCAGAAGATACACTTCTCACATTCGCTGTTGACGATGGGAAATACACTTTGAGCGACGGCACAAATACTTACAGTTACGATTATCTTGGAATCAGCCACATGGGACAGACCGACGACTGGCATGCCTTCTTCCCGAATCAGGTTCCAGAAGGAGCAACAAGAAGCTTTGATTGTGCAGTTTACAAGGCAAAGGAAGAAAATGCTGGTGAATACAAATACGTTCTTCTCTGCCCTGACACTCCGGAAGAAACTTATCACATCGAATTCCGTTACGGCTCAAACATCAATGATTTGCAGTCTGCCTTGAACGGAGAATATGCATTCTGGCTCGCCGCAGGAATTCCAAATGATGCAGACTCAACAATGATTGAAAATGTAATCAAATTGTTCGTAGAGGAAAATCTTTCTAAAATGGCAGAATATTCTTACGCCCTCGTGAACATTCCGTTTGAGACATTCTTTGAGGAAGAAGCAGGCGAGTTTGATGCATACAGTGGCGCAACGACAAAAGTTGCAGCAGGAAACATGTCTTATGGAACTTACCACACACAGACCACAGCATCAGAAGCAACAACACGCGGTATCACCTATCCTGTAAAGATTGCAAAAGCTTCACTTTCTTCTCTCACAGGAACAGAAATAACAGACAAAAGCCCAAGCTTTGACGTAACTACATCAGCACGCGGAGAGAACAGCACAATCCGCTATTCGGGCAAACAGAATCTTTTCCAGAGCAGCGATTACAGCTACTACCTTCTCAAAAACGAGCCGGCTTATTACAAGGAACTTTCTGTTGTAGACGGAAAAGTTTCTGCAGGTAAAATCGTAGGCGAGGCAAAAGAAATCAAAAATCTTTACGTAACAATTGCAGCAGGTGAAGCTCACCACGACTTCTCTCCGACAATCACGCTTTATGTAGATGATCCAAATAATGCCGGCAAGGTGACAAAGCTCACTTTCAGCGATGAGGCAGACAAAGCCGAAAAAATTACGGATGCCGGAACGAGTGAACAGGTTTTAAGCGCATTGAAAGCAATCGTCGCAACAAGTTCAGAAGGAAAATCTTACGGTCTTACAACTTTGAGCAACTTCTTCTGGGGCAAAAGCCAGATTGGATTCAAAGCACCGCAAGACAAAGATTATTATCCTCAGCACGCTCTTGTCGGAAAAGAAGTTGCAAGCCTTACTTTCATTACAGAAAAAGGCCTTTATGTCGCAAAGAACATCAAGGTTGGAACTGTAGCAACAGACTCTGAGACAAAACTCATGACATTCACTGCAAATTCCGGCGATGAAGCAAAATTCGTAATTCCAAACTTGCAGGGAAAATAGCAGTAAGATTATCGGGTCAAGCCTGATAATGACTAATGACATCTTATTGTCATTGCCGGGCGTGCCCCGGCAATCTTTTGAGTGACAAAAAAGGGGCTTCCACCCGGAAGCCCCAACATGAAAAAATTGTTTTGGAAGCCGCAGCTATTTCTAGCTTAAATCTCCCTTTTATTTCCCGCTCTTCTTCTTCTTTGACATTACATCAAAGAGTACTGCGAGCAAAAGGACCATACCTTTAACGGCGCGCTGCCAGTTCATGTCAACACCAAGGATTGACATACCGTTGTTCAGAACGCCCATGAAGATAGCACCGACTACGGCACCACCTACTGTACCTGTTCCACCGTAAGCAGAAGCACCACCGATGAAACATGAAGCGATTGCATCCATTTCATAGTTCTGACCAGCTGTTGGCTGAGCTGAGTTCAATCGTGCGATTGTGACAAGAGCTGCAACTGCTGAAATGAAGCCCATGTTTGTGTATGCAAAGAACATTACTTTGTTTGTGTTTACACCAGAAAGTCGGGCAGCCTTTTCGTTACCACCAATTGCGTAGAGGTAACGGCCAGGAACTGTGTTCTGTGTGAAGTAACCGTAAGCTGCGATGATTACACCGAGCAAGATAAGGATTACTGGGAGACCACGGTCACGAGCAAGGAACTGTCCCAAAATTACGATTACAATAGAAAGAATTGCAAGCTTAGCAATGAACGAGCCTTTTGAAGAAACTGTATAGCCGTTCTTAATCTTCTTCTGGCGGCTTACGATTTCCATTACGAGATAAGCAAGCACACAAATCAATGTGAGAATCAAAGTGATAATCAATACATGTTTGTCAACAATCTCACCGAACACTTCAATTTCATTTGCTTCGGTTGCTTCGCCTGCACTTGGAAGGAAGCTCTCGAAAAGGTTCAGATATTTCTGTGGGAATGGAGCGATTGGTTTACCGTCGAGAACGATTGTCGCAACACCACGCCACAAGAGCATACCAGCCAAAGTTGTAATAAACGGCGGAATATGAACGAAAGCAATGAAGAATCCGTGGAACGCACCAATCATTGTACCAATGATAAGACAAAGACAGATTGCAAGCCAAATCGGCATTCCAAGATTGACAATGAACACACCTGCAAGAGCACCAACGAGAGCTACTACAGAACCGACAGACAAATCGATGTTACCACCTGTCAAGATACACAAAAGCATACCTGTCGCAAGAATAACTACATAAGCGTTCTGGCGGATAATGTTAGTGATATTTGCCGGAGCAAACAAAGAGGCCATTCCCTCTGTTTTAATACCAATCAAAACTTCAAAAAGAAGCATTACGCCAACAAGGACGAAAACCATTGTGTTACCCTTGAAAACTGATTTCAAGGATGCGGTTAACTTATTCGTGTTTTCCATATTATTCTCCATTATTTTCTAAATTGTCAGTTTTACCAGAATTGATAATTTCTGTCATAATCTTTTCCTGAGTTGCTGTTCTTCCGTCCATTTCGGCAACCATTCGGCCTTCGTTCATGACGTAGATTCGATCGCACATGCCCAAAATTTCAGGCATCTCAGAAGAAATCATGATTACAGACTTTCCTTCTGCCACCATTCGGTTGATGACACAGTAAATTTCATACTTTGCACCAACATCAATACCACGGGTCGGCTCGTCCAGAATCAGGATGTCCGGCTCGGCAAAAAGCCATTTTCCAAGAAGGACTTTCTGCATGTTTCCGCCAGAAAGGTTTCCGACATTCTCCATGACAGTAGCGCATTTTGTGTGCATTTCGACTGCCATGTGCTCTGAATACTGTCGCTCCTTGTCAAAGTCGATTATCCAGTGCTTTGAAATCTTCTCAGGCTTTGCGGCCGTTGTGTTCTTACAGATTGACTCAGTAAGAATCAAGCCGTTGCCTTTTCGATCTTCTGTAACATAAGCAAGACCAGCTTTGATTGCTGATTTTACATTCGGGAAAGAAACTTCCTTTCCGTTCATGAAAATGTGACCACGGATGTTCGTGCCATATGAGCGTCCGAAGAGACTCATTGCAAGCTCCGTTCGTCCAGCACCCATAAGACCAGAGATTCCAAGAACCTCGCCTTTTCGCAAGTTGAAGTTGATGTGGTCACAGACTTTAATTCCGTCAAATACAGGGTGATCTACGCACCAGTCTTTGACTTCAAAACAAACGTCTCCGATATGCGGCTCACGTTTTGGGAATCGGTCGGTAAGGCTTCGTCCTACCATTGCCGAAATAATTGTATCTTCAGTAAAACTATCTTTCTGTTTATCAAGGGAAGTGATGGAAGTACCATCACGAATGACTGTAATCTTATCTGCAACATAAGAAATTTCGTTCAGCTTATGTGAAATGATGATTGAAGTCATTCCCTGCTTCTTGAACTCAAGCATAAGGTCAAGAAGATGTTTTGATTCTATTTCATTCAATGATGCCGTCGGCTCGTCCAAAATAAGAAGACGTACATTCTTTCCAAGCGCTTTTGCAATTTCTACAAGCTGCTGTTTTCCGACACCAATGTCCTTAATCAGTGTTTTTGATGAATCTTTAAGGCCGACCATTTTCAAAAGTTCATCGGCTTTGTCAAATGTCTCCGACCAGTTAATTTTTGCTTTGCTTCCCCGTTCGTTTCCGAGGAACATGTTCTCTCCAATCGTAAGAAGAGGAACAAGTGCGAGTTCCTGATGAATGATGACTATTCCTTTTGCCTCGCTGTCCTTAATCGTCTGGAATTTACAAACTTCGCCATCGTAAACAATATCGCCGCTGTACGTTCCGTATGGATAGATTCCACTCAGAACATTCATCAAAGTTGATTTACCGGCTCCGTTTTCACCACAGATTGCGTGAATCTCACCTTCTTCAACGGTAAGGTTTACGTTATCAAGTGCCTTTACGCCAGGAAACAGCTTGGTGATATTTTTCATTTCCAATAATGTCTTAGCCATTGGAACCCCTCTTTTTTTAGTTTTTGGTCATTTGAAAAAAAAGGGCTGCCAGAATTGTGTTTTGACAGCCCCTCAGTCAGATCAGTTCAACTATTTGAGCTGAGCCTCTGTGTAATATCCAGAATCAATCAACAATTCTTTGTAGTTGTCTTTTGAACCGTAAACTGGTTCACAAAGGAATGAAGGGATGATTCCAGTTCCGTTGTTGTAAGTTTTTGTATCATTTACAACTGGTTTTTTACCGTTCATGATAGCATCAACCATCTCAACAACTTTAGCAGCAAGTGTACGTGTATCTTTGAAGATAGACATAGCCTGTGTGCCTTTGAGCATGTTCTTTACAGCGATGATATCGCAGTCCTGACCAGTGATGATTGGGAAGTCTTCTGCTGTGTATCCTGCAGAGAGGAGAGCATTTGTTACACCGTTAGCTGTTGAGTCGTTTGAGCAGTAAACTGCATCGAGTTTTGTGCCTTTTGGACCATATTTGTTAGCTGTGATGAGGTTCTCCATTCGTTTCTGAGCCTCTTCTGTTGACCAGTTGAGAGTAGCAGCCTGTGCTTTTGCTGTCTGGCCAGAAGGACAAACGATTACGCCTTTGTCGAGGTATGGTTTAAGAACGTCCATTGCACCACCGAAGAAGAAGTTGATGTTGTTGTCGCCTGGATCGCCTGTGAAGAACTCCATGTAAACTGGGTCAGAAGCTGAGCGGCTCTTGAGGCCGAGTTTGTCAACGAGGTAGTCACCCTGGATTGTACCAACTTTGTAGTTATCGAATGTAGCATAGTAAGAAACTGCTTTTGAATCCATAATGAGGCGGTCATAAGCAATAACCTGAACCTTCTTTTTGCGTGCTGTTTCAAGAACGTTTGAAAGTGAAGAACCATCGATAGCAGCAATTACGAGGATTTTGCATCCACCAGTAATCATGTTCTCAACCTGTGATACCTGAGTTGGGATATCGTTTGCAGCATACTGAAGGTCTACTTTGTAACCAGCTTTCTCGAGCTGGGCCTTCATGTTAGCACCGTCCTGGTTCCATCGCTGAAGATCTTTTGTTGGCATTGAAACACCGATTGGTGTTTTCTTTGAGATTTTCTTTGCAGCAAATACGCTCGGAGCGAGCATGAGACCTGCAAGCAATACAGCAATAATTTTTTTCATAGGATCCCCCTTTATGAAATAAATAGAATTTGCGCTTGGGATTTGAATCCACAGACGCTTTTTGTTTTGATGTGTTCATTCTACATTATCAACAGGGGGCGGGAGCACCGATGTTTTTCAAATTTTTGCTATTTTGTGTTAAATTTCGATATAAATCTGGAATTTTTTGCCGTTATTTCTAGAATTTTTTGCACTAAGATTTGTGCTACTTGTAGATTTCACCGTGTGTATGGAAGCCGGAGCCTACAATCACAGAATCAATCGTATCTTTGGTGACGATTTTTGGTTCAAGCCATACCACAGGAATTTCTGCAAAACCGTTGTTTATTGTCTTCCCTGTCCGAACAACATCCTCAACTTTTTCGCCTCTTGCAAGGAGAACGGCATAATCCGCAGCCTGCTCGGCGAGTGAAGTAATAGGTTTGTACACTGTAAAAGCCTGGACCCCGCGCACAATGTTCTGGCAGGCAGCAATATCGGCATCCTGACCGCAGATTGCGACGTGCCTGTCCGGGCAATAATCCGCAATCGCCTGAATCACACTGCCCGCAAGAGCATCATTTCCGCAGATAATTGCGTCCGGGATTTTGTTTCCGGTAACGATTTTGACGGCTTCCTGATAAGAAAAATCATAATTCCAGCCTTCTGTGTAATAAGTTCCGCGAATATTCACTTTTTTGTCACGGATAGCAGATTTTATTCCCTGCTGCAAAAGAATCATGTTGAAATCATCTTCCGGCCCAAGAATACAGTACCAGTCCGGGCCAACATCCTGAGAAAGCATACGTTTTGCCATAAGCTCTCCCACCCGCTCGGTATTCACCGAAATATACATGCTGATGTCGGCGTCGGTAATCAATCGGTCATAAGAAATCACCGGAATTCCTTTTGCTCGGATTTTCTGGATAATATCTGTGAGCGAATCGCGTTTTTTTGCAAGAACGACAACCGCATCAACCTTGCGCTCCATCAAATAAAGAAGCTGTTTGTTCTGAACGTCCACGCTGTTTCCTGCATTCTGAACAATTACGTCCGCACCAAGTTCCTTAACGCGGTTCATGAAAATATCCAGATCGCGCTGCCATCTTTCCAAAGCGAGGGTATCTATTGAAAACCCGATGCAGAGTTTTTGAGACTCGCCTGAAGATTTTTCTGAATCACGAGAAGACACTTCAGTCCGCCTGCAGCTCGTAAAAGCAAGAAAAATCAAACCAAGAAGAAAAATTGAGAAAAAAGCAGATTTATTTTTGTGCTGCATCGCGGAACTCCGTAGGCGTCATGCCGAATTTATTTCTGAAAGTGCGGCTGAAATAGTTCTGGTCATTGAATCCGACTTCCGCACTGATTTCCTTTATGCTCAATGAATTGTCCTTCAAGAGCGAGCGGGCCTTTTCCATGCGGGCATCCGAAACATAAGTGACATAATTCACGTTTTTTTCTTCTTTAAATAGCTTGCTCAAATAGAAAGCACTTACGTTCACCGCCTGAGCCGTGTCTTCAAGGGAAATATTTTCTGAAAGATGATCCGAGATGAAAGCAGTCGCCTTTTCAATAATCGGATTGACCGCACGTGAAGAAGCTTCCAGAACTGTGGCAGCAGATTCAGTGCAGAGATTGCGAACAAACAGCTCGAGCTTTGACATATCATTTTCCTTGCTCAAAATCGAAAATGCATTGTCGAAACTCTCATTGTGATATGAAGCGTCTACTTCAGTGGCAATATTCCGGGCATTAACAATAAGCTCAAACAAAGAATTCTTAATTTTATCGATATTATCATACTTTTTTTGAAGGGCTTCAAAATATTTTCCGATAAAAGCCTGTAAGCCGCCAGCATCACCCGCACGGATCCGGGCAAAAATCTTCTCCGCAATTTCGCCAGCCTGGGTCTTTTCTTCCTGCTTTCCGACCCACTCGTCAGCAAAAATAATTCCGCCCTGCTCAGGAGCTGAGTTCAGCATTTCCAGAGCCTTATTGTAAGCAGAACCTGTCGCCGCCGGAGAAACTTCAATTTTGCTCACACCGGCCCTGATTCCTGACTTTATCTGAATCGAAAGCAGGTTGTACAAGGACTTGATATTTTCGGTAATCACAGAGCAATCTCCGTTCTTGTACATTTTGGAAGGAAAATAAAAGAAAATAGCAATCCGATTCATCATAAAAGAACCGATTATGCAGTGAGTTTTCGGCGTAAGAATACTTCGGATTTTCGTGTAGATTTCGAGAAGTTTTTTGCTTTCCGCGTTTGGAATTTCAAGACAGCAGAAGCACCAGACACAATCTTCAATCTCAAAATATGAAAAATAATCGGAAACATCATTATCGCCGCCAAAAGCAGCTGAATAAATGAAATCGCTCTCAACCATAGGCGAAACAAGGTCGAGTTTTTTGTGAAGCTCAACCTCATTAGAAAGCTGACCGCGTTTTTTATCGACAGCCGACATGGCCTCACGGACAGTATCAATTACGGTATTGCGGTTCACTGGTTTGGTGAGATATTTAAAAGCTCCGAGACTTACGGCTTCCTGGGCATACTGAAATTCATCGAACGCACTAAGAATAATCACCACTGTTTCTGGTTTTGAATGCATAATATAGCGTACGGTTTCCAATCCGTTAAGACCGGGCATATTTATGTCCATGAAGATGATGTCAATCTGATTTTTTGCGACGATTTCAAGGGCTTCAGTACCGCTCGTTGCAGAAAAAATCTGTACCTGCTCAGAAAAATTCTTGTTTAAGATAAAAGTGAGAGAATCGACCATTATTTGTTCATCATCAGTCAGTAAAATATTATACATTTGGAATCCTCAGCAAAAATTTTGTTCCGCCACCCTCATTTTCAAGGATATCAAATACATCGTACCGATGAAAATACAATCTGAGCCGTGAAATTACGTTCACAAGGCCAGTTCCGTTTCCTTCAGCGCTTTTGGAGACTTGTTTTTCAGAATCGAGCTGCCCGGAATCAGTTTTTTCAACGTCTTTTACTTCCGGATTCAGGCTCAGAAGAGTTTTTTTGAGTTCTGGATCAAATCCAGCCCCGTTATCAGACACAGAAACTTTTGTCATATATAATTCAGGCTCAACAGAAAGCTCCACACGGATTTTCGTGCCATTATAGCCGTGTTTGATACAGTTCTCAACCAAAGGCTGTAAAATCATGCGTGGCAATCGCTGCAAGTGCTTTTCGTTCGAGACATTTTTGACAAATTCAAATCGCTCACCGAACCTGACTTTCATAATGTACACAAAGTTATCAATCAGGGCAAGTTCTTCATCAATCGTAGCCGCCTGACCTTTCTGACTTATGTTATATCGGAAGAAATCAGCCACCTGCTCCATAAAATAACAGGTTTTGTCCGCACCCTCAATCATCGCAAGCTGTGCACCGGTGTTAAGAGTATTGAACAAAAAATGCGGGTTAATCTGATTCTGTAGTGCCCGGAGCTGTGCAGCAGCATAAAGTTCCCGTGCTTCCATTTCTTTTTCGCGAAGTTCCGTTTCTTTTGCGGCTTTTTCCCAAATTTGATCGATATAATCCCTGATGCTGATTGTCATGCGGTCAAATGCACGGCAAATCGTACCAATCTCCGTAGAATCATTGTTATTGAAAAGCGGAACCTCAAAATCCTTCTGGGCAATTCTCAAAGCAACCGAAGAAAGTTCCGAAAGAGGTTTTGTAATAGCCGTGACCGACATATAAACGAGGATAAGAACCAAAATAAAGAAGACAAAAAGCATGGCACAGTTAAGCTGAGTAAGAATAAGAAGCCGCCCCCTGTTCTCGGAATAAACGTCAGCGTTTCGCCTCATAAGAAGGATATTTAATTCCTCAATCTGACTCTGCAGCATATCATAGCAGACAAGACACTTTTTATAACTGTCCTGAGCCTTGTATTCGTTGTTTGCGCGCTGGGCAACGACCGCATATTTTCCGAACGAATACAAAGTCATAATCAGCTGTTTAACGACATACTCTTTTTGCAAAACCTTGTCAGTGGAAGGATACTCCGGAAACCAGTAAATCAGCTCCTCGCTTGCCGCCTGAAAATGGTAGAACGAGTCAATGCTTTCAAAAGTGCGGTATGCGATGTAATTCTCAAGGGACTTTTCCATGTTTCCGAGCTGAGTAGAAATTTCAGTGAGCTGGGTGTTGGTCTGATAAGACTCTCCAAGCCGCCCAATCATCCGCTGATTAAGAAAAATAATGACCAGAAGATACAAAGTCATGAAAAATACCGCTGAAATGACACAGAACATGATTCGCCAGCGGATACTCTTGCCTTTGAACGGAATTTTCATTTCTGCCCGCTCCTTCTGACCTTCACGTCAGCCGCAATATAATTGTTCGCATAGCCTCGCCTGATGTACTCAAAAAGTTCCTTCATTGCGGTTCGCCCGATTTTTTCAGAATCAATAGAAAGAAGCTCCGTCACAGTGCCTTTGTTCAGATAAGTCTCCAGAACCTCACCGTCACCGAAGCCAATTATGCCGATTTTTCCGTCCTTGTGAATTTCGGTCACAAGCTGGGCGATTCTGATTGTGTCTTCGGTCGTGAGGCATACCAAAAGGTCGAAAGACTCCTGAATTATCAGTTTTTTTATGTCCGCCACCGAAGAACTTATGCTCCCAGAACTGTCAAAATCAAGAACGGAAGTTTTTATATCAGAATGAAGAGAAAGGGCGTTCGACAGGCTGTTCATGAGTGTGCTGTAATTGGTGCCGCTGTCTTCCGCAATATTGATGATTGCAATCCGCCCTGCCCCCGAAAGATAATCAGAGCTTTCCTGCGCAATTTTACGCCCCAATTCTGAATAATTCGTACCAATGAAAGAAATTTGAGGAAGTTCAGGGTGATACTGCGACAAAGTTACGAGCGGAATCAGTTTTCCCTGAATGTTAAGCGGCAGCTCAATGTCCTCTGGCATTTCGGGAATACAAATAATTATGCCGTCAGGATTGATAAAAGAAGCAAAATTGAACAAAGACTGTAAATTTTTATCAGAAGAATAAGTTTTGGGAACATAAAGCTCCACCACACAATCATAAGCGTCACTCACAGATTTTGCACCATTATAAATGCTGGTCAAAAAATTCTCGTCTTCGGATTCTCCAAGAATAAGGACATGGTTCTCACAGGATTTTGCGTTAGTGGCAGAAACTTCATCGCGCCCCAAAGCCAGCGAAACAAGATAAAAAATATAAAAACAGGCCAGGACAAACAAAAGCAGAAGAAGAAAAACAGCAGACACCTTCAAACGATTTTTCATATATGATAGAATTATAACATGAAGAAGGTGTGAAGTCTCCCCCCAGGGCAAACGAATTAAAATCGATTTTTTTTACATTGCATTCATTCAACTTATTGACACTAATGCCCGATTTTCATATAATGTTCAAACTTAATTTGTATTTAATTTTAGGTAGGTAGAATCATGTCTAGAATTTGTGATATTTGCGGAAAAGGCTCTCAGCACGGCAACCGAGTTAGTAAGTCATACAACCACACACGCCACACTTGGAGACCAAACCTCATCAAGGTAAAGACAGAAGATTTCGGACGAACAGAGACTTTGACAGTATGCACTCGCTGCTACCGCTCAGGCTTCGTTACAAAGAAGATTTCTGTAGTTCCTGCAAACGCTGGCGCTCCAAAAGCAGCCAACTAATTCAATTTTCACAGTTGAATGAACCCGCTGGATAAACTCCGGCGGGATTTTTTTTGCCAGAACGAATCTGGCAAAGACCTTACGAACGTGTAATTAAAAGTGCAACAAGGATAATCAAGTGTGTTGCCAAAGTATAAAGCCAGCTCAAAAAATTACTGACTCCGCCATTGAACAAACCTTTGTTTCCAAAGAAATCAGAAACAACAATCGCAGCAATCCATACAATTACGACAATCAATTTGAGAATTTTACTGAAAGTTCCAATCCTGTCCCCGATAAAAAGCTGGAGCAGGATAAAAATTCCTGAAAGCAGCTCAATGCCACCGAATACCAGCACGAGGATTTTTGCTAAATCCCCGCTAAAAATGCTTTTGATTGCCCGGCAGCCAAAATCACCGCCGCCCTGCAAAGCCCAAATTCCACCTACGGCAAGCATCAGGCTTACCGAAACATTTGCGATAATCGAAAGAATTCGCAAATCCGAATTTTTTGACATAAAACCTCCTTTAAAAACACCGCGTCTATGGCGTTTAATACCTTATTTTCTATATATCACTTTGAAAATCTCGCAGACAATTTTTGAATCTTCACGGGCTTCAAATCCGCACAAATCCGCCTCATCTTTAAGATATTCACGAATTTTATCACGCCATTCGTCCAGATTTTCGTTCTCACCGTCACGCTGAGCCAAATCCCAAGGAATTTCATTGAATGGAACGATATTCACATCAGTGAGCTCGATAATGCAGCGAGGCTCTTCCTGAGAATCAAGCACAACATAAACTTCTCCCCTCGAAGGTACCGGTTCCAGATTGATTTCAATCACATCGAGCGGTGTAAAGGTGGCAGTTTTTGCCCCGGAAAGCACAAGCGAAAGCTGAGTTTGACCGGTAAAACCAGAGTCCTCAAAAACAAGCTCTCCAGAATAAACGGCATTTTCTTCTTTTTGATTCGTTTCTTTTAGATAAGATTTCCAAAATTCTGTTGTTGTCATTATTTTCTCCCTGTTTTAATCAGCATAAGGATAAATGCAATAATAACAAAAATACTCGGGACAATTGCAAGCACAAGCTGAACAAGCGGGATTTCAGTTCCGAGAACATTGACAAGCCGAGAAGTCACGAAACCAAGCCTTAAAAGCAAGTCAAATACAACTGAAGAATACCCGGTAACGGCCGACAAAATAAGGAACATCCATGAAAAATCACGTGTGCGGCTCCAAAGCATAATTGCCAAAAAAGCAATCACACCACCGAGAAAAAGTTTGATGATAAAAAAGATAACTTCAGTTTCGGTCATACACCTTCTAAAGATTGTGCATTTGAATTGCTTTCATATTCAAAGGGTTTGTTTTTTAAAAGTGAAAAGTTTCCTTTGTCAGCCCCGAAAGGCACGATTGACGGCAGGTTATATCTCGGACTGATCACCAGATGACATTCAAGACAATGCAAAACAAAAGCCTGATAATCTGACTCCGGAATTTTCGGGAAAAGATAAGGACCGCGCCGCTCCCAGTATTTTGAAATAATCTGGTCGTAAATGAACCAGTGCTTTTCTTCGCGCTCCTGCAAAGCTTTGATCAGGTCGTAAATTGAGCGGGTTACAGCCGCACAAACCGGGGCCGGAAGAAAAACCTCGCCAGCAAAGCCCTTGTATCTGGTAACGAGTTTTTGAACCTGGGCCTTAAGCTGTTCCTCATCAAGTGCAAGAAACTTTATTGCATCCTTTTTGACAGCTAGAACATAAATATCGCTTGCCCATGGCAGAGGTGGTGCAAAAACAATACAGTTGATTGTACGAGGATCTACACCTGCGCTATTCCACGGCTTCCAAACCGAAGTTGACTTAATTGAGAAATAAAGGCCAATCTCAAGGGCAGCCTGCTTGTCAGAGAAAGTGAATGCGACACGTTCATCGCCAAAAAGAGCCGAAACCGCATGATCAAGCTGATTTTTCTCACGCCCACATGGAGCAGAAAAATCGGTAAAATAATTGCCTGTAATTCCGCGCTCCAAAACATTTTTGAACACGGTAAAAACAGAGCCGCCCCAACCCAAAATCGCACGCCCGTTCTCCTGCCACAAGTCCGTAAGACGCACGCCCTTTGCTGTATACAAAAAACATTTGCGGGCACGCTTGATTGTTCCGAAACGAGAATATATTTCTTTTGGAAGATTCAATAATTCTAACATTTAAGAAGATTATACCAAAAAATAAAAGATATTAAAAGAAGAAAAAACAGGCTGCCAGTTTTGAAGCAATGCTCAGTCTGGCAGCCTGTGAAAAATCAAAGGAGGGGATTACCAATTATATGAATATGGATCAACATCTGGCAATTTGCTAACTATTTCGAAACTTTCTCCGAAGTAGAGGTTTGTTCCGTCATAGAATGCCTTGCCATTTTTAAACTCCTCTACTTTTGTTTTTTGCGTAATGACCATTTTTCCAGATTCATCTTCATCTGGTCCAATTGATGTATTTACAGCTTTTCCATTAACCGTCAAAACACCTTTATTATTCACATAGACGCCTGTAATGTCTGAAGTTTGGCTATAAGATATACCTTTATCCATCTCAGCCAACTCCTTTTTTTTGTCAGCCACTTCTTTTTCGTCCATAAAATTCGCCATCTCACTTAGCATTGCAGCCATTGTTTTTTTGAATTCTGAGGTATAAGAAATTTTTGAGTTTGATACCATTGCGCCAGTAAAGGCTCCTGCACTTGTTGTTTTAATCTCAACACTCATTCCGCCTGTCACCTTAGCCATAGGAATTGACTTGCCTGCTTTTTCATTTTCAACATTTACAGTTTCATTTATATCCAGGCCCCATGAGAAAGTTGAATCCAAATCTTTACCTGCTGAGCGAGACGTCTTCATGTTATAGATATAATATTGATTATCAATCATAACAAGATGCAAAGACATGTCCAAAGATGACATTGCAGAAGATATTGCTGCATTGATACTGTTCTCTTGCTCTGGATCCGACATTTCTTTTAATTCGCCTGTTGATTTATCGTATTTGTATGTAGCATCAGGCTTTTCGTCTCTGTACTCACTACGAACATAATACTCATTTACGATAATCTCACCGTCCTCTTTGGTAAATTCATAGTAAACTGCATCATCGTCGTCATCAGAGCCATTGTTCCCTTTCAAAATGAGACCTTTAAGATTCTCTTCTTTTGGAAGTGAAAAACCAGCGATTTTTTCAATACTTGATTTACCAGCTCCACTACCCACTTCTACCTGAGTCACAAGCTGAACAAACGGCTTTTTGCTCTCAGTAGCTTCCGGCGGGATAATGGCCGTAATCATAACAGAACAGTCTGTAGAAGGAGTTGTCGCCGTAATTTCAAATTCGATTTTTATTTTTGAAATTGATTTAAGAATAGCCTTGAAATTTTCAAGACCTTTATCCTCAGAACCAGCAGCGGCACGACTTGCATCAACACGGCTCTGACGGAAAAATTCTGTTACATCATCACCCTCTTTGTACTTTGCGACAGTCTCATCACTCAACGGATTGCTGCTCAAATCAAGTTCACGAGTCTCTGTATAAGGAGCATTCGTTCCTTCAGTCTCTTTCTCTACATCTGCACTTATCGCTGTAGCAGAAGGCAAATTGCTTCCACCATCATCACTGCTATCACTACACGAGAAGAAGCCCAGCGAGAGCGTGACACACATAATTATACCAAGGATCTTTTTCATATTGACCTCCATAAAATTTTACTTAATATAATTAAACCAGTCACCCCCCCCCCATTTGTCAAGTATTATTTTTCGTTTCTCCGAAAAAAAAGGACACAGATTATATTATCCATGCCCTTTCCCTGTTTCGACAAGCCCTTTCAAGCCATTTTCAAATATAGTTACAGTTTTGCAAGTTTTTCTGTGACAAGCTTGGTTGCAACACCAGGGTTCGCCTTGCCCTTTGAAGCCTTCATTACTTGCCCCATGAGCCAGCCGACAACATTTGTCTTTCCGCCCTTGAAGTCAGCGACAGCCTTTGGATTATCGGCGATAACCTGATCAACGATAGCTTCGATTGCACCAGTGTCGCTGACACTCTCCATGCCTTCTTCTTTGATGATCTCGGCAGGCATTTTGCCCGATTCGAGCATTTTGGCAAAGACCTCTTTGCCCTGCGCCGAAGTGATTTTTTTATCGGCAATGGCGTTAACAAGCTCCGTGATGTGAGCAGGCTTAATGTTGACTTCGCTGATTGTAATATTCTTTTCATTGAGGACGGCAAGAAGCTCTGCCAAAATCCAGTTTGCGACTTTTTTGACATCTTTTGCCCCCTCAGCAGCTTCCTCAAACCAAAGTGCAAGTTCGCGGGTATTTGTCAAAGTCTCAACATCAAAGTCACTAAGGCCATAATCCTTCTTGAATCGAGTGCGTTTTGCTTCTGGAAGCTCGCCGACACGGCCTTCTGCACGTTCGATAATCTCCTCGTTTACGCTGAAAGGCTTGATATCCGGCTCAGTAGTGAAACGGTAATCAACGAAACTGTTCTTTGTTCGCTGAACGACAGTCTGACCTTTTGCCTCGTCCCAGCCCATCGTAACTTTGAAACCTGCGTTGAACTCCTGGCGGTCATTCTGGAATTCTTCGAGCTGGCGTTTTGCTTCGTATGTACATGCCTCGCGGATTGCCTTGAAGCTGTTCAAGTTCTTGATTTCGGAAATCGGAGTGTGATAAAGCTTGCCGTCTTCCCAGACATTGAGGTTGATGTTAGCGTCACAGCGCATGTTTCCTTCTTCGAGGTTACCGGCAGTAACTTTTACATAGCGAAGAATTTCCTGAACAGTCTGCATGAAGAGAGCGGCTTCTTCCGGGCTGGACATATCCGGCTTTGTGACAATCTCAATCAACGGAGTGCCAGAACGATTGTAGTCAATATAAGAATGTGCGCCCTGCAAGTGGAGAGACTTACCTACGTCTTCCTCCAGATGGATTCGCTCGATTCGGACACGGCGGTATTTGTTATCGATGATACATGGCTCTCCCTTGAAATTTACAGGGCGATGCTTTGCTCCGCCAACCTGCTCGTCTTTCGGGAAGTGAGAAAGCGGCAAATCAACATAGCCGTCTGTACACAAAGGAACATCGTACTGAGTAATCTGATAGCCCTTTGTCAAGTCCGGGTAAAAATAGTGCTTACGGTCAAATTTTGTGAAACGAGCAATGTCACAGTTGAGAGCAAGCCCCGCAACCGCACCAAGCTCAACATACCCTTTAGAAATTCGAGGCATAGCACCAGGCAAGCCCAAACAAACCGGGCAAACTCGAGTGTTCGGCATTCCGCCATAACGATTTTCACAAGCACAGAAAGCCTTAGTTTTAGTCAAAAGCTGCGTATGAATCTCACAGCCGATTACAATTTCGTATTTATCGATAGCCATTTTTCGCTCCAAAAGTGATTCAAGCTACAGTATATCAAATTTCAAATGGAAGTTGTAGTGGGTTTTGGGTTTTTGGGAATATTTTTCTATTTCGCCAGAATCATAGCCCAGTAATACTTGTATGTGCTGTTCGCATCATAAGCGTAAGCAATTCCGATTCTGGTGAAGTTTTTTCCGAGCATGTTCCGTCTGTGGCCTTGTCCGCTGTATTTTTCGTTATCTTCCTTCCATTGAAGGAAAGTTCTTTCACCTGATTTGTTACCGGCAGCAATGTTCTCTCCAACAGCTGAATATGAAATCGAAAGCTCGTTTAAGACGGTGAAACAGCTCGTTCCGTTCGGGCGAGTGTGTGAAAAATTTGAGACAATCTCATTTGCACGAATTTGGGCGGCTTTGCATAAATCTTCGTCCAAATTGAGTTTTCCGAGCTGTCCGACAAGAATCGTTTTCGTCGTATTATCTTCATTGAGATAAAAAGCTTCGTTTCCTGTACGAAAAGAATTCGTTAGATTAAAAACTTTTTTAACCTCTTCATCAATATTTGCGGTAACTTCGGTGATTTTCTTCCCGGTATCATTTTTTTCATCAGAATTATCCGAGCATCCAAAAAAGAAAACAGCTGACAAAATAAAAACTGTTAAAACAAAGAAAGATTTTTTCATTTCTCTATCCTCTCAACAAACTCCAGGATATCCGAACGCACTTGGGGCGCGCAGTCATCGCACAAAATCTCGTGCCGGAATCCTGCGTACAGTTTGTAAGTGCAATCCATCACACCAGCCTTTTTGTACTCACCGCAAACTTTGGGAATATCCGTGCCGTAATGACCGATTGGATCGTCGCCGCCTGCAATCAGGAAAATCGGGAGTGAAGAAGGTGTTTTTTGGAATGTGCCAGGATTATTTGCGTCACGGTTGACTTCCATGAGCATTTTATAACCGTCAAGACTGAACAAAAATCCACAGTACGGACTCGCGATGTAATTATCCACGTTTGTTTTGCTCACCGAAAGCCAGTCCAGCGGAGTTCGCGCAGGCTTGAAATGCTTGCTGTATGAACCGAAACTGCTTTTGTCGATAAACTTGCTCTTAAAATCTTTTCCTTTGAAAAACCGCATCACTCTGAGGACAAAAAGTCCCATCGGCACCTTCGGGTCTTTTGCACCAGTTCCGCAAATTACAAGCGAATTGTAATCAGAGCCGTATTTTGCCACCGTGAGTCGCACGACAAAACTTCCCATGCTGTGACCAAAAAGATTGAGTTTTAACCCCGGATTCTCGCTTTTTGCGATTTCACTCATTTTGTGAGTGTCTTCAACAAGCGTCACCGACTGATTTTCGTCGATGAAAAGGCCAAGATGCTCAATATCCTTTGCTGTGTTTCCATGCCCCACATGTTCGTGAATGTAGCAGACATATCCATGCTCACACATCAGTTCTGCAAGTTCTTCGTAGCGTTCTGCATATTCTGCCATACCATGCACCATCTGAAAAATCGCTTTCGGCGCATTTTCTGGTGAATATTTAAAATAGCAGATTCTGTCAGCTCCGTTCGTACTTTCAAAATAAAGCTTTTCTTTTCTCATGTATTCCACCTGATGCACAAATTTTATAGATGCCTGATTAAAACAAAAGGGAAAAAGCAACCTTTAGAAAAAAGGTTTCTTTTTCCCTTGAACTCTTTTTTTTCCAAAGTTTTTTATTTAACCGGCACTCCGCAGCCTTTGTGGTCTTCTTCCCAAGCCTGCGCAAGCTGAAGGATTTTTGCCTCGCTGAACATTTTGCCAGCAAACTGAATTCCTACAGGCATTCCGTCTTTGTTTGAGCCAGCAGGAACTGAGATTGAAGGAATTCGAGCCAAGTTTACGAAGACTGTGTAAAGATCGCTCAAATACATTGCGAGCGGGTCATCGTATTTTTCACCGAGCTTGAATGCCGGGGTTGGGCAGACAGGGCAAAGAATGATGTCGTAGCTTTCGAACAAAGCCGCAATCTCGCGCTGGATTCGTGCACGAACGCTCATGCCTTTTTTGTATGTGTCGCCGGAGAACTGCTCAGAAAGAACATAGTTTCCGATGATGATTCGGCGTTTTACTTCCGGGCCAAAACCTTCGCTTCGGCTGTCAACATAAAGCTTGTCGTAGCCTTCACCATTGTCAACGCGACGACCATAGCGGATTCCGTCGAAGCGGCTCAGGTTTGAAGCGGCCTCAGAAAGTGCGATTACATAGTAAGCGGCGATTGAAGCGTCAAGAATCGGGAGATCAACGACTTCGATTTTTGCACCTTTGCTTGTGAACCATGCTTTTGTGTCCTCAAAGACCTTTTTAACATCGGCATCCAAGCCTTTTGCCTCTTCGAACTGCTTTGGAACGGCAATTTTGAGTGAAGAAAAATCTTTGTAAGCTGTAAGATTTTTGAGAGAATCTGACTCAGGCAAATCCGCGCTCGTATCGTCATAGAAATCAACTCCGCTCATAAGGCTGAGAGGAAGCGCGATGTCCTGTGGTGTGTGACCAAGAATACCAACCTGATCAAGAGAAGAACCGTAAGCAACGACGCCCCATCGGCTGAGAACGCCGTAAGTTGGCTTGAGACCGTAAATACCGCAATAGCTTGCAGGCAATCGGACTGAACCACCAGTCTCTGTTCCCAAAGCAAAAAGTGCCTGATTTGCGGCAACGGCAGCAGTTGAGCCGCCAGAAGAACCGCCGGAAACATAGTCGCGGTTGATAGGGTTGCGTGTTGGACCGTAAACAGAATACTCCGTTGAAGAACCCATAGCGAATTCGTCCTGATTGCAGCGACCGAGCGGAATTGCACCCTTTTCTGAAAGCCGTGCGATTACAGTTGCGCTGTAAGGAGCGACATAGCCTTCAAGAATTTTGCTCGAACATGTGAGGCGGTGTCCTTTGCAAGAAATATTGTCTTTGTTTGCAAAAGGAATGCCCAAAAGCGGCTTTTTCTCAAAAAGAGCATCGATTGTGCCGTCTTTTTTTGCAGCGGCAATCTCTTCGTCAGCCTTTTTTGCCAATTCAAGAGCATCCTCATAGATTTCAAGGAAAGCGTTCAAAGGCTTTTCTGATTTCTGGTCAGCCGTGAATGTATCGATTGAAGAACGAACCAATTTTTCGCTGGTAGTCTCGCCTGATTTCAACGCGGCGACCGTTTCTTTTATAGTGTAGTACATAAATTATGCTCCCTCTCCAAGAACTTTTGGAACCTGGAAGTAGCCGTCCATGAATTTGTCGGTGACTTTTTTAACATCCGGGATATCCAAGCCCGCTACAATTTCGTCCTCACGGAGTTTTTCGGCCTCGGTTGAAGGATATGCGTCGTAAGGATTTTCTGAGTCATCGTATTTTGAAAGAATGTCGAAGTAGCCGACAATTTCATCCACTTGTTTTTTAAGAGTAGCCATGTCAGTGCTTGAAGGTGACAGGCGTGAAAGATACAACAGATTTTCAAGAGTTGTCTCGTCAACAGTTTTATGTGTAGCCATAGCATCCATTATAATAGAAAGAAAGATTTTATGGAATATGGGAAGTTAGCAGTTACAGGGTCTCCACATTATAAAATGTTTGCTGCTAAAAAATGGCTTCCAGTCATGAAAACGGCTTATCGGAAACGCATGCTAGCATGCTACACGCGTTTTGTGCTTGTAACTATATACGTTTGCCGCTCACGCGGCAGCACAAAACGAGTGTTTCCGTAAGCCGTTTCATTTCTTCACGCCATTTTCAATATAAAGTCGATTATAATGCATTTGCCCTGTTAGCAGTTATTTATCGTCTTCGTCTTTTTCTTCGTCGCTCATTTCTTCGTCTACCCCAGAACGATTTCGGAGATACTGGAAATATGAGAATCCTTTTTTATTGCAGCGGAAAATCAAGTCCAAGTCTTTTCGCCCCAAATCAAGTGCGATTGCTTTTTCAAGGTAGTCGTTTGCGGCATCATAATTTTTGTTCTCAAAATTAATCTGAGACATTGCGATGTAAACGAGATATTTTTCACCGGGAATCACAACGCATTTTTCAGCATTTTCAAAATGGCGGAGTGCCTTTGTCTTGCCGCCGCCAAACAAAGAAGGAGCATAAAAACACCAGTTTCCAAGACAAACATGTGAAATCGCACGATTTTTGTTTGCAAGGACGGCCTTTTCATAAAACCCTTTGACCCTCATTCCATACAAAAATGTCGCGGCGGCAGAACGTGTCATGTAATAAGCCGTAACATCCCCGGCAAGCTGGTACATCCATTCGCAAATCTCGCCTTTTTTGCGCGCATCGATGCAGGTGAAATTATTTTTCATCAGACGTTTCATTTCCGCACGAAGCTCTTTTTGATTCCCTGAGGAATTGAGGGCGTGCTCGTAGTATTCGGCAAAATAAAGGCTTTCGAGAAGACATTTTTCCTGCTCAAAATCTTTTGCGTGCATGGGGAGTTCGGCCAGAGCCTCCTTTTTAAGCTCGTCGATTTTCTTGTAAGCAAGCTCATGCTCCACGCTTTTTAGGGTGACACGGTAAGTTACAAAATCCTCAACTTTCTGCCTGGTGTACTCAGAAATCACATCCTCTGCAAAAAGAGCAGAAAAAAGAGAAAAAATCAAAAAGAAAGAAAATAATCGTTTCATATTCAGTCCTTAACAATCATCAAAGCGCTTTCCTGATATTTCGGTAAAAAACGCTTGATTCCGCTGTTCTCAAAACTCACAGTTATTGCGTATTCGTCTTCATCGTTGGTCTGAGTGTTCACGATAATGCCGTAACCGTAATCATCGTGATAGATTTTTGCCCCGCGACAATATTTTCGCTTAATCGGGTCGCTCTCGACATCCGGGTGACTCAATCCCCGCTCGCCGTAATCGCCCTGATGGAAGCTGCTCCCACGATAGCGGGAAGGAAGCTGACCGATTGCCTTAACGCCCTCGCGCCCCATTTCAAGCAAGAAAGGGCTGCACTTCATGTATTCGATATGTCCGTACATTCGGCGCACGGCACAGCTTGTAAGATAAAGCTCGTTCCTTGCCCGCGTGATTCCGACATAACAAAGGCGCCGCTCTTCTTCCATCTCTTCCTCATCGTCTCCGTTGCGAGGAAAAACACCCTCTTCCATGCCGGTCATGACGACACGGTTGAATTCAAGACCCTTCGTGTTGTGAAGAGTAATCAAAGTCACGGCATCCTCAGCAATATCTTCGTCCTGATTTGAAAGCGTGCGGTCAAGCTGAATATTGTCCAGGAAATCAAGAAGCCCCTGGCGGGCAAGAGGATAAGGAACGGCCGAGTTCGCAAGTTCCTGAATGTTCTCAACACGGAAAGTATGCTCGTCTTTGTCGCGCTCCTCATAATACTGAGCCAGGCCGGATTTTTTTGCTATTTTTTCGATTAGCTCGGCAAGTGTTTTGCGACTCTCACGTTTTTTGAGCTCATCTGATGAATTTCTCACAGAGGGCACAGAGTTCACAGAGGAAGTTTGAGATTCGGAATCTCCCATTTCGATAACTACTTTTGCAAGTTCCCCGCCGGCAGTGGTGTCTGAGCCGAAAAGATTTTCGATTTCGTCAAAAATCTCGATGAATTTTGAAAGCTCGCCGCGCACTTTTGCAGAAAGCCCCTGCATTTTGTAACGGCAGGCCGCGATTATATCATTCTGCTCGAAATTTTGCCTGATTGAGCCATTTTCTTCTATTAATTGGTACTCTGTCTGAGCTGCATGTACAATTGAATCCTGTGTTTTGTTTCCGATTCCGCGGGCAGGCTTGTTTATGATCCGGTGGAAGGCAATTTCGTTTTTGTGGTTCGCAACAAGTTCAAGCCATGCAATCAAATCTTTGACTTCCTCGCGCTCAAAGAATTTCAATGAACCGACTATTACATACGGAATTTTCTTGCGGACGAACTCGCTCTCAAACCCCATCGACTGAGCGTTGGTTCGATACAAAATCGCCCAGTCCGAGTAAGGGACACCCATCGAATGAGTTTTCTGAATCAAATCCGCCGCAAAATGTGTCTCATCGTCCTGATTCGGCAAAAACGCAAGGACAGGAGTTTTTCCGCTGCCCCGCTCCGCACGCAAGGTCTTTCCGAGACGGTCGTGGTTGTTTTTTATAACATTGTCCGCAAGAGAAAGAATTTCCTGAGTTGAGCGGTAATTGCTTTCAAGGCGGACTATTTTGGTTCCGTCAAAAATCTTTGGAAAGTTGAGGATATTCTGGATTTCTGCCCCGCGGAATTTATAAATCGACTGGTCATCATCACCGACAACGCAGACATAAGTGCCGCTGCCTTCATTAAAGCCCGAAAGTGCCTCCAGCAATTTGAACTGGGCAACGTTCGAGTCCTGATATTCATCGACCATAATCACGCGGAAACGACGGTACATTTTTTCGCGAAGTGATGCATTTTCTTCAAGAGCAAGATACGGAAGGAGAATCAAATCGCCAAAATCGACATTGCCGGTTGCTCTAAGACGTTTTTCGTAAGCCTCATACATCTGAGGAAAATCGCTCGGGCTCAAAAATGCTTCTTTTGTAAGAAGTTCCGGGCTGTCAGGCTTAAGACAATAATCTTTTGCAAGCGCGATTTTGCGGGCATACTGAGCCGCTTCTTTTTTGGTAAGCTTTGGCTCGACTTTCTGAATCAGAGAAACAACGTCCTCGTCATCATAAACTGTGAAATTTGGATCAACGCCAGCGTATTCGGCATACACGCGCAAAAACCATGCGCCAAAAGAATGGAATGTGCGGATTTGAGCTTCACTCGCCAAAGGTTCCAGAGCAACCGCGCGCTCGTGCATTTCATTCGCGGCCTTTTTAGTGAACGTGACCGCAAGAATTGAATATGGATTTACGTTTTTTTCGCCAATCAGCCAGGCGATTTTTGTAGTAATAACGCGGGTTTTACCAGAGCCTGCCCCCGCCAGAATCAAAAGCGGGCTTCCTTCATGAACCACAGCTTCGTACTGCTGGGGATTCAGAACTGAAAGATATTTCTTTGCCCGCTCAGAAAGCTCGTCTGACTGAGAAGATGTTATGCCAGAAAGGATTTCGTCTTCAAGTGACATAACATCATTCTAACAGAAACAGACAAGAAATTCCACTTGCCCACTCTTACTTGCTCAAAAGTCGGAAGCATTTGAGTGCATGATTATAAACTACGCCAAAATCATCTTCTTCTTTAGGGAATTGACCTTTAACGAAGAACAGTTCGAGTAATTTTACGTAATATGCGGCAACTTTATCATGCGGATTTTCAAAGCTCAGGCTCTTGAATTTTTCAAGGGATGCGGCATAATCCTCATGATCAAAGTTTTTCATCGCTTCTTCCCAAACTGCCAGATACTTGAGTAATTTTTCATTTGAGTCTTTTTTTAGGACAAGAGGCTCGTAAAGTGTAAGCGGAGTATTTACGTTAACAACCTGAACTTTATCAAGCCGACGACAGAGGATTTCTTCACCAAGCTGCCTGTAAGTTGCCTCGCTCACAAGAATACCGAATGTTGAATACTGCTTGTTGACGCCTTCAAGACGGCTGGCAAGATTTACGTTATTGCCCATCATGGTGTAGTTCTTTTTGTTTTCGCTGCCCATGTAACCCGCAATCATTTCGCCGGAGTTGATTCCGATTCGAGTGAAAATTTCCTTGCCGTTCTCAACCATGATTTTGAAAGCCGAATACAGATTTTCGTCCATTTCCGGCGGTTTTGGTTGTGAAGCAATTTCCTTAATCTTGGCATTCATGAGTTTTTCACTCTGCTTCATTTTGAGAGCAGCTTTTACAGCCCTTCGTGCATGGTCTTCCATTTTAAGAGGTGCACCAACAAGAGCGATGATAGCATCTCCCTCGTATTTGTCGATTGTACCGCCTTCTTCCATGATTATATCACTCATTTCTGTGAGGTAATAATTGAGAAGTGCGACCAACTCACTAGCCGTAAGAAGCTCTGAGAAAGAAGAGAACTTCTGAATATCAGTGAAGATTGCAGTCATCTCACGGTTTTCACCGCCGAGCTTGAAACTGTCAGGATTTGCAACAATCTGATTGACGACATCTTTTGAAAGACACTGACTGAATGCATTCGTGATGAATTTTTTGTCTTTTGAAGCAGTAAGAAAACCGATTACAACAGTCGTGATATATGTGATAAGGGCAGAAATCAGCGGAACTGCCTCACCGACATAAATTTTTGTGCCACGATAAATCAGAAGAAGAATTGCCGAACTTACACAAATCGTAAGGAAACCTGCTCCGATTTTTCCGAATGTCGATTTAATCAAATTAGAAATAAAGACGATAAACAGGGCAAAAACAAGAGCATACAAAACAGAAACCCAGCGTGGAGCTTCGCCGATAAAATCACCGTTTAGGATTTGATTTGCAACAGTGTAGTGAACGCCAGGAAGCGGGTAATAAGACTCATACAGGTTTACACCGTAATCCGACGTACTTGAAGCACATGTTCCGATGATACAAATTGCCGATGCAAGTTTTGATTTCAATTCATTGTAAAGCTTTGTATATTCATCGATATAAGCCTCTTCGCCATCTTCCTGCATGTACATTCTCAACTGGGAAATCCGATAAATATCGTAAAGGGAAATGTAGTTGTAATCATTGAACTGCATTTTTGGATACTTAAGGATGAATTTGCCATCGTTGCCACGTGGAATCACAAGATTTTTTATCGCGCCACCGATTTTAACGTTTTCGAGCGTGATTTTTCGATTTTCTACGATGATTTTCGGATTGCCAAGCTTTTTGAGGACCGCCGGAATCGAAAGATGTCCATAGTATTCGCCGTTATATTTTGCAAGAGCGTTGACTCTTCGATAAAAATTGTCTTTATCAGGGTCTGTAGACACGCTGCCGGCCCCGGCCGCATATTGCAGGAAATCAGGAAGTGTAGGAGTTACGCCAGTATATTCCTGAGTAACAGTATCACCCGATACCTCAAGATTTTTAACCGAAGCGGTTTCACGCAGGATTTTTTTTGTTTCTTCATCAACATTGGTTTTATTATCAAGAATATAGCTGAGATAAGTAATTTTGCTTTTCTGAAGAGCTGCCTCCAGTACATCATCCGGCCAGAACGGCTGGAAATTATCGTCTACATTTGCAGGTGCTTTGTCAGAAAAAGTCAAATCGAACACAATTGAATCTGCGCCAAGTTCTTCCATAACAGAAATACAATCAGCGTAGATATTGCGTGGCAAAGGAAACGATGCAATATTCTCAATCGTATAATCATCGATTCCGACCATTATTACATCATCACGAATCTGCGTAGACGGCAAAACCCTCTGAAACAAATCAGAAAGTTTTGCGTCAAGAGTGGTGAGGAAAAGCAGAGAGCTGATCCCCACGCTCAGAATCGGAACGAGAAAAGGAATTACTTTTCGCTTAATCATCAAGTTCGCCTTCTGCCATTACGTCAGATGCACGAGAAGCGGCAGTTGCGGTGCCCTTGCCTTTTTTGGATACAGAACCAGACATTCCAAGCTTTGCCTCAATCTGCTCTGCGACAGTGCCCTTTTTTGGAGTGCGGAGAGTAATGTCCTTGCCGTCGGCTGTGAGCACGAGTTTTGAATTGGTGCCGAGAGTAACGATTGTCTCATCGTTTACAGTCATTCCTGTTTTAACAGGATTTGCCTTGCCCTTTTCTGACTCTGAATAAGTCACTTTGCCGGAAACACTTTTGACCTCATAGTCTTTTGCAGAAGCAAAGAATGCTGCGAATGCGAGCAATACGCCCGCCATAACCATAGTTTTTTTCATAAAATCTCCTCCTTATTTGAGATACCTTAATATTCGTTCGACAGATGGGAGTTCAATATCAGTATCAGATTCTGGAACACTCACCGCCTTATATAATTGCCAAGCATCGCTCATAGGGTAAAGTTTTGCCTCCCCCTTCTTGCTTGCACTCTTCCATTGATTATAACCCGCCGCACGCGAGATTTCAAAATTTTCCTGAGAAATTGTTGCTTCAAGCGGAATCCATGTTTTCCCGCCCTGAATTACATATCGCCCGTCCTTCAAGACTTCAGCCGCCTTTTTGGGATCAACCCCGGAATCAAAAGCCATAAAAATATGACCAGGGATTGTGATGAATGCAGTTGAAATTCCGATTGACTCAAAAATAGCACAATTGAGGATTGAAAGGTCGTCACAGTCGCCGCCAGAATACAAAAGAGTCTGGTATGGGAACTGAAGGAAGTCAACATCCTGTGTCTCGCTTGATGAGAACGGACTTGTCGGGTCTTTTACGTAGCTGATTCCATACGCCTTGAGAGTTGCAAAAATTCCCTTTGCAATAGAAAGATTCTGCGTAGCCTCGTTCTGCGGATTTTTGATGATGATTGATTTTGCAAGCTTGGAGATTTTGTTTGCCGCTCCATCATGACTGCTTACAAAAGCGGCAGCACGCTGATCATCTTCCCAGCTCATTGCATTTCGGTTGAGCGCAGTAAAATCAAGAATCTGCTCGCTCGTGACACGTTTTCCAAGTGAAGTATATGAAATAATAATTTTTCCCTCTGTTCTATGAACCATGAGAGATTCAAGAATTGTCTCGTTGATAAAAGCCGTGAGTTCTGCCGTAAAATATTCGTTTCTCTCGATGCTTTCAAATTCTGCACAAACTTTTGGATTCTGCATGTATTCAGGGATAATGACAGAAACCGTAACATCACGAATCCGGTTTTCTTCGCCGTTGTAAAATGCAAGGGAACCAAAAGAATTTTCGTTATAATAGCTGTAGAATACCGGGAAAATCGGCTGAAATTCGTGCTCGTCGAGCTCAACACCGCCACTAGAAAGAATACCCCTGGTAAAACTGTATTTAAGGCTCAATCCCAAATCAAATCTGGTAGCAAAATCTTCTGGAGTAAAGCGAAAATCACTGTACCCCGCAAAAATTCCAAGCTTAAGTTCTGGAAAAACATAGAAATCAGCAAAAACACGACCGCCAAAAAGACTTCCGCCCATTGCATCGGTGCCTTTTGACTCGACCGCCGGGAACTGCCATATTCCACCGTAAAACTGACCGCCTGCCGCAAATCTGTCATGCAAACGGCAAAGATAAGTGAGAGCCAAATCTCCGTAATAAAGTGGCGTTAAATCCAATGTCTGAGCCTTTATTCCTGCCGCACCAGCCTGCAATCCGAATCCAATTTTGTCACGGCCACGGATTGTAATCGGATAAAAGTCAAAAGAAATCGCCCCGGAAACGGAATTGTCAAAATCACCTTCTGTGTGCAAGTCAAACTGAGGCATAAGAGCGACTTCAAAATCAAGACAAAATATTGGAAGAGAGATGAAAACTACAAGAAAAATCGCCGCAAATCTCTTCATTTTTACTCTCCGATAAGTGCCTTGATTTTCTTGGAACCTGCAAGAGCCGATTTGTTATCTGGATCTTTGGCAAGAACTTTATTGTACATTCCCAATGCCGATTTGTAAGATTTTTGAGCAGAATAAACCATGCCCATGTTGTTCATTGCAGAAAGAGTGTTGAGTTTTGAATATTCTGCAATAGCCTCGTTGTACATTCCTGCACGCACATAAGTGTCAGCAAGTTTTTTAGTGTCACCTGAAGCACGAAATTTCTTGATAAGCTCAGACAAATCGTTGTTTATATAGTAAGAAGTTGCTTCGTTTACAGCTTTGATAATCGAATCTTTGCCAGGATTTTTATATGAACCACGGTAGCCAGAGAATGTGACCGGAGGATAGTATTCCCATGCCGCATGCACATCGACAATTTCATAAGGAAGCTCCGTAATCTCACCAGTTTCATTAAAATCACCAAGACTTTCATAGTCTTTTTGGACGGCCTTTAATTTTTGGGCAGCCGCAAGACGCGCCTGGGTGAAACCTTTGCCAAAATTCTTCATGCTCAAACCAAGCCATGAGGTGTTTTCATCGGAAATTACGTCACTGCCTGTAAACTGATTTTTTTTCTTCCCTGGAGCAATTTTTGTGTCAACAAGAACGATAAAATCATCTTCAAGCGCGATGAAACCTGTGCCAATTCCAAAACTTTCAAGACATGAGCACACAAGAATTCCCAAATCATCATAATCACCGCTCAAAAGAGAAAGTGTCTGCAACGGATACTGAACAGAATCAACATCCTCGCTGTTACGGAATTGAGTATAAGGCGAAACCGTGTCTTCGGAATAAACGATACCGGCAAGTCGCAAGCCTTCCATAATTGCAGCAGCGTACTGGAACGGAGAGTTCATACCAGGCTTCAAGTTGATGATTTCTGCCCCCGCAATATATTTTGCAGCTTCAAGAATTTCTGGAGCACCGTTGTCGATAAAGCATGAGAGAGCCGCAGGATCATTCCATAAGAAGCTGTTCCGGTGACGCACATCAAGAACAATATTTTGAACCTCGATCATTTTTTTGCCAAGGAAACTGTATGAAATGACAAGCTCACCGTTGATTTTACCGTCCTCGCTGTAACGAAGAATTTCAGAGCCGAAATCCGCGTAAACAGGAATTTCAACCCCCTTGTAACGATTGAGCCGAGAAAAGACAGCACATTCTTTTTCGGCGGAAGTGTATTTTCCTGCACGGAAAGCAATATGAACGTCACGAACTTCAGCAGAACTGACATTGCGAATCGTAGCGTAACCGAGCGGAACCTGTTTGTACATTGTAGAATAAGCCGGATAAAGCTGAGAATCCTGATCGAATGAAACCCAGAAATTATCGGAACTGGTTGTTTTGTTTGTCGAAAAATTGAATTTTGCCCCGATTCCGGCAAAAGGCGTGGAGAAAAGTGAAGAATCTCCAATACTGAAAGATTCGTAGCCACCAACGGCGTTAAGGACAATACCCGGCGTAAAACGGAACCCCATCTCTCCGAAGCCCCGCCAGTACGAGCCCCTGCCGCTGCCATCAACGCTAGGAGCATCAATCGAAGTGCTATGGATTCCGTAAGAACCATTTACGCTCAGATAAAGGCGTGAAAACGGGTAATAATAAATACCAGCACTCGCCCCGCCCATAAAAATGCTGTAATTTTTATCAAGGGCTTCTTGTTTTATGGAAGAATATCCGCCCTCGGCACCAATAGTGATGAAGTTGAACAAATCCAAATCTACATTCACCATTCCGCCAAAGCCATTTCCAAGATTTTCATCACTGGGAAAAGCCATATTCGGTGTAACACGGAAGGAAAAATCAAGAGAAAAAACAGCTGAAACTAACACACTAAATGCAGCACAAACAAGAAAACCTTTTTTCATTACTTTTAAAAATCTCCAACATTTTGAATTATAACTTAATTCTTATAATTTTCAAAGAATTAAGAAGGATTTATAATTATTTCTTATGCACATTTGAAAAAATTTTTTGTTCTTTAGCGGCACTGCTAGTACAATTTCTGAAATATACGCCAACAACGTAAGAGCAACCATCTGGAACATCTTCATAACCAGTATAATTAGTGATAGAGGTACTAAAATATTTAGATGACAACGGTTTTCCAAATCGCTCCCATTTGTCATAATCTGAACCATATCCTTCACCTTCACAGTAATAAGTTTGGGCAAGACTACCAGATCCCAAAATTGACAATCCAGCTACACCTTCAATCATATTGTAACCAGGAGTTGTTTGTGTTCCTGTATAGAAATAAAAAATCACAGGTTTTGAATAACAATAATTATTTTTTTTTATCCACATATACATAATATCTATCAGGATAAGAATAAGCACTATCTTCCCAATGATATTCGTAACTTCCGACTACCCAGAGACGATAATAAGAACCAGAAGTTAGAGGAGAATTAAAACTGGTATACGAAGTTGGTGTTGAAATATTTTCAGATGCAAAATATTTCCATTTGTTTGTACTTGAATCATATCTCTCTAATACAGCAATCCATGTATTTCGTCCACCAGAATCTGTTTCGGCAAGTTTTACAAAAATATTTCCATTACTGTTAGTATACCAATCCGGTGTCTTTGAATATGTTTTGATGCTATGATAAAGAAACGGTTTTAATGCATAATTTCCGCTTGGATCTGAAATTTTTACACATAAAAGACTTTCACCATCCACAAGACCATCAATAGGAACAAACATTTTCAAATTATCGGAGTTCATATTACAACTTTCTGTATATGCTTCAATGGAGTATGTATTTGAATACTTTGTAGAATCTGGTTTAGAAAATGTAAAATAAGATTCGCCAGATTTTACTGCGTTTTCAAGAATTACATTTTCTTCAAGTTCTGGAACAGCTTTATTATCCCACGAAGAATCTTTTTTAAGCCAATAATATTTAAAATTCACCTTGCTTGTATACGCATAATCAGAAGAATTAACACCAAACATATTCTGTGTATCAAGGCATATGTCTGTAAAATATGAATAATATTTTGTTATTGAACTAGAAAACTCGTCATAAATAATTGGAAGTTTCATTACATCATAAGAATTATCATCATATAAAGAGAATTCTGCCCTGCTGAATGAATCTTTATCAGTTATTGCATAAACACTTGGGGAATAATTGTCTTTTACAACAAGAGGAATATCACTAATCGTTTTTATTATCACAATAGATTCATCGTTTTTATTAACAGCTTTTACACCTAATTCACACTTTTGGCCAGTAGAAAGAGCGGAGTTAAAATATATAACAGGCTCATCATAATATTTTGTCGAAGTAGACTCCTTTGAGAAATATGAAATATTAAAGTCATCAATAACATTTTCCCCTTGCAAATTTGTCACTTTTATATTTTCTATCTCAACCTTGCATTTTCCTGTATTTATTCCAGCATCCACTGGATTTTTAACATTGAAACTCAATTCAAAATCTTCCGTACTAGAAGCATTTTGCGCATAATTAATTGATTTCTTTACAGGAACGCCGTAAATATTTCCATCAGAATATGTATAAACTGGAACATAATAAATTGTTATCTTTCCATTGAAAAAATTCAACGATGTATTTATACCAGTCCTTGTATAAAAATGCGAAGGCTCGTCTATTCCATTTATTTTTGAATTAAAAAAATATCTTGCGCTACTATCTTGCCGATATGAATCAAAAATTTGCTTTCTGCTTCCGTCTGCATAAGTTACCCATCTATTAAACCATCCATAAGTATAATATCGAGACCATTCATTTATATCACATATATACTTTCTGTTAATCTGAAATCTTTTTTCTTCTCCCTCAGATTCAAGCCAATCATTCAACTCCGTTATAGCCTCTTCTATCGAAAAATGATCATCGACTGTAAGCTCACTTTTTCCGTAAGAATCTGAACTATACCATTCCAAGCCATGCCTAGCAGCCTTAAATTTCTGAATACTTTCATTATCCCACATAGCTTCATAAAAAATTCTGTACTCAAAAGAATTTATTTTTGAATCTTTGCCAGAAGTTTTTTCTGGATATGGATAAATAGTTCCGTAAGATATTGTATAAGCACTTGCATCTGTACCATTTGGAATTGAACGACAATGCACACATTCATTTCCTACAGAATCATATATAACAACTTCAATTTTGAGATCTGAATCAATAGAATTATCAATTTTGTCAAATTTAAATACAAATTCTTTTGACATATCATCATAAGCGACAAACTTTGCAGTATAACTTCCACATTTTACTACAATATTGGCTTGTGAAAGTTCTGTAGAACCTACACTCCAAATATCATTTTTCATTCCCTTTACGTAGAAAGTTTTGTAAGCTTCCATAAATTCATCATACTCATAATAAAGATTCTCATAATCTTGGGTACCAGGTTCTCGAAGCAAAATGAAGTCTGGTTCACGTAATTTATTATAAACAACAAGATTTGTCTGAGCGGTTACTTCTGTATCCCTGATAAATGAATACACCTTCTTATCCGGGCACTTATTGTCACAATAGTCATAAAGCTCGAATTCGACATCGATTTTGCCATCCGAGTAATCATCCGAAGAAAATTCTGCCATAAACGGTCCGACTTCGTAGATATTTTCTGCGGTTGAAACGAAATTTGCTGACATATCATCAGTTGCGCTTGCATAAGTCAGTGGAATCTTTTTGCCGTTTGCTGTGAGGTAATAAGCTCCGCTTCCTTTGTCTTCGGCCTTACAGTAAATCCAGACAAAATCTCTGATATGGAAGTCTTCTGTTTCTTCATATTCATTTGATTCGCCGATAAGTTTCTGAGTCTCGCCCTTTTTAAGTCCAAGTCCTTCCTTTGTTTTAGACACTCGGAAATCAACAAAAAGCGGTGGCTCCGAGTCAAAGCTTGAATTCATTTTGAATTTGTAACCATCAAAACCTTCAAGGACTTCTTCATTAGCACTTCTCACGCCCTCGTCAACATTTACGTTAATCATTGCCGTGCCGCTTGTGATTACAGGAGAATCTCTGCGAGGTGAATATTTTACTGTTGTATCATTATTTATCAGAACTGGCTCTGCATAATGTGACAAAAGATCAGAACTATTCGCATCCGTGATTTTGATTTTGCCTTCGATTGATGCAGGATCAACTTTATCAGAGAAAGTAATCAAAATTGCAGAATCTCTAGGCACGCCGCTGTCTTTATTCTCTGGCGAAACAGATTTTACAATAAACTTTTCGGTGCACACAGGTCTGATTAAAATATCAGAGTAATTGTCAAGAACTGTAACGCGAATTTTATAGATTCCGTTTTCTGAGTCTCTGGAAATTGTATCAATATTTACGGCACTGCTACGGCTCACAGAAGTGTTATCAGAGCTGACAGCTTCGAGTTTCACAAAATTATACTTTGATTTGTTCACATTAAATTGAAGATCCACTGAATAACCCAATGTGCACGACTTTGCTCCATCGGAAAGGAACGTACCCATACCATCAATTGTGCGTACATTGAACGTAACCTTTTGCTGATTTCCATAACTATCTTTTATTCGATAAGTGTGAGGCTCAACCTGAGTAAGCGCGATCCCATCTTCATCCTTCACCTTGCTGAAATCCAAACGTACAGAAATATCGAGTTTTTTGTCAGAATCAGGCGCAAGAATATGCAAGTCTGAATACGGACGAATATAAATGGAAGTTCTATTCTCTGAGAATTCTGGCGACCCAAAATAGCCGGTAAGGCTTCTCTCAGAAGAATAAATCTCTATGCAAGAAAAATCCCCGAAACTTTCTGTGTCTACAGGCTTGTTGAAGAAAATTGAAATCGGAGAATCCTGATCATAACCCGTCGAAACAAATTCTGGTGTAATTTTCAGAACCTTAGGAAGCAAAACACATTTTGGCTGAATCACAATATCATCTTTCAGTTCAAGAACTTTAACACGGATTTTATAAACGCCCGTCTCAGAATTTCGCTCAAGCTCTTCAAAACTTACAGCGTCAGTGTACTTAATCGAACTATCGCTGGAACTGACAGCTTCAAGTCCTCGGAATTCATATTCTGATTTTTTGGCCGTAAACTGAAGGTCTACAGAATAGCCAACCGTGCACCATTTTTCTCCATCAGAAAGGAACGAGCCCGTGCCCTCAACAGTCTTTACAGTAAGTTTTGCCTTCTTTTGATTTGTAAAACTATCATTGATTCGATAAGTGTAAGGTTCGGTTGCAGCGATTTCTACTCCATCAACATCCTTTACGCCAGAAAAATCAGTCTTAACCGTAATATCAAGAACTTCGCCAGAATCAGGAGTGAGAATGAGCTTGTCGGCCTTAGTCTTTATATACAGAACTGTCTTGTCAGCAGAGAATTCTGGAGTATCAAAACAATCGCTGTGGCTTCCACGAGCAGAATAAATAGAAATGCACTCGAAATCACCAAAACTTGCCGTATCTACAGGTTTATTGAATGTAATTTTAATTGCGTTGTTCTGATCACAGCCAGAAGATTCAAATTTTGGCGTTATTTCCATGACTTTTGGAAGAAGAACGCACTTTGGCTGAATGAGAATATCATCAAAACTTTTGACAATCGAAACCCTGATTTTGTAAATGCCGGCCTCTTGGTCACTCTCTGGCAATATTTCAAAAGAAACTGCATTATCACGGCTTTCGGAATTATCATCAGTACTGACAGCCTCAAGCCCGCGGAATTCGTATTCTGATTTTTTTACTGTAAATTGAAGGTCGAATGAATATCCCACGGTACATTCTTTATAGCCATCTGAAAGGAAAGAACCAAAACTGCTCGCTGACTTAACAAGAACCTTAACTTTTTCCTGATTGCCATAACTTTCTTTGATACGATACATGTGAGGCTCAGGCTGAACAATTGGCAGACCGTCAACATCAGTTACATTTTTAAAATCCACCTTAACCGAAACCTCAAGTTTTTTCTCAGTGTCTGGTGTAAGTATGTGCATATCCGACTTTGCTGGAATAGAAAGGATTTCTTTATCTTCTGAAAGGAATGGTGTTCCAAAATAATCATCAAGACTTCCGTTTTCAGAATAAATCTGAATGCAAGAGAAATCCCCGAAACTTTCCAAATCAACAGCCTTATTGAATTTGATTTGAATCGGACTATCCTGATCACATCCTGCGGATTCAAATTTTGGCGTGATTTCAACCACTTTTGGAAGACGGAAACAATATGGTTTGATTACAATTCCTTCAACGCCTTTAACAAGTTTGACGCTTGCCTTGTAAATACCGTCATTGCTTTCTTTATTATAGGAAATAAAATCGATGTAATCTGAATTCAACTCTGAGAAAGTCCCATCAAGAGACTTCTGGTATGCCTTCCAGCCTGCAAACTGAACACCAGAACCAAGCTTGAACTCAACGTTGAAGACATCCGTTACTTTTTGGGAAAGAAGGGAAAGAGAAATAAGTGAACCGGCCCAGTCATCACACTCAACACGAATTTCATAGGGAGAACTTCGGGCGTATGCAATATCCCTGTCAAGCTGCTCCTTAAAATCACCGCTATCAAAAATATTATTGCATGACAGAAAAATTAAACATATTACAAATCCCCACCATGCATTCCGTAAGATACGTAATTTTTTCATAGCCATTTCCTTTTTTTATTATTATCACATTTTTGCCACACTTTGAGACCTTTAGCGCATCATGCAGATCTCACTTACATTTTATTTTAATGTAAAATCTGTGATTTTCAAAGAAAAAACGAGGAAATGTTAAAATTTTATTAAATTTTTATTAAATTTCTTGTGCAAACTCAATAGCGTCAGACTTTGCGATTTTTGCATTTAATGGAGAATCACACACAAAGTCACCGTTCAGGTCAACGTCACCGCTTGAAACAATTTTTACACGAACAAGCCGCCCTGATTGAACGACATTATTCTCGCTTTCATTGCTTCGGTCGTAGCGCACGACTACACTTCCGTCAACTTCTGGAGCCTGGAACCACGCTCTGCCGATTGCAAGACCTTCGTCGGGATTTTCTTCGCTTTGAGAAAGAACTTCCTCAATCAGAATGTCATATTCGCCACCGCATCGAGTCTTTAATCGTTCACGGGTAATTTCTGCCTGAATCTCAACAAGTTCACTTGCGCGTTTTTCGGCAATTTTGTGCGGAACCTGTTTTTTGAAACTATAAGCCGGAGTGTCATCTTCTTTTGAATATGAAAAGCAGCCGCTCCAGTCTGTGGCAGTCTCCCGCAAAAAGGCTTTTGTGTTCTCAAATGCCTCGTCCGTTTCGCCCGGAAAACCAGCCATGAAAGTGGTGCGGATTGCCGCATCAGGGAAAGTCGCCCGAATTTTTGAAATGAGAGCCTTGTATTTTTTTGCGCTTCCTACACGGTTCATGGATTTGATAATCGCATCGTCTCCGTTCTGGAACGGAATGTCAAAATAATGCAGGAATCGAGAATCAGCCTTCATAACCGGAAGAATATCTTCGTTGAAGTGATCCGGATGAATGTAAAGCAAACGAACCGCAAAAACTCCCTCAATCTGAGAAATCATACGGATAAGGCGAGCAAGCCCTGACTGAGAAGAAGGGGGCGTTGCGGGTTCTCCCGCAGAAGGGGTAGCGGAAACCGGAACGGTTGAAGCGAGGGGAAGACCTTCCCCTACTTCACTACCTGGTGTTCCGTTCGGCAATTTTGTCCTTCCGTCACCAAAGCAGTTGTCCTCAGCTCCAGTGCCATAAGCGGCCAAATCCTGACCAATCAGGTTGATTTCGTATACGCCTTTTGAAACCAAGTCTTTGATTTCTTCGATAATTTCATTTGCCTTCCGGCTGCGCAAATCACCGCGGATAATCGGGATTGCACAGAATGAGCATCGGTTGTTACAGCCCTCAGTGATTTTTACGAAAGCTGTGCCTTTAAATGAAAGAAGAAGATTTCTGTCACCGCAGCAAACGCCCTTCTGCTCAGGAACAAGAACCGGCCGTTCATCTTTCATTAATGGTTCGATTACTTTGTAAATCTGGCTCAAATCTCCGTTGCCGAAAAATCCATCGGCTTCAAGCAAATCATCTTTGAGATCGTTAGCATAACGCTCGGCAAGACAGCCCGCAAGCAAAATCTTGGCTCTCGGGTACATCTGACGTGCGCTCATTACGGCATTGATACTCTCAGTTTTGGCAGATTCAATAAATCCACATGAGTTCACGACGATTAAATCAGCCTCGCCAGGTTCAAAAGTCTGTTCCCAGTCCTGTTTCTTGAGAAGATTGATGATAAGCTCACCGTCAACCTGATTCTTAGCACAGCCATGCTGGTCTATAAAAAATCTCATGAAAAAAAATTACTCCAGATATTTCAGTTTACAAAACAGAAAACACAAACTTTCCGTTTTCCACTTTCCACTTTCCGCTTTCTAATCAATATCCACAATTACGACTTTGTAACGACCATCTGTGTCTTTAATCCACTTAATATCCTGGGCAATTACCTCGCCCGCTCTTGGAACAGCCAGATCGTAAGTCTTTGAGTTTGCGACAATCTGCAATTTTACTGCATTTCCGTTTGAAATCCACATTCTTATGCCATTGCTTGCCGTCATGCTCAGAACGTCACCGCTTGCAAAATAATCTTCGATTGTTTCTTTTCGATCAATGCGATAACGGAACAAACATCCGCCACGGAAACTTGCGTTAACAGTAAACGGATAAGCACGTGTGTCTGCGAAAACCTCCGTGCGAGCCTGTTCTTTTGGCAAATCCTCAGCATTTGGAATTTGATTTTCGTCTGGTGAAGCCACCGCAACATTTGAAGAATTTTTGAGCATGATTTTAACTTCTGCGCCACGGTCAACATTCTTCTGTGAAACGTCAGAAACGTAAACAATAAGCTCAGGAACTGAATCTCCGTCAACATCAATTTCAAGTTCTTCAGAAAGTTCAACATATTGCATTCCGGCTGGAGTTTCAAGCCCAAAGATGCCTTCAGTTTCTGCAACCGTAAGGAAAATATTTCCTTTGTCGCTTCCCATAATAAGCTGGTCGCTTTTGAAAAGTCGGCCCGTGAACGGTTTTTCTGTCAGTTCGTATTTTTTAAACTCATTTGTCCTTGAAAGAGCAACTGAATCTTCATTTTTTGCAAATTTTGCCTTTAAAACAAGAGTGAGTACGACTGCAGCACCTGCCACAAGAAGAACACTAAGAACAACAATCAGAGGAACTAAAAATCTTGGTTTTTCACGCGCTGTAAGAGCCAGCGGTGGCGGAGTTTCCTGAATTTTTTTTGCATGATACAAAGTAAGTATGTGATTTGTATCAACTTCAAGATAGTCTGCGTAATTTTTTAAGAAGCCGACAAGATACGGCTCCCCAGGGAACACGCCGCAGTCTTCATTTTCCAAAGCCTCAAGATATTCCTGAGTGATTGAAGTTTCACGCACAACGATTTCGAATTCTATACCTTTTGCTTCTCGTGCTTTTTTTAAAATTTCGCCGTAGCTTTCCATTTTTAATTACTCCGAAAACAAGAAATTATTGTAATTGTTCGCCGAAGTTGGCGGATCATAAATAAATCTCTGATCAGAGATTCCAGAATTCAGCTTGTAATTTTTAAAATCAAAAGAAAAAGTTTCATTCTGCGGAGTTGTTGCCTCAATACGTCGAATCAACATCGTGTTTGACGAAACCGACATTCTGATTGTAGAAAATGCCTCGCTCATATTTCGGCGGCGAAGAATAAGATTCACAACCATTTCATCACTGCCCTCTTCAAGAGGAACTGGTTCCTGGCCAGTTTCATAGGCAGGAGAATAATACCGGCCAAGCAAAGACAATCCCTGGGCGGTTGCAAGATTTGCACCTGTGTTGTTTGAATTGTCAACAGACTGATTGAGGATTGCCGCACTTCCCGGAAGATAAATCGTGAGCAAGTCACCATTAAAACAAATCACCTGCTCTTCCGGATTCGTAAAATCGATTCGAAGAAGGTTGGGATATTTGTACGAAAGATGACCGCTCATCGTATTTTTTGAAGCCTTAATTTCTACATCAGCCTCATAATCCTTGATAGTTGCGTAATTTTCTGAAACTGACTTAAAGAAAGAAGATGCCGTTAGAATTCCCTGAGCAAAAGAAAAACAAGACGTCAAAAGCAAGAGCAAAACAGTGAGCAGTGAGCAGTGAGCTGTGAGCAACTTTTTCATTTTGCCTCTCCTTCTGACTCTGAAACAACCCCGTTTGCTTCGATTTCAGTATTTGTATTTTCTGACTGAGGTGCTGCAACAGGTTCTGTGACAGGACTTTCTGCGGCTGCATTCTCCACCAAATCCTCGCAATGCTCGTGAGCTTTGATAATATCGTTGAATTCTTTTGCATCCATTGTTTCGATTTCGATGAGACGCTTTGAAATATATTCGAGCAAATCCTTTTTTGAACGGAGCAATGAAAGAACATGCTCATATCGCTCGTTCATGATTCGGGAAATTTCTTCGTCGATGAAATTCTGAGTCTGTTCACTGAATTCACGCACAAGATTCGGCTCTCCGCCATGTCCACCAAGCACGCCTTTACCCAAAGTCATGTTCTTGAACTTGTCGCTCATGCCGTAATCAGTAATCATGCGCTTTATGATATCAGTTGCCTGCGCGATGTCGTTTGAAGCACCAGTTGAAATGTCACCGAGGATGATTTCTTCGGCAGCACGACCGCCCAAAGCACTGTCAACCTCGTTGAGCATGTCTTTGCGGGTCATAAAATGCTTTTCTTCCTTTTCTTCGCGGAACTGAGTGAAACCACCAACACCGTGAGATCGAGGAACGACAGTGATTTTATTGACAGGTGTGTGATCAGGAGTGAAAGCCGCAACAAGAGCGTGCCCTGTCTCATGAACCGCAACCAGCCTCATTTCTTTTTCGTTATCTTTGCGAGACTTCTTTTTGAGACCAATGCTGACTTTATCGATTGCCTCGTTGAAATCGGCCATAGAAACCTTTTCATGACCATTTCGAACAGCAAGAAGAGCTGCCTCATTGACGACGTTTGCCAAATCTGCGCCAGCAAACCCCGTAGTTCCATGCGCGATTGACTCAAAATCAACATCATCAGCAAGTTTTACAGGCTTAGCGTGGATTTTAAGGATTTCTTCGCGGCCTTTTACATCCGGGCGCTCAACAGGAACCTGACGGTCAAATCGGCCAGGACGAAGAAGAGCCGGGTCAAGGACATCAGCACGGTTTGTAGCGGCAAGAATAATCAAGCCTTTTTCGTTGTCAAAACCGTCCATTTCGACCAAAAGCTGGTTAAGAGTCTGCTCGCGCTCGTCATTGCTTGAAAAACCGTTCATTCGGCTCTTACCGATTGCATCAATCTCATCAATAAAGATGATACACGGAGCCTTTTCACGCGCCTGCTTGAACAAATCACGGACTCGGCTCGCACCGACACCAACAAACATCTCTACAAAATCAGAACCAGAGATGCGGAAGAACGGAACGCCCGCCTCACCAGCGACTGCCCGTGCAAGCAAAGTCTTACCTGTTCCCGGAGGTCCTACAAGAAGAACGCCTTTTGGAATCTTACCACCAATGTCAGTGTATTTTTTAGGGGATTTTAGAAAATCAACTACCTCGACAAGCTCATCTTTTGCCTCGTCAACACCTGCGACATCAGCAAAACGCGTTTTGACCTTGCCCTCATCAACGGCTTTGTTTCGGTTTCCGCCGCCAAAAACGGAGCCAATTCCACCCATACCACCTGTCATTTTGCGGAACATAAAGAAATAGATAGCCAGCAAAATGAGGAACGGAAGAATATTGATAAGAATCTGAATGAGGATGTTAGTCTGCTTGCGCACGAATTTATATGGGATTCCACGCTCGTCAAGAAGACTAAGAAGGTTTTCTGAAAGCCCGAGATAACCCACCGTTCGATAATGCTTACGATTTGAAAGCTGAGCCTGCAACTGTTTTCGCATGAATGGAAGACTTCGCAAAGCTGAACCTTCAGAATCATCGGTGTCAGAAGGATAAAGCTCAGGGCCATATCCGATAAAATCTGTTTCCTGAAAATCAACCTTGACGATTTTGCCGTCTTTTATGAGCTGAACGAATTCTGAATAATCAATCGGCTCGTCACTTGGTTTTTGCAAAAGGAACATATTCACAAATGCAAGGGCAAGCACAACCGCCACCATCAGCGTGAAAAACGGAAATTTGAACGGCTTTTTGTTGCGGTTCATATCATCATCCCCGTTATCAGGATCTAATTTGAAAAAATTGTACGGATCTTTATCAAATTTTTTGTCGTCGTCTTTTTTTGTTTCGTTATTATCTGCCATTATTTTTCTCAATTTAAAAAAATTCCACTATTAAATATAACGAAAAAACTATATTTAGAGAAGAGAAAAATCTAAAGTCATCATCATAGAAACCGAAAATTAAAGAGTATATCTGTTTTTCGGGAGGGAAACATGGCATTTGGAAATCCTTATGCAGCTTATCAAACAACCGCTGTCAAAACAGCAAGTCAAGGCAAACTCGTTGTAATGCTCTATCAGGGAGCAGAACGGGAACTTACATCGGCACACAGCTGCTTTGGGTCTGACGGAAAAATTCCTGCCTCAAAAATCGAAGATTTCGGCAAACATATCATGAAGGCGCAGGAAATCATCAATGAACTTCAGGTTTCTCTTGACATGGACAAAGGCGGACAGATTTCACAAAACCTTATGTCCCTCTACGTTTATTTCAACAAGGAACTCATGAACGTAAACATCAACCAGGACAAAGAAAAGCTTAGTCAGATTCTGACAATGATTAAACAACTTGGTTCTGCATGGGAAGCTGCGGCATCAAAAACGTCAGCAGATTCAGTTCCACAGGCACAGAGAACGCTCAATATTACGGGCTAAGCGCAAAAATCGGGAGCAAAATATGGCAAAAGAGCTTTCAAAAGAAGAGTTGGATGAAAGAATCGCAATTCTCAAACGATTCAGAAAACTTCTTGAACAGCAGAGAAATAAATTTCAGGAATATCTGATGGTTCTTGAAAGTCAGGAAGGCAGAATCGAAATGGAAGACGGCGACTCGATTGCCGCACATGCCGAGCTTGAGAATCAGATTGTCAAGAATCTTGCGAGCCTTCAGAAAGTTATCGTTCCGATGCAGGGAATGTACAATGCGATTATGCCTGGCGTTCCTGTCGCAGACAATGCGAGCGTGGAGCAGCTTCAGCTTGACCTTGCGAATCTCCAGAAGCAGGTTCTTGCCCAAAACGAGCGCAACCGCAATCTTTTGCAAAACCAGATGGGCAAAATCAAAAATCAGCTTGGCAATATGAACCTGAGAAATCCGTACCGCGGAAGAAGTTCTGTCTATGCAGAAAAAACTGCTGTTGGCAGCATGATTGAATATAACGCTTAGGAATTTACACCAAGCCCAAACAATGCAAAATCTGCTTTAACAGGGTCGTCGGGGAAAATCCCGGCGACTTTTTTTGTAAGCTCGATTGCTGTTTTGAGATTCGCGGATTTTGAATTAATCAGCCCGAGTTCATTCGACTGCTGCATAACGTGAGTGTCGAGCGGCATGAGCAAATCCTTTTTTGAAAACCAGGTCCACAAACCCAAATCAACAGGGGAATTATCACGCACGAGCCAGCGAAGCAGCATATTCACTTTTTTGGCAGCAGAATCTTTTGAATGAGGAAGAAGACTGCAATTTTTTGGAAACGCAGAAGCAATCACCTGATGGAGATAGATTTTTTGCTCTTTTTGAGATGACAATTTTGTTGCTTCCGCCCACTTGTCCTTAAAAAACGCCCCAATTGTCTCCCCCTCTTCTAGAATCGAACATAATCCGTCAAAAAACAATCTCATGTCCGTGTTCGTGTACATTCGATAGAAAGAAACTTGATTTTCCGGGAAAAAATCTTTGTATTTTTGTGAAAGAATCCAGTCACAGGGAGAGCGCCCGGCCGCCTGAAGGATTTGCTCGACGTGGGAAAGAATCTGCTCGCGGCGGCCAAATGCAAGGTTCGCCGCGATAAAAGCGACCGCCTCAGCCTCACGCACGGTGCTGTACCGGTGCATGAACTGAGACGGATCTTTTTTGAGAAAATCGGCTGACTCGTATTTACAAGCCAGCCCGATTAATTTTTCTGCAAGTTCTGCAGGAAGATTACTTTTTGAGGATGAATTCAACTCGTCTGTTCTTCCATGCATTGTCTTTGTCACCGCGAGCGGCAACTGGCTGACGGCCACCACGACCAACAGCACTGAGTCTGTCGCCTGAAACACCATATTTCTTGAGCTTCTCAACGACGAATTTTGCGCGGTCCTCTGAAAGCGGAACGAGAGCGAGACCATGTTTGTTAGTTGTCTCTTCTTCTTCAGTGCCAGTAACAGAGTTTGCGTGACCTTCGACTGTGACAGTGTAGTTCTTGAACTTGTTAAGAATCTGTGCGATTCGTTTGAGGATTCGCTCGTTGTTCTTAGCCTGAGCCTCTGTAATGCCAGGTTTTGTAACCTTTCCGTTGCCGTCAACAACCTGAACACCGAAGTCAGATGCATCCTGACGGAAGATAATAGAAGGAACTGCCATTTTGAGCACATCACCAACACGGATTACAAGAATATCGATTTCAATTTTGCCTTCGACGGTGCTTGTCATTCCGAGCGTGTCAGTTACAGTGAATGTGTACGGATAATCCATAGCAGACTGAACCAATTCGCCATTCTTACCACGACCGTCCCAAATAATTCGCTCTGTAATAGAAGATTTTCCGCTTGTTGACCAGAACGGCTTGTTGTTCGGGTCTTTGATCTGGAATGACCAGCTCTTAAGTGGAACTACGTCATTACCTTTGAGCTGAATGTAAAGGTCGTCGTTCTCACCATCGTTATCAGGAGAGAAGTACTGAGGAGCAGTTTTGACTGTGAGCTGAGGTGGAGTTACAGAGCAGATGAACAATGAAGAATTGACATCAACTTCGTTACCCTTTGCATAAGTCATCTTGAGGTTTGCTACAAATGCGCCCTCTACGACTTTTCCGTCTGAGCCAAGTCCGTCCCATGTGATTTCAGCAGGCATGTCTTTCTGATCTTTGTCTGACCAAGATTTAACAGTCTTGCCTTCTGGAGTTACGATTGAAACGCTCCATGATTCAACACCGTCTTTAAGTGACGGGCGGAGGGAAAGTTTCTGAGTTTCGAGGAAACCGTCTCCGTTCGGGCTGAATGCGTCATGCTCAACAGTGAGGTAAGCCTTTGCCTCGCGGTTATCAACTGTGATGTTTGCGATTTCTGCACTACCCTTGTTGCCGGCTGCATCCTCAGAAGCGAATACGATTTTGTATGTGCCGTCTGCAACCTTGTTGCCAGAAGCATCTGTACCGTTCCATTCTACGCTTGAAGGAACCTTGCCCTGCCATGTGTATGAGCGGACAACTTCGTTCTTTGAATCGAGGATGTTTGCAGTCCATTTTTCTTCGCTTGAAGTTTCAGCTGCAATCTTAAGGATATCCTTTTTGCCGTCGCCGTCAGGAGAGAACAATGTGTATGGGCTTGAAAGCTTGACGCTCGGAGCTACAGTATCAATGATGAATGCCTGTGTAGAAGTCTTTGCCTCGCTACCGTTTGTAGATTTTGTTGCAAGGCTTGCTACGTATTTGCCGTCATCACAGCGTGAGCCGCTTGAAGCAAGGCCGTTCCATGTGATTGATGCAGGAAGTGAAGAGCCGCTCTGAGACCATACTGTTTCACCTGAAGCATTTTTGATTTCAACTGTGTACTCGTTGATTGAGCTTCCAGCCTTTACGACAGGTGTGAGCTTTACAGAAGACTTAGACTTGTCTGCGCCAGCCGGATTGAATGCTGTCGGAGCAACTGCAAGCAGGAGTTCAGTTTTGCTTGTATCAAGAGTGATTTCATTGATAAGAGTTTCTGAAGAGTTTCCGGCCAAATCAGTTGCAGAAAGCACGTATTTGTATTTTCCGTCTGCTGCAAGTGATGAAGAAGAATCGAGACCGTCCCAAACAACTGTGTCAGGAGCAAAAGCACCAAAATCGAACTCGCGGATTGTTTTTCCTTCTGAATCGATGATTTTACCAGTCCAGTTTTCTACAGGTGAGCCAGAATCAGCAGCGATGTCCTGTGTGATGACCATCGTGTCCAGGTTGCCGTCGCCATCCGGTGAGAATGTCGGGCTAGACTGCTTGATTTTTGCAACCGGTGGAGTTTTATCCAAAGTGAATTCCGGAGATTTTACTACGTCAGGTTCGAAACCGTTTGAGTATTTTGCAGTTACGACAGCCTGATAGAGGCCTTCTGGAGCGTCTGATCCAGAATCTGTTTTGCCGTCGAATGTAATGCGGTCCGGAGGATTTGATTTTCCTGCGAATGTCTTAACGGTATTTCCTTTTGCATCAGTGATTTTTACAGCCCATTCGTTGAGCTTGTTGACTGATTTTGCATCTGGAACAGGAATCTTAACATTGAAAGAAATTGTGTCATTGACTCCGTTACCGTTTGGTGAGAAATATTTGCTTCCCGCAATTGAAATGTTTGTTGCAGGTTTGTCAGCAGAATAGATGATATTAGAAATTGAAGCAGGAGCAGAGACGTTGCCGGCACGGTCTGTCGCAGTGACTTTGTAAGAATATACACCGTCTGGGAGAGGTGCACCGCTATCGTCTGAGCCGTTCCACTCAAAACTCAAAGGAGCACTTGTAGTCCATTTGTATGAGCGAACAACTTTACCTGTTGAATCAGCAAAAACAGCATTCCATTCATCTTCTTCGGAACCAGTCTGCTTAACAGCGAGAACAGGCTTTGCACCCTCGCCGAAGATTTTTTCGTTGTTTGAAGGCTGAGTCAAATCAATCTCTGGCGGAGTATTATCAACTACTACTGCAAGTTTTTTTGTTGTGGCAGAGTTGCCGTTGTCATCAGTAGCAGTCATATAATAGAAGTAATTTCCATCAGGAGCTACTTCACCGTCATCCATTACACCATTCCACATGATTGAAGAAGGAATTGTGACGCCTGATTTTGGAGTGAAAAGTGCTTTCCAGAAAGTCTTGAAAGTGATCCGAGTCTCGCGCTTTTCCTTGTTGCCGATTGTGCGGACAACCTGACCTTTTTCATTTTCGATGATGAGGGCCCAGTCCTTTACATATCGTCTGTCCTTAATTTTTACTGGAACGTCCAGAACATCCTGTTTACCATCGTTGTTTGGAGAGATGTAGACAGTTCCCTTTTCTGCGAATGCAAAAGCAGAAACGAGGGCAAGAGCCGCCAATGTAACTAAAGATTTTTTCATCTTACTGATCCCCCCACATTGTGATTTCCGGAGCCTTTGTATCTGCAAGACCGAGGTTCAATACAGCACCAGCGCTCACGGCGTTAACGTTTTTGTACATCTGCTTCCATGCGCCGGAAACAGTCATATCGCTCTGATCCCAGCCCTTGTTAGACAAGTAAGAGCCCTGTGCAGAATTGAAAATGAATTTGAAGCTTACGCCGACTGACGGCATGATGTTCTTTGAGCCGTTGGCAAATTCCTGGGCATCAAATTCCCATGAAGAAGAAACTTTGATTGAATCCCAGAACTGAAGCTGAAGACCTAAGTCAGCAACGAAATCCTGGAAGAATGGATAAGACAAATCCAAAGAAACTCCGAGGTCCATGATGTCAGTGCGGAGCATTGTAGCTGCAAAACCTGTGCGGATTGTGCAGATTCCAGGCCACGGAGTTGAGTCTTCGTTAGAATAACCGGATTCGTTTTTGCCATCGTCAACCCAGTCACGGTAAGCCTTTGCAGTTTTGATTCCTGAAGTTTTACCACTTTTTGCATAAACTTTACCGAGGTTTGTCATTGCTACACCAAAGCGGACGTTCCGCATGAAAGCAAGGTCGCCGTGATTGTAGTAAGCGCCGAAAGCGAGGTTTGCAGTCCAGTCAGAATCAACCCAGTCTCCATAAAGAAGGCCGAAATTTGCGTTCATGCCAACTGAAACCTGATCAGTGATGTCTTTTGCAAGACCGCCTGTAAAGTTGAGGGAATCACCGATTGGCATGTCAAAAGCCTGAGTCCAGACACCCTGGAAAAGAAGTGTTGAGACACACCAGCGAGAAGGAATCAAGAGTGCTCCCTGGAATCCTTCGCCGAGAGAATGACCGCCGTAAGGCTCATCCGTATTAGAATTGATGAACAATGTTCCGGCAACATCCAAAGTGATTCGCTGCTCCCAAGCTGTAAGAGCAGGATTGTTGACAATAGAAGCAGGTGTGACACCAAAGAGTCCGCCACCAGCAGCAGAATGTGCGCCTGTCAAAAGCTGAGGTTCTGTGAGACGAAGAACGTTCTGGCCTCCTGCAGGCGGGTTGTAAGCAAACAAATTCGAGCTGAGCAATAAAGCTGCGAATGCTGCACCCAAAATTTTTTTCATAAAAATCCTCCAAGCCCATGCTGAGAACATAGGCTCCCATTTTTTTAAGAATATTAAAATGATAGCAAAAAAAATTATGTTTGTCATTAAAACCGCCAAGTATCTTCTATAAAAAAGTTGCTTAAAAACCCGCAAAGCATTTGACTTTATATCGTTTATTTAGCATATTTAAAGTATGTCAAATAAAGAATCTATATTTCATAAATTGCTTGATTCGCTGATTGGTGGCAAAGATGTCGATGCAGCAAAAAAGAAGCAACTCAAAAATATCGCAAAAATACTGTCAAAAACACATTTCAAATTTTACAAACCAAGTTCAGATCAGGCGTTGCCGCTCATGGGTAAATTCTTTTTTGATTTATACAAAGCCCTTTCAAGCAGCCAGGTTTTATTCAACAGCCAGCCCAACCCCAACTATTATAAAGATGTCTGTATAAACTTCGGATTGTCAGAAAATCAAAAGGCGCTTATAGAAGAGCTCTCAGAAGAAGCAATTGTTGACAACTCAAAGAAGATGCAGTTCTCTCAGCTCAGGGAAAAGGTAAAGGCTGACATTTCATCTTTCGCTGGCGAATTCGATCAGAATAAGATTCAGATGATTGACGGGCTCTACCAGAAGGTTCTGCTTCTCAAATCATTCTGTACTTTCGACTATTATTTCATTCTCAAAAAATTCGATTCAACGATTCGTGAGAATGAATTCAGCAAAACACCAAAATTCAATCCGATCGACGCCTCTTACATCACAGAAGATCTCAAAGACTTTCTTATTGTTCTCTACTCGCTTCCAATCGGTGAAGACTGGTCAAGTGTTCTTCAGCTATTAAAGGCAATGCGCGGCGGAAACGAGCCTATCAAAGCAAGTCAGCTGGCAAAAATTCTCGCCCGGCTCAATCAAATCCGCAATTCACGTGTTTTCGAAATGATTATTCAGCTCAGCACAAAAAATCCGCTCTACGAAGTCAAATATGAAGAAAAACGAGAGGTGATTGTTGAGGCATTCATCGAAAAAATCAAGAACGAAGCTCAGACAACACTTAAAAAAGTTGAGAACGCGCAAAAAAATTCAAAGGCAGACGGTCTGCTCAATCAGATTTTCGGCACCACAGACATTTCTGCACTTCAGCATTACACCGAAGAGCAGAGCGCATATTTTCTCAAAAAGAATCTCGGTGGCTTTGAATACACCAAACCGCTCAATTACCTCAAAGCTTTCCTTCTTGAATATGTAAAACGAGATGTACGTCAGTACGCTGATTTGGTTCTTGTCCGTGGCAAATGGGCGACATCCCCGCTCACAGCAGAAATGAGCGACGCATACAACGCAATTCTTGAATATTCAGAAAAAATCACCCTCTTTGACAAAGCACTTTCCGAAGAAAGCGGAGAATACGGCAAAAAGCTCAAGACTTTGCTTCCACGCGCAGACCGTGACAAAGAGGCGGCAAACATCATCCGGACAACTTTGCGAGACAACAATGCGATTGCACGAGAATATATCGTGGGTGCCACAAGGCAATTGATTTTGTTCGCAAAGACAACGAAACTTCTTATCGAGGATTATCAGAAACAACGTCCTGAGTTAATGACAAACTGGAAGGAACTCGAGCGTTTCGCAGAAACTCCAATCAAGGAGCTTGGCGTAAACGTTTACAAAAAGATTTATCTGGTAGTTCAGCTCATGCAGGGGCTGGTAGGAAACGGATCTTAGAAATCAGGCAATTACCCAAAACAGCAGCATTGAAAGCACTGATCCGGCTGTAATAAACGGTACGAAAGGTATCGCAAAAATCGGGCGGTGCACAATCTGTTGTTTCTTAAATTTCTGGATTGCAGCCAAAAACAAGTAATAAAGCACGCCAAGCAGGGCCGCAAATACTGTGGCAATTATGTTCATGTAAAAACCTGTGTACAAAGCCGAAAAGACTCCAAAAAACACATCACCGAAGCCCAATCCGCCAGCAGTAAGCACACGGGTACAAAAATAAATCAAAAATGATGTTGCAGTCGCAAAAGCTATATTCTTCAATAACGGAACCACAGCCCCAGAAAAAAGGCCGAATCTTACGCCAAGAACGCAAATTGCCCCGAAAACAAGTCCAAGCAGAGTAATACGAAATTTCCTCGCATCCATAAAAGACATCGGGATTGCAAAAACAAGGTAAACCGCACTGAGAACAAGCAGACTTTTATCCATTAATAATTCCTAGTAAAGAATTGAATCAACGAGTCGCTTAAAATCCATGTTCAATGAGATTCTTGAATCAGATTTTGGCATTTCTGTTACATGGAAAGTACCATCAGAATCCTGCACGATAGCATCAGGCAAATCTACAAGCTCTGCAATCTGAGTATTTGAGGTTGATCCAAATTGTGTAAACATAAAAGGCATATTTTTCTCCAGTTCTTCAAGATCCTCGACATCGGAATCATCAAGTTCCTCAATCGGTAGGTAATCATGATTTTCGGCAGATTCATTCGAATCGTTTAGAGTTTCTTCAGTTTTTTCTGCATTTTTTTCATCTTTTTGTTCTTCAGTCTGAACAGGCTCTTGTTCAACTTCCGGCTCAGTTTTCTGAATATTTTCAGGCTCAAGATCCTCTAGTTCTTCGACTTTCAGTTCTTCTGCTTCATATTCTTCGTTTTTCTGTTCTTCAATTTCCGGTTCAATCGGCAAATCTTGGACATCTTCTTCCAAAGGCACTTCTTCAATTTCACTTTCTGCAGAATCTAATTCTTCTGCTTCCAGGAGTTCTTCTTCTGAGTCGAGCGGCAACAGCTCTTCCGCATCCTCGTCGTCCAATTCTTCTTCAGTGCCGCCATTTTCACCGGCTTTCTTTTCGAGGTTCAGCAAATTGATATTCTCAAAAAAATGCTCGTTTTCTTTTATATCAACAGGCGGTGTCTCTTCATACATTTTTTCATCAACATCGTCTTCATCAAGGAAAGAATAATCAACTGGTGCGGCGACAAAATTATCGGCAACGGAATCATCCGTTTCTTCAAAGAAGATTTCTGACTTTGGCACACCAAATTCAATTTTTTCAAGCAGCGATTCATCTTTATAAATGTCATCATCAGGATAAATATTGTTATCCATTAAGTGAGGAAGATAAAAATCCGTGTCCAGCGTTTCCGTATCATCTTTTTTTTGCGTTGGATCAAAGACTTCAAGTTCTTCAAGCTCATTGTCCGCAACATCAATTGCAAGAGCAACTTCCTTCAGCTTTTCTATATCGTGCATTTCGGAAGCGGACAATTTACGACTCAAACCAGAAGAATCAAGCTCCAAATCGTCATTATCGCTCCATTGAGGTGCATGTTCAGGAAGAGCGGCGAGAGTTTTCGCAATATCAACTTCACGTTCTTCTTTTTCTGAGACTTCCGGGAGCACTTCAAGCTCTTCCTCAAATTTTTGTTTCAAATCATCTTCTGTTACGGTCGCAAATTTTGTTGGCGTAGAATCATCGGCTTCAACTCGCCCATCACCAAAACGAAGCTCTTCATTCAGGTCAGTGATTGGCTCCAGCTCCTTACTAATCACGGCCTCAGAATCTTCATCCAGTTCCTCTGCCTCAGGAATTTCTTTCAGCTCATCAAGTTCCTCAACAGCTTCGGCGTCTTCAACTTCTTCGAGAGGTTCGACATCCTCAACCGGCTCCGCTTCGTCAATTTCCTCTACTGATTCTACATCTTCGACTGGCTCAGCTTCGTCAATTTCCTCGACCGATTCAACTTCCTCAACAGGCTCGACGTCTTCGACTGGCTCTGCATCCTCAATTTCTTCGAGAGGTTCGACATCCTCAACAGGCTCAACGTCGTCAATTTCCTCGGCAGATTCTGCATCTTCAACTTCTTCAAGAGGTTCGACGTCTTCAACCGGCTCTGCTTCCTCAATTTCTTCGAGAGACTCAACGTCCTCAACAGGCTCTGCTTCGTCAATTTCCTCTACTGATTCTACATCTTCGACTGGCTCAGCTTCATCAATATCTTCGACTTTTTCAAGAGGTTCGGCATCCTCAACAGGCTCAACGTCGTCAATTTCCTCTACTGATTCTATATCTTCGACTGGCTCAGCGGCTTCCTCTACAGGTTCAACTTCTTCGACTGGCTCTGCTTCGTCAATTTCCTCGACCGATTCTGCATCTTCGACTTCTTCAAGAGGTTCTGCATCCTCAACAGACTCTGCTTCATCGACAGGCTCGGCGTCTCCAGCTTCTTCGTCAGATTCAATTTCCTCTACTGAATCAACTTCTTCGATTGTCTCAGTCTCTTCCACGTCAGAAACATCTTCAAGTTCCTCAGCGGCTTCCTCTACAGGTTCAATTTCATCAATCGGCTCAGCATCCTCTACAGGAGCAACATCCCCGGTATCATTGCTAACTGGCTCCGCATCTTCGAGTTCTTCCACCCCAGGAATTTGCTCTTTTCTCTCAGGAACAACTTTTCCAACAGCATCTTTGCTCCTTGGCCCCTGAACCGCATTAATCTGAATTTTTCCGTTTTCTAAAATATCTTCGAGTGATGAGCGGACAATTTTTTTGAGTTCATCGGCATCAATTGCAACGGTAACTCCCGGATTTCCGATTGCAAGCGGAGAATTCTCACCAAATGATGCAAGCATTTCCTGCCAGTAGCCTTCAAAAATTGACTTGAATTCCGCGGCATGTTTTTCGCCTTTTTTACCGAGAGACTTAAGAATTCGTCTTTCAAGGACAGGTTTTTGCTCAGCAAGATAATCCGCACTCTTTACATCGCCCATTTTTTTGTATCCGATGAAAAATTCATTCTCATACCGGCGAACTTTGTCACGAATCACCACGATATCATCATGCTTAAAACTTAGAATTAAGAAAATCGCAAGATAAAGCGTGACAAATGCAGTAGCAAGGAGCAAAATCCTGATGTAGGGCGGGAATTTCAATTCAGATTCATCATAAAGAAGCGTAATGAAACCCAAATCAGCACGAGTGTTTTTATAGGAGAATGCACAAAGCGAACTTGTCTTTGACTTATCAAGGATATTTGGAGATTCGGGATTTTCGGTCGCAGTTATTTTCCAAAAACTCTCTGTGTCTGAATGCCATTTTTTTAGAATTTCTTGCCGTATTGAAGATTGACCGTAATTCGGCGGCCCAAAGACAAAACCGCCAAAACCGTCATAGTCTTTTCCAGGCTGCAGAGACTCTGTAATAAGACTGCCTGATACATCTATGAGATTGCGATTTTTCAAAAACTTGGTGAAACCTGAAGGATCACAATAGAAAAGAATGGTGCCGGAATAATCATTTTCAGAATTATAAAAAGGAAAAGAAAAAATTATTCTGCCTGCATTTCCATCTTTTATGATTCGACATTTTTTATCCGCCGGAGAAGCGGCATCCGCAAGTTTTCTGGAAGAGACAGAATCAAAATCTATTTCACCGGAAGTGTCATAATTGCGATAGACAATGCCCTTTTTCCCAGAAATTAAATCCGGAGCAAACGTCGAGAAAAATATATTTCTGCCGTTTTCACCGACTATTCTGATTCCTTTAAGCACATCTGTTTCAGCGAAGAGATGCGAACGAAGGGTCTCACGTTTTCTTGCGGCCGCATCACTTGGGTGCGTGTCCGTATAGGTTTTGACTGACGGATCAACGGAAAAAGCGTCAAAACGCTTCATGAGACTATCAAAATACTCGTTTTGAGCCGCGGCAATCTTCTCGATTTTCTTTTGCTTGATATCCTGCACAATCGGCTGATAAAAATTCACTTCGAGAAGATCAAAAAGACCTGAAAAAGCGACAACCGTGAACGCACAGAATGCGAGAACTGAAATCAAAAGACTGAAAGCGACCTTTTGGCCAGAAGACATAGTTTTATATATTTTCGGCTAAATTTTATAGAAAATCAACATGAAACAAAGCGAAAAACAGGGCAAACGCATTATAAAATGTTTGCTGCTAAAAATGGCTTCCAGTCGTGAAAACGGCTTATCGGAAACGCATGCTAGCATGCTACACGCGTTTTGTGCTTGAAACTATATACGTTTGCCGCTCACGCGGCAGCACAAAACGAGTGTTTCCGTAAGCCGTTTCGCTCCTTAACGCCATTTTCAATATAAAATCGTTTATAATGCGGAGCCCCTAAAGCGAAAAATGAGACTTAGAATTTTTTGAGAATCAGTGTACATCTGTGTTAATCTGTGGTTAAATATTCACCATGGATTTGATAAATCTCGAAGAAGAAGAGAATAAAAAGATTCGTGCCCTGCTCGTGGGAGCGCCAGCCGCAGATATTTCAGAGCTTTGCGGGCTTGTAAAAACATTGGGCTACGAAATTGCGCGCACCGTGATTTTGACACGCATGGAGCAGAACCCGGTCTACGGATTTGGAAAAGGTAAGGCAGAGGAAATTGCCGCTCTCTCAAAAGAACTTGAATGTGATCTGATTATTTTTGACTTTGAGATTTCACCGCGGAAGCAGCGCAACTGGGAAAAACTCGCAAAAATCCCTGTCATTGACCGTCAGGAAGTGATTCTCCGTATTTTTGCAAGCAGGGCTCAGACAAAAGAGGCCGTTCTGCAGGTTCAGCTTGCACAGCTGGAGTATGCCCGCCCGCGTCTGGCTCATTCTTACGGCGACATGGCCCGTCAGCGCGGTGGCAACTTCGGATCAAAAGGCAGCGGTGAAACTCAGCTTGAGCTTGACATCCGAAAAATCCGCGAAAAAATCCAGCAGCTCAAAAAAGAACTCGAACAGGTCGTGCGTGACCGAGAGACCCAGAGAAAACGCCGCGAAAAGATTCCGCTTCCGTGCTGTGCACTGGCTGGCTACACAAACGCAGGAAAATCTTCTCTTTTGAACGCGCTCACAGGAGCCGATGTCTTTGTCGAGGACAAACTTTTTGCAACCCTCGACCCAACCACCCGCAAATTGCAGCTAAAATCTTCCATCAAAACAAGCGAAGACGAAAAGGGTTTTGCGGCGAACATTCTTCTTACGGATACGGTAGGATTTATCTCGAACCTGCCCCACTCGCTCGTAAATGCTTTCAAATCCACCCTGGAAGAAGCACAGCGGGCAAATCTCATTCTTCTGGTGCTTGATTCAAGCGACGAAAAGGCCGAATTCCAGTACAACACTGTCGTAAAAGTCCTTGAAGAAATCGGGGCCGAGAACACTCCGAGAATAGTTGTCCTCAATAAAATCGACAAACTGGCAGACAATCCTGCTCAGCTCGCAAAAATGACAAGTCTCTTTCCGGATGCAATCAAAATCAGCGCAAAAACTCACGAGGGATTTGAAGAGCTTTCAGCAAAAATCTGCGATGAGCTTTTGGGTGAGGAACTCAGCTACACAATTCCGATGGACAAGCAGAATCTTCTGAACGAAGCGCGAAAAACCGGCATCATCCTCGAAGAAAACTGGCTCGACGACGGAATCCATATCAAAATCAAGGGCGGAGAACTCAAAAAGAATCCGCGTCTTTCAAATCTTCTCGCTCCACATGCTGAAAATCCTGACCAGGCAAAAAAAGCGCAGCCTGAGCCGGAAAAATCAGGATTCAAAAAGAAATTCGGGGCAGACTGGTAAGAAAACGGAAAGTGGAAAACGGAAAATTGAAATCTAAGAAGAGGTAAAGTTATGCGGAATCTTAATAAAGTTCTTTTGTTGCTGGCCAGTGTTATTCTCATTTTCATTACGGCGGTTACGGCTATTGCAGTCTGCACTAAGAATGCTCATCCTGGAGCAGGTTTGCGCCGTGAAGATCCTTCACCCAAGTCAGTTTCTTCCACAAAGACGGCTTTCAATAATATAGGGCAAATCCGTGTGTTCACAAAAGAAGACGAAAATGCCGGAAAAAGCGTGATTGTTCTGGTTCCCTGGCTGGAGTACGACGGCACGGACCAGGCCTTTTACGAGGAACTTGACCGAAAGCACCAGAGCATAAAATTAATGTTCACAAACTTTTTCTCGAATCACACAAAATCTGAGCTTCTGGGACTTGGCGAAGAAAAAATCAAGAACGAACTCAAAGCACAGGTAAACGAAACGCTTGTCCTCGGAAAAATCAGTGGCATCTACTTCAACGACTATCTTTTTTTGGATTAGCCGCAACCAATGGGGCAGTTTCTGGGTCTAAGGAAGTATAAAGTATGCCACACAGATTTGAGATTCCTACGGAATCTCCATTACTGGACTTTGATTTTGCGTAGCAAAATCGAATCTGTGTGGTAATAATGGAGTCAAAAATGGAACACATCACATCGCCTGCGGCACAGGTTATCATCTCGCTTATTCCGATCGTAGGGATTTTCATCGGCGGCACAATAATTTTCTTCGCCCTTTTGTGGATTCATCACGAAAACAAGCAGAAAATTCAATCCGGCGACAAATCCAAATCAAATTTCAACTACAAGGCAGCGACCCTTCTTTCCGGGCTTTTGCTTACAGGAATCGGCGGAATGCTATCTATATTCTTCACTCTTTTTACAGGTGTTTCTCCTTCACTTTTGGGCGGGCTGATTCCACTCACAATCGGTGTCTGTCTGCTCTTGTTCTACAGGCTTTTCGACTGGAACAATGACTCTCGATCAACTGATAACTAAAAAACGCGACAATGCGTTGATTAAGGCTACATTATCAGGTGACTCAAAGGCATTTTCCAAGCTTATTTCCTACCATAAAAAGCGGGTTCAGGCTTTGGGAATGAGTTTTTTTAAGAACGAGGCGGATACGGAGGATTTTGAGCAGGAAGTTTTCTTAAAAGCTTATACAAATCTTGCTACTTTCAAAGGCGATTCTTCCTTTCCAACATGGCTAATGACTATTGCTTACAACACGGCGGTGAACGCAAAGAGCCGAAGAAAGGAATATCTTCCGATTTCGGATGAGGAAAACATCGAGGATACTTCCATCACACCCGAAAAGAATCAAATCAGGAAGCTGACTGTTCTTGCCGTTCGAGAAGCTGTCAGGGATTTGCCAGAAAAATTCAAAATCTGCGTAGAGCTATACTTTTTTTATGATAATTCACATGCTGAAATCAGCAAAATCACAGGGGAGCCAATCAACACGATAAAATCACACATTTTTCGTGCGAAAAAAATCTTGCGAGAAAGATTAAGGAGCTATTATGAAGAATGAAACTTGTGAAAAAAACATGGACAAATTTCTTGCCCTCGACAAATATGAAAGGATTCCGCTCGAAGTAACGCTGCACTTCTTGTGCTGTAAAAAATGCCGCACTCAGGCGCGCTATCTCACGCTTGCCGAACGATACACAAGCGAGCCAATCAGAGAAACGCCAGTCAAAAACATGCTCGAAAACATACCGATAAAGCCTGTCTCAATGGCTAAGTGGATTATTTCCGGCATCATTATGATTTTGATGATGGTAACATTCGGGCTTTTTCTGAACAAAACCGACAGCACAACCTTCGCCATAATCTTCAACGTGCTCTTCGGCCTGATAATCACAGCCTACTGCTCAATTTTTGTCGCAGCAAACATGGATTTTTTTATGAAGAAATCCTCAAAACTCTGGAATTAAGACATATAAATGTAGAGTTTTGGAATTTACGGGCTTTATCAAAAAAAGGCTCCCAGTCGTAAAAACGGCTTATCGAAACCGCAGGCTAGCCTGCTACACGCTGTTTGTGCTTGAAACTATATACGTTTGCCGCTCACGCGGCAGCACAAACAGAGTGTTTTCGTAAGCCGTTTCACTCCTTCGCGCCTTTTTTGAGTATCCGACAAATGCAAAACTCGACATTGTACTGCTTAGTTCCAGAGATTTTCTGGATTGACCTGTTTGTTGTTCTTGAATACTGTGAAATGCAAGTGCGGACCTGTACTCATGCCTGTGCTTCCGACTCGGCCGATTCTTGTATCCTGAGTAACGTAATTTCCTTTATGACAAAGAATTGCGCTCATGTGTCCGTAAAGCGTCTTGTATCCAGAATGATGGGCGATAATAACGTAGTTTCCGTAAGTGGAGTTATAGCCGGTTGCCGTAACTTTTCCTGGCAAAGCGGCGTAAATGTTTGTGCCTGTAGGACAAGCCATGTCAACTCCAGAGTGATAAGAGCGTGCGCCTGTGAAAGGACTTGCTCGCCATCCGAAGCTTGAAGACTTGTACCATCGCGCACGGATAGGTTTTCGGAACAAATCGCCGTTGATTTCCTGACGGGTAACCCAGTCAAGCTCGGCATCAGGAACGAAAATTGTGCTGCCCGCATTGATAGCAGAAGCAAGCTCAATATGGTTTACGGCAGAACATTTTGCCGCATCAACCTTGTATTTCTCGGCGATGGTCTCAATTGTTTCGCCGTCTTTTTTGACATTGTAAAGGATTCCCGGCATTGTAGGGATTTTAAGATAATCGCCAATCTGCAAAAGGCGTGAATTTCGAATGTTGTTGACAGAAATGATTGTGTCTGAAGTGATGTCAAACTGCTCGGCAATCCGGCCGATCATATCACCGGAACGAACCCGGTAGGCAAAATAAGAAAGATTGTAAGTGTCTTCAAAGTCTGCGACAATTGCGCTGTCTTCACCACCCTGAGCGTCTGCCTCAGCGATTCCGTCCAAAACTTCTTCTGTGACAGGGATAGTTGGGCTTTCAAAACCGCCCTGTCCATTATTTTCTGACTTTGAAGAATGGTTCGCAAAAACCATAGTGCCGGTCAATACAAGTGCACATACACCAAAAGTGATAGAAAAGCACTGCGCAGCATTCCTGACCGACATTTTTTTGATTGTATTCTTGACTCCCCAAAAAACTTTTTTCATTTTTTACCCAACCCAATCAAGTATGTTTCAAAAGACTCCGAGCGGCATGCCTGCGGCTTGAACCCTTTTGCTGTCGTGAAAACTTCACGCATTTTTTTAAGCAAAGCCTGCTGATCTCCATTCTGGAAAATCTTAACGGCGAAATTACCACCAGTTTTGAGCATCGTCTCCGCATACCAGATAGCCATTTTTACAAGCCCTTGGGAACGGGCTGTATCAACGACACGGTTTCCTGTGGTGAGAGGAGCTGCGTCACAAACTACGAGGTCGAACGGACCTTCTGCCTTGATCTGGTCAAAAATCTCTTTTTGCTGCAAGTCGCCCTGGATGAAAACAAGATTGTCGCCCTTTACGCTCTTGGAAAGCGGATTCAAATCGCACGAAACGACCTTGCCGCTGCCTTCCATAGCACGGAGCAAAAAAGTTGTCCAACTTCCTGGAGCCGCACCCAAATCAAGAACCTTGTAATTCTTCTTAATCATGCCGAATTTCTGGTCAATTTCCTGCAATTTATACACAGAACGAGCCGGGTAGCCCTCTGAGAATGCCTTGCGAGACCAAAAATCAGGTTTTTCATAAGAATTTGCCATAATAAAACCCATTGGAATCACCTAAATGATTCCACATACTTAATTGTCGGTGTGTATTAAATCAGATTTTAGCTAAAAAGTGAAGTGTAATCTTCATTTGACAACAATGTATTGATATAGTATTATAGAAGAACTGATTTCATAAACTAGGGGAAGTCTAAAATGGACAAGAATTTGATTATGTTCATTGGTCTCCCGGTTGCAGGAATCGTTCTTGGATGGATTATTCGATGGTGTTATGCCAGATTTCAACTATCTGCGTCAGAACAAAAAGCTGAACGCTTAAGACAGGATGCAATAAAGGAAGCAGAAGCACAGAAAAAAGAAATTTTGCTCGAAGCAAAAGATCAAATCATTCGTGAACGAAAACAGCAGGAACGGGAAGATCGTGAACGACGCGCTGAGGTTCAGCGATACGAAGCGCGTGTTAGCAAGAAAGAAGAGCTGATTGACAAACGTGCCGAAGAATTTGACAAGAAAGAACTCGAATTCGCAGACCGTGCCAATGCAATGAAAAAACGTGAAGAGCAGCTTCACACACAGGAAGAGCAATACCGCAAAGAATTAGAGCGGATTTCAGGTCTTTCTGCACAAGAAGCAAAAGATTTAATAATCAAGAATCTTGAAAACGACGCTCGCCACGATGCGCAGGCTCTTTTAAACAAAATCGAACAGGACGCACAGCTTTCAGCCGAAAAGAAAGCTCAGGAAATTCTTATTTCCACAATTCAGCGAATCGCAACAGAAACCACTGGCGATTTAACAGTCACTACAGTTTCATTGCCAGGCGATGAAATGAAGGGTCGTATTATCGGTCGTGAAGGCCGTAATATCCGTGCGCTTGAAACACTCACAGGCGTTGACATCATTATCGATGACACTCCAGAAGCAGTTGTTATCAGCTGTTTTGATCCTGTTCGCAAGGAAATTGCAAAACAGTCGCTTGAACGCCTTGTTACGGACGGTCGAATCCATCCGGCCCGCATCGAGGAAATCGTTCAAAAGGTCACCCGTGAGATTCAACAGAAGATTTACGAAGAAGGCGAAAAGGTACTTTTCGATTTGGGAATCCACAATATGAGTCAGGACGGTGTCCGTGCCCTCGGAAGATTGTACTTCCGCACAAGTTACGGACAGAACGTTCTCACCCATTCCAAAGAAGTTGCCGAAATCGCTTCATTGCTTGCAGCCGAAATCGGAGCAAACAAAGAGCTTGCAAAACGAGCTGCCCTTCTCCACGATATCGGTAAAGGTGCAGAAAACGATTCTGATCAGAACCACGCAGAAGTTGGTGCAGAGATGGCTCGCAAAATGGGTGAAGATCCAAAAGTCATCAACGCAATTGCGGCCCACCACAACGATGTTGAGGCCACGACAATCGAGGCGGTCATCGTTCAGATTGCCGATGCGATTTCTGCAGCACGTCCAGGTGCCCGTCGCGAGACAGTTGACAACTACGTTAAACGACTGGAGAACCTCGAAGAGACTGCCGAAAAGTTCAACGGTGTCGAAAAGGCCTATGCAATTCAGGCTGGTCGAGAGCTTCGAATCCTCGTTAACAACGAGAAGATTCCAGACAATGAAGTCAAAGAGCTCGCACAGAAGATTGCCAAGCAGATTGAAACCGACATTCGTTATCCCGGCAGAATCAAGCTTACAATGATTCGCGAAACACGAATTATCGAGTACGCAAGATAAATGCAAAGAGCTTCCGTTTTGGAAGCTCTTTTTTTTGCCCGCTATCACAGCCGCTCGCTACGCGGAAAAATCACAGATTTTTCCGAGACTCCTATGTTTTATGTCAAGCCCCTGTTTTTTTTATTTTAAGCACTCTTCAAAGCTTTTTCTGCAAGTTCAGAGAACTGGGCTACGGAAAACTTCTTTGGAGAGTACGGTTTTCCAGATTTTAGAATGGCAAGCATCATCTCTGCCATTTTTCTTGCGATACAGACTATCGCTTTTTTCTTTGACATTCCGCGAACAAGAGTAAGATACTGCCACTTACTTTTTAAGACTGTATCTTCTTTTGCAAAACGGACATGACTCCATGCAGCCATTATCAGAAGAGAACGGACTTCTGGATTTCCAGTTTTCGTTATATTTCCGTAATGCACCTGATCGCAGGAAATGTCCAGTTTCGGCACAAGCCCAAGATAATTTGATACCTGGGCTCCATTGTCAAATCTGCTTCCGTCTCCGACAAATCCACTGTATGCGACAGCAGTAAGTTCTCCAATGCCTGGAACAGTTTGGAGGTTCTTAATATTACTGTCATTTTCAACTTCGACAGCAATTTCTTTCTTCACTTCTGCAATCTGCGTTTCTACCAGGTCAATCACCTGACAGATTCTTTCAGCCTGCCTTCTTTGCGTTTCTTCAAGCAACTGAAGAGTTTTTTCTCGTGAAGTCTTTGTTGCAAGATTTTTCTTCTTTATATCTGTTATACCGCATTCCACAAAAAGTGCATGCAGTCTGTTCACTTCCTTCGTTCTGTCCGAACGAAGCTGTTTTG
>Ga0256404_1001132_pt1 | contig 66832 bp, 57 predicted proteins | sample RumenRJG_01DNA_FD_185990 | JGI IMG/M metagenome (GOLD analysis project Ga0256404, IMG submission 185990) | Bovine rumen microbial communities from Lethbridge, Alberta, Canada - RJG_01 | ecosystem: Host-associated > Mammals > Digestive system > Stomach > Rumen | place: Canada: Alberta | collected... | reverse complement strand
CCCGCATGGGGCAGCTTGCGTTGCCAGAAATCGGCGACCGGCACCCCGCCGACCAGCGTGTTCACAAGCGAGCAGAGCACGGCGCCGTGCGCGGCGACGAGGATGTCGTGCGCGTCGGCCGTCGCCGGTAGCAGGGTTTCGTCGATGAAGGCAGCCACACGGTCGTTGAGCTCGTCGAATGTCTCTCCCCCGATCGCAGGCGTGTAGTGTGCCGGGTCGTTGAGGTAGCCGTAGACAGGCGATTCCCTGCGGAAAAACTCTTCGTGAGACGCACCTTCGCAGATACCGTATGCCTGCTCGATCAGGCGAGGCTCCACGACCACGGGCGTGCGGCGGTCCACCAAAACGATGGCCGCCGTCTCGCGCGCGCGGCCGAGCGGGCTCGTGAAACACAGGTCAAAGGGGACGCCGGCCAAACGGTCGCGCTGGGCGCGCGCCTGGGCGCGCCCGGTATCGGTCAACGGGATGTTGACTTGGCCCTGCATCTTGTGCACCACGTTCCAATACGCCTGACCGTGCCGGATCAGGTACACATGGGTGATCTTCTGTGCCATAGGCGGGTCTTCCTCCGTCCGTCTCATTGCGCCCGGTCGCTCGGCCGCACCTATGCGGCCAGCCACTCCGCGCCCGACAGGGCACGCATCATATCGTCCACCGCGTCAAACGTGCTCGCATCGGGCACGAGATAGATATAGCAGGTAAGGGGGGCACCGCCGAGTTGGGTGCCGCTGTAGTGCAGGACCAGGTCGTTTGCCGGGTCGGTGCGGCCGACCAGTGCGGACGCCGCGGCGGCGCGGATGTCGGCCTCGACGTCAGAGAGGTCGGCATCGGCGCGCACCAGCAGCGGGAGCTTGGCGCAATTGAAGTTCTTGTCCGTGACCTTGGTCAGCGAGGTGCTGTTGAGGACCGAGTTGGGGATGATCTGCAGGTTGCCGGCCAGGTCGACGACCGCGGTCGAGCGCCACGTGACGTCGCGGACCGTACCCGTCACGCTGCCGACCGTCACATGGTCGCCCGGTTGGATCACGCGGAACAGCAACAGCGAGAAACCGCCAATCAGGTTGGAGATCGTGTCCTGCAGGCCGAGGGAGATCGCGACGGAGACGACGCCCAGGGCGGTCACAAAGGCCGTCGGCTGCACGCCAAACACGGGCTGCAGCACGGAGATCAGCGCAAGGGACCAGATCAGGGCGCGCAGCACGTTGATAAAGATCGAGGCGGACGGCAGGTCGGACGCCGCGAACGCCTTGCGCGCGATGCGCACCAGGATGCGCTGCACCACCAGCGCCACGGCAACCGCCACCGCCAGGTACACGATCTTTCCCACCAGCTCTGTCATCGCGGCCTCCGATACCCCATGTCCGTCTTGTCACATCATACGCGACGCGGCGGACATGCTCTGAAACGGCACCGCGTAAAATGTGTGAAGTATGTCTTCTCATAGCGCATCAGTGGGATTTAACCGGCTCCCTTGAGGCGCGCTGCGATAACGGCTATAGTGCATGTGTCAGTTTCAGGGCGGGGTGAGATTCCCCACTGGCGGTGACGGTGCGTCGTGGCGACGCCCGAAGTCCGCGACCCGCGGGAGCGGTTGACCCGGTGCGAGTCCGGGACCAACGGTATAGTCCGGATGGGAGAAACGAGGAGCCACCATGGCACAAATCTCCAGCACCAACAGGCACGACACCCATTCCACGACCACCGCGGCGAACGGCTGGTCCACCAAGCGCATCGCCGTCACGGCGCTCTTTTGCGCAGCCGCGGCGATCTCGACGCTCATCCTGGAGTTCCCGATCCTGCCGGGCGTCCCCTGGCTCAAGTACGACCCCTCGGGCATCGTCGCGCTGATCGCCGGCTTTGTCTTTGGTCCCGCCACCGGTGCGGTCGTCTCCATCCTGCCCTACCTCGTACACTTCGCCACGTCCTCGGGCGTCTACGGCGTGATCATGGCGATCCTGGCGACGTTCACGCTGGTCATGCCCGCGTCGCTCATCTATCGCCGCAACACGACCCTCAAGGGCGCGATCGTCGGCATGGTCGTGGGCGCCGTGGTGTGCCTCGCCGCCTGCATCGTGGGCAACCTCATCATCACGCCCTTCTACACCGGCATGCCCGCCGACCAGGTCGCCGCGCTCATCGTCCCGGCACTGCTGCCCTTCAACCTCATCAAGATCGGCATCAACTGCGTCGTGACCGCGCTCATCTACAAGCCTGTGACCAGGGCGCTCGGCAACTAGTCTCGCCAACGAAGACACACGATGCCCACCGGACCCGACGACATCCTGCTCGACCTCTCGCACGTCACCCTCGTCTATGAGGGCGGCGTGCGAGCCCTTGACGACGTGACGCTGCGCATACGCCGCGGCGAGCGTCTCGTGGTCCTGGGCGCCAACGGCTCGGGCAAGTCCACGCTGGCGGGCGTGCTCTGCGGCCTGCTCGCCCCGGACGCCGGCGACGTGACGCTTGCGGGGCAGCGGGTGTGCACGGACGGTCAGCCCGACTTCGACGCCTACCGCACCGCCCGCCGCGAGCTCGGGCTCGTCTTCCAAAACCCCGACGACCAGATCGTGACCTCCGTCGTCGCCGACGACGTCGCCTTTGGGCCCGAGAACCTCTCCGTCCCCACCGAGGAGATCGCCGCACGTGTGGCACGCGAGCTGCACCGCGTCGCCCTCGACGACTATGCCCAGGCGGACCCCACCAGGCTCTCCGGCGGACAGAAGCAGCGCGTCGCCATCGCCGGCGCCCTCGCGATGGAGCCCGCCGCGATCGTCTTCGACGAGCCGGGCGCGCTGCTCGACGTGCGCGGCCGGCGCTCGATCCTGCACGTGATGGACCGCCTGCATGCGGCAGGCACCACCATCGTGCACATCACCCACTTCATGGAAGAGGCGCTTCCCGCAGACCGCGCGATCGTGATGGACCACGGCCGCGTCGCGCTCCAGGGCACGCCGGCCGAGGTCTTCACCCACGGAGAGGAGCTGGAGCGCCTGGGCCTCGACGAGCCCTTCACGGCCCAGCTGGCAAGCAGGCTCCGGCGGGCGGGCGTTCCCGTCACCTGGACCTGCGACGAGGACGCGCTGGCAGACGAGCTCATCTCCCTCGCGAGGGAAGACGCACGGACAGGACCTGAGATCGCAGCGCTCCCGTCGGGGGGAGGCGTGATGGCGGACGATTTTGCGAGCAGAAAAGGCGAAGGCGACTTGCGGGACCCGAGACTGTCTGAGGCCGCAGGCCGAGTTTCGAGGGTGCAAGCCGTCTTCGCCTTTTCGGGTGTGAGCACTGAGTCCGACGGCATGCCTTCCCCCGACGGGAGTGCCGCGATCGCCCTACACGATGTCGTGTACTCCTACCACGATGGGGATGCGCGCACCGACGCACGGCCCGCGCTTGACCACGTGAGCTTCGAGGTGCCGCGCGGGTCTTCCTGCGCCATCATCGGCCAGACCGGCTCGGGCAAGTCCACGCTCGTGCGCCTGGTCTGCGCGCTCGAGGCGCCCGACGCGGGCACTGTCACCGTGAGCGGCATCGGCACGTCCGCCCGCCGTGACCGGCGTCGCCTCCACGGACACGTCGGCTACGTGATGCAGCATCCCGAGCGGCAGCTCTTCGCCGAGACGGTGCGGCAGGACGTCGCCTTTGGCCCCACCAACCTACGGCTGCCCGCCGACGAGGTCGACCGGCGCGTGGCGCATGCGCTGCGGCTCGTGGGCCTCGCGGGCAAGGAGGACGCCTCCCCCTTTGAGCTCTCCGGGGGCCAGCAGCGCCTGTGCGCAATCGCCGGCGTGCTCGCGATGCACCCGGACGTCCTCGTGCTCGACGAGCCGATGGCGGGCCTCGACCCGCGCGGGCGCAGGCAGATCCGCGAGCTGTTGCGCGACCTGCACGCTCATGGCGTCACCATCCTCACGGTCACGCACTCGATGGATCAGGCCGCGGGTTGCGACCGCGTCGTCGTGCTCAACCAGTCCGAGGTCCTGATGGTCGGCGCGCCTGCCGAGGTCTTTGCATCCGAGCACGAGGCGCTGCTCCATGAGTCGGGCCTCGGCCTGCCCCACGCCCTGCGCTATGCCCGCCGCCTGGGCAGCCTCGGCTTCCCAGGCCTCGCCGACCCGCTCTCGCTCGACGCGCTGGCGGACGCGCTCGTCCGGGCTCTCTCCGGGAAGGAGGGCTAGCATGGCGCTGCGCATCAAACTCGGCCAGTACTATCCCGCAGACTCCGTCGTGCACCGCCTCGACCCGCGCACCAAGGTCGGCGCCGCGCTCGTGCTGATGGTCTCGGTCTTCTTCATCACCGATCCCTGGCAGCTCGTCTTTGGCTACGCCTTTGTGCTGATGCTGCTGCACCTCGCACGCATCCCCGCCGCGAAGGCCGTGGAATCCATCCGGCCCATCGTCGTGGCCCTGCTCGTCCTCTCGCTCTTCAACCTCTTCCTTGTGAAGACCGGCGACGTGCTGTGGAGCTGGGGCGTCCTCACCGTCACGACCGACAGCCTGCGCGTGGCGCTGCTCTACAGCCTCCGCCTGGTCATCGCGGTGGTTGCCGCCGCCCTCATGCTGCTCACGACCACGCCGACGCAGCTCACGGACGCCTTCGACGCGGGGCTCGCCCCGCTCTCGCGCATCGGTCTGCCCGGTCACGAGCTCGCGATGGTCTTTTCCCTGATGCTGCGCTTCATCCCGACGCTGGCCGACGAGGCCCAAGCCGTCGTCGACGCGCAGACCTCGCGCGGGGCCGAGATAGGCCAGGGATCCCCGTTGCGGCGCGTGCGCGCGATCGTCCCCGTGCTGGTAGCCCTGATGGCCAGCTCGCTCAACCATGCCAACGGCCTCTCGCGCGCGCTCGACGCCCGCTGCTACGAGGGCGGGGCGCAGCGCACGCACTACCATCCGCTGCGTTTCGGCAGGGGCGACGTCGTCGCCGTCTTGGCCGTCTGCGCCTATATCGCCGGACTTGCCGCACTGGCGGTATAGCACCCTCACAGCAGGTGGGTACGGACCGCGTCCAGCTCCTCCTCGGTCACCCCGCAGGACCGCAGGTAGGTGGCCACATCCCCGTATACCGAGCGCAGCCGGTCGTACACCGTGGCCATGACCTGCATCGCCGCGTCGTAGAGAGAGGGGTCGACACCCGCCGAAGGCGTGCTGCCGTCAAAAATCCAGCTGTCGACCTCCTCGGTGGTCGCATAGGAGTAGGCATAATCCGCGATGATGTGCGTCCGGTCCACCCCAGCCAACGCCAGCACCAGCATCGCGAGAACGCCCGTGCGGTCCATGCCCGCCGTACAGTGGAAGAGCACGCATTCGTCCTCCTGTGCGGTGGCAAGAAAGGCAAACATCAGGCGAACCGCCTCGCTTGTGGCAAGCATGTCCAGATAGCTGGAGGTCAGAAAGCCAACCAGGGTCTCGTCGTCCCCCGCCAACGCCTCGAGCGAGGGGTCGTGCAGGTTGAACTCATAGAAGCTCACGTTGCAGTACCGCACGTCGGGCCGTTGCGCGAAGGGGTCGGGATGGGCGCGCACCTCGGCGGCGCTGCGCAGGTCGAGCACCATCCGCACCCCGTACCGCTCGAGGTAGCGCAGGTCGCGCGGGGTGAGGTCGCTCGTAAATCCCGACCGGAGGAAGCGGTGGTAGCGCGTCTCGCCGCCATCGACCGGATAGCCGCCGAGCTCGCGGACGTTTTCGCCCGAGGCGACGTGCAGCACGTGCGGCATATCCCCTCCCCTGACAAGACGTGAAAGAAACCGGCAGGGGATCTTTGGCAGAAAACCAAGCGGCATTCCTCGGCGGCCCTCCCTTGCCAAAAAGCCCTCCGACGGTACAACGCAAAAAAAGCCCCTGACTCATTATGCGGTGAGTCAGGGGCTTGCTCTGATTACTCGGCGAGGTGCTCGGTCAGCGGCACGTACGTCCGTCTTACTTCACGCCGGCCTCGACCTTGGCCTGCTCGATCTGGGCAAGCTGCTCGGGCGTCAGGTGGATCGCGTGCGAGCCGCCGCGCTCGTTGACGATAGAGTCGTCGAGCTCGGGACGGTCGGGACGCATGGTCGGGTCGTCGTCACTCGCCAGACGGAAGCCCAGGCCGTTCTTGTAGTTCTCCTTGGCCACAGAGATCATCAGCTTGATGCGGTTGAGCTGGTTGACCTCGGACGCGCCGGGGTCGTAGTCCACGGCGACGATGTTGGACTCGGGGTGCATCTGGCGCAGGCGCTTGATCACGGACTTGCCGACCACGTGGTTGGGCAGGCAGGCGAAGGGCTGGGCGCAGACGATGTTGGGCGTGCCGTGCTCGATCAGGTCGATCATCTCGGCAGTCAGCAGCCAGCCCTCGCCCATGTTGTTGCAGAGCGACAGGACCGTCTGGGCCTTCTTGGCCAGCTCGAGGATGTCCTCGTAGGGCTCGAAGCGCTCGGAGCGCGCGAGCATGCGGTCGATCGGGCCGCGCACGCCGGCGAAGAGCTTGAGGCCCGCGCTGTTGATCAGGCGCTTGGAGGCCTGGGTGCCCAGCTCGTGGTTCATGCCGATGGGGTTGACCATGCCGTAGAGGAAGAAGTCGATGAGGCCGGGCACGTTGGCCTCGCAGCCCTCGGCCTCGATGACCTTCACGAGCTCGTTGTTGGCCGTCGGGTGGAACTTGACGAGGATCTCGCCGACCACGCCCACGCGCGGCTTGGAGCGGTCGTCGACGAGCGGCAGACGGTCGAAGGCGTCGATCGTGTCCTGGCAGAGCTGGTAGAACTCCTTGCGGCTGCAATGGATGAGCTGCACCTTGGCACGGCGCATAAAGGCCTCGTAGAGACGCTCGGCCGCACCCTTCTCCGCCTCATAGGGGCGCACGCGGTACAGCAGCTGCATAATCACGTCGCCGTAGAGCAGCGCGTAGGCGGCATGCACGAGCAGCTGGGGGTCCTTGATGTCAAAGCCCGGGTTGTCCTCGTCGAGGCCGGCGGCCATGGACAGGCTGATCACGGGGATGTTGTCGTGGCCGGAGTCACGCAGGGCCTTGCGGATCAGCGAGATGTAGTTGGTCGCACGGCAGCCGCCGCCGGTCTGGCTGATCAGCAGCGCGGTGCGGTCCAGGTCGTACTTGCCCGAAAGCACGGCCTCCATCAGCTGGCCCACCGTGAGGATCGAGGGGTAGCAGATGTCGTTGTTCACGTATTTGAGGCCGGTCTCCACCGCGCCGTGGTCGACGGAGGGCAGCAGCACCAGGTTGAAGCCGTTTGCGCGCAACAGCGGCTCCACCAGCTCGAAGTGGATGGGGCTCATCTGCGGGGCCAGGATGGTGTAGCCCTCCTTGAGCATCTCCTTGGTGAAGCGCACCTTGGGGAAGGCGGCCGAGGCAGCCTTGCGGTACACCGGCGCGCGGCGCGAGAGGTCGGTCTGACGTGCGTGCTCGAGCGAGCCGTCGGCGGTGTGTACGCCCGCGGGCACCTCCTCGGACACGAAGCCCGCGGCGGCCTCGCGGCGCAGCTCGGCATCCTGCTCGCGCAGCGCTGCCATCAGCGAGCGGATGCGGATGCGGACGGCGCCCAGGTTGGAGACCTGGTCGATCTTGAGCACGGTGTAGATCTTGCCCGAGGCCTCCAGGATCTCCTGCACCTCGTCGGTGGTCAGGGCGTCCAGGCCGCAGCCGAAGCTCTGCAGCTGCACGAGGTCCACGTCGTTGCGGGTGGCGACGAAGCGGGCCGCACGGTAGAGACGGCTGTGGTACATCCACTGATCGACCACGCGGATCGGGCGCTCGGGCTCCATCTTGTGCGCGACGGAGTCCTCCGTCAGCACGGCGAAACCAAAGCCGTTGATCAGCTCGGGAATCGCGTGGTTGATCTCGGGGTCGTTGTGGTAGGGACGGCCAGCCAGCACGATGCCGTGACCGCCCGTCTTCTCGATCCAGTCGAGGACCTCGTCGCCCTTGCGGTGCATCTGCTCCTTGAACTCGAGGTCGGCCTCCCAGGCCTCATTGACAGCGGCGTCGATCTCGGCGCGCGTGATGTGCTGACCCTTGCAGCGGCCCTTGCCCTGCTTCGCATCGGCCTCGCGCTGCTCCGAGATGATTTCGTACAGGCGGCGCTTGAGCGTCTGCTTGTTGTCGTACGGGATGAAGGGTGCCAGGTACTCGACCGAGGGGTCGGCGAGCTCGTCCACGTTGAGCTCCAGCGTCTGCGGGTAGCTCATCACGATCGGGCAGTTGTAGTGGTTGGTGGCACCGTCGTCCTCCTGGCGCTCCCAGCGCACGCAGGGCATCCAGATGAAGTCTGGATCCTTTGCCAGCAGGTTCATGATGTGGCCGTGGCTGAGCTTGGCCGGGTAGCACACGGACTCCGACGGCATGGACTCGATGCCCGCCTCGTAGGTGTGCTTGCTGGTCTGGTCGGAGAGCACGACCGAGAAACCCAGCTTGGTGAAGAAAGCGTGCCAGAAGGGGTAGTTCTCGTACATGTTGAGCGCGCGGGGGATGCCGACGGTACCGCGGGGCGCCTCGTCGGGATCCAGCACGGGGCGGTCGAAGAGGAGCTTGTTCTTGAAGGCAAAGAGATTCGGTGCGTCCTTCTTGTCCTTGTTGGTCTTGCCCGCGCCCTTCTCGCAGCGGTTGCCCGTGATGAAGCGGCGGCCCTCGCCAAAGGTGTTGACGGTGAGCAGGCAGTTGTTGGAGCAGCGTCCGCAGTGGACGTTGGTGTGCTTGACCTGGAGGGCGTCAATCTCCTCGCGGGAGAGGATCTCGGAGGTGCCAGCGGCGCCCGCACGGTCGCGGGCGAGCAGCGCCGCGCCGTAGGCGCCCATCGTGCCGGCGATGTCCGGGCGGATCACGTCGCGGCCCGTGAGCAGCTCGAAGGCGCGCAGCGTGGCGTCGCTCATGAAGGTGCCGCCCTGCACGACGATGTACTCGCCGACCTCGTCGTAGTCGCGCAGCTTGATGACCTTGAAGAGAGCGTTCTTGATCACGGAGTAGCTGAGACCCGCGGCCACGTCGCCGATGGTCGCGCCCTCCTTCTGCGCCTGCTTGACGCGGGAGTTCATGAAGACGGTGCAGCGGGAGCCCAGGTCGACCGGGGCCTCGCCGTGCACGGCAGCCTGCGCGAACTCCTGGACAGTCATGCCCATGGAGTCGGCGAAGGTCGCGATGAAGGAGCCGCAGCCCGAGGAGCAGGCCTCGTTGAGGCTGATGTGCTCGATCACGCCGTCCTTGATCTGCAGGCACTTCATGTCCTGGCCACCGATGTCCAGGATGAAGTCGACGTCGGGGACGAAGGCCTTGGCGCCGCGCAGGTGGGCGACCGTCTCGACCTCGCCGGAGTCGGCCTTGAGCGCGGCCTGCAGGATGCCCTCGCCGTAGCCGGTCGTGGTCACATGGCCGATCGTGCAGCCCGCAGGCAGAAGGTCGTAGATCATGTCCATGATCTTGCGGGCCATGCCGATCACGTCGCCGTTGTTGTTGCCGTACCAGGTCCAGAGGAGCTCGCCGTCCTCGCCGACCACGGCCGTCTTGATGGTGGTGGAGCCGGCGTCGATGCCGATGAAGACGCGGCCCTGGTAGCCCTCGAGCGTGCCCTTGGGCACGACCTGGGCGTCGTGGCGCTCCTTGAACTCGCGGTACTCCTCCTCGGTCGCAAAGAGCGGGTCGAGGCGCGCGACCTCGCTGCCCTGGGTGTCGCCCAGGTTGTCGAGGGCATCGATGACCTCGCCGAAGGTTACGCGCTTGCCGGACTCGCCTGCCAGCGCGGCGCCCGTCGCGACGAAGAGGTGCGCGTTCTGCGGGACGATGCGGTGCTCCTCGTCCAGGTTGAGCGTCTCGTAGAAGCGGTGGCGCAGCTCGGAGAGGTACTGGAGCGGGCCGCCGAGGAAGGCCACGTAGCCGCGGATGGGGTGACCGCACGCCAAGCCCGAGACCGTCTGGTTGGCGACGGCCTGGAAGATGGAGGCGGCGATGTCCTCGCGCGGCGCGCCCTCGTTGAGCAGGGGCTGGACGTCGGACTTGGCGAAGACACCGCAGCGGCTCGCGATCGGGTAGATGTGGGTGGAGGATTTGGCCAGCTCGTTGAGGCCCGGCGCGTCCGTCTCGAGCAGTGAGGCCATCTGGTCGATGAAGGCACCCGTACCGCCCGCGCAGGTGCCGTTCATGCGCTGCTCGATGCCGTTGTCGAAGAAGATGATCTTGGCGTCCTCGCCGCCCAGCTCGATCGCGCAGTCCGTCTGGGGGATGAGGACCTCGACGGCGCGCTTGGAGGCGATGACCTCCTGCACGAACTCCAGGTCCAGCCACTGGGCCAGCAGCATGCCGCCCGAGCCCGTGATGGACACGCGCATCGGCACGTCGCCGACCGTCTCGCGGGCCTTGGCAAAGAGCGCGCGGGCCGTGGCCTTGACGTCGGTGTGGTGGCGCTCGTAGTTGGCGTAGACGAGGTTGTTGTTGTCATCGATCACGGCCAGCTTGACGGTGGTCGAGCCGACGTCGATGCCCAGGCGCAGATGCGCATGGCGCAGGTCGGTGCGATGCTTGGGCACCAGCTCCGCCCCGCGCTCGACCAGCGAGATGGACGCGCGGGCCTCGCTTTGGACCTGGTTGCTGTGTGCGGTGTTAGTCATTGTGTGTCTTCCCCTCGGTATGTGTCTCCCCTGCGGCGTTCACGAGCCGCGCGAGGTCGTCGTCCGACAAGCTGGTCAGCAGGGCCAAGCCAAAGGACGGCACGTCGAAGTCGATCTGTTTGCCGTACAGGTCGCCCGGACGCACAAACATCAGCGCCGTCATCACCCGCGCCATGACCTCGACGCTCTCGCGGGCGCCGGTCGTGAGCCAGCGCACGAGGACCCCAACCTCGGCCGAGATGGCAAAGGTGAGGTAGTAGTCGAAGATATGGCCCAGCAGCTCGAGGTCGAGGCCGCTCTTCGCACGCTGCTCCACCTGCCCGCGTACTGTCGCCTCGAGGCGGTTGGCAAAGGCGGGGTCTCCGCCCTCGCCCAAAAGCGGGGCCAGATAGTCCTCGCGCTCCTTGAAGTAGGTGAGGATCTCCGCCGCACCGGGGCACGCCTCGTGGCGGCCGATCGCCTGCGACAGGCTGTCGAGGTCGACCTGTGCCAGATCGGCGATGAGCGGCTTGAGGTCGTCGACCGTCTCCTGCTCGGTCTGATCCACGAGGTCGGCGATATCGCGGAAATGCGAGTAGAAGGTACGGCGCGTGACGCCCGCACGGTCCGTGACGCCCGTGACGGTGACCTGGGTCAGGTCGCCCGACGTAATAATCTCGGTCGCCAAGGCGCTGCGCAGGGCCCGGCGTGTGCGGGTGCTGCGCGGGTCTCGCGTGGAGCACTGCGGCTTGTCGGCTCGCCTGCCTTTCTGAGATTCCAACGTTTGTTGCACGTGGCACTTCTTTCACACTATGTGTATTTTGCACAGTGTGAGTATTATTGCACAACGTGTGTAATTAATGCGTAAGCGCCCCGTTGCTGCACGCCTTCGCCACATGCAGGCATCAGCAATCATCCTCTGATGCGGGGCACTCGGGCACAGAGCTCGCCACAGATTTACAAAACCTGGCCTGAGGGAGCTTTGCGTGCGGAGGGCGGAAAGCGACCAACCCTCTTAAGCGGAGTTTTACGCGGATTTGCGAAAATCCCTGTCCAAAAGGGTAATCTCGTTTTCCGCAAGCTCTTCCGTTCGCCCTCCAACGTAGGGTTTTGCACGTTACTGCAGAAAACCCCATGTCGGAGGGTAATTCCAGGTCCTCGGATTTTCCCGAATCCCCCTCTGGGGCGAGGTTTCCTACAAATTTTCGGCAAACCCCGCGTTGGAGGGGCAAGCGTGAAAGTACGGGATATCCGGTACCGCGTGGGGCAGCAAGGTCGAGCTGCGCTACCCTACTCACCCTTGACCTTGAGGTTGAGATTGGCGGCGAGGATGCCGAAGAAGGCCAGGGCAAAGAAGGTGCCCCAGGTGATGAGCAGGTTGGCCGGGCCCGCGGCGAAGCAGAGCGCCGTGGTCGCCTCGACCGCCTGGCCGGCGCCGAGAATCAGAATCTTGAAGCTGTAGCCGCCCAGCGAGGCGAGCACGTCGGTCACGCCGAAGAGGGACAGGATGCCGCCGAGCGACTGGCTGGCCAGCAGAAAGTCGGGCATGGCGGGTTTGCCGACGGCACCGTAGAGCAGGTGCCAGACCAGGCAGACGCAGCCCGCGACCACAAAACCGGCGCAGAGCGCCACCGGCATCGGCACCGCCGCGGGAGCCGCGAGCTTGGGGAACGCGACGAAATGGTCCAAGACGCCGGCGGTCATGTTGATGGCGCTGGAGAGCACGATGACGTGGAAGAAGAGCTGACCCACGGACTTCAGGCCGCCGGCAAAGCCGCCCCCGTTGGCATGGCCGGCCTGGAAGGCGTCGGCAATGCCGCAGGCAAAGCCATTGAAGGGCAGGATGGAGCCAAAGCTGGACACCGCCGCGATCCGCTGATGGATGCCGGGGGTGTAGAGGAGCACGGCCAGGACACCCAGGCAGACAAGGGTCAGCGGTGCCGCGAGGCCAGGACCGACGACCGACTCGAGCGCGACGCCGATCAGCTGACCGATCACACCGTACACGCCGCCGACGATAAAACAAAGGGCAAGGGTCTTGCCCTGGGACTGGCTATCCGACATGGGGTTCCTTCCGCTGCATACGCACAATAAGCAGTGGAACATTATCCCTGAAAGACGGACGCAAGGAATTGTTTAACGGTCTAAGAGTTCGCGCGACCGCCGCTCTCACGTTGTGGCTTTAGACCGAGCCTAACGGACGAGCAAGTCGGTCCAGCCGAAAAGCTCCGCCACGGTGCGCGCTACACCCGACTCGTCGTTGGTCCAGCGCGTCACATCGGTCGCCGCGGCCTTCACGGCATCCACGCCGTTCGCCATCGCATAGCTCCTGCCGACCGCGCCGAGCATGTCCAGGTCGTTGTAGCCGTCGCCGAATGCGACTGCATCCGCGGAAGAGACGCCGTAGTGGCGGCAGAGGCAGTCGACACCGGCGGATTTCGAGGCGGTACCGTCCATGATCTCGCACAGGATCTCGCTCGAACGCACCACATTGAGCTGCGGGTAGCGGGCGCCCACCGTCTGCTCGGCTGCGGCGATCTGCGCCGGCTCGCCCATCAGCAGGAATTTGTGCACTCCCCTCCCGCCAAAGACGCCCATCAGGTCGTCGGTCTCACGGGCCTGCGCGTGGACCAGTCCTTCTTCGCGGCGGACGCGCGGGTCGCTCCGGTCGTCGCAGATCCAGTCGTGGAAGCCGTACGTGTTGACGCAGAGCTCGGGCAGCTCGCGGTGGAGGTAGGCGTAGATGTCTGTCGCGTCTTGCGCGGGGATGACTTTGCTCGCGAGCTCCCTGCCCTGCTCGTCCAGCACATAGGCACCCGAGTAGCAGACCAGCGGACCCGTGAAGCCCAGCGTACGCTGGAAAGGATAGAGCCCCTCGGGGGAACGGGCCGACACCAGGCACAGTGGCACACCGGCCTGCATCAGGCGGGCGACCGTCGGGACGTCGGACGGCAGCGGCTGGTGCCCCTTGTCGGCAAAGGTACCATCTACATCGGTAAAGACGATCTTTGGCTGCATGGGACCTCCGTTATATATGTGCGGTATGCGGCTTGGTACGCGGCGCGCGGGTCGGTCAGAAAGTCTGCTGAACGCTGACAGTCCGCCGGACGCCGAAAACTAGACGTCCAGGTCGCTCGGGACATGCGAGTCGTAGGTGTTCTCGTAGCCTTTGCGCAGGATCCGGAGCAGCTCGTTGGCATCATCCTCGCCCAGGCTGTCGATGAATCTGACCAGACCCTCGGTGGATTTGGCGTCCGTATCGCGGGAGGCGGCGCGCCCCTTCTCGGTAGCGTACACCAGCACGCGGCGGCGGTCCTGCTTGTCGTGGACGCGCCTGATCTCATCGCGCGACTCGAGCGCATCCAGGATACGCGTGACGCGGGCGCGGGAATATCCGAGCTCCGAGGCGATTTCCGAGGGGATCACCTCGTCCTTCTCGCCCTTGTTGCACAGGTAGAGCAGGACGGCGGCCTCGCTCTCGTTGGTGCCCTTCCCCGACCCGATCAGTCCCTTGGGCAGGGCACGCGAATACACGAGCAGCTTGCGTGCGGCCTCTTCGCTGCTATTGTGCGTTGCCACGTGCCCTCCTTCCGGCGGCGCCACGATATCCCAGAACTGTAATTTCTTTATTTGAATATCTTGCGCCAATAAAGTTTACGACTGAGATTATTTTACCCACCTGACAACCATCGGCATGCTTCAATATCTGAAACGTTCCGTCGCAATGGCCAGGCAAAGGGACAATAGGCAGCGGCTCTGCCTGTGTCATATAGGCAGCGGCCCTGCCCGTGTCGCGCAGCCTACTTCTGCTTGGTGTCGGACCCGCCGTCCTGACCGTGCTTCTCCAGGAAGCCCTCTGCCCGCGCGTTGGCACGGCGGATGGCGTCGGCGACCTTGCTGTCCTTATTGGGATTGCCCAGCGGTACAGAGTCCAAGTCGACACCCGCGGCGGCCATGATAGCCTTCACGTTTTTCTTGGCGTTGCCGATGCCCACGGTCAGAAAGACGGACGCGATGCCAAAGACCACGATCAGGGCGATGCCCACCGGCATGAACCACGAGGCCCCTCCCAGGTAGTTCTGCCAGTAGATCAGCAGGATGCCCGCAACGACGCCGGTGTAGGCCAGGCGCTTGTACACCTCCAGGCGCATGATGGCCTGTGTCTGGCGATCCGCCTCGGTGATGAGGGCCTCCCGTTCGGCCTTGCTTGCCGCCTTGCCTGCCTTGTGTACCTCTGCCGTCATAAAGGGTGCTCCTTGCGATGGGTTGTGCCGCCGGAATTCGGATTTTGGTCGTGCCGACAGATTCGATTGGGCAGGACCAGCAGGATTCATGAAGAAGGGCGCCGGCCGCTCTCGCGAAACGGCCGACGCCCACAGTCCACATGCGTACGAAAAAGTACTACTAGTAGGACAGGCCCGGGTCGAAGAGGGACGTGTTGATGCCCGGGATGGTGATGCAGCCGATCATGGCGATGATCACGAGGATCAGCATGACCTTGGTGGGGCTGATCTTCTTCTTGGTCATGAGCCACCAGCACAGCCACACAAAGAAGAAGGACAGGAACTTGGGCATGATGCCGTCAAGGGTGCCCTGCAGGCTGAAGGCGGAGTCCTCGGTGAACTGCAGGTTGAAGCTCGTGGAGATGGAGATCCAGGTCGCGGCGACGGCGCCGATGACCATGGTACCGACCATGACGATGGAGCTGCGCAGGGCGGCGGAGTCGGGACCGACGAGGGCCTCGACGGCGGAGCCGCCGAGCGTGTAGCCCTGGTCGTAGGCGAACTTCATGCCGAAGTACATGAGCACGTTCCACACGATCATGTAGAAGATCGGGCCCATGGGGTTGCCGCCGGTGGAGAGGCCGAGGGCGATGCCGAGCAGGATGGGGATGAAGGTACCGACGATGATGGAGTCGCCCAGGCCGGCGAGCGGGCCCATCAGGCCGGCGCGGATGCCGTTGATGGTCTCGGCGTCCATGGCCTCGCCATTGGCGCGGGCCTCCTCGAGGCCGGCGGTCAGGCCGACGACCATGGTACCGATCTGAGGCTCGGTGTTGAAGAAGGTGGTGTAGGTGCGCAGCGCCTCGACCTTGTCCTCCTCCTTCTCATAGAGGTCGTCCACGATGGGCATCATAGCCCAGAGGTAACCAAAGGTCTGCATGTGCTCCTGGGAGAAGCAGGTGAGGTTACCGTAGATCCAGCGCTGGAAGGACTGCTTGCGCGCAGCCTCGGAGACTTTCTTAAGCTCTGCCATGATTAGATGTCCTCCTCTTCCTCATCGTCGACGTCGGCGGCGGAAGCAGCCGCGATGGCATGCTTGCCGGACTTGAGGGACTGAAGCTCAAAGTTGATCAGTGCAAAGAACACGGCGATGACCGCGGAGGCGATCAGGTTGCAGCCCATGACGGCCGCGAGGATGAAGCCGAAGCCAAAGGTGACCCAGTCGAGCGGCTTGGTGATGACCTGCTTGCACAGGATGCCGACGCCGACGGCAGGAAGCAGCGAACCGACGGTGAAGAGGACCTTCATCGCGTAGCCGTCCATGGGCAGGTAGGTCTTCATGAGGTCGACCATAGGAGCGCCGGCCAGGCAGATGATGACGGTGGGGATGAAGGAGAAGCAGATGTGGGAGACCCAGGGAAGGACGGTCTCGACCATGGGGATGGTCTTCTTGATCTGATCCCACTTGCCGGTCTCCATGGCCTTCCAGCCGATGCCCTGCCAGATCAGGTTCATCGTGGCGGTGCCATAGAAGAGGACGGTGCCGAGGGTACCGACGGCGGCGCCGAGAGCGGCGGCGAGGCTGGCGGCCTCAGTGGAGGTGGGGTCGAGGCCCTGGGCCTGGATGGCCAGCATGGACAGGGGGATGCCGATGTAGGTGACGGCACGGACGTCGGCGGACACGGTGCCGCCGGGGGTCACGAGGGCGATGTAGACGACCTGGATGGCGGCGCCCACGATGATGCCGAGCTGCATGTTGCCCATGATGATGCCGACGATCAGACCGCCGACCAGAGGACGACCGAGGGTGTAGTTACCGATGGTGGTGCCACCCATGCCGGGCAGGGACGCCAGGCAGGCAAACAGGCCCAGCAGAATCGCCTGGAAAAGACTAATGGTCATTACCTAACTCCTTCCTTACTTCACGTCAAACTGACCGCGGAACTTGGGCCACTCGCCGATCGAGGTCTCCTTGAGGAGGGCGAACTCGACGGTGTAGCCGGCCTTGGTCATGTCCTCGAAGGCCTGGGCCTCCTCGGCGGTGATGGACTGGTTGTTGCCCAGCTTCACGGTACCGGGACGATCGTTGCAGGGGCCGACGATGACGCGCTTAACGTCGGACGGCTTGAACTGCAGGTCAACGAGGATGTGCTTCATGTCAAGCGGGCTCTTGGTGATCAGGAAGTAGCGGGTCTTGCTCGCCAGGACCTTCTCCATGCTCTCCTTGAAGTGGTCCATGGTCCAGATGAAGATCTTCTTGTCGGGAGCCGCGCCCTTGTAGGCGCTCTTGAGGACCGGGTTGCTGGCAGCGACGTCGTTGACAGCGATGATGCCGTCGCACGGGTACTCGAGCGCCCAGCGGGTGACGGTCTGGCCGTGGATCATACGGTCGTCAATACGGACAAATGAAATCATTGCTTCCCCTCTCTTGATATCCCTAGCCCGCGCACGGGCTTACATCTGATAGTGCGGTGACGGCGGGAGACTACAGGTCTTCCTCGTCGTCGTCCTCGCCGAGGTCGAGCTCGACGAGCCTGATGGCGGCCTTGCCCTCGTCCTGGATCTCCTCGATGAGCGTCGCGTCGTCCTCGTCGGACTCCGTGGCAGCCACGAGCACCATGGGGAGGTTCATGCCGCCAAAAGCGGTAACCTTGGGAAGAAGACCCTTGCCCGCCAGCTCGTTGAGCGTATTGGTGAGCGGGGAGCCGCCGATGATGTCGCCGAAGACAAAGACGGTGTCGTCCGGGCCAATCGGCTCGATGGTCTTGTCCACGAGCTCAACGAAGGTATCGGCGCCCATGCCGTCCTCCATGCTGCAGCTGAGGATGTCATCGCGCTTGCCGACCAGCATGTCGAGCACGCTGTGAAGGCCGGGGGCGAACGTACCGTGGCTTACGAGGAGCAAATAGCGCATGGTCCTTCTTCCTTTCGTTCGAATGGGCTGACCAAATCTTCCAAGGGCAGACATCGGTGATTTGGCCATGTCGGGCCTCTGCCTGAACCTGACAATGTGAAGGATAAATGAACGGAGAAATAATTGCGCACTGAAATTATTTCATTCCATGAACGGTATGAATTGCGGGGTGAGCGGTAGGCCCATTGCACGATCGGCGGACTTCCGCAGACATCAATCCGATACGGAATCAGCACATCACCGCAGGTAACAAGCCCTATTTCCCGCCCGCCTACACAATTGCGCCGTTAACGTTTTTTACCGCTACCACCATTAGGGTTTTTACTACCGTCCCTATGACCGCCCTTGTTGCCGCCCCTCTTGCGACTGTCGGTCCGCGGACGCTCGGGGCGCACCAGGCACTTGGGATCGTAGCCGATCAGGTCCGTGCGGCCGGCGCGATGCAGGGCTTCCACTACCAGGTCGTAGTTCTTGGGGTCGCGGTACTGGATGAGCGCGCGCTGCATGGCCTTCTCGTGCGGGTTGGTCGGGCAATAGACGGGCTCCATGGTGCGCGGGTCGAGGCCCGTGTAATAGATGCAGGTGCTGATCGTCGAGGGCGTGGGGATGAAGTCCGAGACCTGCTCGGGGTTGAAGCCCATATCGCGCACAAATTCGGCGAGCTTCACGGCCTCCTTCATCGTGGAGCCGGGGTGGCTGCTCATCAGGTAGGGCAGGACGTACTGCTCCTTGCCGGCCGCCCGCGAGTAGCGCTCGTACTCCTTGACGAAGTCCTCGTAGACCTCGATCGGCGGCTTGCCCATCACCTGCAGGACCGCGTTGGACACGTGCTCGGGCGCCAGGCGCAGCTGGCCGGAGGTGTAGTGCTCGGCCAGCTCGCGGATGAAGGTGTGGTCCTTGTCGTAGAGTGCGTAGTCAAATCTGATACCCGAGCGCACAAAGACGTGCCTGACGCCCGGGACCTCGGAGAGCTTGCGCAGGAGGTGCACGTATTTCTTGTGCGTGACCGTGAGGTTGCGGCAGGGCCGGGGCGAGAGGCAGCGGCGGTCGGTGCAGGCGCCAGCCCGTAGCTGCTTCTGGCAGGCGGGCACCATGAAATCGGCCGTGGGACCGCCGACGTCGGTGATCGTCCCCCTGAAGTCGGGGTCGTGGGTCATGAGCTCGGCCTCGCGCAGGATGGACTCCTCGCTGCGCGCCTGGATGATGCGGCCCTGGTGGAAATTGAGCGCACAGAAGGCGCAGTCGCCCAGGCAGCCGCGGTTGATCGCGAGGCTGAACTTGATCTCCTTGATGGCCGGCACGCCGCCCGCCGCCTCGTAGTCGGGGTGGTAGGTGCGCGCGTAGGGCAGCTCGTAGACCTCGTCCATCTCCTCGGTGGGCAGGGGCAGGGCGGGACGGTTCTGGACCACATAGACGCCGTGCGGGTACTCCTCCACCAGCGACTTGCTGAGGAAGGGGTTGAGGTTGCGGTACTGGATGCCGAAGGACTCGGCGTACTTGCGCCTGCTGTGGCTGATCTCGTCCCAGGTGGGCAGGATCACGGGGTCGTCGCAGGCGTCGAGCGTGCGCGCGCGATAGCAGGTACCCTGGATCCACGTGATGTCGCGGACGTCGATGCCTGCGGCGAGCGCGTCGGCGATCTCGACGATGCTGCGCTCCCCCATCCCGTAGGAGATGAGGTCGGCGCCGGAGTCGATCAGGATTGAGCGTTTGAGACTGTCGGACCAGTAGTCGTAGTGGGCCAGGCGACGCAGGGACGCCTCGATGCCACCGATGACGATCGGGTTGTGCTTGTAGGTGCGGCGGATGAGGTTGCTGTAGACCACCACGGCGTGGTCGGGGCGGCGGCCCATCTCCCCGCCCGGGGTGTAGTAGTCGTAGCTGCGGCGGTGCTTGGCCACCGTGTAGTGGCAGACCATGGAGTCGATGTTGCCGCCGCAGACGAGGAAGCCCAGCCGCGGCTCGCCCAGCACCGTGACGCTCGCTGGGTCGCGCCAGTCGGGTTGCGAGATGATGCCCACCCGGTAGCCGTGGGCCTCGAGCACGCGGCTGATGATTGCGGGGCCGAAAGAGGGGTGGTCCACGTAGGCGTCGCCGATCACGTAGACAAAGTCGCACTGGTCCCAGCCGCGGGCATCCATATCGGCACGGTTTACCGGCAGGAAGGCGCTGCGGTCCGGCAAGGTCGCTGCGTGCACGGGTGTCTTCGCGACGCGCACGGGTGTCTTCGCGGCGTGCGTGCCTTTATTGCCATGCACATCGCTTTTGCAGCGCACGCCGGCGTTGCTGCGTACGTTTGTCTTGCCGTGGTGTCTGTTTGCCTGTGTACTCATACCCACATCATACGATGTCGCGCCACCGTTCGGCGTAGGGTTTGTGGCTCCACGCCCCTTTTAACGCAAAGGTGGGCACCGACCCAGGCGCTGCCGGTTTCTAGACGAGGCTTGCGTCAAATTGACTCTATTACAACAAAGTCGGCCTCTTTTCCCAGCACGCTGCACCCCGCTAGAATCAATATTCAATCGCCCGCCGGAATCGACCCCGGCGGGCACCTGCGGAAGGACCACCATGAAACAGCTGCTCATCCGCGCCGACGACCTCGGCTACTCCTACGCCGTCGACCTCGGCATCGTCCGCGCCGTCCGCGAGGGGCTCGTGCGCTCCGTGGGCCTCATGCCCAACATGCCCGAGTCCGAGCGCGGCCTCGCGTGGCTGCGCGAAACGGGCGTCGACGTTGCGCTCGGCCAGCACACCAACGTCTGCCTGGGCCGCCCCTGCGCCGACCCCGCGCTCATCCCCAGCCTGCTGCAGGAGGACGGCACCTTCAAGAGCAGCCGCACCTACCGCGCCTGCTATCAAGAAGGCAGCGACTTCGTGGTCTTCGAGGAGGCCGTGACCGAGATCCGCGCCCAGCTGGCCCGTTTCCGCGAGCTGGCCGGCGCCGAGCCCGCCTACTTCGAGGCCCACGCCGTGATGAGCGACAACCTCATGCGCGCCATCACCTACGTGGCCGAGCAGGAGGGGCTCAAGGAGCAGCCCATGTCCTTCGACCCCACCGCCCGCGTGACCTGCGGCTCCACCGAGCTCCGCATGGTGATGCGGTCGATGTCGCCCGACTACGAGCCGGCCGCCAGCATCCGCGCGGCGGTCGAGGACATGGCCGACGGGGAGACGGTCGTCTTCGTCTGCCACCCCGGCTACCTGGACCGCTTCATCCTCGAGAACAGCAGCCTCACCACCGACCGCACCAAGGAGGTCGACGCCCTGATCGACCCGGACCTGCGCGCCTGGCTCGAGGGGCGGGCCGACCTGCGCCTTGTCGACTACCGCGACCTGTAATAAGCTCTATCCTCCCCGCCCTCGCGCCAGATACGCAAAGACGAACCCCCGCCCCGGATTGTCCGGGACGGGGGTTTGCACTGGAGGTCTGTGTTCTCGGGCTTACGCTGCGTGCGAGCAGGGGCGCCACGAGGGCTTGCGTGCCCGCGGAGAGCGTCTGGCTCTCCTAGTCCAGGCCCTCCGCGCCGTTGGACTTGATGATCTTCTGGTAGGCGTAGAAGGAGTCCTTGCGGCGGCGGCTGTAGTCGCCCGTGCCGTCGTCGTACTTGTCCACGTGGATGAATCCGTAGCGCTTGCGCATCTCGCCGGTGCCGGCGCTCACGAGGTCGATCGGGCCCCACCAGGTGTAGCCGCGCAGGTCGACGCCGTCGTCGATGGCCTCGCCCATGGCCTTCACGTGGCTCTGCAGGTAGGCGATGCGGTAGGGGTCGTGGACGCTCCCGTCCTCCTCGACGGTGTCCAGGGCGCCCATGCCGTTCTCCACGACGAAGATGGGGATCTGGTAGCGGTCCCAGACCTCGTTGAGGGAGATACGCAGGCCCAGCGGGTCGATCTGCCAGCCCCAGTCGGTCTGCTCGAGGTAGGGGTTCACGCCGCCCATGGCCATGTTGCCGTGCGTGTGCTCGACGCCGTGGGTGCCCTTCACGGAGCTCATGTAATAGCTGAAGGTGAAGAAGTCCACCGTGCCCTCGGCGATGGTCTCGAGGTCGCCCGGCTCGATCTGTAGCTCGATGCCATTCTCACGCCAGAAGCGCTTGGCAAAGCTCGGGTAGGCGCCGCGGACCTGGACGTCGCCGCAGTACCACTCCATCTCGCGCTGGCCCTTGAGGTTCTCGAAGTAGTCGGCGGGGTCGGGCGTGGCGGGGTAGCTGGGGATATAGATCTCCATGTTGCCGAGTTTGAACTGCGGGTACTTCTCGTGGGCGTACTTCACGACGCGCGCGGACGCCACGAACTGGTTGTGCAGCGCCTGATAGCGGTCCTGCATGGAGGGGTGCAGGTCGGAGGCGGGGCCCTCGAAGCCCTGGATGAGGCCGCTCTCGAGCATGGCACCGGATTCCAGCGTGCCGCAGTTGATCTCGTTGAAGGTCAGCCAGTACTTCACCTTGTCCTGGTAGCGGTCGAAGATGGTGTGGCAGAAGTTCTCAAAGAAACCAATGCACTTGCGGTTGGTCCAGCCGTTGTACTTGTCCACCAGGTTGTAGGGCATCTCGTAGTGGCTGATGGTGACCATGGGCTCGATGCCGTACTTGGCAAGCTCGTCGAAGACCTTGTCGTAGAACGCGAGGCCCAGCTCGTTGGGCCGCTCGTCGTCGCCGTTCGGGAAGATGCGCGACCAGGAGATGGACATGCGGAACATGTTGAAGCCCATCTCGGCGAAAAGGGCGATGTCCTCGGCGTAGTGGTGGTAGAAGTCGATGCCGTCGTGGTTGGGGTAGAACTTGTCGGGGTCGATCTCGCGCGTGATCATGCGCGGCGTCTCGACGCTGCCGCCGAGGATGTGGTCGTCGGTGGAAGGTCCGCGGCCGTCCACGTCCCACGCGCCCTCGAACTGGTTGGCCGCCGTCGCACCGCCCCAATAGAAGTCGTCAGGAAACTTCACTGCCATACTGCATCCCTTCTCTTTGCGTCAAATGCGCAGGTAGCCTACATGGTGCCGGCCGCGCCTTCATCAAACCGGCCGTGCACTTCCATCCTACCGTGCCAGTCGGCCGTGGGGCGCACAGGTATCGGCAATCTGTTGGCTTCGCAGATTTTTTCGGTAAACGCGTCTCTTGTGCCATGCTCACATGCGGCACCGCACCCCACGAAAGGCCCTACCATGCACTTCCGCGCATCCCAGACATCCGAATCCCTGGAGCTCGCCCTCATCCTCGCCCTGTCCGGCGGTCTCATGGACGCCTATTCCTACCTGGGCCGCGACGGGGTCTTTGCCAACGCCCAGACCGGCAACCTCCTTTTGCTCGGAGTGAACATCTCCACGGGCAATTGGGACGTGGTCGCCCACTACCTCTGCCCCGTGGTCGCCTTTGCCTGCGGTTGCGCGCTCGCCCACCTCGCCAAGCTCCATCGGACGCCGGGCATGCACTGGCGCCAGTACGTGCTGCTGGTCGAGGCGGCGCTGCTCCTGATCGTGTCCACGATGGGCTCGGACCTCAACCTCGTGGCCAACAGCCTGACCTCGCTTGCCTGCGGCATGCAGGTCCAGGCTTTCCGCAAGCTGCACGGCCGATCCTTCGCCACGACGATGTGCATCGGCAACCTCCGCAGCGGCACCCAGGCGCTCGTCACCTACTTCGACAGCCGCGAGCGCGTGCATCTGAGGACCGCCGGCCTCTACTACGGCGTCGTCGCCACCTTTGTGCTCGGCGCGGTTCTGGGCAACTGGGTCCTGGGCTTCGCGGGCCTCCATACCATCCGCGTCAGCTGCGTCCTGCTCGTGGCCGCCTTCGCCCTGATGTTCTACGACCGCGAGCGCCGCGCACGCGAGCGCGCCGAGCGGTCTGGCGCAGACACCGATATCGCGTAGGCTCCCCGCCCCGTGCCCGTCTATACTGAGCAAGACGGACCTAGGGAAAGAGGCGCGATGGACGGCCAGGCAAAGACAGACGAGGAGATCATCGACCAGGCCAAAGCCGAGGTCGACTTCCTCAACGCGATGAACACCTACCGCCGAGCCAAGGAGTCGGGCGACCCAGCGGCTGTCGCCCGCGCAGAGCGGGACCTGCAGGCCTATGTCCGCGCCGAGCTCATCTGCAACGAGCAGGGCCAGACCGGCGCCGGCCTCTAGACGGTCGGCCGCAGAGCGAAGGGGACACCATGCGCAACAAGGGCATCCGCCTCAACGTCCAGTACGCCACGATCAACGCCCTCCTGCTCGCGCAGGCGTGCGGCACGATGGGATTTGCCGCCAATTTCCTGCTGGGCAAGGGCTTCTCGAACTCGCTTTTCGGCATCGTGATGACCGCGGTTTCGATCGTGGGCGCCGTCTTTCAGGCGGTCTTTGCCCCCATCATCGACCGGTCCGACACCATATCGGAAAAGAAGTTCATCTCCTGGACGCTCGTCGTGGCTATCGCGGGCAGTGTCCTGCTCCTCTTCATCGAGAATATCTGGCTCCTGATCCCCGTCGTTATCGTGACCTATGCCACCACGGCGGCGGCCATGCCCTTCCTCAACTCCATCGCCTTCCTCTACGAGAAGGAGGGCGTCACGATCAACTACGGCGTGTCGCGCGGCACGGGGTCGGCCGCCTATGCCGTGGCGGGCTGGATCTTTGGGCAGTTTCTCATCTCGCACAGCCCTGCGCTGCTGCCTTGGTTCTATATCATCCTGAGCGGCCTCACCCTGCTCGCGGTCGTCACGCTGCCCGACCCGTCGCCGCTCGCCGAGGCGGACGCGAGCTTTGAGCAGGGCAAGGACAACGCCGGCAGCCTCTCCTACCCCGATTTCTTCCGCAAGTACCGCATCCTCACCCTGGTCTTTTTCGGCATGGCCCTGATGTATTTCTGCCATATGCTCATCAACAACTTCATGATCAACGTGGTCGGCGCGATCGTCGGAGCCGAAGGCGCGTCGGGCTACCAGGGCACCGCCGTCTTTATCCAGGCGATGGTCGAGCTGCCCACCATGTTCCTCTTTGCCCAGATCATGAGGCGGTTCTCGATCGACCGCCTCATGGCCTTTGCGGCGGTCATGTACTCGGTCAAGCACGTCGTGGTCTTTGCGTCGGTCCTCACGGGCTCCATCGCGCTCTACTACGTCGGCATGACCCTGCAGATGCTGAGCTACGCCGTGCTGGTTCCCGGCTTGGTCTACTTCGCCAACGAGGTCTGCGCTGCAAGCGACCGCAACAAGGGCCAATCGGTCATGGCGCTCGCCAGCACCGTGGGTGGCCTCTTCGCGAGCTTTGTCGGCGGCATCCTCTTCGACACGCTGCCCGTGAGCGGCGTGATGGGCGTCGGTGCCGTAGTCTCCGTGCTCGGCACCGTGCTCGTCGTGCTCGCGATGCGCCGCCGCGGCGCCTAACGGCGGTAGACGACCGCCTCGTAGGGACGCAACGCGCCCGGCTGGGCATCGGCGCCCTGGCTGGAGGCAGCGAGCTCGGCACCTGCGACCAGCGCCGTATCGTAGGTTGCAGGCTCGGGCGACAGGTTGACAAAGACGAGCGCCTCGGTCTCGGCATCCTTGCGCGCATAGCCAAAGACCTGCTCGTCGCCCGGCACGAGCTCGGTGAAGTCACCGTCCACCAGCACAGGCAGCTCGCCGCGCAGCGCCACCAGGCGGCGGTACCAGGCGAGCACGGAGTCGGGGTCGGCGGACTCGGCCGCCACGTTGTGGGTCTTGTACTGCTCGTTGACGGCGAGCCACGGCGTGCCCGTCGTGAAGCCGGCATTGGCCGTGTCGTCCCAGTGCATGGGCGTGCGCGCGTTGTCGCGGCTGTAGCCCCAGACGGCCTCGAGCGCCTCCTGCTCGGAGAGGCCCGCGGCCAGCGCCTCGGCATAGGTGCTCTTGGACTGCGGGTCGTTGTAGAGGTCGATCGAGGGCAGGTGCAGATTGCAGACGCCCAGCTCCTCGCCCTGGTAGATAAAGGGCGTGCCGCGCATCGTGAGCAGCAGCATGCCGAGCGCCTTGGCCGCGTCGTCCGTCCGGCCCGCCGGCACCGCCTCGGGCAGGAAGTGGTCCACGGAGCGGGGCTGGTCGTGGTTCTCAAAGAAGACCGGGCACCAGCCGAGGCCGGCCACGGCGTCCTCGGTCTTGACGAGCTCGCGGACGAGCGTGCTCTTCTTCCAGTCGACCTTGTGGTACCAGACCTCGGTACCGCCCAGGGGCACCTTGGTGTGCTCGAAGCCGAAGACCATGTCAAAGACGCCGTCTCTGCCGACCCACTGGGGCAGCTCCTCGGCGGCGACCATATTGGCCTCGCCGACGGTGAAGATGTCGTGGCCGTCGCGGACCTGGCGCTTGAACTCGTGCAGGAAGTCCAGGATGCCCGGCACGTTGCCCGTCACCGAGCGCACGTCCACCATGCCGTCGCCGGCGTCGGGCTCGGCGTCCGCGAAGACCGCGGGCTTCTTGATGAAGGTGATCGCGTCGATGCGGAAGCCGCCCACGCCCTTGGCCACCCACCAGTTGGCCACGTCGTAGATGGCCTGGCGGACCTCGGGGCACTCCCAATTGAGGTCGGGCTGATAGGTGCCGAAGGTGTGCAGGTAGTACTGCTGGCGCGCCTCGCACCACTCCCAGGCCGAGCCGCCGAAGCAGCTGCGCCAGTTGGTGGGCACGCTGCCGTCGGGCTTGGGGTCGGCCCAGACGTACCAGTCGGCTTTGGCGTTGTCGCGGCTGGAGCTGGACTCGACGAACCAGGGGTTCTCGTCGGACGTGTGATTGAAGACCAGGTCCATCACGATCTTGATCCCGCGCGCGTCGGCCTGGGCGAGCAGCTCGTCGAAGTCGCCCATCGTGCCGTAGCTCGGGTCGATCTGGTAGTAGTCCTGGACGTCGTAGCCGTTGTCCTTCTGCGGCGACTTGTACATGGGGGTCAGCCAGAGGGCGCCCACACCCAGCGACGCCAGGTGGTCCAGGCGCGACGTGATGCCGGCGATGGTGCCGGTACCTGCGCCTTTGGTGTCCTGGAAGCTCTTGGGATACGCCTCGTAGGCGATCGTCTTTTGCCACCACGCGAGCTGCTCTGCCATGGAATCCTCCTGATTGACTCTGTGCCTGACCTTCGTGCGGGGTCGTCCGCAACGTCCTGTCCGTCTTCAAGCTTAGCATGCGCGTCTTGTGGTGGTTTGGCGTCTCGGCAAACGTTCCCCCGCCTCGCTCTGCTACCTCGTCTTTCCGTCTCCCTCACCTCGTTCTCCCCTGTTTACCGGGGCATGCCATAGACGCATCCTGCCCAGACGCAAGGCTTTGCAATCGACATACGCACTGATATTCCTAGTAACTTACTGGGCATAATGCAGGCGGCACACCTGAAATCAAGATAGAAAGGACCTCCCATGAACACCGACCGCATGCCCGTCGTCTTTGCCGGCCACGGGTCCCCCATGAACGCCATCGGCGACAACCGCGCCCGTCAGGGCTGGCGCGCCGTTGGGGAGCATATCGTGGAAAATTACGGCAAGCCCTCCGCCATCCTCGCCGTCTCCGCCCACTGGCAGGCACGCGGGTCTTTCCACGTCCACACCGATGTCGTGAACCCGCAGATCATGGATATGTGGGGCTTCCCCGAGGAGCTCTACCAGGTCCACTATCAGCCCGACGGCGACAACGAGCTCGCCCGCCGCGTGCTCGGCCTGCTCGGCGACCGCGCCACCGCCGACAACGAGTGGGGCATCGACCACGGCGTCTGGAGCGTGCTCGCCACGATGTTCCCCGAGGCTGATGTGCCCGTCGTCCCCATGAGCGTCGATATGGCCGCCAGCGCCGATGACCACTACCGCGTCGGCGCCGACCTGCGCGCGCTGCGCGACGAGGGCGTGCTTGTCTTCGCCTCCGGCAACGTGGTCCACAACCTCATGATGGTCGATTGGGACAGCGACGCAGGCGCGGACTGGGCCGATCGCTTCGACAAGGACATCCACGACGCGATCGCTGCGAGCGATTTCGGCAAGGTTGTCCACTACGAGGAGCTGCCCGACGCCCGGCTCGCCGTGCCCACCACCGATCACTTCCTGCCCCTGCTCGTGGCGCTCGGTGCGGTGCAGGTTGGCGACACGATTGCGACCTTCAACGACTACCGCGAGCTCGGCAGCATGTCGATGACCTCGTACATCTTCGGCTGATGGCCGTCTTCGGGTGGCCGCCTTCGGGTGGCCGTCTTCGGGTGGGCACACCTGCCCGAAGGAGGTGCCGACTTTCCCCTGCCGCACGGAAACGCCCACCACCCGAGGACACCTACCAACCCGAGGCCGACCCCGGAGGCGCAAAACCCCCGAAGGCGGGGTTTTCCGCAACCGCAGAAAAGTGCGGGTAAGGGGGCGAGTGCCGGGAGGCGCATCGCCCCCCAACGCCTGGTTTTCCGCATCTCTGCAGAAAACAGCGCCCAGGGGGGTTCTTGCCATGATCGGGCGACCCCCTCGGGCAGGGTTTTCTGCAACCCTGCGGAAAACCGTGGGTAAGGGGGTCGCCCGATGGTTTCGATACTACTGGACGCCGACGGAAGACGCCTGATCCCGGAGATTTCGTCTTCGCCACGCCGATGGAAAGGCTCCGCTGCCGCAAACCTGCAGGTCGCGTCCCATCGAACGCTTTCCGGCGGCGTGGGTGCGCATCGGGCACCTCTCTGCGGCGCGAGCGGCCTCTTACTTGTGCCCAACGCGTAGGAAGACAAACTCGTCACGGCTCGAGAGTTTGTCGGAGTAGCGCCAGTTTGGCGAATCGAAGCCAGCCAGCTCGGCGGGGTCCTCGACCACATGCGTCGCCATATAACGCACCATCTCGCCGCGGCCCATCTTGCAATAGACGCCCTTCTGCACCAGCTTGCCCGACGCCGCCTGCGTCGCAAACGTGCAGGTCACAAAGCGGTCGCCGGATTGCAGATAGCGCTCGACCGCCCGCGAGTACTCCTTCGAGGCGAGATTCACGATCACGCGGTCACCCGCGACGTCGGGAGCAGATGTGGTAGCCCTGCCGGGGGCAATTGTGGTGGCACCGCCAGGGACAGATGCAGTGGCAACGCCGGGGGCAGCATCGCCCTCCCCCACCGCCATGCGGTAGAGGGCGTCGCCCCAGTACTCGTAGAGGTTGCGCGTGCCCGCTACCTGCGCCTTTTCCTGCATCTCAAGCCGATAGGGCACTACGCCGTCGAAAGGGCGCAGGACCCCATAGAGCGCGGACAAGATGAGCAGGTGATTCTGCAGGTACGCGAGTGCGCTTTCCTCCAAGACGCCCGGCACCATGTACGTGAAGGCGATGCCGTCGTACGAGAGCAGGGCGGGCACCGTCCCACGTCGCAAGTCGGCGGTCCGCAGCTGCTCGTAGGCAGGGCCGGCAATCGCATCGCTGCAGGTCCAGAGCTTCTTTGCCTCGGCATACGAGAGCGTCCGCAGCCACGCCTGCACCTCTTCCGCGCGGTCGAGGAAGACGGGCATGGTCAGCACGGGCAGGTCGTCGCAGTCGGCGCGCATCTTCTTTGCAGGCGAGATGATGATCTTCATGGGGAACCTGGGGGCGAGTCGGGGCGGAAGGGCTGTGCGTCGGGCACGTCGGATGCGCTGGGCACGTCGGACGCGTGGGGCGCGGCCTTACGCGCCGAGACCGTCGAGCGCGTCGAGCTCGACCTGCGGGTCGTCGGCGGCTTTGACCTTGGTCACAGCGCGGCGCACGATACCCTCCTCGTCGATCAGGTAGGTCGAGCGCACGGTGCCCATGGAGACCTTGCCGTAGTTCTTCTTTTCCTGCCAGGCGCCGTAGGCCTCGATGACCGCATGCTCCGGGTCGGCGAGCAGTGTGAAGGGCAGCGAGTATTTCTGCTGGAAGCGCTTGTGCGACGCGACGGAGTCCTTGGAGACACCCAGCACCACGGCGCCCTTTTCGGCAAACTGCGGGTAGCGCTCGGCAAAGCCGCAGGCCTGCTTGGTGCAGCCGGCGGTGTTGTCGCGCGGGTAGAAGTAGAGCACGACCTTCCGGCCGCGGTAGTCGGACAGGCGGTGTGTGACGCCGTCCTGGTCGGACAGCTCAAAGTCCGGTGCGACGGTCCCTAGCTCAAGCATGTTTCCTCCAACCAGCGAGCCACACCTTGCTCGGTGATAGGCGGGCAGACCTCGTCCGCGACCGCCTTGAACTCCGGTGTGGCATTTCCCATGGCCACGAGGGTTCCCACATGGCCAGCCATCTGCAGGTCGTTGCCCGAGTCCCCGAAGGCGACCGAGCGCGCCTGGTCGATCCCCGCGAGTGCACAGAGCTGGTCGAGCGCCGTGCCCTTGTTGACACCGCGCGCAGTGATCTCGATCTCCACGACACCCATGTCAGCGAGCTCGTAGCAGCCGAGCACGGCAAGACGAGCGTGCGCCTCGTCGCGCGCTGGCACATCGGGGAAACTCATCTGAATCTTGTAGATATCCTCGTCGGTCGAGAACACGTACTCCCGTGCAGAGTCGATGTATACCGTATCGGCAAGGAGCTCTTTGAGCGCAGCGTCTGCCGCCTGCTCTCCCACGCCCTGCGGAGTCGATCCCCGCAGCATGTAGTTGACCAGTTTCTGCTCTTGGGCCATTCCCGTCCGCATAATCACGCCCAGGCCCGGCCCCAGATCGCCTACAGCATCAAAGGACCGCACGACATCGTCCCGTGAGATTGCCTTGCCATAGAGCGGCTTCTCGTCGCTCGCGCGCATGACGAGAGACCCGTTCATCGTGACGAGCCAGTCGACCCAGGGATGCGCCTGGATGGGGCGCAGCATCTGGACGGGGCGGCCGCTCACGACCGCCGTCGCCGCACCGAGCTCGTGGATACGCTCGAGCGCCGCCTGCACGCGAGGATGCATGTCCTTGTCCCCATGATCGAGCGTGGTGTCGTCGAGGTCGAAGGCGACCAAGGACGGAATCTGGGCGGGTTTCGTTTCGCTCGGCAAAGTCTCTCCTCGTCGGACCAAGGCGTCGTCCGCGGAAAGAAAGATCCTCGCCGGACACGACGCCTTTTTGCTGGCATCGCAGCTCAGTCTAGCAAACGCAACCACACCGTTTGTTGCAGGGCGGGGTCATCCCGCAAGACACCCATCGAGCTCCGCGGCGATCGCTGCCTGGTCCATATGCCGCCCGATGAAGACGAGCCTGTTCGGCGTTATTTGGCCAGCCAGGTATAGGCAGGGACGTCGATGCCGTAGCGCAACCCCTCGGCCTCCGCCAAGGTGCGAACAGCCAGCTCATGGTCGCGACCCTCGTGCAGGCCGCTCACACAGAGCGTGGCGAGCAGGGTCCCCACCTGGTCGCGGATGGGCAGGGCGCCGGCCACCGGACAGGTGAAGTCGGGCGACCCCATCTTGTCGATCGTGCCGCGGTCGTAGAGGTCCTGGCAGCGGCCGTCCAGCTCGTGGGCGACGTAGGCCCACAGCGACGCATGGCCGCAGGCAAGGGAGGCCTGCCGCTTGCCCTCCGCAAAGACCTGGTTGCGCGGCGCCTTGTCGTCCGACGCCCACTCAAACATCACCAGACCGTCCGAGGCGCGCACCACGCGCACCGTGACGCCGCGGTCGTAGTCGGCTGCAAGACGTGCGGCGGCACAGCCCGTCTTCAGGGCATCCGCGCTGGTAAAGGCTCCGTGCCACCTCAGTGCCTCCTCCTGCGCCTCCAGTGCGGTCAGCGCGTCGGGCACAAGCGTGTAGCGCGCCTTGATCGCGTCGACGATCTGCGCGCAGCGAATCGAGGAGCCGAGCGGCATCACATCGCTCTCCTTGGCACCCCGGGCAACAAGATCGGTGAAGTGCCTGGCCTCACCGTAGAAGTCATCCACCTCGTAGGGGGCATCGATCACGCGCGGCTCGTCGCCGTCCGTGTACACCGTAGCCCGCTGACAGCGGTGCAGGTCCTCCACCACGACGCGGCCCTTGGTGCCCACCAGCGTGGCCCGGCGGGGTTTGGCCCGGTCGAAGGCGCACTCGAGCGTGGCGGTCTTGCCGCTCATCTCGAGCTCGGCGTCGGCATAGAGGTCCACCCCGTCGCCGTTGGCGATACCGGCAAAGCCCGCGACATGCGGCTCGCCTGCCGGCAGGTAGTCGTCGAGCCAGCTCGCGCAGTAGATGCCGCAGTCCAGCAGGACGCCGCCGCCCACCGGCTGGCTGTGGTACGTCTTGCCCGAGGCGATCAGGTCCGCCATATCGTTGCAGAGGGTGGTCTCCACGCGGACCACCTCGCCTATCTCGCCTGCGTCCACCAGCTCGCGTATCTGCCGGTAGCACGGCGTCAGACGGGCCTTCATGCCCTCCATGAAGAGCGAGCCCGTCTCCTGCGCGACGCGGGCCACGTCGGCCATCTCGGCCGCGGTCAGGCAGGCGGGTTTCTCGCAGAGCACCGCCTTGCCCGCGCGCAGGGCGCGGACCGCCCAGTCGTGGTGCAGCGCGTGCGGCAGGGACAGGTAGACGGCGTCGACCTCGGGGTCGGCGAGCAGGGCGGTGTGGGCCGCGTCCGCCGCACCGAGGGCCTCGTCGGAGAAGACACCGCTGCGCTCCACACCGAACTCCCCGGCAAAGGCGGCAGCCTTCTCGGCAGACCGGCAGCTCAGCGCCACCAGCTCCGCGCCCTCGACGTGGCTCAGGCTCTGCGCGAACCGATGCGCGATGTTGCCCGCGCCGAGTATCCCCCAGCGCACGGCCTTTTTCTCTTCTTCCATAATGACCCCTTCTGCGCTTTTCGCGTGCTACGCCAACTGCCGCATGCCGTCCTCGAGGATGTGCATCTGAGCCAGGGTCTCCTCGGGCTTGACCAGCTGCGGCGCACCGTGGGCTACGGTCTCGTAGAGCGCGTCGTACCACTGGGAGTAGGTGCTGCGCACGCTGGGGACGCGCTCCTCGTGCATGCCGTCCTCGTCGTAATAGCGCAGGGTGCCCCACTGCTCGGGCGTGTCCAGGCCAAAGTCCGCGTGGCCGGCGGGCAGGTAGAACTTCTTGAGGTCGCGCTCCTGCTGGTCCTTCTCGTACTTGATGTAGGCACCCTTGTCGCCGTAGATCTCGAAGCTGGGGCGCTGGATGGCCATGCGGTAGTTGGAGTGCACGGTCGCCTTGAGACCAAGCTCCTCGTAGTACAGGTCGTAGTCGAAGTAGTCGCACACCATGCCCGCGCCCTGCAGCTGGCGCAGGTCGGAGTGCACGCGATCGGGTGTGCCGAACCAGGAGATGATCTGGTCCAGGCAGTGGCTGCCGTGGCCGTAGGGGGCGTTGTTCACCTGGTCCATCTTCCAGCCGCCCATCATCTCGGGACGGTAGTAGTCGTAGGAGGTCACGACCTCAAAGACGTGCCCCAGTTTGCCGGATTCCACGACCTGCTTGGCCGTGAGGAAGTCGGAGTCGAAACGGCGGTTCTGGTAGCACTGGACCGTGACGCCGTTCTTGGCGGCCAGGTCGAAGAGCTCCTCGGCCTCGGCGACGGTAGCGGAGAAGGGCTTGTCCACGGTCACGTGCTTGCCGGCCTCGATCGCGCGCTTGGCCATGGAGTAGTGCAGGGCCGAGGGGGTGGTGATCTCCACCACGTCGATCTCGGGGTCGGCGAGCAGGGCGTCCATGTCGGTCGTGTACTCGACGCCGGAAATGGCGGCCCAGGCCTCGTGGTTGATGTGGCGTGCCTGCATGGCCTTGATACGGAACTTGTCGTGGCGCGCCAGGACGAAGGGCGCGTGGTAGCGGTTGGCGGACTTGCCGTTGCCGATGTAGGCGACAGTGACGATGCAATCAGACATGGGAAGCTCCTATTGACGTAGGGCTTGAGGTGCTTGTTGATACCATTCTACGGTGCCTGCCCACAAGAGAAGGCGAGCACGTTTCTTCCCATACGCTCGCTCACGCCCGCCCGCATCTCTTCTTCCTCGGCCACGTCCTCCGGCTCGACGCCCAGGTCCTTGGCCACCAGCTCCCGGATGCGTTGCGCCAGGTAGACGTTGGTCAGCAGGTAGTCGTAGAGGGCGTCTTCCTCGCTGACGCCCAGGGCGAGCAGGACCAGCATCGCCGCCACGCCCGTGCGGTCCTTGCCGGCGGTGCAGTGGAAGACGATCGGCACCTCCCCCGCCGCGAGATGGGCAAAGAGTCTCTTGTGTGCCATGCTGTCAAATGCCATGCCGACGTAGATATCGTCCATCACGGCCATGGCCTTGGGCGAGAACATGTCTGCGTCGGGCGAACCGTCCTCGAGACGGTCGAGGGCGTCGACCCCCCTCACCTCGCGATACGCATCCAGGATGCGGGTGATGCCCTCAGGGGAGAAGTCGATCTCGTCGCCCCGCGCGTCGAGCATGGCACAGACGCGCTCGTAGGAGACACCGGGCAGGCGCCGGTCGGGAGTCTCGTCGGCCTCGGCGGCGCTGCGGAAGTCCAGGTCGCAACGGAAGCCGATCCGGCGCACCCTGTCCAGCTCGCCGGCGTCCAGCCACCCCAGGGAGCCTCCGTGCCAGATGAGCCCGTGGCGCACGGTGCGTCCGTCAGACGTCCGGTATCCGCCCAGATCGCGGAAGTTGCTCAGGGTCTGAAAGGCAGCATCCCTACCGGGCCCGTACGGGCCATACAGCGCCTCGGGTGTCATGGCGTCTCCTTCCGGGCCATGTGTCGTCTGACACCTATTGAGCCAAAGAGACCTGTCCCTTCGTGGGAAACCCGCCGGATGTGCACCTGCCATCCAAGGTCAACGGGCGAAGCTTGTGTTCGGACCGCCGCTCTCGATAGCATCCTTGTGCGCCTGGCTCCGCTCGTAGTCGAGCCCGGAGACCTCGCTGTATATGCAGTTGAGTATGTAGCGGAAGCAGGACTCCCAAGAAGCCCCGCTACCAGTGTAACGAGGCTCGAAGGAGGTTGCATACTTTATCGACAGGCTGCGATGCTACGCCTCGTCTGCGGGGAACACGACGCCTGCCGACTGGCGCGCCTCGGTCTGCACGCGGCTCACGAGCAGGCTCTGATCGAGCATGCGGTAGCAGCCCTCGAGGTCGCCGGCGCCCATCATGGACGCAAAGGCGCGGAACTCGTTCTCCCACTGCAGCTCCGGATTGATGTCGTAGCGCTCGACGGTACCGATGCGCGGCAGCAGCTCGCCGATCTTCTTGTAGGTGGGCTGGTAGAGGGTCGTGATGGCCTCGAAAAAGAAGGCCTGCCTCTCGCGCGCCATAGCCGCCAGCTCCTCGGCCTCGCGGGCATTGGAGCACATGGGCTTCTCGACGATCACGTTGCGGCCGGCCTCCAGCGCCTGCTTGCAGAAGGAGTAGTGCAGAAAGTTGGGGACGGCGACGTAGATGGCGTCGACCTCCTCGGGCGTGGTCGAGGCGAGCATCTCGGCGTAGTCCGGCCAGCCCTTGCACCCCTCGCTGCCGATCTTGCCCACCAGCTTGCTCACGCGGTCCATGGTGTTGGGCGTGCCGACGATGGCCGCCACGTCGCACCCCCACTCGATGAGGTGGGCGCCGAGCAGATCGACGATCATACCGGTTCCGACGACTGCGAGCTTCATGTTGTCCTCCTTGGGAGTGTTGTCCGTTGCCGCTTTGTGCTGCCAAGGAAGATAGCCCACGACAGAAAGGTCAAAGGCAGTCGGCGGCATAGTCGGTATTTAGTTTCGGACAACCCCTCCGTGCGACCGCAGCCGAGTGAACAAAAAGTCCGAAGGCGCCCGCTCCATAGCTCGAGGGCGCCCTCGCCTCATGGTCGAAAGACGCTCACGGCGCACGGTCTGAAGGTGCCCTCGCCACACGTGCGGACGTCCTCTTGCGGCTCGCAGCCTTGACGGCTCCTTTACTCCGCCGTGTCGAACGCAAAGACCGTCGTGGAGGAAAAGGGCCGCTCAGGCGTGAAGACGGGCTGGGGGAACTGCTTGTGATGGATCGCGTCGGGCGGCAGCTGCGTCTCGAGCGCCACGCCAGACCCCGCCGGGTAGTTTACCCCGTCCTTGCAGAGGCGCTCGTCGAGGAAGCCGCCCGTGTAGACCTGCAGCCCCGGCGCATCCGTCAAGACGTCCATCGCGATACCCGAGGCGTCACCGACCAGGCGGGCGGCATGCCGCAGGTGGCGGGTCTTGTCGCGCAGGAAGTAATACGTGTCGTAGCGGCTGCCGATGCCCGAGGCTAAGGTGCGAGGCTCGCGGAAGTCCATGTCCCCCACCGCAGCGGCAAGCTCGCCGGTCGGAATCAGGGCCGGCGTCGCAACCGCGTATTCGTCCGAATCAAGCGTCAGCGTATGCCCCAGCACCGAGCCTGACGCATGTCCGTTGAGATTCCAGTAGGCGTGGCAGGTCAGGTTCACGAGCGTCGGGGCCGAAGGCTGGGCCTCGTAGTGGACCCTCAGCGTGTTGTCCTCCCCCAGCGTATAGGAGACGACCACGTCAAGCGCGCCCGGGAAGCCCTGGTCCCCGTCACGGGAGAGCAGCTCGAAGGCGATGGTATCGTCCGTCTTTCCCTCAATCGTCTTCCAGAGACGCTGGAAGTACATGTGGGGACCCGAGTGGTTGTTGTTGTCCCCGTCATTCTTTGCCAGGCGGTAGGTCCTGCCGCCCAGCTCGAAGCTCGCCCCACCGATACGGTTTGCCACACGGCCCACGATGGCACCGAAAAGAGGACCGTTCTCCTCGTAGCCCGCAACGCCGTCGTAGCCAAGCAGCACATCGGGCCGGCGACCGTGTCCGTCGGGCACGCGCACGCTCACGAGGTCGGCACCGAGGTCGGTAACCCCCACGGTCATCCCGTTGTCGTTGGTCAGCAGATACTGATGCGCCTCTCGCCCATCGCCGAGCGCACCAAAAGGCAGCGTCGTCTTGTGCATATCCATCCCCTACCTCGGCCCGATTCGTCGCTCATACGGACAGTGCATCACGCACTGAGTTCACCGACCAACTCAGCGGGGCTTTTCTTTGCAACCGACGACCCTAAGAAAGCTGCCGAATCACGTGTCAACAGCACATCGGCTCCCTCACGCTCGGCGGAAATACGAATGAGGGCGTCCTCGAAGTCCGGCTCGTCGCAGGCAAGGGCAGTCTGCCCATAGCTCGCCAACAAATCCACCGGTGCCACAAGCGGACCCATCATCTTCTCAACCGCGAGACGTGCCCTGTGCTCGTCCTTATACAGTCTCGACAGGATGTAGTACAGGTCTTTGAACGAGGAAATCGAGGCATGGAGCTCCACGTCCCTGTGCGATATCGACCGCCTGGCGAGCTGCCGCATGGCATCGTGACCAGGGCGATCCTTGTCGCAGAGGTCGAGCAGGGCGTTGGTGTCCAGGAAGACATACCGGGTACGTCCTGGACGCGCGAAATCTCTAGAGGCCATAATGCTCCCTCCTGATCTGCTCGACCATCTCGTCGGTGCTCAAACCTTCAAAATCCGCCTTGCCGGGCATGGGTTGCGTTTCCAGCCAATCGAGAATAGCGTCGACATCTGTCGCGCCATCCGCCGTATCGATGGGATGAGCACCGCTTTCCGGCACCGTATTTGTCTGCGAGACGTACTCGATCGAGTAACGCACGAATTCCGATATGGTCAGCCCCTGCCGGGAGAGCACCTGTTTCGCGCGTTCGAGCGCCTGTGCATCGACGCGGCTATTCACCATACGTTTTTCCGCAACTGTCGACATCGTGTCTCCCCCCCTCGCCATGCGAAGCGTACGAGGCGTCATCAGGCACCATTATACCCAATTGTAAGACATGTAAATCACATAATGCGAATCAACCGGGTCCCTACGCGTGACGCCCCTTCACGTCCTCGACCGAGAACCGCTTGGCGGCAGCGGCGAGGTCGTCGAAGCTCATGTCCGCGAGCTCCCGGATCTCGTCCTCGTTGTAGGGAGCGTCGTCCAAGAAGTACTTCGCATACTCCTGGTACTCGGCCACGGACGAGACAAAGACGTACGGGAAGGTGATGTCGAGACCGAAGTCGCCTTTCTTGGGCACAAAGCCATCGGTGCCCTTGCAGGCCTGGTAGGTCATGATGAAGGCGTACAGGGGGTCGCAGAAGTGACCGCCGGACTCGCAATAGATCCCGCCGGTCTCGAGCTGGCCCTCGAGGTCGCCCAGGAAGTCGGTTGACGCGACGCGGACCTTGCCGGTAAGGCCCATGTTTCTGAGCTGACCGACGGACCCGATCAGCGGGTCACCGCCGCCACCGGCGACGATCAGGGCGTCCATGTCGGGGTAGGTGTTGTAGAACTGCTGGGTCACGGAAGCGCCCTCGGACGAGGAGGTGTTGGCGTAGATCGGGTCGGTCAGGGTCACATGGTCGTCGGGATTGGCGTCGTTCCACTCCTTGACGCCCTCCTTGTAGCCCTCCCAGCGCAGGGCAAACGTGGCGTCGCCCACGGTCCAGCCCTCGAGGCAGATCATGCGGGCGCCTTTCTGGAGCTCGGCGGCCGCGTCGGGGTTGTCGGTGACAAGCAGGGTCGCGAGCCGTTTGCCGTTGTCGACCTCGTCCTCGTGCACGGCACCGACATAGTACGGGGAGCCCTCGGCGACGGAGTAGACGTCCGGGGACTCGTCCTGGGAGATGGTGCGGTAGAACTGGGTGACGTACATCTTGTTTTGGTCGCACGTGTTGATGACCGAGGTCATCTCGTCGTCCGCGGAGTTGCAGACCATCATGCCGCTGCAGCCGGCGGAGGCGAGGGTCTCTGCTGAGGCCGTGACCTTCTTGGAGTCGTGACCCTGGTCGACCACGACGGTCTCGACGCCGAGAACATCGGCGGCGGTCTTGCAGATGTCGACCGAGAGCTTGCCCAGCGCATCGGTGGAGCTCCAGATGGAGATACCGATTTTGAGTACCGGTGCCTCGACCTCGGAGCCCGAGCCGGCGTTCGCGCCGGCGTCGTCCCTGCCGCAACCGGCAAGAAGCCAAGACGCGCCGAGGCCGGCGCCGGTGACACCCGACAGCTTCAGGAAACCGCGCCTGGAGAAATTGCCCATACGAATGAACCCCCATCGAGCCCCCTGTCGAGGCCCTCCTGATATCCAACAATCCACGCGCGCCGTCTCGCCAAAAATGCGCGCGTCGTTATCCATAGCCTTACTGCGTGATGGTAGCCCAAAGTGCGGGCCTCTCATCACAACGTTCCGCGAAGTACCTCCTCCTGTGTGTCGTAGGCACTCCCGAGCACCTGTCTGCTGAGGGCTTCGCAGCCTTGTCGCGTGACGCCCGCATAGCTCTGAGCCGCAAGGTCATCCGTATAGTCGGCAAGTTTGTACGTCGTATACGCCGTGCCTGCCGCCATGTGCGTCACCGTCGGCCAGAGCTCGTAGCTCTCGATCCGCGGCCCGTCGGCGTCCTTGACCAAGGTCACCTTTGCCAAGCCGCCGACCGCCGTGAGCTCATGCCGGTTCTGGGCGGAGACGAAATTGCCCAGGGAGTAGTACACCAGGGTCCGGTGTCCGTCCGCGCGGGTCTTGACCTCGACGGGGCCCAGGCAGTGCGGGTGCGTGCCGCTCACGACGTCGACCCCGAGCTCACAGAGGAGGTCCGTATAGCGCCGCTGCATCTCATCGGGGCCGGGTATGTACTCCGTGCCCCAGTGCGGGCAGACCACCACCAGGTCGGCCGACTCCCGCGCCCGGGCGACGTCAGCTCGGATGGCGTCCTCGTCCAGCAGGTGCACCGCCCAGGGATTGTCTTTCGGCAGCGGGATGCCGTTGGTACCGTAGGTGTAATTGAGGACCGCGACCTTGAAGCCGTCCTTCTCGTAGACGTAGATGCCGTCGTAGGTCTCCTGGCTGTTGGCGGCACCCACCACGGCGACACTGGGATGGCGCTCGCGCCAAAACGAGAGTTCGGCCGCCAGGCCTGCAACGCCTTTGTCGAGGGTATGGTTGGTCGCCTTGCAGACCACGTCGAAACCGGCGGCCGCCTCCGCGTCGCCTATCTCCTGCGGGCTGTTGAACGTGGGGTAGCTGGACAATCCCAGCCCCGTACCGCCGAGCAACGTCTCCTGGTTGACGATCGCCAGGTCGGCAGCCTGCACATCGGGGGCGACCTGCGCAAAGAGATGGTCGTAGTCGTACGTACCGTCGGGCAGCTCGCCGCTCTCCCACACCGGGCGATGCACGAGCACGTCACCTACCATCACGAGCGAGATCGTGACCGCCGATGCTTGTTGCGGCGTGGCATCCGACACAAGCACCGCGGTCCGCGCCGGCGCGTCGGTCGACCCCGCCGCACCCGTCTGAGCTGGCGCGAAGCAGCCGGTCAGCACAAGCGACAGGGCGAGCAGGTATGCGAGAAACGACCGTCTGACCCTCATGAAAACCCTCCGCACCGCACAAAGACGGACATGTCGAGTATCGCATAGGGCGTGGACATATGTTGATAAGGGTTTTCTCGTTTCGGTGACGTGACCAATGACCCCTCAACCGCAGCAAAGCCTGCCCTTGCGGCATAATACGTACGACTGATTCCGTCGAAAGGAAGACCATGGCCATCACGCCCGAGGAAGTCTTTGAGACCCGCAACATGGTCGCGCAACAAAACCTCGACCTCCGCACCATCACGATGGGCATCTCCCTGCTCGGCTGCGCGGACGAGGACATGGGCCGCATGTGCACCAAGGTCTACGACCGCATCACGCACACGGCGGAGCGCCTCGTGCCGGTCGCCGAGCAGCTCGAGCGCGAGTACGGCATCCCCATCGCCAACAAGCGCGTGTCGGTGACTCCGATCGCCCAAGTCGCCGCCGCCTGCCCCGATGCGGACTTCTCCCCGCTCGCCGCCGCCATGGACCGCGCCGCCGCGACGCTGGGCATCGACTTTATGGGCGGCTTCTCCGCCCTCGTGCAAAAGGGCATGGGCAACGCCGACCGCCGGCTGATCGACTCGATCCCCACGGCGCTCGCCTCCACCACGCGCGTGTGCTCGTCGGTCAACGTCGCCAGCTTGCGCGCCGGCATCAACATGGACGCCGTCCTGCTGATGGCGCAAAGGATGATCGACGCCGCCAAGGCGACCACCGACATCGACTGCTACGGTGCGGCCAAGCTGGTCGTCTTTGCCAACATGGTGGAGGACTCCCCCTTCATGGCCGGCGCCATCCACGGCACGGGCGAGGCCGACGCCGTGATCAACGTGGGCGTCTCCGGCCCCGGCGTGATGGCGGCGGCGCTCGAGCAGCTGCCCGAGTCCGCTGACCTCATGGAGGTCGCGGAGACCATCAAGAAGACCGCCTTCAAGATCACCCGCGCCGGCGAGCTGATGAGCCGCGAGGCCGCCAGCCGCCTGGGCGTGGAGAAGGGCATCGTGGACCTCTCGCTCGCCCCGACCCCCGCCGCCGGCGACTCGGTCGCCAAGATCCTCGAGATCATCGGCGTCGGCGAGTGCGGCGGCCCCGGCACCACGTGCGCCCTCGCGCTGCTCAACGACTGCGTGAAGAAGGGCGGCGTGATGGCCTCCTCCTCGGTGGGCGGCCTGTCCGGCGCCTTCATCCCCGTCTCCGAGGACGCGGGCATGATCCGCGCGGCCGAGGACGGCTCGCTCTCGATCGAGAAGCTCGAGGCCATGACCTCCGTCTGCTCGGTCGGCCTGGACATGATCGCCATTCCCGGCGACACTCCGGTGGAGGCCATCGCCGGCATCATCGCCGACGAGATGGCCATCGGCGTGATCAACAACAAGACGACCGCCGTCCGCCTGATCCCCGCGATCGGCCACAAGGAGGGCGACGTCCTGGAGTTCGGCGGCCTCTTCGGCTCCGCACCCGTGATGCCCGTCAACCGGTTCGCCGGCAGCGTGCTCGCCCACCGCGGCGGCCGCTTCCCCGCCCCGCTCAACTCCCTCAAGAACTAGACGGACCGACGTGAGCAGGCGACCCGCAAACAGATACGACGCGAGCAGACGACCCGTGCGAGGGGCCGGCGCGGGAAGGCGCCCTACGGCCGGGCATCATGATGCCGCAAGAAGAAACGCGCGGAAGCGAACGCCCGTCTTTGCGCTGGTGGCTCTCGGGGTGATTTTGGCGGTCTGCCTGGTAGCCTACTCTTGCAAGGGCCGCAACGCCACGACCGCCGAATCCGCAGGATCGAGCATGGATTCGGCCGCCCCCGTCGAGGTCAGCGACTCCCAGGGCGACTCCCCGGAGCCCGAGGAGGACTCCCCGGAGTCTGAGGACGATAAGGGCGACGTCGACGGGGCGGCCGCACCCGAGGCTGAGACGCCCGCCGTCAGCGCCCGGTCTGTCGCCCACGAGTTTGTGACGGGCGGCGATGCGGCGGCCCCGCTCCAGGGCACGCAGGCATATGCGGATTTCGCCGAGGCCGTCGGAGCCATCGAGGACGCCGGCTACGAGGTCAGCGTGGTCGTCTACTGCCCCGACACCGAATCGGGTTTTTCGTACAACGCCGACCAGCAGTATTACAGCGCGAGCACGATCAAGGCCCCCTTTGTGGCCGCCCTCTACCAGACGCAGGTCGACGGCGGGAAGCTCCCGCTCGACGACGTGGATGGCACGGTGGAGCAGACCATCGTCAACTCCGACAACGTGTGCTACCGCAAGCTGCGCGACTCGTACTCGGACTGCTTCGGCCCCTGGCTCAAGTCCAACGACGTCGACCTCGGCAAATACGGCAGTTACCAGCAGATGAGCACCTGGTACTACCTCACGCTCAACCCGAGTCAGCTCGCCCAGATGTGGATCGGCATATACGGCTACCTCTCCGAGGCGCAGACCCCCGCGGCGACGCAGCTCAAGGGCTATCTCGAGGAGCGCACGACCTCCCCGCTGCGCGATGCGCTCGGTGATAAGTACACGACCTGGGGCAAGGCCGGCTGGTTCTACGAAGACAGCGATTATGACTCTGCACCCTGCGCCAATGAGGCGGGCGTGGTGTTTGCCGATAAGCCCATACATCGTCGCCGTGATGAGCACGGAGGAGGCCAACCTAGAGGCGCTCGAGCCCGTCTTTGCCGCGGTCGACGAGCTCCACGGGCTCTACGCGGGTTAGTTATTTGGTTGGTTAGCCGAGGAAGCGCACCTCGGGCTCCAGGCGCACACCGTATTGACGCTCTACCTCGTCCTGCACGTGCTCGATGACCGCGCGGACGTCGGCTGCCGTCGCACCGCCGAGGTTCACGACAAAGCCAGCGTGCTTGGTCGAGACCGCGGCGCCGCCGACCTGATAGCCCCGCAGGCCTGCGTCGGAGATGAGCTTGCCGGCAAAGTAGCCCTCGGGGCGTTTGAAGGTGGAGCCCGCGCTGGGCTTGTCGAGCGGTTGTTTTTCTTCCCGACGGGCCGTGAGGTCGTCCATCTTGGCGCGGATGTCCTCGGGGTCGCCGTGATGCAGCTTGAACGTGGCGGACAGCACGATGAGGCCCTCTTCGCGGATGCGGCTCTGACGGTAGCCGAAATCCAGCTCGTCGACCCCGTACTGCCTGACGTCGCCCTCGGGCGTGATCACGCGCACGCTCTCGATCACGTCGGCCATGCACCCGTCGTAGGCGCCCGCGTTCATGAAGCACGCGCCGCCGACCGTACCGGGGATGCCGCAGGCGAATTCAAGGCCGGTCAGCCCCAGCTCGCAGGCCATCTCGGCCGCTTCCTTGAGCGTGACGCCCGCCTCGCATGTCATCTCTTTCTCGTCGACGTCGACGCCCGTCAGGCCGTCGGCGAGGCCCACAATCACGCCGCGGTAGCCCTCGTCGGACACCAACAGGTCGGATCCGCGGCCGAGCACAAAGAAGGGCAGGTCCTTCTCGCGGCACAGGTCGATGACATCGCGGAGCTCATCGATGTCTTCGGGCATGACATACAGGTCGGCAGGTCCGCCGATCTCAAAGGTGGTGTGCTCGCTCAGAGGCTCGTCCGTGAGTACGTCTTCCTCGCCCACGATCGAACGGAACTTCCAAGCAAGCCCGTCTAAGTCATAACCGCTGTCAGACATCATTCTCCTCGCCCTGGGGTACATGTGCATGCCTTAGTGTAATCGAACACCGCGGCAATCACCGTACGATAGCACGCTCACGGCCGCGGGGGCACGATTACGTCAAATCTCACGGCTTTGCCCGCGAGCGAGTAGCTCGGTTTCGCATCGGCAAGATAGGGCCCTTTGATGGGGCGTTTGACGACGACCTTGCGCGGGTGCACGGCGAGGGCTGCGTCCAGGAGCTCCTCGGGATTGGCGCAGGGACGCTCGAGCTCGTGCAGGAGCTGGAACTTCTTGCCCACCGCCGCGCTCTTGCGGCGCTCGGGAAACATGGGGTCCAGGTAGACCACGTCGGGCGGCGCCGCCTCGGACGACGCGAGCTCCCGCAGGGCGGCGATGCTGTCGCCCTCGTGGGCCTGCATGCGGGCGACCGGATCGGCCAGACGCGGATCGGACGCCGCGCGCCCGAGCGAGTCCTTGAGCAGCTCCGCGATCACGTGGTCGCTCTCGTAGAGCGTCACGATAAAGCCCGCGGCGGCGAGCAGCAGGGAGTCCTCGCCCAAGCCGGCGGTCGCGTCGAACGCCGTGGGCGCCTCCACGCCGCGAACCTTGGCGGCCCGTACGAGCAGCTCGCGGGAGAGACGGTCGCGGCGCAGGCGGGGAAGCATACCCGTGAGGTCGGGGGTCATCTCGAGGCCGTCTGCCCCTACCAGCGTCAGTCCTTCTTGTCCGTCGCGAAGCTCCACGTATGTCTTTACTCCACGTACGTCTTACTTTGCCGTCAGGAACTTGTCGAGCTCGCGGTCGACCTGGGCCTTGCGTGAGACATGCGGGTGGCGGATCAGCTGGCCGCGCGCGACGACCATGTCGACGTGGCGCAGGGCGCAGAGGTCCTCGAGCGGGTTGGCCGCGCAGACGATCATATCGGCGGACTTGCCGGGCTCGATCGAACCGGTGACGTCGCCGAGGCCGAGGAGCTGGGCGTTGCGCAGGGTCGCCGTGTAGAGTGCGAACCGCTCGGAGACGCCCACGTAGTTGTGGAAGTAGACGAGCTCGCGCCAGAAGTCGTACTGGGAGATCCAGGGGCAGCCGACGTCGTTGCCGAGGGCGACGGGGACGCCGGCCTCGAGCGCCGCCTTGGAGCAGGCGACGATGCCGTCGAAGACGATCTTGCCGTTGTACTGCTCGACCTCGGACGCGTTGGAGACGCTGCGGTCGAAGAGCGCGTAGGGCAGCGCGGGCGAGATGGTCGTGGTGAGGAAGGAGCCGCGCTCCTGGAAGAGCCGGATGATCTCGTCGTCCGGCTGGGCGCCGTGCTCGATGGAGTCGACGCCGCACTCGAGCGCGACCTTGAGGCCCTCGACGCCCTCCACGTGCGCCGCGACCTTGAACCCGCAGGCGTGGGCCTCGTCGCAGGCGGCCCGGACCATCTCGGGCGGCATCTTGAGCTCGCCGGGGACGCCCTTGGCCTTGGCGTCCATCACGCCGCCGGTGATCATGAGCTTGATGAAGTCCACGCCCTGCCGCTGTCCCTTGCGCACCAGCTGGCGTGCCTCCTCCGGGCTGGTCGCAGGCACGGCGACGGAGCCGGCCATGTGGCCGCCGGGCACGGAGATGCCCTCGTTGCTCGTGATGATGCGGGGACCGACCTGGCGTCCCGCGTTGATCGCGTCGCGCACGCGGGTGTCGAGGTCGCGCAGGCCGCCGACCGTGCGGATGGTCGTGACGCCGCTCATGAGCTCGATCTTGGCGTACTCCCCCACCAGCTTGTGGGCGACAGCGGCCGAGACCGGGTTGGAAAAGAGCTTTTCGACCAGTGCGGTGTTGTCGCGCTGCTTCTTCTGCGGTTTGCCGTTGCCCGCGAGATGCACGTGCATGTTGATGAGGCCAGGCAGCAGGTAGCGGCCGCCGAGGTCGACGACCTCGCAGCCGGCGATGTCCTCGAGGCTCTCCACGAGGGAGACGATCTTGTCGTCCTCGACGATCACGGCACGCCCGGTCTGGGGCTCCATGTACTCCGTACCGTCGAGGATGATGCCGTTCACGTATGCGTAGCGCGTCATGCGTGCTCCTTTGCGTGCTTGTCTTCGCGTGTGTCTGCGCGTCTGTCCTTGCCGGTCGGTAGGGCAAGTCGATAAGGTGAGGATACTAGGCGGTGAGACGGCGCGTGAGCTCGGCACAGGTCGCGTAGATCTCCTCGGGATCGGCGCCCACGTGATAGCGCTCGGTCCCGTCGAAGCGGTCGTAGAGGACCTTGCCCGCGATCATGGTCATCTTGACGTTGGACTTGGAGCCCGCGTAGACGACGTTGGCCGCGATGTTGTGGAGGGGCTGCATATTGGGCTGGTCGAGGTCGATCAGGACGAGGTCGGCCAGCTTGCCTGCGGCGATGCAGTCCGCGTCGGGGATGCACATGATGTGGGCGCCCTGGTAGGTGGCCATACGCAGCACGTCGTAGGCGGGCACGGCGGAGGCGTCCTGGTCGCGGAGCTTGGCCAGCGCGGTCACGAGGAACATCTCGCGGAACATGTCGAGGCAGTTGTTGGAGGCGGGGCCGTCGGTGCCGATCGCGACGGGGATACCCGCCGCGAGATAGGCGCTGATCGGGGCGATGCCGCTCGCGAGCTTGGCGTTGGAGGCCGGGTTGGTGACAACGCCGATGCCCTTGTCGCGCATGATCGCGCGGTCCTCTTCGTTGGTCCAGACCAGGTGGTAGCCCGCGCCACCGTAGTCGAACATGCCCATATCGGCCAGGTATGCGATGGGGGTCTTGCCGTAGCGCCCGATGCAGCCCTCGGTCTCGGCGCTGGTCTCCTCGCAGTGCGTGAAGACGGGTGCCTGGTAGCGGCGCGCCATGTCCGCGAACTGCTCCATCAGCTCGGTCGAGCAGGTGTACTCGGCGTGGAAGCCGATCTCAAAGCTCGTGAGGTCGCTCACGCCGTTGAGCTCCTTGTACCAGCGCTCGACGTCGGCGGCGGACTGGGAGAAGTTGTTGCACGAGCCGACCTGCACGCAGCGCATGCCCAAGTCGTTGCAGGCCTCGGCGATGGACTCCGGCGTGAGGTACATCTCCATGACCGAGGTGACGCCGGTCGTGAGGTACTCGAGGATGGCCAGCTTGGTGAGCTCGCGGATGTCGTCGGGCGTCAGGCGCGCCTCATAGGGAAAGACCTGGTTGTTGAGCCAGTCCTGCAAGGGCAGGTCGTCGGCGTGCGAGCGCAGGAAGGTCATCGCGGAGTGCGTGTGCGCGTCCTTGAAGCCGGGCATGAGCAGGTTGCCGCCGCAGTCGATCTCGCGGTCGAAGGCCGGCGATGCGGCCCCTGCCGCACCGTCCGTCTTGCCGGCGCCCGCATATACGATACGGTCGCCGTCGACCCATACCTCGCCCTCAAAGATCGGCTGGTCAGACGCCTTCTCGCCAGCCATAGTCAGGATGCGAGCGTTGTAAAGCCTTGTCTTCATATCGACTGCCCCTTGGATAATCGTCTGTTTCAGCTGCCTACTCCGCGGCGAGGTAGGCGCGCAGGCGCGGGAGCTCGCGCACCATATCGTTGTAGCCGAGCCAGTAGAGCTCGCCGAGTTTCTCGACGTCGCCCTCGAAGCGGCTCACCGTCACCGGCTCGCTCGGGGCCAAGACAAACACGCGGCCCGCGGCCTCATCAGCGTCGAGCTCGTCGAGCAGCTGGTTGTAGCGCAGGTGGTTGCTGCTCATCGCCTCGGCCAGCAGCGGGTAGGTGCGGCCGTACATCGTCTCGATCAGACGCTGCGTGGCGTCGCTCTCGGGGTCGGCGCGGAAGCCGCGGTCGCGGGTCTTGATGACCATGACCTTCTTGCAGCCCAGATGGAATGCCTTCTTGTACGGGATGTGGCAGTCGAGACCGCCGTCGAGATAGGGCGTCCCCTCGATCCGCACCGGCAGCGAGACGTACGGCACCGTCGCAGAGGCGCGGATGGCCTGCTCGAAGTCGACGTTGTCGCTCTTCTCGAAATAGTGGTCGCGGCCGTTGGTGCAATCGGTCGCCGTCACATAGAAGGCCCGGCTGGGATTGTAGAGACGCTGGTAATCGACATGCGCCTCGGGGGCGAGCTCGTTGAAGAAGTACGAGAAGCCCGTGATGCCGTGGTCGCGCACCATCGCGCCTGCGCCGCAGTAGTTGGTATCGTGGCGGTAGGTCAGGTTGAGGCGCGCCGACGTACCGATCTGACCGGCCAGGTAGCAGATACCCGACATCGCGCCGCCGGACACGCCGATGGTGATACGGAAGTTGATGTCATCCATCATCAGCGCGTCGAGGGCACCCTGTGTGTAGATCACGCGCCAGGCACCGCCCTCGAGGACGATGGCGCCCTCGGTGATTGCGCTGCTCGCACGACCGGAGGGGATATAGCCGACCTTGCTGTACACACGCGAGCCGGGAGGCGGGACCGGCAGGCCCGAGAGGTTGACGTCAGGCACCGGGAGGTCCGGCAGGGAGACGTCGGGCAACGACACAGGCAGGTCCGGCAGGGAGATATCCGGGACGGGAATCTGCGAGATCGGGAGGTCGGGCAGGATATCGGGCACGGGGACGTTCTTCATGGGAATCTGCGGGATGGAAAGCACGGTTCATCGCCTCTCGGTTTGGGTGGCATCTTTTCCAGTATCGCTGTTGCGCGCGTCTATTGTCTGTCGAAACAGGGCGCCGCTCGCCCAATTTCATCAGTTTATGACAGAGCGAGAAACCACGGCTTGATTTCGAGATCTTTACGGGTGTGCGGCAATATGCCGGTTTATGTCATTTGACGCTCTTGTGATAATTGCCAGAGCTGTGGAAAAAGCGTCGATAACGTGCAAGAATAGCCCGCGGTCACCCAAGAAACACAGTGGTTACATTCAATACCTGCACGTCAAGAGGAGAGCACCCGTGCCTTTTGTCAATATGTCCCCGTCTGTCATTGCTTCCCAGGTCGTCCTCACCGTGCTGCTCCTTGCCGCCCCCTACGCCAAAAGCCGCTTCGGTTACCTGCTGATGTGCGCGCTGGCCAACTTCGCCTCGCTCGCCGTCTTTGTGTTCAACGGCGACTCGGCCGCCTCGCTCTCCCTCATCCTCATCAACGTGCGTTCGCTCGCCTACCTCTACCAGGGCCGCGCCAAGACGGACGCTATCCCCTTCATCTGCCTCATCGCGCAGGCCATCGCCCTGATTCCTTCGTTCAGCTCCTCTGTGCTGACGAGCCCCCTGTCGCTGCTGCCCATGGCGCTCACGATGTACGCGACGGCCTTTATGTGGTGGTCCAAGAGCATGCAGCACATGCGCCTGCACAATACCGTCAACGACCTGCTCTGGGGCATCTACGACCTGGCCACGGGCTTGCCGATCGCCGGCCTCACCGACATCTCGTCCGCTATCATGTCGCTCTCGGCCTACGCGGTCCGGCGCCGTACGCATGCCGACGAGGACGCCGAGCTGCCGACCGGCGCGGTCGAGTCTGCGGCGTAAGGACGTTTACACTCGACGTTTGACCCTCGGTAAGCAAAAACGGCGCGGTTCCCAGAGATTCGGGAGCCGCGCCGTTCGTCTGTGCGGGTAAGGGCGCTACGCGACGGTGACGCTACACGATAGGGGCGCTACGCCAGGTCGCTGAGGTCCGCGCCGTTGGATGCGATGACCTTCTTGTACCAGTAGAAGGAGTCCTTGCGGTAGCGGTCGAGCGTGCCGACCTCCTCGTCCGTGGTATCGACGTAGATGAAGCCGTAGCGCTTGCGGATGCCCTCGTGGGTGGAGACCAGGTCGAGCGCGGACCAGGGCAGGTAGCCCATCATCTCGACGCCGTCGGAGATGGCCATCTGCAGTTGCTCGATGTGGGCGCGCAGGTAGTTGATGCGGTACTGGTCGTGGACCTTGCCGTCCTCGGTCAGGGTGTCATAGGCGCCCAGGCCGTTCTCGGTGGTGATCATGGGCAGGTGGTAGCGGCTGTACATCTCGCGCATGGTGTTGCGGTAGCCCATGGGGTCGATCTCCCAGCCGAACTCGGTCTTGGGCAGATTGGGGTTGGGCACGTTCATGAAGTACCCAGGCTCGGCGCCACCCTTCTGCTGGTCCACCTCGCCATCACCGATAGCGAAGTCTACAGGGCATTTCTGCACGGTAGAGGTGTTGTAGTAGTTGAAGCCGATGAAGTCGGGATGGGCCGCCTTCATGATGTCCATATCGCCCGGCTGGATCTCCGGCGTCGCGTCGTGCTCCTCGAGGAAGCGCCAGACCAGGCTGTTGTAGATGCCGTAGACGGCCATGTCCAGGTAGACCCAGTTGCGGATGGCGTTGAACTCCTGGGCCGCCTGGATGTCCTCGGGCTTGCAGCTGGCGGGATAGACGAGCGAGATGTTGGGCGCGGGGGCAATCTTTGCCTCGGGCAGCATCTGGTGGCAGAGCTGCATGGCTTTGGCCTGCGCGAGCAGCATGTGGTGGTTCTGCTGATAGGTCTCCTTGAGCACGTTGGTGCAGCCCTCGGGGATGTGCATGGTGCCGATCACGGGGCCGACGAGCGTCAGCATGTTCTGCTCGTTGATGGTCAGCCAGTACTTCACGCGGTCGCCGAAATTCTCAAAGAGGACCTTGGCGTACTCGACGAACCAGTCGACGGACTCGCGATTGCCCCAGCTGCCGCGCTGGTCGAGTGCGTCGGGCATATCGAAGTGGAACATGGTGACCAGCGGCTCGATACCGTGGGCCAGGCAGCAGTCGATGACCTTGTTGTAGTGGTCGATGCCGGCCTGGTTGACCTCGCCCGTGCCCTGGGGCAGGATGCGGGTCCACGCGATGGAGAAGCGGTACATCTTGAAGCCCATCTCGGCCATCAGGGCGATGTCTTCCTCATAGCGGTGGTAGTGGTCGGCGCAGATGTCCAGCGATGCGGTGCCGGCGGGCAGCTCCTTCACGTCCTGGCAGGACGGGCCCTTGCCGTCGCTGAGATTCGCGCCTTCGACCTGATACGCCGAGGTCGAGGCGCCCCAGAAAAAGTCTTTGGGGAAGGGCTTGAGATTCTTGTCGAGCATAGTGCCTCCTTTTGCCATGCCTACCTTGTCACATTGCGCATCGCCGAGATAAAGCCTGCGTTAGCCGCATATACACGCGACGAGTCGCTTGTCATACCCAAGTATAGGGTGCCGGGCGGACATCCTCTCGCCGAGGCGGTGGTTGGCACGGTGTTTCACGCGAAGGGTCCACACTCATGGGTGCACCGCGGAGAAGACGGACAACGGCTCCGCGCCTCACCTGTCATGCACGTCCTGCCTCAAGAAGAAAAAACACCCGGCAGAAGAGCGCGTCTTCCGCCGGGTGCTGAAGGCGCAGGCGTTCGAAGGGGCGCCTGCTACCCTGAGCGGTCTAGTTGTAGAGCGAGAGCAGGCCGCTGCGGACGAGCGCCGCACGGCTGTTGCTGACCGCCGAATCGTGACGGTCGCCGTACACGTCGGGACGGACAATGGCGGTGATCACGCGGTCGATCAGATTGGTGGGGTGCTTGACCTTGTTGTTCTTTGCCTGCGAGCTCATTTTTTCTTCCTATCTTTCGAGCGCTCCCCTGCGCTTTCCCTTTTCGTAACCTGAGAATATGCCTTTGTTTCTTGGACGTAAAGCGCAATAATATCAAGTATGTATTGACGTTTGCGCAACGATTGGACGACCGTGGACACGAGCAAATGCCAGGCGCTCCTGACCGTCCTGGAAAAGGGCAACCTGGCCCACGCCGCCGAGGAGCTCGGGTACACGACCTCGGGCATCAGCCGCATGATGAGCTCGCTCGAGGCCGAGGTCGGCTTTCCCCTCCTCGTACGCTCCAAGACCGGCGTCAAACCGACAGCCGATTGCCGGACCATGCTACCGACCTTCACGCAGCTCGCCACGCTGGGCGAGAGCTGCGAGGAGCAGGCGTCCCTCATCCGCGGCATCGAGGTCGGCCGCGTGCGCGTGGGTACCGCCTACCGCCCCTTCTACGATCCCATCGCGGAGCTGCTGGCTGAGTTCTCGGACGCCCACCCCGGCGTCGAGGTCGACTTCACCGCCCGCAATAGCTCGCCGCTCGTGCGCGGCATCGAACGCGGCAGGCTCGACCTGGCGGTCATCAGCCACCGCGAGGGCGACTTCACGTGGACGCCGCTGCTCGAGGACCCCATGGTCGCGCTCGTGCCTGCCGACCACCCGCTCGCGAACGCCAGCGCCTACCCGATCGAGCGTTTCGCACAGGACGCCTTCATCTTGCTCTACCCCGACGAGGAGAGCGACAACTCGCGTACGCTCGCGTCCCACGGCATCCAGCCCAATGCGCACAATACCGTGCTCGAGCTGCGCGATGCCTTCGAGCTGGTCGCGGTCGGCCTGGGCGTCACGATGATCAACAGGGTCTATGCTGATGTGCATGACGAGCGCGTGCACGTGCTGCCGCTCGACCCCGCGGTCAATATATCGATCGGCATCGCGACCCCGGCGCCCGGCCTCTCCTCCCCCGCCGCCCGTGCCTTTGCCGACTTCGCGATGCCGCGCCTGAGCCGGGTCGCCCGCAAGCTCTCGCGACAGGCAGCGCGCGGATAAGACGGACAGGCCCGTCGCACCTGCCGCGCGGGTAGACGGACGCCGCCGCTACACCTCCACCGTGCAGGTCACCACGAATGCCTTGGTGTAGGTGCCGTAGGGCTGCACGAGGTGAATCTGGTAGCCGTGCATGTCCACGATCGTCTTGGCAATGGAGAGGCCCAGGCCCGAACCGCCGCCGCTGCGCGCCGCATCGCCCCGCGCAAAGGGCTCGAAGAGCTCCCCGACATCCCGCATGATGGGCTCGCCCGTATCCGCGACCACGACGTCCGCCACGCCGGCGCGCCTGCCGAGCGCGAGGGTGATGACCGTCCCGGCGTCGTTGTGGCGCACGGCGTTGGCGATCAAGTTGGCGACCACACGCCCCAGCTGCCGCTCGTCCGCATAGACGGCAAGCGGTGCCTCGGGCACCTCCACGCGCAGCTCCATTCCCCCGTCCTCGACATCGGTATAGGCCGACGCCGCCTCGCGCAGCAGCAGCTGGGGCAGGTCGATGCACTTGCGGTCGAGCCGATAGCCCTCGCTGTCCAGCTGCACATAGTCAAAGAGGATGTTCACGAGGTCGGCCATCTTCTCCGACTTTGCCGTGATGGAGTGCAGGTAGCGCCGGCGCGTCGCCTCGTCGGGCACCATGCCGTCGGCGAGCGCCTGCGCCAGACCCGAGATGCTCATCACGGGGGTGCGCAGGTCATGCGCCATATCGGAGATCATGAGGTTGCGCCGTTGGAAGTACCGGGCGCGCTCGGCATTGCGGGCCTCCTGCTCCGCCGCGATCCGCCGCTCGGTCTGATTGGCAAATACGATCGCTCCCGCAGCGACCGGCACGACGATGGGTGCGATCAGGAGAAGCGATCGCAAAAAGGACTGCAAGACCCCGTCAGGCGCACGCGACCCCGACCCAAGCGTCGTAATGATCGGCAGCAGGAGGTCCCTCTCGAGCGAGAGTATCGCGAGCTCGGCGAGGACGACGACGGCCGAGATGGCGACGAAACGCTTGATGATGAAGAGCCGCATCGGTTCGTCGGTCTTGTCTTGTCTTCTCCGCCGTGCCATCTAGCGCTCCAAGCGGTAGCCGAGGCCGCGGATCGTGGCGATATAGGCACCGGAGTCGGCAGACAGCTTGGAGCGTAGCTTGCTGATGCAGACCATCACGCTATTGTCCGCCGCGATGTACTGCTCGTCCCAACCGCACTCGTAGATCTGCTGCTTGGTGAAGACCCGCCCCGGATGCTCCATCAGCATCGCCATAATCCGATACTCCACCGGCGTGAGGTCGATCGGCTCGCCGGCGCGCGTCAGCTGACAGGAGTCCGTATCGAGCGCCAGGTCGCGCACACGGAGGACCTGGTGCGCCTCGGCTCCCTGCTCCCCGGCGTCGCCGAAGCCGTACGCACGCCGCAGGTTGGACCGCACGCGCGCGACGGCCTCGAGCGGGTTGAAGGGCTTGACCATGTAGTCGTCCGCGCCGAGGTCGAGGCCCAGTATCTTCTCGGGATCCTGTCCCTTGGCAGAGATGACGATCACCGGGATGTTGCTCGTCTCGCGCAGGCGCTTGAGCACCTGGTAGCCGTCGAGCCGGGGCATCATGATATCGAGCAGGACGAGGTCGACCTGCTGGCTGGCAAGCACGCCGAGGGTTTCCTCGCCGTCGCCCGCCTCGAGCACGCGGTAGCCCGCATTCTCGAGGTAGAGGCGCAGGACCTCGCGGATGTCCCGCTCGTCGTCTGCCACCAACACGCACCGCTGCTCTGCCATGGTCTCCCCTTCGACGCACCCCATTATACGGTGCGGTCCACCATACGACGGTAGCCGCCCCTCGCATGCAGGCGGCTACCGGCCAAGACATTCGTCTCAAAGACAATCTCGGTCGCTACCCGAGCAAATCGTCCGGGGTATCGGACGCATCATCCGACGGCTGCTCGGGCGTTGGCTCCTCCGACACGGGCGGCAGCGGGATGGGAGCGTCCGTCTTCGCAGGGTCCTGCTGCTGGGTGGGCTCCTGGGCTTCTGCCTGCGCCTGCGGATACACCATGGGCGGCACGGGCTGATCGGGCTGGCCGTAGGGCTGGCCGTACTGCACCGGCTGCTGGGCGAAGGGCATCGGCTGCGCATACCCCATCGTGGGATCGGTTGGATCGGGCTGGCCGTACGGAGCCTGGGAATAGGGTTGTCCGTACTGGGGCTGGCCGTACGGAACCTGGCCATAGCCGGCAGGAGGCACGGTGCCCTGCGGCAGACCGGTCTGCGGCTGACCGCCGTTGCCGTAGCGGAGCACCTCATAGAGAGCCGCGCTGGTAGCGGCGTGATACGGACCGACATACAGGAGCCTGAGGATACCAAAGGTCATAGCAGACAGGATGTCCCAGCCCAGGAAGGAGAGGTCGAGGAGGAAGGCGTTCCACTTCTGGCCGTCCATCATGCGCTTGCTCTCGGCAAAGGCGGTCTCGCGGTCCATCTGCGGATTCTCGGCGATGAGATACGGGATCATGTAGTACTCGTAATACTTGACGATGCCGGGGATCACAAAGAGCAGGCTCCACAGCACCGTGAAGAGGTCACGGAGGAACATGGTCTTGACGCCCTGCAGGTAGTTGTGGTCAAAAGCAGTGCCAAGCTCCCTGGTCTCGGCCGGGCGGTTGAGGTTGGCAAGGAAGAACTTGCGGCCACCCACCTCGAGCGGGTTGAGCAGGAAGGCATCCAGTGCAAAACCGATGGCGACGATCGCCAAGACGAGAAGCAGCACACCCGACGCGACAGCCAGAAAGATGCCGAGCGGCATGTCGCCGAAGGGGTTGTCGACGCGCACGTGGTCGCCGTCGCCCGCATCGACCTCGATACCGTCCTTACCGACGTGCACCGAGTCTCCGTCGCCGGCGTCGACATCTATCCCTTCTTCGTCGATATCGATGCTATCCCCATCGGCGTCGATATCGTCAAACTCCTTCTCGTCGAAGTCCGGATCGGCATACTCGATATCCGACTCGGCATCGGAGTCGGCTCCAGCAGGTTGCAACAGAGTACGGGGCACCCCAGATGAGAAGGCGCTGCCGCCAATCGCGATGGAGAGCACCAGCGCGATGAGTACCGACTTCCAATAGTTGGCCTTGAAGCTTGCTTTGCCTTTGGCCTTGAGCTCAGAACGTGTCCACATGGCCTATCCCTTCTCGCAGTGCCTACGCACCTGATTTGCGACCTTGCATCTACGATGGTAGGGAGCCGACCTTTCCGCTCGCTATCGTGCAACCTTTCGATTGTCTTAAGAAAAAGGCCCCCGCTCAGGAGAGACGGGGGCCGTCGTTAACCGCGGTTACTTCTGGGACTTACTTCTCAAAGGAGTCGTCCAGGTCGGTGCCGTTGCTGGCAATGACCTTCTTGTACCAGTAGAAGGAGTCCTTGCGGCTGCGGGCCATCGTGCCCTTGCCCTCGTCATCCATGTCCACGTAGATGAAGCCATAGCGCTTGCGCATCTCGCCCGTGCCGGCGGAGACGACGTCGATGCAGCCCCAGGTGGTGTAGCCGCGCAGGTCCACGCCGTTCTCGATCGCGCGGTCCATGGCCTGGATGTGCTGGCGGTAGTAGTCGATGCGGAAGGGGTCGTGGATGGAGCCGTCCTCCTCCACCGTGTCGTAGGCGCCCAGGCCGTTCTCGACGACCATCAGGGGCACGTGGTAGCGGTCATAGGCGGTCTCGAGGTACCACTGCAGGCCGGTCGCGTCGGTCGCCCAGCCCCAGTCGGAGTAGGTGAGGTACTCGTTGCGGACGCCTGCGGAGAAGTTGCCCTTCACGGTGTCGGTGACCTTGTGGGTCGTCACGAGATTGGACATGTAGTAGGAGAAGGTGTAGAAGTCGACCGTGCCCAGCTCGAGGTCGATGAGGTCCTCGGCGCGGATGTCCAGCTTGACGTTGTGCTCCTTCCACAGGCGCTCGGCGTAGGTCGGGTACTCGCCCATGACCTGCACGTCGCCGCAGTAGAAGATGCCCTCCTCGCGCTGGTGCTCGGCCAGCAGGATGTCGGCCGGGTCGCAGGTCGCCGGGTACCAGGCGATGCCGCAGATCATGCAGCCGATCTCGTTCTCGCCGTCGATCGCGTGGCCGATCTGGACGGCCTTGGCGCTCGCCACGAACTTGTTGTGCAGGTGCTGGTAGGCGCGCTGGTAGTCGTCGTCGGACGTGTGGCCGGAGAACGAGAGGAACATGATCGTGTTGTTGATCTCGTTGAAGGTCAGCCAGTGGTGTACCAGGCCCTTGAACTCGCGGAAGCACGCGGTCGCGTACTTGACGAAGAGGTCGATGGTGTCGCGGTTCTCCCAGCCGCCGAGCTTCTCCTCGATGTAGAGCGGCGTGTCGAAGTGCCAGATGGTCACAAGCGGCTCGATGTCGTGCTTGCGCATCTCCTCGAACATGTCGCGGTAGAACTTGACGCCCTCGGGATTGGGCTCGCTCTCCAGCCCCGTCGGGAAGAGACGCGACCAGCTGATGGACATACGGAACTGCTTGAAGCCCATCTCGGCCATCAGGGCGATGTCCTCTTTGTAGTGGTGATAGCCGTCGACGGCCTGCTGGTTGGGATAGTGGAACTCGGGGAAGACGGCATAGTGCGCACCCTCGGGCAGCGGGTCGCCGTTGCGCATCTTGCAGTGGTTGCCGTCCTTGTCCTCGTAGGTCACGTAGCGCGGCTCGTCCACCGATCCGCCGGTCGTGACGTCGGTCAGCGCCATGCCGCGGCCGCCCTCGTTCCAGCCGCCCTCCCACTGGTTGGCTGCGACCGCGCCGCCCCACAGGAATCCCTCGGGAAATGCCATGCCGTGCTCCTTTCGTTTCGTACGTCTTTGCCGTACTTCCTTGTGAATCATTGTATGCGACCGCACGCATCGGCAGGTGTGTACTCCGCTTTATGCGTACGCATAAATCAATGGCTATTACATCAATTTTGATGCGTACGCATATATCACGCCAGGAAGCCCCAGACCGTCTGGACAAAGAAGAGCGTCAGCACGCCCAGCATGATCGGCCGGGCGATGCGCATGCCGTCCGCGTGGAAGCGGTTGGAGCCGACGTAGTTGCCCAGCATGCAGCACGCGCTCCCGAGGATAGCGGGGCCCAGCAGCACCTTGCCCGCCGTGAAGAAGACCAGCGTGCTCGCGAGGTTGGTCGCCGTGAAGACCGCCTTGGACAGACCGTTGGCCGTCTGCATGCTCACGTGCGCGAGCGCCGTCAGCGCCACGATGAGGAAGGTCCCGCTGCCCGGCCCATAGAACCCGTCGTAGAAGCCCGCACCGAAGGTGATCGCCACGCACAGGACGAGCGTTTGGCGCCGCGGCAGCGGATTCGACGCATCACCGAGGTCGCGATGGGTCAGGGCATAGGCCGCGACCAGCGGCAACACCACCAGCATGGCCGCCTTGAGGATGTCCTCCGGCACCAGCAGCGCCGCCCGTGCACCGAGGGCGGAGGCGACCAGGCCCGCTACCACGCAGGCAGGCGCGAGCGCCCAGTCCACATAGCCGTTGCGATGGAACTGCACCGCCGCCGTCGCCGAACCGAGCAAGCCCGACACGTGGTTGGTGCCGATGGCCGCATGCGGCGGCAGTCCCACCATCAGGTAACACGGCAGCGAGATCAGCCCTCCCCCGCCGGCGATGGCATCCACAAAGCCGGAGAGGAAGGTGCCGACGGCAAGTACCATCAAGGGAACCCAGCCCGCAAGACCGACCAGACCGGGTATGTCAGCGAGGAGGTCGCTCACGTCGCTCCCTTTCGGTAAGACAAACAAAGCCGCCGCACAACTTTACGCCGTGCAGCGGCTCGCTCGGAAACCGCACCGTTTGTCTTAGCAGAGACGTTACTTCAGCTGGGCGTAGGCCTCGGGATCGACGGGCTCGAGCCACTCGTTGCTGGCGTTGTCACCGGGGATCTCAAATGCCAGGTGGCTGAACCAGCTGTCGGGCGCGGCACCGTGCCAGTGCTTGACGCCCTCGGGGATCTCGATGACCGTACCCGGGGTCATCTCCACGGGCTCCTTGCCCCACTCCTGGTAGTAGCCGCGGCCGCCGACGGCGATCAGCAGCTGGCCACCGCCCTTGTCCGCGCGGTGCACGTGCCAGTGGTTGCGGCAGCCCGGCTCGAAGGTCACATTGTGGATCGGGAAGGGATCGCCGCAGACGGGAGCCAGGTAGCTCTGACCGTCGAAATACTGGGCGAACGCGTCGTTGGTGTCGCCGATCGGGAAGAAGATCGTCTGCTGGTAGGCGTCCTTGCCGTTGTCGGCGCCGGCAGCGGGCGCATCTGCCGCAGGCTCGTCGGCCCAGACCTCCTTGGCCATGTTGAAGACGGCCCAGGCGGTCGGCCAACCCGTGTAGAAGCCGGCGTGGGTGACGATCGCGGCGATCTCCTGCTTGGTCACGCCGTTCTTCTTGGCATTCATCAGGTGGAACTTGAGGGAGGAGTCCATGAGGCCGCGACCCATGAAGGTTACGACCGTGATGATCGAGCGGGTCTTGAGGTCGAGGGTGTCGTCGCTCCAGACCTCACCGAAGAGGACGTCGTCGTTGTAGCGGGCAAAGTCGGGTGCAAAATCGCCCAGCCTGTCGCGTCCTGCCGTCTGCACTACCTTGGGCATAGCTGATCCTTTCTCCGCCGGCCGGCCGCCGCATGTACCTTGGCTACCTGCCGTTACCCTATCCGCTGGGCCTATTATCCGCCCTCTGTCCCCCTATGCGTCAATAACCTTGTTTCTAGAGGCACTATACGTGCTAGGCATAGTGCGACCACCCACAAAACCCGCGCCCCATCGGCTACCGCCCGCGTTATTAGCATGCTAGGATGGGCGAAGACACACGCGAAAAGGAGCACGTCTTATGCGTATGAACAAAGAGGTCGAGGTCAATGGGGCACCCGGCAGCAGCGGCAAGTTCATGTATATCTTTGGCCTGGTCTTCGTCGTGATCGGCGTCGCCGCCGCGCTCATGTTCCTCGGCATCGCCTATGCCGCCGGCGAGACCGTGCTCGGCCTGGGTAGCCTCATGTTCCTGGCCATCTTTGGCGGCGTCGGCGGCTTCATCGCTTACCTCGGTCACAAGAAGATGCACGAGAACGACGCGATCCTATCCGACGGCGTGGAATACCAGGGCAAGATCTACGACTACGAGCCCGACTACGAGATACTCGTGAACGGCCAGCCCTGCATCACGCTGGTCGTGCGCTACATGGACCTGGGCCAGGTCAAGGAGGCCCGCGTCCGGACCGACACCTCAAACGCCACGCTCTACCCCCGCGGCGCCACCGTCTCCATCCGCATCGCAAACGGCGTCGCCGCGCTCGTGCCGGGCTCGGTCAGCAACGCCGTGATCGCGCGCCAGGACGACCTGATGAACCGCGAATTCGACCCCGACGCCATGACCCCCGAGCTCGGCGTGCAGTGCCCCAACTGCGGCGCCAACGTCACGGTGCACGTGGGCATGTCACGCTTCTGCCCCTACTGCGGCAGCAAGATCACGCTCGACGCTCAGGGCCATCTCGTCTAGCGGCAACGGCCCAGACGGCACTTCGGGCCTTCGGCGCTCACAGCTCCCGATACTTGGCCATCATGGTGCTAAAGAGCTCCTTGGTGGAGGGCGGGGTGTAGGTGATGGCGTTGGCGCCGGCCTGAACCGTGGCCCGTATGGAGTCCGAGCTCGCACCGCCGCTGGCGATGATGGGCACGCCGGGAAAGTCCGCACGGATCTTTGCCACGAGCGCAGGCGTGCTGGCGCCACCGGCCACGTTGAGAATGCTCGCCCCGGCTTTGAGTCGGGCCGCGATGTCCGTCCGGTCGTTGACCACGGTGATGATCACCGGGATGTCCACGGCCCGGCTGACCGCCAGCAGGTTGAGGTCCGAGATCGGGGCATTGAGCACCACGCCCATGGCCCCTTGCGCCTCGACGTCCTTTGCCTGGGTCACCGTGCGTATACCCTTGGTGGTACCGCCGCCGATGCCGCAAAAGACCGGCACGTACGAAGCGCTGATCAGGGCATTGGAGATGGCCTGCTGGGGTGTGAAGGGATAGACCGCAAACACAGCGTCCGCGTCGCAGTTGCGGATCAGGGCGATGTCCGTGGAGAAGAGCAGCGACTTGATCCTGCGGCCGTTGACCACGATGCCGCTGCACTCGTAGCACTCTTTGGGCACACGCAGTATGTGGCGCAGGGAGCTGTCGATATAGGGGATGTCCGCCCGTCTTTCTTCCATCTCTGTGCACCTGCTTTCTCTTCCTGAGGGGCCGCCCTGCCCTTCTTGATGAGCCGCCCCGTTCAATAGTCGTGGTTGTCCCGCAAAGGGCACAGCGGGATGCGGATAGTATCCCCGCGGGCGCCCCTTTTAGTCACGCTCGCCTAGGAGACGTCGGAGTGTCCTCCCCATCTGAGATAATGCGGGTAAGAAGTCATCGCCGATGACGCAAGTCAACGCATGAGAGGAGCACGACATGGCACGTTTTCCTGAGGGGTTCCTGTGGGGCGGCGCGACGGCCGCCAACCAGTTCGAGGGTGGCTACGACGCCGACGGCAAGGGCCTGTCCGTCCCCGACATCATCATGGGCGGCACGGTCGACACGCCGCGCATCGTGACCCCAGCCGGTGTGCGCCCCGACACGTACTACCCCAGCCACCAGGGCATCGACTTCTATCACCACTACAAGGAGGACATCGCCCTCTTTGCCGAGATGGGCTTCAAGTGCTTCCGCCTGTCCGTGCAGTGGAGCCGCTTCTACCCCAATGGCGACGACCCCGAGCCGCTGCAGGCCGGCATCGACTACTACCGCGACATCTTCGAGACCTGCAAGTCCTACGGCATCGAGCCGCTGGTCACCCTCTCGCACTACGAGTTCCCGCTGGCGCTGTCGCACAAGTACGGCGGCTGGGACGACGAGCGCGTGATCGACCTGTGGCTGCGCTTCGCCGACCTCTGCTTCCGCGAGTACAAGGGCCTCGTCAAGTACTGGCTGACCTTCAACGAGATCAACTGCGCCATGATGCCGGGCTTCGGCGACGTCTACGGCCTGGGCATCCTGCCGCCCCAGGACTGGGCGCTGGGCTTCACCGCAGACAATGACAATAGTTGGATCGACGTCAACCGCACCTTCCACGGCTTGCACAACCAGTTCGTGGCGTCGGCCAAGGCCGTCCAGATCGCCCACGCGATCGATCCCGAGAATATGGTGGGCTGCATGATCGCCGCCAACACCACCTATCCCTACACCTGCAACCCCGACGACGTGATCGATGCGCAGAAGAAGATGCGCGAGAACAACTTCTACTGCGGCGACGTCCAGTGCCGCGGCGAGTACCCCGCCTGGGCCAAGGCGCTCTGGGCCGAGCGCGGCGTCGACGTCGAGATGATGGAGGACCTCGCCTATCGCGACGAGGAGACCCTGCTCAACGGCGTGGTCGACTACTACAGCTTCTCGTATTACATGAGCTCCGCGACCTCCACCGACCCCGCGGTCGCCGGCCAGGGCGGCAACATCTTCACCGGCGTCAAGAACCCCTACCTCAAGGCCTCCGACTGGGGCTGGCAGATCGACCCCAAGGGCCTGCGCTACTACCTGGAGCAGGTCTACGACCGCTACCAGATCCCCCTGATGATCGTCGAGAACGGCCTGGGCGCCGTGGACGAGCGTGCCGGGGACGGCAAGTTCCACGACACCTACCGCATCGACTACATGCGCGAGCACATCGACGAGATGGCCAAGGCCATCTACGACGGCGTCGACCTGATGGGCTACACGATGTGGGGCTGCATCGACCTCGTGTCCGCATCCACCGGCGAGATGAAGAAGCGCTACGGCTTCATCTACGTCGATAAGGACAACGACGGCAACGGCGACCTGCACCGCGAGAAGAAGGAGTCCTTCGACTGGTACAAGCAGGTCATCGCGACCAACGGCGAGGACACCAGCTGGAAGTAACTGGAAAGCGACTAGCTTAAGCACAATGGGCGAATCCTATTGCACCGGGATTCGCCCGTTTTTCTTATTGTAATTACAAACATATGATTGTGTTGTGTATCATAGTATGATACACTTGTACGTGGCGCAGGGGTCTTTCTATAGCAAGACAGCCGCCCCTAGGAAGACGGCTGTCTGCGGGCTCTGCGCCCAAAATACCTGAAACCTGACGGGAGGACGCTACCATGGCGTCCCGTGCTATTTTGATTATACCCGATGCGTACATTTTGCGCACGTCTGTTTTGGGGGGCACCGAATATGATCAAATCCGTCTTCCTCGATCTGGACGGCACGCTCTACGACACCGCGGCGCAATGCGTCCCGGCGTCCGCCCTGCGCGCCGTGGCAGGGCTGCATGCGCGCGGCACGCGTGTCTTTGTCGCCAGCGGCCGCCACATGAGCGAGCTGCACGGACTGCCGCTCGACGCGCTCGCCTTCGACGGCATGGTGCTCACCAACGGCTCGGTCTGTGTGGACGCGTCAGGCACGGCGTTTTACGAGGAGCTGATTCCCCGCGAGACGATCAACGACCTCGCCAACGAGATGGAGCATGACTTCTTCTCCTGCCAGTTCTTCGAGCCGACGGAGTCCCATCTCGACTTCGTCGACGAGGACGTGGCGCGGGCCTGCAATCTGGAGCATCCACTCGGGATCGACCAGCTCCATCGGGTCCGTGAGCTCGATATCTGCCAGGCGGTAGCCTTTGCAAATGAGGCTCGCGTGCGCGCCTTTGCAGCCGCGCATCCCGAGGTCGTTGTGACCTCATGGGCACCCAGCTGCTACGACATCGTCCCCGCACAGGCCGGCAAGGTCCGCGGCATCCGCGAGATGCTTCACCACTTCGGCCTCGACGGCGACGAGTGGCTTGCCGTCGGCGACGGAGAAAACGATCGTGAGATGCTGCGCGCGGCGACCTACGGTGTCGCGATGGGCAACGCCGACGAGCGCTGCAAGGCGGTCGCCGACTATGTGACCGACGGCGTCGACAAGGACGGCCTGCTCAACGCCTTCGTCCACTTTGGGCTGATCGCATGATGGACGGCCAGGAAGGCAGGCCGATGGCAATCCGAGCAGATAAACGCCTCTCTGAAGACAAACGTCTCTCCACGGACGTTCAACCATCCGTAGACAAGCGTCTCTTCTTGGCGCTGCTGCCGGATGCAGCGGCGCGCGAAGCCCTCGTCGCCACGCAGGAGCTCGTGACACCGCACCTCGCGAAGCCGAAGCCCACTGCGCCGGGGAATCTGCACATCACACTCGCCTTCCTGGGGATGTGCGACGCCCGGCAGGAGGCAGCTGCCGCACGTGCGCTCGAGGAAGCCGCCGCGCAGTGCGCTCCTTTCGACATCGCGCTCGGCACGCTTGGCTGCTTCGAAAAGAAGCGCGGCGGCTCAATCGTATGGCGCGGGGTCGACGGCGATACCGATGCCCTCCACACCCTGCACGATACGCTCGTAGATGCGCTGGTAGACGAGGGGTTCGACCTTGAGGGCGGTCCGTACATCCCCCATATCACGCTCTTTCGCGGCGCCCGGCCGGTCACCGCGGCAGGTGCCGAGGCGGGCGTTCCTCTCACCGAGACCCTCTATGACCTCGGTGGGCGGCTCGGCGACAATCTGACGCCCTGGCCCGTGCGAGCCGCAAGCCTCATGTGGAGCCATCGCCCCGAGGACACCGGTCTTCTTACCTACGACGAGATCGCACGCGTCGAGCTGGCGGCTGCGGATAACGCCACCGCAGGCGATGCCGCCGCAGGCGATAATGCCACCCAGGCCGGCACCCGACCCCACTCTCGCACGCTCTTCATCGACGCGGACGCCTGCCCCGTGACGCGCGAGGCGATCGACTGCGCCCGCAAGGCCCACATGCCTGTCGTGATTGCAGGCAACACCACGCAGAACCTCGAGCATCACATACGCCCCGATGATCCCCGTAGGCGTGAAGACGCACGGCGCAGCTTCTGGGTCGACACGCTCGATGTGAGCATCGGCTCCGACAGCGCCGACTTTGCCATCGTCGAGCGCCTCGCGCCGGGAGACGTCGTCGTGACGCAGGACATCGGTCTCGCGAGCATGGTGCTCGGGCGCGGCGGTACAGCCATTGGCGTCCGCGGCCACATCTACCGCCGCGAGACCATCGACTCCGCCCTGCTCATCCGCCACGAGGAAAAGAAGGTCCGTCGCGCCGGCGGCCGCACGGGCGGACCCGCGAAGTTCACGGGAGAGGACCGCCGCCGCTTCGTGCGCAACCTCATGCGCATCCTCCGCGGGGAATAACGGCTACTTTGCCAGCAGCATGCGCATGACGCGCCGCAGCAGCGGACGCGGACAGAGGCGGGCGGCGGTCACCATGATCTTGTTGCCCAGCCCCGGCACCGCCACGACCCGGCCCGCCATCAGGCTCTCGTAGCCGTAGGCAGCCACCTCGGCAGGGTTCGCAATCGCAGCCTGCCGCGCACGCGAGAGCTCACCGGCATCCGCCGCCTCCCAGAAACCCGTGTCGGTCGTCCCCGGGCAGAGCGCCGTGGCCGTCACGCCCGTCCCCCGCAGCTCCTCCGCCAGCGCCTCGGTCAGGGAGAGCACGTACGCCTTGGACGCGTAGTAGGTGGCCATGCCCGGACCGGGCTCAAAGGCACCCACGCTTGCGACGTTGAGAATCCTGCCAGCGCCGCGGTCGAGCATGGGGCCCAGGTAGTAGTAGGTCAGGTCGGTCAGTGCACGGATGTTGAGCTCGATCATGCGGTCGAGCTTGTGGATGTCTGCCTCGGCGAAGTCGGCGCAGTCGCCAAAACCCGCGTTGTTGACCAGCACGTCGATCGTCCGACCCTCGGCGGTCAGGCTGTCTGTCAGATTCGTCAGCGCCACCAGACCCTCGGGCGTCGCGAGGTCGGCAGCCACGTAGCGCACCACGACGCCATATGCCTGGGAGAGCTCGTCAGCGAGCTGCGCCAGCTTGTCTTCCCGCCTCGCAACGAGCACCAGGTCGTAGCCACGCTCGGCAAAGACCCGCGCGATCTCCCACCCGAGCCCGCCCGACGCCCCCGTGATCAGCGCGCATGCCATATCGACTGCCCTTCTCGCTACCTTTCTCACCGCCCGCCTCGGCTGATGGACTCGTACCGCGGCATTGATTGTGTCACATCACTACGCCCCCACGCGACCGCCCGTACCCATTCGCGCTCTCGAAGCCTACATGCAGCGAATCGCAGTGAACTGCCATCTGAATAATGATTCTGGCAACCACTCGCTCCACGTTTCATGCTTCTGAGGCTACTTTGCAGTGCAGCGACACAATAACCGCATCGGGGGTGAAGTCCACCTAGGCACTTCTCGGATGATGCCACCAACTCGGGGACTCTGTTGATAAGAAGAAACGGTGAGAAGAAACGGTAAGAAGAAACGACGCGAGGTGGCTGAAGTCTCGCGCCGTTCCTGGTACCCGTGTGATGCGCACCGCCATCAAAGGTCGGTCACGCTTTGTGATGTGCGCCGAACAGCTATACAGCGCAGGGTGAGTCAGGCGCCGCCGCCGAGTCGCGGGGCGGCGCGCGCCTGTCTTGCCGCTACGCCTTCTCGATGGCCTGGTCGAGGTCGGCGATAATGTCGTCGACGTCCTCGATGCCCACGGACAGGCGGACGAGATCCTCGGACAGGTGAGCTTCCTCGAGCTGCTCCTTGGTGAGCTGGCTGTGCGTGGTGGATGCCGGGTGGATGATCAGGGACTTGGCGTCGCCGACGTTGGCCAGGTGGGTGAAGAGCTTGACGTTGGAGACGACGTTCAGGCCGGCCTCACGACCGCCCTTGACGCCAAAGACCACCACGCCGCCGAAGCCGTGCTTGAGGATGCGGGACGCGACCTCGTGGCTCGGGTCGTTCTCGAGTCCGGAGTAGCGCACCCACTCGACCTTGGGGTTGGACTCGAGGTACTTGGCCACGGCGAGCGCGTTGTCGGCGTGACGCTGGACGCGCAGGGAGAGGTCCTCGATGCCCAGGCCGATAAGCTGCGCGGCATACGGGGAGAGGGTGGGACCGAAGTCGCGCAGCTTGTTGGCCAGGACGCGGGTGGCAAAGGGAGCCGCGGGGGCGGCGTCCGCAAAGACGAGCCCGTGGTAGGAGGGATCCGGCTTGGCCAGGGTGCTCCACTTGTCGGGGTCCTGCTTCCAGTCGAACTTGCCGGTGTCGACGACGGCGCCGCCCAGCGTGGCACCGTGGCCGCCGATCCACTTGGTCAGGGACTCGATCACGACGGCCGCGCCGTCCTCGGCGGGACGGTAGAGGTACGGGGTCGCGAAGGTGTTGTCGACAAAGACGGGCACGGGCGAGGGCAGCGAGTTGGCCGCCTCGACGATGGCAGGGACGTCGGCAACGTCGACCAGCGGGTTGCCGATGGTCTCGACGTACCAGAGCTTGGTCTTGGGCGTGGTGGCCGCGACGAAGGCGTCGATGTCGTTGTTCTCGACGAAGGTGGTCTTGACGCCGAGGTCGCCCAGGGTGTGCAGGAAGATGTTCCAGGTGCCGCCGTAGAGGGAGTCGGAGGCGACGATGTGGTCGCCTGCACCGACGAGGTTCGTGAGTGCGAGGATCTCTGCTGCATGGCCAGAGGCAACGGCAACTGCGCCGGTGCCGCCCTCGATGGCAGCGACACGGGCTGCGACAGCGTCGGTCGTCGTGTTCGTCAGGCGGCCGTAGACGTTGCCCGGCTTCGCAAGAGCGAAC
>Ga0256404_1001131_pt1 | contig 66916 bp, 61 predicted proteins | sample RumenRJG_01DNA_FD_185990 | JGI IMG/M metagenome (GOLD analysis project Ga0256404, IMG submission 185990) | Bovine rumen microbial communities from Lethbridge, Alberta, Canada - RJG_01 | ecosystem: Host-associated > Mammals > Digestive system > Stomach > Rumen | place: Canada: Alberta | collected... | reverse complement strand
TGAAACGGATCTGCTATGGGGTAAGAAATTTCAAACGCTTTCGTAGCCGGATCCTTTTTATGGCCGCCTGATACGAATCTACTAAATATAACTACGGGGTAACTGCGACTAAAATACACGAGCCAGGCATACACCCAGCTCGTGATCCATTAATTTAACACCTATATTCTTTTCTTTTGGGATTTACCCCAACATTTGACAAAGAACCCGAATTATACCGAGCGCTCAGCCATCTTCTTATACTTGTCGTAACGCTCAGCGCACTGCACTTCGGCTTCCGCAAAGAGCTTCTCGGCAATATCCGGGAAGGTCCGGGCCAGACCGGCGAAGCGGTTTTCGCCCATCATATACTCCCGAAGTTTTCCGTTCGGTTCCGCGGAATCCAGCATAAACGGATTCTTGCCGTCTTTGACGTTCTCCGGATTGTACCGGAAAAGCGGCCAATAACCGCATTCCACAGCCAGCTTTTCTTCCGTAATGGATTTGCCCATTCCCTTTACAATGCCGTGGTTAATGCACGGTGCGTAGGCAACAACGATAGAAGGTCCATTGTATGCCGCGGCCTCCTTGAGGCATTTAATCAGGTGCTCCGGATTTGCACCGAGGCTGACGTGGGCTACATAAATATATCCATAGGTTGAGAACATAAGTCCGATATCCTTCTTAGGCGTGGACTTGCCGGCTGCCGCAAACTGTGCGGACGCGCCGATTGGCGTCGCCTTCGAAGCCTGTCCGCCGGTATTGGAGTATACTTCCGTATCTACCACCAGAACGTTCAGGTCAAGTCCTGTCGCAAGGACGTGATCCAATCCGCCGAAGCCGATATCATAAGCCCAGCCGTCGCCGCCATACATCCAGATGGATTTCTTGGTAAGCTGGTCGGCGTTCTTTTTGAGGAAGCGGATATCGTCATTGTCTTCCTTCGTCTTTGCCAGAGCATCCTTTACCGCGCCGGAGACTTCCATTGTCCGGTCTTCTATATCGCCTTCCGCAATCCAGTTTTCAAGAGAAGTTTTCAGAGCCGTATCCTTGGTGCTGGCAATGATATTCTTTGCATGCATGGTCAGCTGTTCTCTTCTCTGCTTTGAACTCAGGCACATACCAAGAGCAAATTCGGCGTTGTTCTCAAACAGGGAGTTGGAGAAAGCCGGTCCGAAGCCGTTGGCTTTCGTTGCCTGCGGCAGGGTCGGTGCAAAGAAGCCAACCGCCTGGGAGCATCCCGTTGCATTCGCAACAAACATTCTCTCACCAAACAGCTGCGTCAGCAGTTTGACATAAGGCGTCTCACCGCAACCGGGGCAGGCGCCAGAGAACTCATACAGCGGCTTCTCAAACTGGCTGCCCTTGGAGGAGAACTTCGACATCGGGTTCGCCTTCTCCGGCAGGTTGATGCAGTAATCCCAGTTCTTCTGTTCATCCATTACATCATCCAGCGGAACCATCTTAAGCGCTTTTTCCTTCGCGGGGCAGGCATTTACGCAGGAGCCGCATCCCTGGCAGTCCATAACATCGACCTGCATCCGGTAGGTATAATTTTCGAATCCCTTGCCGACTGCTTTTTTCGTCTTGCAGGTTTCCGGCGCATTCTTTGCTTCCTCCGCCGTAAACAGGAACGGGCGGATAGCCGCGTGCGGGCATACCAGCGAGCAGCGGTTGCAGCCGATGCATTTGTCAATATCCCAAACCGGAACATTATCCGCTACGCCGCGCTTCTCGTATTTTGCCGTTTCTATGCAGCAAACGCCGTCCGCCATATCCATGAACTTGCTAACCGGAATGCTGTCGCCGGCCGCGGCGTTGATTGGAATGAGAATATCCTGAACATATTTCGGAAGGCTCGAATCCACGGTCTTCTCTTCATCCTTAAGATCCGCCCATTCCGCCGGAACCGGAATTTCCACAATATTCGTAAGCCCCTTATCAATGGCGGCGCAGTTCATATTGACAACCTTTTCGCCTTTCTTTGCAAAGGTTGCCTTGGCTGCATCCTTCATATACTTTTCAGCCTGGTCAATCGGTAGAACACCGGAGAGTTTAAAGAATGCCGCCTGTAGGACCGTAGAGGTCCGGTTCCCAAGTCCGATTTCCTCTGCAATATCCGTTGCGTCTATAGTGTAGAACTTAATATGATTCTGTGCGAGGATTCTCTTGGTGCGGTTTGTCAGGTTCTTAAACAGGGTCTCGCCTTTCCAGCGTGTATTGAGCAGGAAGGTGCCGCCGGGCTTAATCTCGCTGACAATGTCGTAGTTCCACATGTAGCTTTGCTTATGGCACGCTGTGAAGTCTGCCATCGTTACATAGTAGGTGCTGAGAATCGGGCTGTTGCCGAAGCGCAAATGGCTTCTTGTCAGGCCGCCGGACTTCTTAGCATCGTACTGGAAATACGCCTGGACGTACTGGTCCGTGTTGTCGCCGATAATCTTGATGGAGTTTTTATTCGCACCCACCGTGCCGTCGGAGCCAAGGCCCCAGAACTTGCATTCGATGGTGCCGGGAGCTGCGGTAACAATGTTCGGTCCGACCGGCAGGGAATGATGCGTCACATCGTCGTTGATGCCGACGGTGAAGTGGTTTCTCTGCTCGCCTGCCATATTATCAAATACAGCCAGAATCTGAGCCGGATTCGTGTCCTTCGAGGACAGGCCGTAGCGCCCGCCGATTACCTTGATATTGCGTCCCGCTTCCAGAACGGCGGAGCAGATATCCTCATACAGAGGCTCGCCCAGCGCGCCGGGCTCTTTCGTGCGGTCCATAGCGCTGATGATCTTGACCGTATCCGGCAGGACCTTGAGGAAGTGCTTCAGCGAGAACGGACGATACAGGTGCACCTGTACAAAGCCGACTTTTCTTCCCTTGTTGTTGAGCATGGTCACGACTTCCCGAATAGTATCGGAAACGGAACCCATGGCAACAATAACTTCCTCCGCGTCGGGTGCGCCGAAATAGTTAAACAGATGATATTCTCTGCCAGTGATTTCCGAGATCTTCTCCATATAGCCTTCAACGATATCCGGGAATGCATCGTAGGTTCCGTTGCAGGCTTCTCTGTGCTGGAAGAAAACGTCGTCATTCTCACCGGTATTGCGGATGGTCGGGTGCTCCGGATTCAAGGCCCGCGCTCTGAATTTGTCCAGCTCCGTCCAGTCTACAAGTTCCGCAAGAACTTCCGGCTGCAGAACTTCGATCTTCTGAATTTCATGCGAGGTACGGAATCCGTCAAAGAAGTGCTGCACCGGCAGGTGGCCTTTGATGGCGCTCAGATGTGCCACGGCACCCATGTCCATGCATTCCTGGACACTGGAGGACGCCAGCTGTGCCCAGCCCGTCTGGCGGCAGGCCATGACATCACTGTGGTCGCCGAAAATAGACACGCAGTCCGTTGCTACGGAACGTGCCGCCACATGCATAACGCCCGGGACCATCAGGCCGGCGATACGGTACATTGGCGGAATCATCAGCATTAAGCCCTGCGCTGATGTATAGGTGGTGGTCAGGGAACCCGCTTCCAAGGCGCCCTGCATAGCGCCGCAGGCGCCTGCTTCGGCTTGCATTTCCATCAGCTTTACACGGCTGCCGAAAATATTCTTCATGCCGTGAGCTGACCATTCATCAACATGCATGGCCATAGGGCTGGACGGAGTGATGGGGTAGATTGTGGCTACTTCCGTAAAGGCGTAGGACACAAGTGCAGCCGCTTCATTGCCGTCCATGGTTTTAAACACTTTTTTGGTTGACATAAAACTCCTCCCGTTCATATGTAGCTCTTCTGTTTGAATGCAGAATATTCTTTTCTAAATATATCATTCCCAAAAAAATCTATCAAAAAAGAACGAATGACACCTATTGCCCATACTTTTGTTTTATCTTCGATTAAATTGTCCGTTTTCCCTGATTGAATTGAACTGTTTTTTGTTGTAACTTGCATAAGGCGCGGAAATTCCATGCTGAAAAATTGTCGGACTTGCACAGAAAGCTGCCTTTCCGCGCCGTGCGGAAAGACAGCCTTCCCAGGTCCTTATACAATTGGATTTTCGTCTGGCAACGCGCTGCCCGCTCAGGAAAGCGTCTCGGAGATATATCGGTTGCTCAGGCAGTTTGTCGCGCAGAAATCTATATGATCGTCCATGCTCGTGCGTGCAATCAGAGGAAATCCCATCTTGATGGCGTACACTACCGCCGCATGCTGCGTATAAAGGGAGGCCAGTGCTTCCCTTTCCGGCGCTGCGGCAAGGAACTCGCAGGTACGGATGGAAAGATAGTTGAGCTTTTTGTCCAGCGTGCGGTACATTTCAATCAGATAGCGGTTGCGGGAATAGTCTACAATCATCGTATGGAATTCCCTGTCATACTGGGTTGCAAGCCGTACCGTATTTCCGTTGATGTAGTCCTTTATTGCTGCTTTAAAGTTGGTGACGCTCTTTTCCAAAGCCTGAATATCGACTTTCCAATTCTTCTGGGCGCAAAGAAACGCCGCGGTGCTTTCAATAGATTTGCGTGCGAGAAAAAGTTCTCCGATATCGTCATCATCAATATCAAAGACATAGTAATTCTTGTACTTTCCCCCCGCGCCGACAGACTCTACTACAAGGCCGTTTGCCATGAGCCGTTCCACCGCTTCGCGCACCGGTGTGCCGGAAACATGAAGGCTGTCCGCAATTTTGTTAATCTTCAGCTTCGTGCCCGGTTTCAGTTCGGACGTCAAAATCCCTTCCTCTATAATTTCATAAACCGCATCGCTGATTTTTACGAAAGGATTTTTCTGCTGCGCCTTAGCCAGTTTCTCCGGATCAAAAACACTGCTTAGTTCCTTCGAGGTCGTCACTGTCATTTCTTTTTCCTCAAATCATAGAATTGCATCTTTTTTGATGGTAAATTCAATTTATTTTCAATGAATTTTAGTTAATTATACCATATTTGGATACAACGTCAATGTAAAATAGGTCGTTTGCAATGGGATTTTCCATTCTGCCGGTCAGGATTCCCTTTCTTCCGGCAAAGGGTAAAGGAAGAGAGCCATTTCTGGCTCTCTTCTGAGTTTGTTTTCCGCTTGATTCGAAGTTATTTCTCCGCCGGAGTATGAGACGGGTAATGAATATGCAGCAGCTCATGCTCCCGCCCATTCAGCAGCTTGTACACACTTTCCATCGCGGGGTTCTGATCGCAGTTCTTGAGATCGCAGGCCGCATCCGCTTTGAAAATTCCCTGATAGCGGAGGCTCTTCTGCTGATTGCTGGCAGGAGGCTGTCCGCCGCCGCCGAGGCAGCCGTTCGGGCAGGCCATAACCTCTACGAAGTGGAATTTCTCTTCTCCGCTCCGTATTTTTTCAATCAGCTTATCCGCGTTTCCAAGTCCGTTCGCCACAGCGATCCGCAGGACTTGATCTCCAGCTGTGATTTCAAAGGCTTTGATGCCGTCCAACCCGCGAACGCCGCACTCCGCAACCTGTGCGATCTGCGCATCCGTGGTTGTGCCGAGGACACGGCGGATAACCGCTTCCGTGACACCGCCGGTGGCGCCGAAAATGACACCGCCGCCGCTGTATGTATCCCACGGCTTGTCCGGTTCCGTATCCGGTAGCGCCGCGAAGTTAATGCCGGCCGCGTTAATCATTCGGATCAGCTCCTGGCTTGTGATGACCAGGTCAATAAGCCGCTCCCCGTCCTTTTCAAGTTCCGTGCGGTGGGCTTCCATCTTCTTTGCCGAGCAGGGCATGACCGCTACGGAATAGATCTGCTCATCCTTAAAGAACTGACGGAGAACTGCGCCGAACATTTCCATCGGAGATCCACAGGTCGAAACCTGCGGCATGATATCCGGGTAGGTATTTTCAATGTGCTTGATCCAGCCGGGGCAGCAGGAGGTGAACAGCGGCAATTCTTCACCGTTTTTCAGCTTCCGCAGAAATTCGTTCGATTCTTCTACAATCGTAAGGTCTGCCGTAAGAGACGTATCGAAGACATAGTCGACACCCATCCTCTTGAGTGCTGTGACAATTTTTCCGATGACCGGCTCATTGGCGGGTATGCCAAACGCCTCTCCGACGCCTACGCGGACGGCAGGAGCGATTTGCACCGCAACCTTCTTGTCGGGATCGTAGATCATCTTCCACATCTTATCCGTCTCGTTCTTGATTGTCAGAGCACCGGTCGGGCAGACCGCCGCGCACTGGCCGCATCCGACGCATTTGGTATCCAGCATGCTCATGCCGAAGCCGCAGCCGACATACGCTTCCCCACCGCGCTCGCAGATGTCTATTGCATTGATGTTCTGCACTTCCGAGCACATCCGGACGCATTTGGCGCAGAGAATGCACTTAGATGGATCGCGTACGATGGACGGAGACGTCGCATCAATGGGCATCTTGTTGTAATCGTTCGGGAACCGTACTTTGTGAATTCCGAAGCGGTTGGCATATTCCTGCAGTTTGCAGGTGCCGGACTGATCACATGTCGTGCATTCCACCCTGTGGTGTGCCAGCAGCAGTTCCAGAATGACTTTGCGATGGCGGAGCAGCTTTGCGCTGTTTGTCTTAATCGACATGCCGTCTTTCGGAATCATGGTGCAGGCCGTTTCTATACCGCCGCGCTCGTTTTCCACAACGCACATGCGGCAGCCGCCATAGATGGAAAGGTTCTCGCAGTAGCAGAGGCTGGGAATGTCAAATCCGTACTTCTGAGCGACTTCCAAAACGTTGCGTTCGTTATCAAAGGCGCATGTAACGCCGTCAATCATCATATGTTTCATTCGTTCAGACCTCCTCTACAGCATCCTGCGGGCAGCCTGCCTTGCAAGTACCGCACTTAATGCACTTATCCGTGTCAATATGGTGCGGCTGCTTGAGCGAACCGGTAATGGCGTCCACTGGGCAGTTGCGTGCGCACTTTGTGCATCCGATGCACTTTTCCGGATTAATCTGGAAGACAAACAGGTCTTTGCAGACACCGGCAGGACACTTCTTGTCTCTGACGTGGGACACATATTCTTCCCTGAAATAGCGCAGCGTGGACATGACCGGATTGGTTGCCGTCTTGCCGAGTCCGCATAAGGCGCAGTTTTTGATGGTGTCGGAAAGTTCCTGAAGAACGTCCAGATCCTCCAGCGTTCCCTTTCCTTTGGTGATGCGATCCAAAATGGCGTAAATTTCCGGAACGCCGTCACGGCATGGCGTGCACTTTCCGCAGGATTCATTCTTTACGAAGTTCATGAAGAATCTTGCAATTTCCACCATGCAGGTATCGTCTCCCATGACGACGAGTCCGCCGGAGCCGATAATGGCACCCACGCGCTTGATGGAGTCAAAGTCCAGGGGCAGATCCAGGTGGGCTTCCGTCAGGCAGCCGCCGGACGGTCCGCCAATCTGAACGGCCTTGAAGGTTCCGTTCCTTACGCCGCCGCCGATATTAAATACGATTTCCCGCAGGGTTGTGCCCATGGGAACCTCAATGAGTCCGGTATGCGCAATGTTGCCTGCCAGTGCGAAGACTTTCGTGCCCGAGTTGTTGGGAGTTCCGATACTGGTAAACCATTCCGCGCCGTTGTTGATGATGGGAGCCACACAGGCAAATGTCTCGACGTTATTCAGCACCGTCGGTGCGTTGAATACGCCGCAGTCCACCAGCCGCGGTGGCTTCGGGCGCGGCATGCCCCGCTTGCCCTCGACGGAGTTTGCCAGAGCGGAGCCTTCGCCGCAGACAAACGCGCCAGCGCCCTTGGAGAGGTGCAGGTGGAAGCTTCTTCCCGTTCCCAGAATATCATCACCAAGAAGGTGTGCCTCTTCGCAAAGAGCGATGGCCTTCTTCAGGCGCTTGACCGCCATGGGATACTCGGCACGCACGTAGATATATCCTTCCGTCGCATCGCAGGCTACAGCGCAGATGATAATTCCTTCAATGAGGCGGTGGGAATAGTCCTCCATCATGGACCGGTCCATAAACGCACCCGGGTCGCCTTCGTCACCGTTGCAGACGACATAGCGTATCGGCGCTTCCTTGTGGGCTGCCACCTGCGACCATTTCCTGCCGGCAGGGAAGCCTGCGCCGCCGCGGCCGCGGAGATTCGCATCGGTGACAACTTCTATGATTTGCTCCGGCGTCATATCGAAGAGGGCTTTTTCCAGCGCCTCGTAGCCGCCTACCGCAATATATTCCTCCAGAGAGTCGCCTTCAATTTCTCCGCAGTGGTCAAATGCAACCTTCTTCTGCGGTTTGTAGAACGGCACTTCCTTCATCTTCGGGTAATACTCGCCGTTCTCGCGGTAAACCAAACGCTCGACGATATCGTCACCCATTACGCTGGTCTTTATAATTTCATCCGCATCTTCCGGCGTAACCTTTGTATAAAGGATGCCAGCGGGCTCAATGTGAACCAGAGGACCTGCCGCGCAGAATCCGCAGCAGCCGGATTTTTTCAGTCCGACCTTGTCTTCGAATTCCTCTTTCTGCAGCGTGACTTCCATATTCACGCCGTTTTTCTCCATGGACGCCTTCAGGGCATTGTAGACTGCCTGCGCACCGCTGGCGAGGCAGGTAGCGCCGCCGCATACGATAACCTGTTTTTTCTCGCAGACTAGCGCTTTCTGATACAGTTTGCGCGCTTCGTCCAGTTTCTGTCTCGAATCAAATATCATTGAACCCCTGCCTCCTCTCGAAGTTCAGCAATCAGAGCCTTCATCTTCTCCGGGGTCATCTGCGGGTGCACAACATCATTGACTGTGCAGACCGGTGCCAATCCGCATGCACCAACGCAGGAGACTCTTTCGATCGTGAATATTCCGTCCTCCGAAGTGTGCTGCCCCGGTTTCATTCCGGTTGCTTCGTACAGGGCTTTCTGTATGGTATCCGACTTCCGAACGTGGCAAGCCGTTCCATTGCAGCATTTAATGACATATTTTCCTTTTTCTTCCATGGAAAAATTCTCATAGAATGTCGCAATGCCATACAGTTTCGCATAGCTGACGCCGATCTTGTCCGCAACGTATTTCAGAGCTTCTTCCGGAAGAAAGCTGTATTCTTCCTGAATATCCTGCATGATGGCAATTGCCTTCGCCGGATCACAGCCGTTGCGTTCCAGAATCTCGTCCAGCACTTTGAAGTCTGTTTTCATGGTTTCCTCCTTATGCTCACATTTCTCACTTGGGACTACGTTAATTAGGCGTTGCAGCCGGGCGCGCTCCCCTGCACGGACTGCTATAATTTTTCCTAATGAATACACTATATCCTATGAAATTGCCCCTTGTAAAGCATCGTTAAGTGGTTAACTGTTAAATAATTAACTTTCTGCGTTTTTACCAAATTTTTTTAAGTCTTATTGGGTAATAATTCATAAACCTCCTAATTTGTTAGATTTTAGGCATTTTTTTGACCTTTTTCAGCACTTTGTTTGATTATTAACAATTGGGTTTTCTCCATATATCATTACATTTTCTTATATCCGCATCTTTCCTCTTTTTCCTCTCCCTGTCTGCTCGTCGAAGGGAACTCTGTGCCAAATGTTTCAGGAATGATATAATGTGCTGGTATAAGAATCGGCCGCAGGATAAGGAGAATGGATGTCAAGGAAGGTAATCGGGCTTGTCGCCCATGTCGACGCCGGCAAAACGACACTTGCTGAAGCGATGCTATATACAGCCGGAAGCCTCCGGAGACTCGGCCGCGTGGATCATGGCGACTGTTTTCTGGACAGCGCCGCGCTGGAACGCCGCCGGGGCATTACCATCTTCGCAAAGCCCGCTCTGCTTCATTACGGTTCTTCCAATTTCGTGCTGATGGATACGCCGGGACACGGCGATTTTGCCGCCGAAGCGGAACGCGTTCTGCGAGTTCTCGACGCGGCCGTTCTGATAATCAGCGGCACAGACGGCGTACAGGCGCATACGACGGTTCTATGGCATCTCCTGCAGCGCTATTCCATTCCCACGATTGTCTTTATTACGAAAATGGATGTAAGCTTCCTTTCCCGGGAGAAGCTTCTGTCGGATCTGCGGCATCACTTCGGGGCGGGCTTTGAAGATTTTACCGATCCCGATCCGGAGCAGATTGCCATGGTCGACGAAAAGGCTCTGGAGGAATATCTAAGCTCCGGTTCCCTATCCGTGCAGACTCTTTCCCAGCTTCTGCTGCATCGCAGGCTGTTTCCCTGCTTTTTCGGGTCCGGGCTGCGTTTGGAAGGGGTCGACCGGCTCCTTTTGTATCTCGATCGATATGTCCCGGCACCTGTCTACGGGGAAATTTTTCAGGCGCAGGTGATCAAAATCAGTCATGATTCTCAGGGCGTGCGTGAAACTTATCTGAAGCTAACCGGCGGCACGCTCCATCCCCGCCAGGAGATTGCGGAGCCTACCAGAGACACGCAGGTGCTTTCCGTCCGGGAGAAGGTAAATCAAATCCGCCTGTACAGCGGAAGCCGCTTCACCGCCTGCACGGAAATGCATGCCGGGGATGTTGCCGCCGTTACGGGACTCTCCCATACCGCGCCCGGAATGGTTCTTGGGAAAGGCTCCTGTCTTTCCGATCCGATTCTGGAACCCGTTCTGCGCTACCGCGTAATTCCGGAAAAGGAAGCGGATTTGGAAAAAGTCTATGCGTGCCTTTCCACCTTGGAGGATGAAGAACCCACGCTTCATCTGCAGTGGAATGCAGACAGCCGGGACCTTTTTGTGCACATCATGGGAGCGATGCAACTGGAAATCCTGCAGCGGCTGGCTGAAGATCGATTCGGCCTGCGCCTGACATTCGGTACGGGGCAGATCCTTTATCGGGAAACCATTGCTTCCGCCGTGGAAGGTGTAGGGCATTATGAACCCCTGCGGCATTATGCAGAAGTCCATGTCGCGCTTCTCCCCCAAAAGCGGAATTCCGGTGTTTCCGATACAAACGCCTGCGAGGATCGCGTCCTGTCCCCGGACTGGCAGAAAGTCATCCTGCAGCGGCTGGCCGTGCGGCAGCACCGCGGTGTCCTCACCGGCGCTCCGCTGACAGATGTCGAAATCTGCCTTCTCGCCGGCCGGGCAAGTCTTCCGCATTCCAGTGCCGCGGATTTCTGCCAGGCGGCGGATCGTGCAGTACGCCAAGGTCTCATGACTGCACAGAGTCTTCTATTGGAGCCCTACTATGCGTTCACCCTTGCCGTCCCTTCCTGCTGCCTGGGGCGCGCCATCCGGGACCTTCAGGCAAAGGGCGCCGAAATAGATCCGCCGGAATCCAAGGAGACTTCTGTCCTTCTCCACGGCCGCGCTCCGGCTGCAGAGCTGCAGAACTACAATGCAGAGCTTCTGGGCTATACGCACGGCCAGGGACAGCTCATCACCCGATTTGACGGGTATGAGGAATGCCGGAATGCGCAGCGCGTTATTCAGGCTAGAGGCTACAGCCCGGAGGCGGATAGGGAGAACCCGGCGGATTCCGTTTTCTTCCGTCATGGGGCCGGCTTTGCCGTCAAGTGGAACGAAGTGCCTTCCTATATGCACCTTGATACGCACTTTACCTCATCGGGAGGCGAGGCGGAACCGACGCCCCGCTACGAAAATTTTCATCTTGATGACCGGGAACTGGAAGAAATCATGGTCCGTGAGTTCGGCCCGATCCGACGTCCGCAATACACAAAGCCGGATTCGGATCGGCCGTCCGCACCGGCGCAGGAAATCCGGCCTCGTCTCCTTCTCGTAGATGGCTACAATGTCATTTTTGCCTGGGAAGATCTTCGACAGGCTTCCGACCGGGATATCAGTCTGGCGCGTGCAATGCTGCGCGACAGGCTGGCAAGCTTCTGCGGGTGCACGGGCTGTGAAATGGTGCTTGTTTTTGACGCCTACAAAGTAAAAGGAGGCACCGGAACCCATTCCAGCATCGGAACCATGCAGATCGTTTTTACTGCCGAAGGGCAGACCGCCGACGCTTATATTGCGTCCCTCGTAAAGGAAATCGGATCCAACTACCGCGTACAGGTTATTTCTTCCGACAGCCTCGTGCAGCTCTCCGCACTGGGATCCGGGGTGCTTCGGACGAGCGCCAGAGAATTCCGGCTCGATGTGGATTTGGTCCTTTCTCAGATGCGGCAGGAGCTTCGTATGCTTAAGGAAAAGAATAAAAACAGCAGACTGGGAGATGCAGTGAGCAATGCCGGAACAGAATCCTGAAAATATCCTGCGCAGAGCAGAAGATCTTGCAAGGCGCTGCGTGCGCCAGGATCGTATCCTGTCCAGCAGTTTTTTGACTCCAGCGGAGCAAAGCGTCGTGCAGGGATGGGTACACCGAAGTTCCCTGGAATGCAGCATTCTTTTTCAAGGCGGCAGATTGGAGTGCGAAAGGAAGCTGGCTTTATTTCTGCCTCCGGGCGTGAAGGAGGAATCTCTTTCCCTGGATCCGTACATTCAAGCCGTGGAAGTAGCAAATCATTATAAGCCCTTGTGTCACCGGGATTACCTTGGCGCTGCTCTCAGCCTGGGTCTGAAGCGGGAAACCCTTGGTGATATATGGGTACTTGAGCCCGGTGCCTTCTTTTTTTGTACCCCTACGGCGGCGGAGTTCATTCTGCAAAACCTAGTGCAGGTCGGAAAAAGCGGCGTAACGGTTCGGAGGGTTTCCTTAGACGCACTTCCCTCTCCTCCCGGAGCTTCCATTCCCGTCCGCTTTACCGTGCAAAGCCCCAGATTGGATGCCATTGTTCGAAGCCTCTTCCATATTTCCCGTCCCGACGCGGTTAAAGCGATTGCTTCCGGCCGTGTTATGCTGAATTATATGCCCTGCCTCCGTCCGGACATGGAAGTGCACGAAAAGGATATTCTTTCCTTCCGGGGACATGGCAAAGCGAAAATTTCGGAATTTGGAGGAACAACTCGAAGAGGCCGGCTTTCCGTTTCGGCGGAATTGTACCGATAGCCGTTTGCTTCCCTGTCCCTCCGCATTCCGAGCGAAAAAGGGCGGGGGGCGGAAAACACGATGGAGTAGATTATGAAATAAGGCAAAATTGTTCTGAAATTCTCCGAATTTCTGCAATTTTACCCAGATTATTAAAAAAGTATATCCTAATTTTTTCAGCTTATGTTATAATGAATTTTTGTTAAGATAAACGGAAACACGGAGCAGTTTATAAATATGAATTATGTTGTCATAGATTTGGAATGGAATCAGGCCATGAGTTCCAAATCATCCGTTTTCAACCGGCTTCCGATACATCTGAAAGGTGAAATAATCGAAATTGGGGCGGTAAAATTGGATGAAAATCTGCAGCCCTGTGATGAATTCACAGTCGATGTAAAACCGGTCTATTTTAAACGGATGCATTATAAAGTCAAAAAGCTGACCGGCTTTGACTCCGAAAGGCTTTCCCATGGTCTCCCGTTCGCAGCCGCATTCGAAAAGTTCCGTTCCTGGTGCGGCGGTGACACGGTGTTTATCACCTGGGGCTATGACGACCAGGGAATTATGGAGCAGAACATCATCGTTCACGATCTGGACTGGGACTGGATCTCCGGCTGGATCAATCTGCAGCTTATATACAATCAGCAGGTCGGCGGAGACAAAAATCAAAAATCTCTCACGACCGCAATGGAGAAATTTAACATTGAGCAGACCCGCACCGCACACGACGCGCTGGGCGACGCTTATAATACAGCACTGATAGCCACGCGGCTGGACCTGCGGAAGGGGCTTGCAAATTACCCCTCCTTCCTCCGAGGAGATGAAAGTCGGGATTCGATGCTGGCTGATTCCCCAGCAGAAATCATCCCCGTAAATCATGATTCGTTCAGTGGCTTTCTGTCGAAGAACGATGTTTTCGCTTCCGAAGAGCTCTGTACGATTCCCTGCCCGAAATGCGGCAAGCCAATGCGCGCCAGTCACTGGATTAACCAGGGGGATCAGAGATACATGAATATTTTTTCCTGCGGCAAGGATAAGGTGTATTATCTGGTGCGATATAAATTTCGAAAAGATGAGGATTCCCGCTGGAACGTCAGTCGCCTGATTTACAATGCGGACGCAAGGCAGCTGGAATTCTACAAGAGCAAAGCCCGACAGGCAAAGTCGCGTGCTCGGCACAATGCGCCGCGGAGTAAAGCCTGAAGCTCTCCCTAGTACTTTTTATATAGTACGCTCATACAGTCTGTAATGTATGGAAAACCGTCGGTCCCAGCAGAGAAGGACCGGCGGTTTTCCGGGCATTTCGGTACCGTGTTCTTAGATCCGAAGGAAAATTTCAGAATCTATCCCAGGCAAAAAAGCCCTGCTTCCGGGAAGGCTGCCTCCGCAGGTGAAATAGAAGGTGAGCCCTTTCTTGTCGCAGAAATTTATAGGGTGTTTAAAGGGAACCGTCACAGCTGCCTCAAAAGAAATCCCGCAGCCGTGGAGACGAGTCTGAAAACTGTCTTATTGAATATTTGCAGGGGCGATTGGCCGCCGCAATCGTTATTCGTAACGCAGGAATTGCATTCGGTTCTGGTGCATCGCCTTATGTCTGCCCGCAGCCCGCTCCGTCACAGGAATTTCGAGGGACGGTTTTCTACAGTTCCGAAAGTTCCTTTTCTTCCTCCTCCTGCAAAACTGTATCCGCCTCCGCCGCATCTTTGTGAATCTGAGATGCGAGCTGCTTTGTATCCGGGAATTTCCGTTCCGGACGCAGATATTTATAAAAGGAAATTTTTACGTATTCTCCATAAAGATTTCCACTGAAATTCAGAAGAAAGCTTTCAATATTCAGGCGGTTTTCCGTACTGACTGTCGGCCGGACGCCGATATTGCTGACAGCGTGATAAACCCCGCCGTTCTGAAGCTCGACTTTTGTCGCATAAACCCCCTTCCGCGGCACTACGATCCCCTGCGGAAACGGGAGATTGATCGTAGGCGTACCCATTTTTGTTCCCAGGTGATAGCCTGTTTCAACGCGCCCGACAAGAATATGCGGATGGCCGAGGAAGCGATTTGCCCTCTCCATTTCCCCATCTTGAATCAGGGAGCGGATATATGTGGAGCTTACCACCGTATTCTCTATTTTCACTGCCGGGATAATGTCGCAGCCGATTCCCACGTGCTTGCAGTAATTCTGCATTTTTTCCGCCGTGCCCTCTGCCCGGTTCCCAAAAGTGAAGTCGTGACCGACCACGATCCATCCAATATTCAGATCTTTGATGAGCACCTCCGCAAATTTCTGCCAGGGCATCGTAAGCATATCCCTGTTAAAATGCAGCAGTACTACCTCTTCAATACCGAAAAGCTCCCGTACCAGCAGCTGTCTTTCTTCCGCAGAGTTAATAAGATTTACTGAGTGACCTGTAACCAGCACATCAGGGTGGACATCAAAGCTCACTACGGAAGGATGATAACTATTTTCGTCGGCTACTTCCGCGGTGCGCCGCATCAGTGCCGCATGCCCCCTATGAATCCCATCAAAGAATCCCAGCGCTACGGCTCTTTTCTGTTTCCCCATATCCATATATGCCTTTCCGGACAGGTTTCCTCTCCGGAAATTCCTCTCTTCCTTACTTGTTGTCTGTATGTGGTCTGCCGTGCTATTTCCTTAGGGCGACTTCCGATTCCGTTTCAAAAAAGCTCTTGACCGTTCTGAGCGTGCCCTCTTCTGCCCTGCCAAGAAGGAGAAATTCCCCTTCTTCTGAATATACGCGGTAAACACCGTCTTGGGCGTCCGTATCTGAATCCGCTCCGTTACGCAGTCTTCTTTCCTGCTCCCGGCTGCAGAACAGCACAGGGCTGTCTGTAAAAAGCGTTTCCACCGGAAGAAGACATTTCTCCGGTGCCGCAAGGATCTGCTCCAGCGAGTGGGCATTCTTTATATCAAATGGACCGTTTCCTGTCCTGCGAAGGGCGGCCATGCAGGCTCCGCAGCCCAGAGCTTCTCCAATGTCATTGCAGAGCGTCCGGATATACGTTCCCTTGGAGCATTCCACGTCCAGAATAAAATCGCCATTTTCTTCCCCCGCCACGATAAGCGAATGGATGGTGATTGTCCTCGGCTGCCTTTGCACCGTCTTCCCTTCGCGTGCAATTTCGTACAGCCGTTTTCCATTATGCCGGAGGGCAGCAAACATTGGAGGAACCTGCTGGATTTCCCCGCGAAACTGCGGCAGAACTTTCTCCAGCTGTTCCCGGCTGACAGAGGCGTCGGTCTGCCATAATATCGTACCTGTCGTATCCTGCGTATCGGTAACAAGCCCGGGATGCAGCCTTGCACGGTATCGCTTGGTCCCTTCCATTGCAAATTCGATGGCACGCGTTGCGCGTCCTAGAAAAACGGCAAGCACGCCCGTTGCCATGGGATCCAAGGTACCGGAGTGCCCGATCTTTTTTTCTCCAGTTGCCCGCCGAATCTGCCTTACAACCGCGAAACTCGTAAGTCCCTCCGGTTTATCTGCAATAATGATTCCGGTCATGAAAGATTCTCTTTGACAGCAAGTAGGATTTTTTCCTTCGCTTGCTCCGGAGCGCAGTTCAGCGTGCAGCCGGAGGCCATGCGGTGCCCGCCACCTCCGAAAGCCGCACAGATCCGACAGCTGTCAACATCGGGTCCGGTGCGAACGGAAACACGGCTTGTTCCGTCTTCTTTCTCGCGTATCGTAATAAAGACCCGTGGCCCTTCAATTCTTCCTACTACATTGGCCAAATCGTCACAGTCATTTTCCGTTGCACCGGCTTTTTTCATCATTTCCTGCGTAACAATGGCCACGGCAACCCTGTCTTCACAGTAGAACGTAACGCCCGCATAAATTGCGCTCTCCAGAAGCAGACGCGCGCGGGATATTTTCCGGAAGAAAATCTCATTCAGCTGGTTCAGGTCCGCTCCCGCATCCAGCGTATCCGCTGCTGCGCGGAAGGCCGCTGCATCGGTGTTGGAATGCTGAAAGCAGCCGGTATCCGTCGAGATTGCAATATAAAGGAGGGTTGCTTCCTCTTGTGTAAGTCCGCCGCAGAGTTCCCTAATAATCTGCAGGATCAGCTGGCCTGTTGCGGCACACGTCGGATCCACCAGCATCGAGCCTGCATATCCCGTATTGGAAGGGTGATGATCGACTGCAAGGTCCACGGCGCCTGAAAACCCCTTCGCAAAGAGCTGCTCTTCCGCAACATCCACAGCCACAACGGCGCCGGGAACATAGCTCTCTGGGGCAAAGTAGGCTTTTACAAACGGCAGATATTTTTCCGTCGTCTCCGGATTCGGATAAAGCCAGGCGGTCTTCCCGATGCGCTGCAGTGCCGAGCAGAGCGCACCGGCGCTTCCCAGCGTGTCCCCGTCCGGGCGAGTATGCGTTAAGAGGAGAAAGCGATCTCCGGATCGCAAAATTTCTGCTGCTTTCGCCGCATCAATTCTCATTCTGTTCCGCCTCATTTTTCTCCAGGTCGTCAATGACCTTGCTGATGTGCGCACCGTATTCGATAGAGTGATCCAGTGCGAAAACAAGTTCCGGCGTGTACCGAAGCCGGACGGTACTCCCCAGTTCCCTTCGCAGCCATCCGGAAGCGGAACGCAGTCCCTTCATAAATTCTTTCTCGTCATTCAGTCCATACACGCTCAGCCAGATTTTGCAGTAGCGGAGATCCCCTGTGGTTTCCACCCGAGTTACGCTGATCATTCCCTGCTGCACCCTTGGATCCTTGATTTCCCGCAGAAGAGAGGAGACCGCCAGCTGTATGTCATCATTGATTCGTGCAATTCTGTTTGTGGGCATAGCCTGCTCCTATAAAAAATAAGTCGGCAGCGCGGCGCCGGCATTCGAATCTCGTTTTCTCCGTCTGCGCTGCAGGTTCGTTTCCCGTCTTTGAAAAGGGGCACGGCGCACCGTGCCCGCTATGTTCTTTCTTCGATCCGGTCTCCGGAAACTCAGGCGTTCCGGACCTCTTCCATAACAAAGCTCTCAATAACATCTCCGACATGCACATCATTGAATTTGTCTATCTGCATGCCGCATTCATAGCCGTTCTGCACTTCCTTCACATCATCCTTGAAACGGCGCAGGGAAGCAAGATCTCCCTCATATACAACGATATTGTCCCGCAGTACTCGTACTTTGCTTCCGCGCTGGATTTTTCCGTCCGTGACATAGCAGCCCTCAATGGTTCCGACTTTCGAAACCTTCCACAGTTCCCGGACCTCCGCGTGTCCCAGGATCGCTTCCCGCAGCGTCGGCGACAGCATGCCTGTCAGAGCCGCCTCGATTTCATTGATGCAGTCGTAGATGACCCGGTAGAGCCGAATATCTACTTTCTGTCTGGCCGCCTCATCCCGCGCTGCATTGTCCGGACGTACATTAAAGCCGACAATAATTGCATTGGAAGTGGAGGCCAGCATGACATCGGATTCATTGATTGCACCGACGCCTGCATGAATAACCGAAACCTTCGCCTCTTCATTCGACAGTTTCTCAAGCGACATGCGGACAGCTTCTACCGATCCCTGAACATCCGCCTTCACGATAATATTCAGTGTCTTCATTTCGCCGGCTTGTATCTGGCTGAAAAGATCCTCCAGCGTAATCTTCTTGCTTCCTCCGCTAAGAGCATCTTTCGCTTCCGCTTTCCGCTGATCCACAAGCTCCTTCGCCATATGTTCATCCGCGACGACATTGAACGTATCGCCCGCGCTGGGCACTTCAGACAGGCCGGAAATTTCCGCCGGCATGGAAGGACCGGCTTCCGTGATATTTTCTCCTTTATCGTTAACCATGGTGCGGACTCTGCCGACTGCAGTTCCGGCGATAATCAGATCGCCTTTGCGCAGCGTTCCGTTCTGCACAAGGACTGTTGTTATCGGACCGCGGCCTTTGTCCAGCCGTGCCTCGATAACCGCACCTTTTCCCGCACGGTTCGGATTTGCCTTCAGTTCCTGCATTTCCGCAACGAGAACCAAGTTCTCCAGCAGATCGTCAACGCCATCGCCCGTCTTGGCTGAAATCGGGCAGATAATTGTGTCGCCGCCCCACTCCTCGCTGACAAGGTCATATTCGGTCAGCTGCTGCTTAATCCGATCCGGATTCGCTCCTTTGACATCCATCTTATTAATTGCCACAACGATGGGAATGTTCGCCGCCTTCGCATGATTGATGCTTTCCACCGTCTGCGGCATGATTCCGTCGTCCGCAGCGACAACCAAAATTGCGATATCCGTGATCATGGCGCCGCGGGCACGCATCGCCGTAAACGCCTCATGGCCCGGGGTATCCAGAAATGTAATCGGCTTTCCGTTGATCTCGGCCGTGTAGGCGCCGATGGCCTGCGTAATTCCACCCGCTTCTCCCGCAGCAACATGCGTATGCCGGATATAGTCCAGAAGGCTCGTCTTGCCATGGTCTACATGTCCCATGACCACAACGACCGGCGCTCTCGGGACCAGATCCTTTTCTTCGTCTTCACTGTCATCTATCAGCTTTTCTTCCACTGTGACAATGACTTCCTTCTCGACTTTGCAGCCCATATCCAGAGCGACAAGGGCCGCGGTATCGTAGTCGATTGTATCGGATACAGAGGCGAAAATTCCCTCCTTCATAAGCTTCTTTATCACTTCTGCGGAAGTTTTCTTCATGCGGCTAGCCAGTTCGCCCACCGTAATTTCATCCGGAATAAGCACTCGGACAGGCTGTTTTTTCGCAATCTCCAGCTGCAGCCTCTGCATTTTCTCTTTTTCTTCCTGGCGGCGCTTGTTCGAAGAGATCTGCCCCTGTCTTTTCTTCTGGCGGTTTCCGAATTTCTCTTTTCCGCCGCGGCGCAAATCCCGATCGCGACCGCTGGTTCCCGCCATGCGGTCGAACTTTTCATCGTATTTTTCAATATTGACGTTGCTGGAACGGGTATCCACCACCCGTTGGTTTGCTACCTTGCGGCTGGTTTCCTGAATAACCTGCGGCTCTTCGGTTGTATTTGCGGACCCTATCGGCTGGAATATCTGCGAACGAGTCTGCCGCGGTTTTTCCTGTCTGCGGGAATCCGAGGTTTTCCTATCGGAGCGCTGCTGTGCCTGAGATGCACGCTCTTCGAATCGCTTCAGTGCATCCGAGCGGGCGGCAGCCGCCCGATTCGGTGCGGCGGACTCCGGCTTGCGTGGTGTTTCCGTATGGGCAGCCGGTTTTTTCTGCGGCTGCTTCGCAATCGGCTTTTCGGGAGCAGCTTCCGGTTTTTCTTCCCTCTTCGGAGCGGCTTTCTTCACCGGTTTCGTTTCTTTCTTCGGCTGCTCCTGGAAGACTTCTGCCAGACTCTCCAGCTGATGATGTTGTGTCAGATAATCGAATATGAAGTCCAGCTCATCCGTCTCGAGGACCTGCATATGGTTCTTCGGTGCCTTTGAGAATTTTTCAAGAATTTCGCCGATCTCTTTTGAGGAGACCCCGAAATCCTTGGCTACCTCATGCACCCTGTACTTTACTACAATACTCATACGCCGTTCCTCCTTGCCGCCTTTGTCCTTTCTTTCTCTATCGCATCTTCCGCTGTTTGCCGCTGTTCTTCCGCCAGCCGTTTTTCCAGTGCCCGTGCAAATCCTGCGTCCGTTACCGCCAGAACCGCGGTGTTCCGGCTGCCGACAAAATGGGATATTTCCTCCCGTTTCCCCGGCAGTGTCTGCAGAACTACTCCCGATTCCGATGCCAGCCGTTCCGTTTTCCGTCGGATATCCCGGCCTGCATCCGAAGCAAGGAGCAGCAATGCTGCCTGACGCTTCCGCACCGCTTCCTCTACCCGGCTCTGTCCCAGCGGAAGTTTTCCCGCACGGCGCATAAGCCCCAGAAACTGCAGCGTCTTTTCCGTCATTCTCCATCCTCCAGCTGCCTTTGCAGCTGATCATAAATTTCTTTCGGTATTTTGACGTTCAGCGAACGCTCCAGCGCCCGATTTCGAATGGCCTTCTCCAGGCATTCCCGATTCGGGCATACATATGCGCCCCGTCCGGATTTTTTTCCCTTGAAATCCAAAGCGATGTTTCCTTCTGGGTCTCTCACAACCCGTATCAGTTCCTTCTTTGGTTTCCTTTCCCTGCAGCCGCTGCACTGCCGCATTGGAACTTTCTGAGGCATTCATCCGTCCCCTTTCCAAGTTATCAATACGCCTCTGATTCCGGCTTGATGTCAATTTTGAAGCCGGTCAGCTTCGCGGCAAGACGGGCGTTCTGCCCTTCTTTCCCGATGGCCAGCGACAGCTGGGAATCCGGCACGACTACCCGGCAGCTCTTTCCGTCCTCCTGCATTTCCACAGAGAGAACCTCCGAAGGACTGAGGGCTGCAGCTACATACTCTTCCGGGTTGTCCGAATACTTAATAATATCTATTTTCTCTCCGCCGAGCTCATTGACTATATTGGAGACCCGTCCGCCTTTAGGCCCTACACAGGCACCGATGGGATCTACCGCCGGATCCACCGCATAGACGGACATCTTCGTGCGGCTTCCCGCTTCCCGCGCAATAGACTTGATTTCTACATCACCGTTATAGATTTCGGGAACCTCGAGTTCGAACAGCCGCTTGACCAGATTGGGATGCGTACGGCTGATAACGATATGCGGTCCCTTGCTCGTGTTACGTACTTCCACGACGTAGACCTTTATGAGTTCGCCTTCCCGCAGCTCTTCTCCCCAAATCCGCTCATTGGGGCTGAGAATTGCCTCTGTATATTCAGCGCTGGAATTGATGCGAATGGAGACCGTTCCGTTGCGGGGCTCTACGCGGGTCACGACTCCCGTAAGGATTTCATGCTCCTTGGAAGTGAACGCGTCCATAATAACACCGCGCTCCTGCTCGCGGATAGCCTGAATAATCACCTGCTTTGCGGATTGCGCCGCTATTCGTCCGAATTTTTTAGGCTCCACCAGAACAGCAACCGTGTCCCCGACCGCTGCCTTTTTTTCTATCCGCCGCGCCGCTGTCAGGTCAATTTCCCGGGCCGGATCCTCAACCTGCTCCACAACTGTTTTGTGGATCACCATTTCCACGGTTTTTGTGTTTTCATCCAAAATCACTTCTGCCAAATCGGCGCTGTTGGGGCTGTCCTTGCGAAGCGCCTGCAGCATGGCCTGCCGAATTTTTTCATACATGAACTCCTTCGGAATCCCCTTTTCCCTTTCCAGCGCGTCCAGAGCATCAAAAAATTCTGAATTCATCACTTGTTACCTCTTTTGTCTTCTGTTCTCTATATTTCTTCGTGCAGATTAACCTGCGCCAGCTGTTTTTCCGTAAATTCCTTCACATCGTTTCCGACACGAACCCGGACAGTGCCGTCTTCGTAGCCTTCCAGGACTCCCAGTAGGCTTCGGCTGCCTTCCTGCGGCTCATAGAAGCTCAGTTTTACGGGCGCCCCTATGAACTGCTCAAAGTCCGACGGTCTTCTTAGCCGGCGCTCGCACCCTGCGGAGCTAACCTCAAAGGTATAGCTCTGCGGAATCGGGTCTTCCCTGTCCAGGATCGGATCCAGCGCTCGGCTGATTCTCTCGCAGTCATCAATACTTACGCCACCGTCTCGATCGATATAGACCCGCAGGAACCATGTGCCCGCTTCCCGGACGAATTCCACATCCCAGAGCCGGCATCCGTTCTCCTTTACAATGGGCTCCGCCAGTGCGGCAACCTTCTCTGTCACTTTGCTCATACGCATGGCCCTCCGCATCGCCGCGCAAAACCGTTCTATTCATGAAAAAGAGTGGGCAGCACCCACTCTTAAACAACCAACACTTGCTCTGCTATGATAACACCGCCAAAATTAGATTGCAAGCGGAAATTTACCGTATTTTCGCCCTTTTTCCCGCTTTTTTCCCTTTCGCGCCTCTGCCGAGTCTTTCCCCCGCATGCTATTCCGAATAAAGCTTCAGAAATTCTTCCAGGCACAGTCCGTTCTTCATAATGTACTGCGCCGCTTCCGTACCAACATACCGGAAATGATACGGCTCATAAAAGCCGGTAATATTTACCTTTTCCAGCGGGTAGCGCTGGATGAATCCATACTCTGCGCAGTGCTGTGTAAGCCAGGCAAGCGTCTCTTCCGCTAGGGTTTCCTCCGAGTAGGATTTGCAGATAGAATCTGTCAGATCCACGGCAAGTCCCGTTTCGTGCTCATTATAGCCGGCTTGTGCAACAAACTGCCCCGCAGCCTGCCGGGAGGATTCTGTTGCCTGGCCCGTAGAGGAAAGTTCTTCCGCCTTTCTTGTAAAGTAATATTCCGCTTCCGAATAGGGTGTAAACGCAAGATTGACAACCGTGGAATGCCCCGCCGCGGCACAGTCTCGGAGCATGGCGTTGAGCTCCGAAACGGCCCGCTCGTCAAAGCAGAGCTCCGATCCCTCGATTTCCACGGCGGTCGGGTCGCTCGTGTTCGCATGCGTTTTATTTACAAGTACGAGCTCCCACTCCGATGTATCAATTTCGGGCAGCGTATTTTCCACGCCGCCCTGTCCGGAGGAGGCTGCGCCGTTTTTCTGAATCTCAGCGCTGGTATCATTGTCCAGGGCAATGCCCTGTGAAGCATACCAGCGCCGATAGACAAGAAAACCCGTAAACAGAGCCAGAAGAAGCACTGCCACAATCCATATGCGTTTTTTTCTGGCGGCAGCGCCGGAATTATTCCGTTCCGTTTTTCCAGCCATGCGTATACTCTTCCTCGCCTTAAATACTCTGTGATGCGGTGCTGTTCCTTTTGATGAAGCGCCGCTTTCCTTTAGAATATATACCATATTCTTTCTTTCCGGACAAGAGCGCCCGTTTCCATCCGGGGCCAATGCCAATGCCGAACATTGCAAACTTCCGCCGATAAGTCTATAGTATTGACAGTTATATTTACGGAAGTGTGGTGAATCACAGCATGCATGGAGAAGATAACTCCCCTTTGGCGTCTTCCGCTTTTTCCTCTCTTCACGAGGAGCATTGCAGCGGGGGACATTCCCATGATCACGGCGATCCGTGCACGGCACACAGCCATACGCACAGCCACCAGCAGACCAAAGCGGTCATCAATCGGCTCAGCCGGGCCATCGGCCACTTGGAATCGGTAAAGCGGATGGTCGAAAACGGAGAAGACTGCTCTCAGGTGCTGATTCAGATCGCTGCCGTCCGTTCCGCGCTGAGCAGCACCGCAAAGGTTATCCTGAAGGATCATATGGAGCACTGCATTGCGGACGCCTTCCAGACCGGTGATGAAGCGGAGCTTGAAGAACTCAGCAAGGCGATTGATAAATACATATAGCTGCCCGGTATGCAGCGCAGCGCCCCCGGCTTAGTGAAGCTGGAGGCGGCTGTAGAATCGCGGCAAATTTCTTTGTTCGGGGATATATAGAGATTCCTCTTCCCGCGCCAAACGGGGCGCATTTCTGTCCGCACTATCCGGCATCAAACGGATCAAAGAATTTTTGGGCGGATGGTTACTGTCCTTCTTTCAAACCTGCTGCGAAAAGCGGAAGATAAATCTGGCGCTCCCCGCCGGCGAAGCCGCGTGAGGAACGCCTTACATTGAGGAACTGCTAGCCCTGCTGTTCCGATCCGCGCCCACGCCGTCCCGGCGACGGGCGTCCTACCTTATCGTTTTTCGGCAGGCTGCCTCCCTACATTGTCAAGCCCCCGATCAGCATTTTCAGGCCAAGCGCTACAATCAGCACCGCGCTGCCTTTCACCATCCATTTTATTGCTTTGCCCCTGAGAAAGGATCCGAAGACAGAGAACGCAAGGAGAAGCGGTATCGTACCAAGGCACCATACAAACATGTACTTTGCGCCCAGCAGAGCGCTGCCGGTGCTCATGGCAAAAACCCACATGGCGGAGCTTGCGCCGCAGGGCATAATGCCCGTAAGAAGTCCAACCAGAAGCGGCCTGCCGACCCAGCGTTTTCGCGTCTGCGCCGGGAGGCTGCATGCGCCCGGAAGCGTCGGAGAAAGTGCGCGAAGGCCCGGAATGAGCCCCCACATATTCAGTCCAATTCCCAAAACCGCGGCGCCCGCCAAAACAAATATGATTGCCTTTGCCTGCGGAGAATACGTAAGCGTTCTGCCCAAAAAGCCGAAGACCGCACCCAGCACGGTTGCCGTAATAAGGCGCCCTGCGTTATACGCGGAACCGGCAAGGAGGCTGTTGCGTTTATGATTTTCACTCGGCTTCAGGGAAGGATCCGTTGTCTGCGAAAGCAGAATTCCTCCGCACATCCCGATGCAGTGCGTCCCCGTCAGAAGGCCGATAAGAAATACGTATCCAAACGTCGCGCCCGTCTGCAGCGCCGGAATGGAAATCCATTCCCCCAGGCGGGTAAAAAGAAAGTACAGCACGGCTACCGCAGCAAGGCAAAGAAGGTCTACCGTCATTCCCGCGGCACCCCCGTTTCCCGGTGGGTATCCCGCTTTGCTGAGCACTGTGCCCAGATCCTGCTCCGAGACGATATCGGGATCGTAAGTTACGGCAATGCGGCTCCGGATATAATCTGTTTTTACATCAATCACGCCCCGCGTCTGCATCAGCACGCTCGAGATGGTGTCCGTGCACTGCCTGCAAACGACTCCCTCCACGCGCGTCTCGTAGACTTTATCCTGCATTTCTGTTTCCCCCGGTCTTGCTTTTTTCCAGTGCGTGCCGCAGTTTCAGCGCATGCATAAGCACGCCAATCGAAGATAATGACATCAGTGTTGCGCAGATGGAAGGATGAAGAATTCCAATCGCCGCTGCCGGAATTCCAATAAGATTGTAGCAAAAGGCCCAGGTAATGTTCTGCCGCACATTCCGCATCGTAATTTGCGAAAGCTGAAAAACGTCCGGCAGTTTTTCGACATTCCCGGAGGCGAGAAGAATTCCTGCTGCCTCCACTGCAATTTCCGATCCGGTTCCCATCGCTACGGAGACATCTGCGGCTGCCAGAGCCGGCGTGTCATTGATGCCGTCTCCGACCATACAGACCCTTACTCCCCGCTTTTTCAGTTCCTCTACTTTTTCCTCCTTCTCCGCCGGGAGTACCTGCCAATAAATATGTTCCGGAGAAATTCCCGCCTGTGCACCGATCGCCTCCGCCGTTTCACGGCTGTCTCCGGTCAGCATTCCGACGGTATATCCCTGTTCTTCCAGATTCCTTATCATGGCGGGAACACCCGGCTTCAAGCGATCCGCAACGCCGAATACGCCCTGCAGCGTTCCTTCCTGCGCAAGGCAGATCTCGCTTTTCGCTTCCCTGCGCAAATCCCGCATTTTTCGAAGCGGTTCGATATCGATGCCGTTTTCTGCAAGAAATTCCCGACTGCCGCAGAGCGTACTTCTGCCGTCCACGGTTCCCTGCAGTCCCCTTCCCGCAATGTACCGGACCTGCTCCGCGTGCGGTGGAAGCACGCCTTCCCCCAAGCCGGCGGCATACTCCGTAATGGCGCGAGCCAGCGGATGATCCGAACGGTATTCCAAACCGGCTGCCAGACGCACCAAATCTTCCGGTGTGCCTTTCACGCACAGAACATCCGTTACTTCGGGCTTTCCTTCCGTCAGCGTGCCGGTTTTGTCAAAAATTACGGTCGTTGCCTCGCAGGCTTTTTCCAGTTCTTCCCCGCCGCGAAACAGAATTCCCAGCTCCGCGGCTCGCCCGGATCCGACCATCAGGCTTGTCGGTGTCGCGAGCCCAAGCGCGCAGGGGCAGGCGATGGCAAGCACGTCACAGCAGGCAAGCATTGCCGGAGGAAATTCTCCCGGGCGCACCCAGAAGTACCAGGCGGCAAATACCGCCGCAGCAATGAGTACAACCGCAGGCACGAACCAGGAAGCGATCCTATCCGCGAAGCGCTGTATCGGTGCTTTGGAATTCTGGGCTCTGCGGACAATTTCCACGATGCGGCTGAGCGTGGACTGCTTTCCAAGATTTTCTGCCGCAATCCGGACCGTGCCGTCCCGGTTAAGGCTGCCCCCGATCACATGATCTCCGGCGCTGTGATCCACCGGCATGCTTTCCCCTGTCAGCATCGACTCATCAACGGCACACTGCCCCTCCAGGATGATGCCGTCAACCGGTATGCGCTCACCCGGCCGGACAAGAACGACATCGTGCTGCTGAATGTCGTCAATGTCTGTTTCCTGCCATCGTCCGTCTTTCTCCACCATTGCGGTCTTGGGCTGCAGACGAAGCAGCTTCCGTATTGCGCCGGAAGTTTCGGATTCGGCAGTTGCCTCCAAATATTTTCCGAAAAGGATCAGAGAAACCAGAACTCCCTGCGCGGAATAATAAAGCTTTACGTATCCGGTCACGGTAAACGCGATATATGTGCTGTAAAGGTACAGTATCGTCGTTGATGCCGCCACAAGGAAATCCATGCCAAGCGACTTGTTGCGGATGCCGCGCAGCGCGCCCCGGTAGAAAACCATCGCCGGACCCAAAGCAATTGCCGTTCCAAAAAGAAATTGGATCTTGGGTGCGATTTCCCACATCAGCGGTACAGTAAGAATGGCTGCTGCCACCAGCGCGCGCAGAAGGCGGATGCGCTTCTGCAGCTGCTGCTCCTCCTCGCCGCCGCGAATTTCCGCGACCTCCGCTTCCAGTCCCGCGGACCGGCACGCATCCAGCAGCTGCCGCGCCTCGACCTGAACCGGCCAGCAGGTTACGGTCAGCGTTCCGGAAGCAAAATCGGCCTCCGTTTCCTTGACACCGAAGACCGATTGAAGATATTTTTCCGCTTCCGGGTACTTTTCCTGCAGATTCCTGCAGCACAGATCTGTCTGCTCCAAGGGGACTTGGTACCCGGTTTTTTTAACGCGCATCGCCAAGTGCGCCAGGTCGGTCTGCTCCTCATCATACTGAATCCGGGCACAGGCGGCCGCGTAATTTACAGCCACCGCCTGCACACCCTTTTCCTTCAGTATGCTCTCATCGAGTCTCGCAACGCACGCCGCGCAGTCCATACCCAAAATTTTCAGATTGACTTCCCGCATGCAAGCTTTCCCTTCCCGGCACAGCCTTCTCCTCTGCTTCTTTATGCCGCCGCTTTCTGTGCAGTAAAGGAGCGTTTAATCTCAATATATTTCTTGAGTCCAACATAGCTTCCCGGCAGGCAGCAGCAGGGAACATGGAACAAGAGCACCCAGCTCAGCCAGTCGATCCCCTGATAGTACACACCTTCATAGGTAACGCCGCGGATGAGCTCAAAATATGAATAGTTCCAGATGCCCCAGATTCCTGTCGCCGATCCGCAAAGATGCAGGATAACAAAGCCGCAGGAGGTCACGAGGCCCGCGGCAAATAGCACGAGGCAGGCCGATATGCGTCTGGTTTTTACAAGAAAAATCGTAACGACCGGCAGGACATAAACCACAAGATTAATGATCCAGAGCTGCAGCGGAATCGTATAATGCCAGTTGAACGCCTGGCGGATATGATCCCCGTCATGAATCAGGGCCGCGATGACCATTACAATTGCCCAGGTCATCAGAGTTTTTGCAGTTTTCTCATCCAGTTTCTTATCCAAAAGCTCCATGGTCTGCTTGTCTTTCTGCGACATGGTGATTCCTCCTAAAATGACCATATGGTTTTTGTTGACCAATTGTTAAATTTAAGGTAACATATTGTTTAGAACTTGTCAATATTCTCTTTTGAATTCGGAAATGGGTTTCCGCCTGCTGCCGTACCCCGGGTCGCGGTGCCGGCGGGTCTTCTTTCAGCAGGATTCGGGTTTGACGCCTTTTTGCCGCAACGCTATAATGAGCTACAGTCGGAAAAAGGAAATGTGATTGTCTTACGGAGGTTTTGAATGCCGATTATTGTTGATAAGGACGCGGTACGAGAAGAAATTCTCATGGCATTTCAGCGCTGCATCGTGCGAAAGCCGATGACGAACATTTCCCTGCGGGATATCGCCCGCGAAGCGGGGATGTCGCATCCCAAGCTTCTCAACTACTTTACGGATAAGGATGAAATAATCCTAAGCTACTGCAAATATACCCGGGAGTTCATGTCGGAAAAATGCACTGAGTGGTTTCTGAGCCACGATCGCCGGGACTACCCTTCCAATCTTGCCTTCATGAACGCTTTTATGGAATATGTGGCGAGCGGAAAGGAAGGCGAGTTTCGTCCGAACGCGACGACCCAGACCTATGTGCTGGCACAGTATAACGGTGATATACGGGAGCTTGTCACAGGAGAATTCCGCGAATGGCGAGAGTTAATGGAAACGTGTCTAATCAGCATTTACGGGGAAAGCGTCGGGAAGAATGAAGCCGAAGCGATGATGATCCTGATCGCGGGGACCTTTATCTGCAACTATAACCATGCCCTGACCGGAAATATCAACGGCAACATTCTCGGGTACTTGGGAAATCTCACGAAATCCTGAACCGCATCGCCGTCGGCATCCCGCTCCGCGGCTTTGTTCGCCCTGCAGAATTTTCGAATTTTCTCGCGTACAGCGGCAAAGCGGCCTGTCGAACCGACAGGCCGCCGTTTTTTCCGCTTATCTTACGATTCCTTGCCCGCAGCAGGTTCCTCCCGGTCAGAAGGAGCCTCTCCTGCAACCGGGAGCACCGGCTTGGCGGAGACCGCCACGGCTCCCGGTGCCTTTTCCGGATTCTTTTTTTCTTCGTTCGAAGCCGCCGCGCATTCCCGCGCTGGCTCCTGCGGCTCCGGCTCGCCTTTTTCCATTCCCTGCCCCAAAGCAGATGGGCGAACCAGTCCTTCGGGCAGCCGCTGGATATACACGTCCTGCCAGAACTGTTCTTCAAAGAACATGCAGCTTTCAAATATTTTCGTATAAGCGTCAAAGTCTTCCTTGCCGCGGCCTTTTGTGAGATGCTCCGTAATCTCTTCCAATTTTCTGTTCGCCGCAGCGTACGCCGGATCCATATAGCTCTGAACCCAGTTTCCATATACCTTGTGCTTATCACATTCCGGATAGCGTTTTTTCATTGCCGCCGCGATGATTTCAAAGCTTTCGCTGCATGCGAGAACTGTTACTGCAACCGTCGCCGCGTCGCCCTGCCAACAGAGATTCTGCATGTACTGCAGATACGCCTCTGTAGACGGCGAAAGAAGCTTCCGCTTTACCCGCCGAAGCTCGATGCCCGTATTCTGCATAACTTCCCGCATATGCTCCAGTTCCAAGGCACGGGTTCCCTGAAGACTGTCCGCGAAGAATTCTTCGGTCCGACTGTCGGGTGCCTTCGCAATACCCAGGGCGAGAAGCTTCAAGTACCCGTGCAGATAAAGATAATCCTGCACAAGATAATACCGGTAGGCATCTGCATCCAGCGTTCCTTCCCCCATCTTTCGAAGGAAGGGAAGGGACTCGAAATTGCTCCAGTGCCTTACGGCCAACCGTCTCAGTTTCTTTGCAATCTTCATGATTCGCTCCGCCGTGCAATCCCATTTTCATTCCGGGGGAACGGCGGCCTCTCCTTTCTGCGAAAACAAATTTCCATGCTCTCCTTAGGTGGATACTGGGCATTGCCCAGGCTGCCCCGGCTCTCCGGGGGAAACAGAAAAGCCCGGCGCAACAGTCGGGCTTTCTGCAGTACGTTTCAGTAAAAGCTTACTTAGAATTGAAAATTTTAAAGATGCTGTCAAACGGGTCGTCTTCCCCGTCACCTGCCGAAGAAGCGGCGGGCGTCCCGGCTGCAGACGCGGCCTGTGTCGGCTGTGCTGCAGATTCCGGCTCTTTCTGCGCGGGCGTCTGTGTTCCCGCTTTGTTCTCTGCCGGGGCAGCGCCTGCCGCGGTATATCCGTTTTTCGCATTTACAAACTGCGGAATCGGCGGAATTTCAGCGGTCTTTCCTGCATCATTTTCTTCCGGACGGCTCAGCGGTCCGTTCTCAAATCCCGTTGCAATCACGGTAACGCGGATCTCATCCTGCATTTCGTTATCAAAGGTTGCACCGAAGATGATGTTTGCGTCCGGATGCGCCGCTTCCTGAACAAGTCCTGCCGCGGTTTCAATATCATCAAGCCCCATATCCTCGGAGCCGGTGATGTTGATCAGAACGCCGTGCGCTCCATTGATGCTTGTTTCCATAAGCGGGCTCTGGACGGCCATATGGGCTGCCGCTTCCGCTTTATCTTTTCCGGTTGCGTGCCCAACGCCCATGTGGGCATAGCCCGCATCTTTCATGATAGTCGTTACGTCCGCAAAGTCCAGATTGATGAACCCGGTATTCTTAATTAAATCCGAAATGCTTGTAACGCCCTGGCGCAGAACGTCGTCCGCAATCTCAAAGGCGTTGGCCAGCGTGATTTTCTGATCGGTCGCATATTTCAGACGGTCATTCGGTATAATCAGCAGGGAGTCGACTTTTTCCAGCAGTTCCTGAATGCCGACTTCCGCCTGAGTGGCTCTGCGCTTTCCTTCAAATTTGAAGGGCTTCGTCACAACGCCAACCGTCAGCACGCCTGCTTCCCGTGCAATTTCTGCCACAGTAGGCGTTGCGCCGGTTCCCGTGCCGCCGCCCATTCCGGCCGTAATGAATACCATGTCCGCATCCTCGATCGCTTTCGCAATATTGCTGCGGCTTTCCTCCGCGGAGCGTTTTCCGACATCCGGGTCGGAACCGGCACCCTGGCCGTGGGTCAGTTTTTCGCCGATTTGAATTTTCTGATCCGCGCTTGAAACGGATAATGCCTGTTTATCTGTATTAATGGCTATGAACTCGACACCCTGCGTGCCAGACTTCACCATGCGATTTACAACATTATTACCGGCACCCCCGACGCCGATAACTTTTATTGTTACAACATTTTCAGGTCCCGTCTCGGTTTTGAAGTCCATGCTGCTGCCTCCTCTTTTCGACTCATTTTCCTTATTGGAATCGGCTTTTGCCGTATGTGTGTTCACTTTTCTGTTTTTCCCTTTGCCCATAATCAGTTACCTTAGATTTTATTACGTTTTCATTGCAAGATCAACTGGGAACCTCCGTGATTTGCATACGGGCTCCCCGATTCCGCAAATCCGCGCCCGCCGCGGCACTCCGCTCTATTCTCCGCTGCGTGAATCTCCGCGCTTTTTTCGGAAATATTATACATGAATTCCCCGAAAAAGGCGATGCCTCATTTCCTCCTCACAGAACACGAAGCACGCGCCGGTTTTCCCGGATTAGTTCGGTGTATAATGCGCTTCCCCGTCCGTGGACAGATCAATCACGCCATACTGACGTTCTCCAATACGCTCCACGACAGACTGCAGCAGGCTGAACTTGTTGGCGGTATTGCTCTTCGGTCCCATACGGACGACAAACTGTCTGTTAAAATCGAACGTCGGATTTGCCGGATCCGAAACATCAATGTACGTAACGCTCTGCTGCAGGTTTCGGTCCTGAATTTCCTTGAGTATTTCACAAAGATAGTCCAGCTTGCCCTGCTGATCGCCGCTGACCGTCAGATCGGTTCCGATCGTAGGGGCTTCGAACGTAAGCCCGTTGACTTTAATCTGGCCGTTGAGGTCCGCCTCTGTAAGCTTATCTATAACTCTTCCGCTGCTGTCCAGAATCCAGAAGTCTTCCCCGGACTGGAGATAGGCAAGCCGCTGACTTTCTTCCACGGTAATAATTACCTGATCCGGAATTTTCTTGGAAATCGCAACGGACTGAATATACGGCAGCTGCGTCATCAGGTTGGCAGCTGTCTGGGATTTATCGATAAAGAACAGGCTGTCTCCTATCTGAATTTTCGTTGCCGCAACGATCTCCTCGTCGGAATAGAGACTGTTGCCTTCCACGGTGAACCGGGAAACTTTGCAGAAGGCGCCCAGCGCCACCAGAACAACAAGCAGGCAAAGGAAAAAGACAAGGACCGGATGAAACAGCTTTTTTGAGTTCCGATTTCCCCGTACTTCCCGCAGTTTCGGTTTCCGGGCCCGTTCCTCCCCTTTTTCTTTCCGTGACGTATTGTTTTCCAGAATTTTCTGCACCTGCGGCGCTTTCTTTTCTTCGGGTGCCGCATGCTTTGGAGCAGATCTCTGATCGGCGGCATGCCGCGGCGCGCCGTCTCTGCTGCCTTTTCCTTTTCGGCTGTTGCCCCAAAGCTTCACTGCATTGCCCTAGCCTTCCCGCCCGCAGCGCTTTTCCGGATTCGGTTCGCCGCAAGGGCATTTACTGTTAATTACAGGCGATTATTTTATCATTATGCGGAAGGGATTGCAATCCAGCCAGCATTCCCGCAAGCGTTGCGGCAGGCCGGGCAATGTCCCTTTTCCGCTTCATTTCTCTGCTTTGGCAAGAGAGCACACCAAATCCGCGATTTTATCCGCGGCATTTCGGACAGAAAGCTTCGCCATCGCTTCCGCCATGCTTTTTCGCTTTTCTCTGTCTTCTGTCAGTTCTTCCACGATTTCATAAAGCTTTTCGGCGGTTGCGTCGCTCTGCAGAAGCACCCGGGCTGCCCCGGAGCTTTCGATCGACCGTGCATTTTTCTCCTGATGATTGTGCGTTACGTTAGGGGAAGGAACGAATAACGTCGGCTTTCCCATATAGCAAAGTTCGGCAATGGTGGACGCGCCGGCCCGCCCGACAACGAGATCCGCCGCTGCCATGACGGTCGGCATATCATAGATATAGTTCCGGATAAAAAAGCCGTGCTTTTCATAGTCCGGGACGGTCCTTCGCAGTGCCTCCAGTGTGGAATCGTAATAGTCCCAGCCAGTGCTGTGAATAAAAAGGAAGGAATCTTTTTTTGCCGCAATGGATACAAATTCCGGCAGAAGCTCGTTCATGAATTCCGCTCCCAATGATCCCCATGCGGATACCACCAAGGGCTTATTCGCCGGGAGTCCCAGCTTCTCTTTTGCTTCCCGGCTTGTATATTTTCCGAAATCCCCGCGCACCGGCGTTCCGGTAAACTCAATCCGACGCGGGTGCCTGTATTGTTTCATGCTATCCCGGATACCGACCATAACTAGATCCACTTCCGGTGCCAGCAGTTCCGTCGTAAGTCCGGGGATGGCATTGGATTCGTGCACTGCGGTCGGCAGACGCAGAATTTTTGCCGCTTTGAGTACAGGATAGCAGACATATCCGCCCGTACCGACCACCACATCCGGATGGAAATGCTGAAGAATCCGAACGGACTGCGCCGTGGATTTAACAAGCAGAGCGCTACAGCGAATGTTATCCAGCAATGCCTGGAGACTCAGCCCGCGCGCCAGGAATGTGGAATCCACAAGGAGAATGGGATATCCCGCCTTCGGCACCATTTTCTCCTCCATATTCCTCGTGCTTCCAATAAACAGAATATTGCTGTAGGGATCTTTCTTCCGCAGTACATCGGCAACTGCGATTGCAGGGTTGATATGCCCCGCGGTTCCTCCGCAGACAAATACATAGCGCATGGTTCCGCTCCTCCGTTCCTCGGTATTACTGAACTACCTGCATGGTAACGGTCCGTACCCGAGTTGGAATTTCAGCGCTTGCACTCAGTACAATTCCCATTTCCACGAGCTGTACAATGAGCGCTGTGCCGCCTGAACTGAAAAAGGGAAGCGAAATACCGGTATTCGGAATAAGATTCGTTACAACAGCAACATTAAATATGACCTGCAGCGCCAGATTTGTCGTAATCCCCGCACAGACAAGACAATTATACCTGTTTGCAGCGTGCGCCGCCAGCTGATAGCCGCGAATAATCAGCAGTGCGAATAGAATAAGGATAAGGACGGCGCCGATAAAGCCCATTTCCTCACAGACAATGGAAAAAATAAAATCGTTGGAGTGCTCCGGAAGATACATGAACTTCTGCCGGCTTGCGCCGAAGCCCAGCCCGGTCAGCCCTCCGGAACCGATTGCAATCAGAGACTGCAGCGTCTGGTAGCCCGCGTCCGTTGAGGTCTCTTCCAGCGGCTTGCGCCAAGCTAGAAGCCGTTCCTGTGCGTAGTCTGTAAAATGAACGGCAATAAATCCGGCTGCCAATCCGAGAACTATGCAGGCAATCCACGGCTTTTTCGGGGCATCCGCAATAAACATCATGACAACCGCTACGGTCAGAATAATGAAGGTCGCCGAGAAGTGCGGCTCCAAAACCACAAGAAGCGCAACCAATGCCAGACGCCAGATGAAATCCCAGAACCCCGCTCTGATGGTAAGCCGGCGCAATTTCGGGTCGGCTTCCTTCTCCGGCGTAAGGACCATGGAATCGCCTTTTTTCTGTACCTCCGCAGCAAAGCGCATTATCACCGCAAGCTTTGCAAGCTCGGAAGGCTGAAAGCTGAAAAATCCTAGATTGAGCCAGCGGCGGGCTCCCCCTCCGACGACGCCGATAACCAGCACCGCGACCAGCAGAAGGATGGAAAGATACCACAAGCCCAAGGTTGCGCCGCGGCTGCGGTAGATCCTCATTGGAAGCCAGGCTGCAAGCCCCATCAGGGCAACGCCCACGACAGCAATCAGTGCCTGGCGAAGCGCCGTGGAATAAGAGTGCCCTGTCGGCACTCCGTTTTCCATTGTGGAAAACGTGTCGCTGCCGGAGCTTGCGGAATAAAGAGACATCAGTCCGATGGCGAGGAGAATCAATACGAGGAGCAGATAGGGTATATCAATCTGCCCGCGGATAGCACCGTCGGCTGTGAGCTTTCTCCTTTTTGTCTTCATTTTTGCTTCCGTCATGCCTGCTCCCCTCCGGGATTATTTGAAGCGCCCATATACGCCGATAAAGGAAATAATCACCATACCGACTGTGATCCAGAAGTAAAGCGAGCATATTTTCTTCTCGGACCATTTTCTTCCGCTCCAGCCGCCCTGTTCCAAATGGTGATGGAATGGTGCCATCTTGAACACGCGGGTATGCGTTCTCTTGTAATGCGCGACCTGAATAATATCCGAAAGCGCCTCAATAATATACATGATGCCGATAAGAATTAAAATCAGCGGCATATCGTAGGCAAAGGCCAGTGCGGCCACGGCGCCTCCCAGAAACAGGGAGCCCGTATCCCCCATGAACACTTTGGCCGGATTATAATTGAAAACCAAAAAACCGATGAGGCCGCCCAGAAGGCCGGAAGCGAAAATTCCAAGTTCCAGGAAATTCTCTCCCCACAGGTAGGTGACCATCACGAAAAACATACAGATGGGAATGGTCGTCATCGTTGCCAGTCCGTCGATTCCGTCTGTGAGATTCACAGAGTTTACGGTACCTACGATGATGAATATCGCCAGCACATAATACAGCCACGCCGGCAGTTCCACGCTGACATTCCAGAACGGAATGTAAAAGTGCGGCCAAAGGTAGCCAAGTTTCTCCATGATAAACAGGAAAATCATCGCCGCGGCGATCTGCAGAACAAGTTTCTGCTTCGCTTTTAGTCCGAGATTCTGCTTTTTCTTCAGTTTTTCCCAGTCATCCAGAAATCCTATCAGGCCGAATAGAAGACTCAGGCAGAGAATCAGAATGTGGCCCCACCGCCCGTTCAGCATGCTTTCAAACCCGACGGTCAGGCATACGATCGTAACGGAAGCGATGAAAATCACGCCGCCCATCGTGGGCGTTCCTTCCTTGGATTTGTGCCAAGTCGGTCCGTCCTCCAGGATTCGCTGCCCGGCGTGAATCTTCCGCAGCCAGGGAATATAGTATTTTCCGATGATTGTCGCTGCAACAAAAGCAATAATCAGCGACAGGCAAAGTCGTGCTGTCATAATCTTTCTCTCGGATTTCGCAGAATCCTTATCCTTACTTAATAGTGTCCGATATTCCGAGTATCGTTTGTCTTTATCGTTACACGCAGGACGGTGCCGTATTTGACCTGCTTGCCGGCTTCGATGCCCTGCGCCGTAACAACCTGCATGGACGGGTCGGAAACAATGCTGTCCGTGCAGACATACAAGCCGCTATCCCGGGCAATGCTGACCGCCTGCTCGTAGGAGACTCCGGTGAGATCCGGAACCGCAACCAGCTGGCTGTCCGCTTCTCCTTCCGTATAAAGGGTTACAAGGCTTCCTTTCGCAACTTTGGAATTTCCGACCGGCAGCTGATCCGTAACCGTATCTCCGTCTCCGTCGATAATGCACTCAAGCCCGGCCTTTTCAAGTTCTGCAGCCGCTTCCTCAGTCGAAAGTCCTGTAACGTTCGGGACAGTCCGGTCAAGATACTGCGTCTCTTCCTCCGTGTACTCCGGACTGATGCCGAGATACGGGAGTACATCCTCCAGTATGTTCCGTACCGTCGGAGCCGCCATTTGACCGCCGGATATATAGGTGCCGCAGTCGTAACTCGGCGTATCCAGGAATACCAGAACGGCAATCTGCGGATCGTCGATGGGAGCAATTCCGATGAAGGAAACAATGTATTCCATCTCTCCGGTTTCGACCTCGTTGCTGACTTTCTCGGACGTTCCCGTTTTTCCGCCGATACGATAGCCGGCGATGTACGCATTGGTTCCGGTCCCTTCTTCCGAATTGCTTACGACCTGCTCCAGAATGCTGCACACTTTTTTGCTGACCGACGAGCTTATGACCTGCCGAAGCGGGTCGGTGCTGTGGGAGTAAATCACTTTTCCATCGGAATCCGTAAGCTGTGACACGACATACGGCTTCATTAGATAACCGCCGTTTACGCAGGCACTTACCGCGGTAACCAGCTGCAGCGGTGTGATGTTAAAAGTCTGGCCGAAGGAAGCTGCCGCCAGCTGCGACTGGTTATTCGGATCGCAGAAGACCGCCGGCGACCACCAGATGCTTGAGGATTCCCCTGCTAGGTCGATACCGGTCGACGAGGAAGGCTCATCGCTGCTGTTTCCGGTCAGATTGAGAAGCCCGAAGGCGTCGCAGTATTTGTAAAAGCTGTCCGCTCCGACCTTCAGGCCGATCTGCATAAAGGCCACATTACAGGAATGCATCACCGCCTGTGTCAGGTTTTGATTGCCATGACCATCGCTCCAGCAGTTTCGCGGCTCGCTGTCTCCGATTACCTGCAGACTTCCGCCGCAGTAGAAATTGTCACTGTCGCTGACCACACCCTGCTGCAGTGCCATGGAGAGAGTCAGAATCTTAAAAGTAGAGCCCGGTTCGTACGTATCCTGAATGCACTTATTGCGCCACATGGTTTCTCTGGCCTGGGTTTCCAGGGCATTCGCTTCCGTATCGTTCGGCGCTGCATCCACCTTCTTCTGATCCTCTTCACTTATCTTGAGATAATCATTCAGGTCGAAGTTATTCAGGGAGGCCATGCCAAGAATGGCGCCCGTATTGACATCCATGGCAATGGCACCGGCACCGTTCTGCACTTTATAGTCGGATACCGCCTGCTGCAGGTTTTTCTCAAGATAGTACTGAATCGTTGCGTCAATGGTGCATACGGCGTTGTACCCCTGCGAAGAATCCGTACCGCTGTCAAGATAAGCCAATACTTCCCCGTTCGCGGTTGTAAGTTCCTGCGTTTTTCCTGCGGTACCCGTCAGAGCGTCGTCATAGTAATACTCAATGCCGCTCAGTCCGGTTCCCTCATCCCCTACGAACCCGACCACATGGCAGGCGAGCTCATTGTATGGGTACTTTCGCTGCTGAACCGCTTCCAAGTGGACGCTATTCAGGTCATTCTCGTCAATATAGGATCGTACCGCTTCGGCAGCATCCCGATCGACTTTACGGGCAATGATTTCATACCAGGACTCCGTATCCTGCTCCGCCCGCAGGATCTCATTTTCGTCCACCTTCAGCATAGTTGCAAGATCCGCCGCGATCTGCTGTCCGTCTTCGCTGTACTTGGCCATTTCCGCCGGACTGATAAAAACATTGTAGGCTTCGGAGGAAACCGCAAGTGTTTTGTGCGTGCTGTCATAAATACTGCCGCGCTTTGCCAGAACCTCCGTACTGCTGACCTGCTGGTTCACAGCAAGGCTCGTGTATTTTTCGTGATCCCGGATCTGCAGGACCGCCAGTCTTGCGATAAGAACAAGGAAAAGCACAGATGCAACTATGCCGCACACAGTAATTACTTTCTGCGTGCGGCTGCGTTCTCTTATTTCTTCTTTCGATGAACGGGGAATCTTCTGTACCATGTACTGCTCCTAAACTTTTCGTTTGTTCGCGAATGTAGGTACGTCAGAAAGCCCCGACAATAGCTTTCCAAATCCCGCGGAAAAAGTTTCCAAGCCAGCTTCCCTGGTTATCCGACAATATTTCCGTTTTGTCTTCCGTAACGGTATCGATGTACTGAATTTGTTCCGAAGCCGGTTTTGACATACCGAGTTCGTTTATAGCACGGTCCTCCACATCCGTCAAGTTAAGGGCCGTCTCATATTCCGCCGTAAGTGCGTCCTGCTCGCTCTGCAGCTCCGCCACCTGCGCCCGCAGTGCACTGGTCTGTGCGGAAACTTCCCGAAGCTGAATCTCGGCGATAAGAACGCCAAGCAGGAGTGCCATCAGTATTAGCCCGGCGGCAAGAAATCCCAGAGGAACAGTCTGCCGCGGTCTGAGCCGCCGCCGAACAACCTTCTGCAGCTGCTGCTCCCGCCGCTGCTCTTCCTCCATGGGAAGATCGTAGGCAAGATTCGTATTCGCGCCGGGAACCGCGATGCGGCGGGCCGTATTGTATTCCTTTTGCCTTGCCATGCCGTTTTCCTTCCTCAATCGTTATACGCGTTCCGCTATTCGAAGCTTCGCGCTTCTTGCCCGCGGGTTTCTGCGTACTTCGTCTTCCCCCGCCGTAATCGGCTTACGGGTAATCGTTTTCAGCGTCTGCACGAAGCCGCATGTGCATACCGGAGCCTCCCGCGGACAGGTGCAGCCGTTTTCCCTCGAAGCGATTGCTTTCTTTACGATGCGGTCTTCCAGCGAATGGAAGCTTATGACCGCCAGCCTTCCGCCGACTTTCAGGCGGTCGGGGGCTGTTGCCATCATTGCATCAATGGAGCCAAGCTCGTCGTTTACGGCAATACGGAGCGCCTGAAACGTCCGCTTCGCCGGGTGCTGCTTTTCCCGCAGTGCTTTCGGCGGCATGGCCTTCTTCACTATATCTGCCAACTGCAAGGTTGAGTTGATCGCGTACTTTTTTCTCTCTTCGACGATACGCTCCGCTATGCGTCGGGCGAACCGCTCCTCTCCGAAGTCCTTCAGAACCGTCTCCAGTTTTTTCTCCGGCCAGCGATTCACAAGAAGCCAGGCAGAAATTGTGTCCGTACGGTCCATGCGCATGTCCAGCGGCGCATCATGCATATAGGAAAATCCGCGTTCCGGCTCATCCAGCTGCGGAGAGGAAACGCCGAAATCGAACAGCATTCCGTCCACCAGTGCCACACCCTGATCATCAAGGATGGCGGGAAGGTCCGCGAAGTTTCCATGTATGAAATGAATCTTATCGCCAAAGCGCTCCAAGCGCTTCCGCGCTTTTTCCAATGCTTCGTCGTCTCGGTCGACTGCGATAAGCAGACCGCCCTGCAGACGCTCTGCAATCGCCTCCGAGTGGCCGCCCATGCCCAGCGTTCCGTCTACGTAGATTCCATCAGGCCGGATTTTAAGCCCGTCAATGCTCTCTTTCAGAAGAACCGGTATGTGCTCCTGACTCATGTCTCAGAACCCCAGTTCCTCAAAGATCTCCGCAATATGCTCCGGAGTCATCTCTTCAGACTTCTTGGCATTCCACGTATCCGTATCCCAGATTTCCGCATGGTTATTTGCACCGATGACCGTTACGCTTTTCGTCAGCCCTGCAAAATCCCGCAGATTCTGCGGCAGCAGAATACGCCCCTGCGCATCCAGTTCGCAGCGGGACGCAACGGCAAACACAGGGCTGACTTTTCTCTGCTGCGTATAGCTCATAGCGGATACACGTTCCGATAGACGTTCCCAGCTGTCCGAAGAATAAACGGAAAGGCATTTGTCCATGGAGACCGTAACAAAATATACGGATCCCAAGCTCTCTTTGAGCTTGGCCGGTATAAAGAGTCTGCCCTTAGCATCCAGGTTATGCTGAAATTCACCGGTGAGGCCTATCGTCTCGCCGGTAATTCTCTGCACGATGCCGTTTTCATCGCCGAGCATTTCCGTTCTCCTTCCGTCCTACTTCGTCAGCCGCTGCACTTGTGGGAAATTACTAAGCATTTGCGCCACTTAGTGCCGTTTTCCCCCACTTGTGTTGATTTTACAGCGCCGTTTTTCGGATTGCAAGACCGGATTTTTCGATAAAACTACGGAAAGTTAAAAATTGGAAACAGAACGCATGCAGAAGTTGTGGTAATTCCCTCTTTTTGGGGTTATGTCTACTAAATGTAGTGTTGAAAATTTTTTAAAAATTTCGAAAAAAAATTTTTTCTGTTGGCTGTTTTCGAGGTTTTCACTCCAAATCTGGAGAAAAAAATAAGAAATTTACGAATAATCGAGAACCATATTTTCGAAGGGGAGGTAGAGACAAAGCTGGAAACGCATGTTCCAAGTGCGGATGCAGCGACGCTGTCCATTATCGGGAAAATGGGAATTGTCATTGCAGAGCCGCAGGCTTTTTATCTGCTTTTGGCAAGAGCACAGAATATTGATTATTCTTCGCTGTACAATGACGATGTAGCGCTGGCGCTGACATTTTATGGAATTGCAGAGAAGATTTCGGGCTGAAGGAGGATGGGAAGAATAATGGCTGCAGGCTGCAAAGACAGAATTATTCGGTCTGCTGCCGCGGAAGGGGAGCCGAATAAGCTCAGAAAGCGTTCCTAAAACCTGCGAGTATACAGAAAGTTTTAATGAGGCGCTTTGCTCTGCGTGCGACGACGTCGATGTCAATCTAAAGGAGAACACGATAGACCTTATCCCAGATACATGGACGCTTAATCTTGCGGACACAGGTAGTCCGGCATACGGCTGGTGCTGGAATGCACAGTGTGATGCGATCCGGGCGTCGTACTCCGTAAACGAAAAGGGGATGCTGTCCATAAAGATGACGTTTCGCGGGATACGGAATGACGGAAATAAAGAATTCGATTGCTAATCCAAATAATAATTCTCAGCGATTCGAGCTTGGATATTATTTTATTCCTTTATCTTCGCCTTCCATCGGTCCGGAGCCGGACGATGAGCCGGCTTTTTCAAAAACGATAGATTTACGGATTCTGAATCCGAAACCTCCGCAGCCATGTAAGGTCTACCGCGGTGCGAAATTTTTCCGCAAAGGATTGCAAAAGCCGTGCCCGATGTTGGGAATTTTCGAAGGATGAAATCCGCCGTCTGAAGCGGCAGGAAAGTTCAGAGAAAGAAAGTTCTATAACTGTCTCCAGGAAATCCGTGCCATGCCGGGGTGGGAAGCGGCTCTATTCTTCGATCATAGGCAAAAAAGGAAGGCCGGATGTGATCCTGCCCTCGATTTCTGTATCCCTAAAGTACCGAAAAATGCCGTTGGCCGGAAAGTTTCCGGTCGTCTTCCATGTCGGTGCCCACATTGCGCTTCCTGCCGAAATCGGCTCACTGCGCATTTTCCTTGGGTTTTTCCTCTTCCGATTCCTCCCCGCCATGCTGCTCCTTCATTGCCTCTGCAGCAGCCGTGGCAAACGCTTTCCGCTGCTGGCGGACTCTATCCAGTGCTTCTGAAACCGCCTGTTCCGTCCCGCGCAGCACATCTTCGGCGTATTTGCCGGCAAGCCGGCGCAGCTGATCAGATTTTTCCGATGCTTCTTCCAGCATCCTGTGACTCTGCTCCTGGGCATCCTCTTTCATCTTCTGGCTTTCGAACTCCGCTTCCTGCACCATCTGCCGGCTGCGGGTCTGGGCGACGCGCACGATCTCTTGCTCAGACAGAAGCGTACGGGCTTTTTCTTCCGCCAGTTTGCGCACCGATTCCGCTTCCCGCTTCGCGTTGGAAATAAATTCATCCCGCGCTGATACGAGTCTCTTCGCTTCCGAGAGCTCTACGGGCATCTGCGCCTTTATTTCGTCCAGCAGATCGAGAACTTTTTCCCGTTCAATAAGGCACTTATCATTTCCGAGAGGTACACCCCACGCTTCCGAGACCATCGAATACAGCTCGTCGACAAGGGCCATAACGCTATCCTGATCTTCGGGAGTCCGTTCTTCCGCTGTGACATCTGCCTCTTCCGTCCGTCTGTCTTCAGCCATTTTCTTTCCTCCAGCCCTTGGCTTTTCTTTCGATTTCATCAATAATTTCGTTCGGGACAAATCCCGCCAGATCGGCTCCATAGCGGGCCATTTCCCGTACTACGGAGGAACTCAGAAACGTGTATTTTGAGCTGGCAGTCAGAAAAAGAGTTTCCAGCTCGGGACTAATTTTCTTGTTAATCAGATTCATCTGAAACTCATACTCAAAATCGGAAGTCGCCCGCAGTCCCTTCACGATCACTGCCTTCGGATATTTTTTTGCATACTCCGCAAGCATGTGATCGGACGTGTCCACATCCACATTTGGGTAGCGGCGGACAGATCGGCGGACCATATCGACTCTCTCCTCCATAGTAAACATCGGGGAGGTCTTGCTGGAATTAACCATGACACAGACAATGACTCGATCAAAGATTTTCGAAGCCCGGCGGATAATGTTCAGATGTCCCAGTGTAATCGGATCAAAACTCCCCGGACAGATGGCGATGCTCATTTCCCTGGCTCCTTGCGGTACAGCGATATATTAATTCTGCCGTAGTGATAAGTCTTTCTCAACATATATCGTCTAAAAGCCGCGGGCAACGTATAATTCCGGCGGCTTTCACAGACGATTATACCACCGGGCAACAGGATGTCAATTGCGTCTATCGCCTTTAATACGGGCTCATAAAGTCCGTCATCGTACGGGGGATCCAGATAGATTAGATCGAACTTCTGTCCGCTTTCGAGAAACATCCGGGCGTCGGCACAAAGCACACGTCCGGAAAGCCCCGTGCGTTTCAGGTTCTCCTTTACGATCCGAACGGCTTTTGGATCCCGATCCACAAAAGTGCAGTCCGCTGCGCCCCGGCTTAAGCATTCGATTCCCATCTGACCGGTTCCGGCGAAAAGGTCCAGTACGTGCTTTCCCGGAATCTCAAACTGCAGAATATTGAAGACCGCTTCCTTCACGCTGTCCGCTGTAGGCCGGATACTGCTGTCCTGCGGGGTGAGAAGCTTCCGCCCCCTCGCACTGCCTGTAATAACTCTCATGTACAGTTCTCCCCTTCGTTCCTCCGAGGCGCAGCGCCTTCGTGAAAGTACTCATAGACCGCTTCCGCCGCAGTAGAGGGAAGCACTTCGGCAAGTTCTCCGATCTCCGCCCTGCGTACTGCCGCAACGGATCGGAAATGCTGCAGAAGCTGTGTTCGTCTCTTCGGTCCGATGCCGGGAATCCCGTCCAGTTCGGAATGGAGCATTCCTGTGCGCACCTGCCGCTGAAAGGAAATGGCGGAGCGATGCGTCTCTTCCTGTATATTTCCGATCAGCGCGAAAACCGCCGGATTTCCGGTAAGGCCAATCTCCCTGCCTTCACTGTTCACCAAGGCTCTTGTTCGATGCCTTCCGTCCTTCACCATGCCCCAGACCGGAATTGACAGAGACAGCGAACGCACTACCTCCTCGGCTGCGGCCGCTTGGCCGGTGCCACCGTCTACCAGAAGCAGATCCGGCAGGATGGAAAATTTTTCGTCACCATCAAGATAGTGCCGGTATCTCCTTTCGACCGCCTGCCGCATGCTCTCGTAGTCGTTTCGCAGCTCAAGATCCCGAATATGGAACTTTCGGTAGTCGCGCTTCAGCGGCTTTCCATCCTGGTGGACCGTCATAGCCGCCACAATGCCGGTATCTCCGAGATTTGAAATATCAAATGCCTCAATGCGGTGGGGAAATGCCGGAAGATCCAGCATTCGCTGCAGGTTTTCCAGTGTCTTGCTCCGTCTCTGCTCCGCGCTGGTTCTCCGCTCGCATTCTTCCTTAGCGTTGAGGTTTGCTGTCGCCACAAGGCCGGCCCGTTCCCCTTTTACGGGAACCTCTACATACACCTTCCGCCCGGCTAGCTCGGAAAGCCAGCGGGAAATTTCCGCCCGATCCTCTGTTTCCGCAGGCAGCAGAATCGTACGGGGCCACGCTCCCCGATCCCGATAGTAAAGTCTTACAAGGTCTGAGAGTGCCTCCGAGTCTTCCTCCAGGGGTTCCGGGATAATGCGAAAGTCCTTCCCCGCCAGATCGCCGTTTTGGTAATGCAGAACGGTAAAGCAGCACTTCACGCCGCGATGGAATCCAATGGCGTCAGTATCCGCAAACCGGGTTGCTATAACCCGCTGCCGGTTGGAAAGCTCCTCAATTGCACGGATTCGATCCCGGAAAGTGGCAGCCTGCTCGAACTGCATATTCTGCGAAGCGTCTTCCATTTTACGCCGAAGTTCCTCCAGCAGCTCTTCCGTTTTTCCTTCCAGAATCCACTCCGCCTGCGAGATCGCCGCCCGATACTGCTCAGGGGAAAGAGATGAGCGGCACCAGCCGCTGCAAGTCCCCATCTGGTAGTTTATACAGGGTCTCTGCTTATCCAGATCCCGCGGAAATTGTCTGGAGCAGGTCGGAAGCTTCAGCGTCTGGCAAAGCGTCCGGATAATTTCCCGTGTCGTATTGCGTCCGCCGAACGGGCCAAAATAGCGGGCACCATCTTCCGCCGTATGGTTTTCAATGCTGAATTCCGGATATTCGGCACGATCGTCTATGCGGATAAAAGGATAGGTCTTATCATCCTTCAGCAGAATATTATAGTGCGGCTTATGGCGCTTGATCAGGGAATTTTCCAGCAGTAAGGCTTCGAACTCGGAATTGGCTACAATAACATTAAAGTCCGCTACCTTTTCCACCATGGCGGCAACCTTTGGGAGGTGCTCCCCATGGAAGTAGCTGGAAACGCGGTTTTTCAGTTTTTTCGCTTTTCCGATGTAAATAATCTCTCCCGCGGCATTCTGCATCAGATAGACGCCCGGCAGCATTGGAAGATTATTTGCTTTCTCTGCCAGCGTTTCCTCCATTTCCGTTCTTCCTCCCGGTTTTTGAAATAAAAGGGAGCGTGCAGAACACGCTCCCGTCAGAATCTATGTTGTCCGTTCATACTCAGGATTCCGTGAAATCGTGGTTGATCAAGTCAACCAGCGCCTTCACCGCTTCCTCTTCATCTACGCCATCGGCTTTGATGGTTACGGTGGTTCCCTTTACAATGCCCAGTGAAAGGACTCCCAGCAAACTTTTGGCATTGACGCAACGGTCGTCCTTCATGATCCAGATGCTGCTCTTGAACTCGTTCGCCTTCTGGATAAAGAAGGTGGCCGGACGGGCGTGTAGTCCAACCTGGTTATTAATAACCGCATCTTGCTGTTTCATAAAATGCTCCTTCTGCTACTCCAAATGTTCAGTAGCTTTAATGTAGCAAAAAATAGAATGAGCGTCAATACAAAGCATAAATTTTGACTTTTATTTTGGTGCTTTTTCACATGAATTTTCTAAAGAATGTTTGTCTGGCTGGTAAAATTTCTTCGCCCCGCCGCATGAACGCCTTCAGCGCAAGGTTACTACCGTGACACCTGCCTCCCCTTCTCCAAAAGTCCCCAGGCGAAAGCTCTTTACATTCTTATTTTTCTTCAGCATTTCCTGTATTGCCCGGCGGAGGGCGCCCGTTCCCTTGCCATGGATGATCGTAACGCTTTCCATCCGTGCCAGAAACGCATCGTCTATATATCGCTCCGCCGTCATTACCGCGTCTATGCTGTCCATGCCTCGAAGATCGATTTCCGCGGGAACCGCCTCATGCCGAATGGAGGTTCGTCCGACGCCTTTCGGTTTCGTTTTTTCCGGCTTTGCTCCTTCAACCAGGAGCAGTTTGTCTTCCTTTAGATGATAAAGAACCGATCCCACGCGCAATTCCACCGTACGGTCCTTCGATACGGATTCCACTGTCCCGCGTGTTCCCATGGCCTTGATTTCGGCGGTATCCCCCGTCCGCAGAGGCCGTGAAGAAGTGCGGGAGTCCTCCTCTGGAAGAGCGCCTGCGCCTAATTTTGTCTCCGCATCGTTTATTTTCTTCAGAATTGCCGTTCGCTTCTTATTTTCCTCGTCGGCGCTGGCGTGCCGCTCCGCATCCTTTCGCATCGAGTCCAGCTGCGCGTATGTCTGTTCCGCCGTACGGCGCGCCTGCTCCAAGATGCGTCGTGCCTCGCGCTCTGTTTTCTCATCGGCTTTCTCAAGCCGTACGGAAAGTTCCGCCCGGAGGCGGGAAGCCTCCCGCCTCTCTGCTTCTGCCTGCCGCGTCTTCTCCGCCGCCGCTTCACGCTCCGCTTCCAGAGAGTGCCGTGTCTGTTCCAGTTTTTCTATGGTTGCTTCAAAGGTTGCGTTTTCCGTTCCGATGCGCGCTTTCGCATCTTGAATGATCGCTTCATTTAATCCGAGCCGTGAGGAAATTGCGAAGGCATTGCTCTTTCCCGGAATTCCCACGAGCAGACGATAGGTCGGGCGCAGCGTTTCGACGTCAAACTCGCAGGAGGCGTTCTGAACGCCTTTCTCCTCCGTCGCATAGACCTTCAATTCCGCGTAGTGCGTCGTCGCAGCGATGACAGAACCCCTCCCGCGGGCATATTCGATAATCGATACCGCAAGCGCCGCTCCCTCCGTCGGATCGGTGCCCGCTCCCAATTCATCGAACAGAAGGAGCGTCCCTTCGCCGCAGAAATTGAGCATTTCCACAATATTCGTCATATGTGCGGAGAATGTGGAAAGACTCTGCTCTATGCTCTGCTCATCACCGATGTCGGCAAGAATGCCGTCAAATACCGGTACATTGCTTCCCTCCTCTGCGGGAATATGGAGGCCGCACTGCGCCATTGCACAGAGCAGTCCGATGGTCTTGAGGCTGACTGTCTTTCCTCCCGTATTGGGCCCGGTAATGACTAGCGTATCGAAGTCCCCGCCCAGTTCCAGATCAATGGGTACCGCCGTATCCCTTGGAAGCAGGGGGTGTCTGGCCTTTCGGAAGACAATCCGGTCAGACAGTTCCGGCAGAACGGCCTTCATGGCATAGGAAAGGTCCGCCTTTGCAAAAATAAGATCCAGTCTCGTAAGCAGGGAGAAATTCTCTTCCATGTTGTCCCGGTCCTCTGCGCAGCGGGCGGAAAGCTCGGCAAGAATTCTCTCCATTTCCGCTTTCTCTTTCGCCGTCAGTTCCCGCAGCTCGTTATTCGCCTTCACGGCACCCATCGGTTCAATAAAAAGTGTGGAACCGGAACCGGAGACATCGTGCACAAGCCCCTGGATCGCATTGCGGTACTCGGATTTCACCGGCACCACATAGCGCCCGGATCTTGTCGTAATAATCGGTTCCTGCAGCGCCTTGGCATAAGTCGGAGAGGAAATAACACGGTTCAATGTATCGCGAGCTCGCTCGGAAGCCACCCGCATTCTGCGTCGGATTTGCGCCAGTTCCGACGATGCATCGTCCGCAATTTCCCCTGCCGCGGGAATTGCTGCCGTGATTGCATCTTCCAGAACGCGGTTCGGTCGGAGTGCGTAAAAGAGCGGATCGATAGCGGTTTTCTCCGTATTGTCATCGGCAAGATAGCTCTTTACCGTCCGAGTGCAGCGAAGAACCCCCGCGATCTGCAGCAGTTCTTTGGTATCCAGCGTACCGCCGAGATCCGCGCGCGAAAGCGCCGGCCGGATATCGCGGAGTCCCGAGAAGGATGGGGCTCCGCGCACGGCAGCCATATTCTTTGCCGCGCTCGTTTCTTCCAGCCTCCTGCGGATCTCTCTCCCGTCCGAAGCCGGGCGGAGCTTCCGTGCCTCTTCTTTTGCTTCTTCGGATACGCAGTGATCGACCAGCATTTGCAGTACAGCCGGAAGTTCCAGCGTTTGCAGAGACTTCTCGTATAATTCTTTCTGATTCATCGTATTTTCCTTATATCAGGGTGCCTTTGCGCCGGAATTTTCCTCGGGCGCTTCCCCGCCGTCCTTGCTTTGCGGTTCCGTTCGGGGCTCCGAAAAGCGAACCGATCGCCAGTAATCCAGGCTCCCGAATCGTCGTTCCGCTTTTTGCAGGAAATATCTTTCTGCAAGGTCCGAAAAATGCCGCATGGTTTCGGGGTCGGCTGTAAAGGACAGCATTTTCTTTGCGGGTGCGGTAAGCACCTGTCGCATCAGGCGCAGTTCCTCCGGCCGGATTTCCTCGTAGCCCGGTTCCAGATTCTGGCACGACGTGCATACCAGATCCCCGTTTTCCACGGAGAAAAGTGCTTTTTCCGGATCGGCTCTCCCGCAGACCCTGCACCCGAGCAGATCCGGCTCATATCCGGAAATTGCGGCAAGACGCCACTCAAAGACCGCTTTAATCCTGCTTTCTGAAGCAAGTCCGCGGCTTAGGGCATAAAGGCTGTTGAGCCCAAGCTGCAGCATCGCAGGCTCCGGGATATTCTCTTCGGAAAATGCTTCCAGGCATTCCGCCAGATAGCAGCCAAGAGCAAGCGCGGAAAGGCTCTGCCGCAGCTCATGAAAATCCTCGATTCGGTTCGCTTCATTGACGGTCCAGCGGCCTCTGTTTCCGAACATTGTAAATTCCGAATAGCACAGCGGTTCGGTCTGCGCCGCCAAATGGCTTCCCTTGCGCAGTGCTCCCCGTGCCTTGACGGTCATGCGCCCGTCCTCCGGTGTCAGAAGGGTAAGGATCCGGTCAGCTTCCTTGTAGCGGACCGTACGGAGTACCAGCGCCGGTGTTGTTCTGTACATCGATCAGTCCTCGGTATAGCCGAAGTTTTTCAGCTGCGCATCGGAATCGCGCCAGTTTTCCCGGACCTTTACCCATGTCTGAAGAAAAACTTTGGTTCCAAGAAGCGCCTCCATGTCCCTGCGCGCCTCCGCTCCGATCTTTTTCAGCATGGCCCCGTGCTTTCCGATAATAATTCCCTTATGGCTTTCCTTTTCGCAGTAGATCGTTGCTTCGATTTCCGCTAGCCCGTCCTCTCTTTCCCGGAAACGGGTGATTTCCACCGCCGTTCCATGCGGTACTTCCTTGTCCAAGCAGGAAAGCAGCTTCTCCCGCACGAGCTCTGCGCAAATCTGTCTTTCCGGCTGGTCTGTAATCATGTCCTCGGGGTAAAGAGCGGGGCCTTCCGAAGCGTATTCATGCAGCGTGTGGAACAGGTCCTCGATGCCGTCGCCTGTTTTCGCAGAAATGGGCACGATGGCGCGGAATACGTTCCGTTCCCCGTATAATGCCATAACCGGAAGCAATTTTTCCGGAGACACCCTGTCAATCTTGTTAATTGCCAGAATCGCCGGAACGCAGGTGCTTCGGATATTTTCCATCAGTTCCTCTTCTTTCGGAAAAATCTCTGCGGTCGGCTCCACAAGCATCAGGACAGCATCCACATCCGCTACGCTGCTGCGCACTACGCGTTCCATATACTGGTCCAGTCTTGTTCTGGACGGATGAAAGCCCGGTGTGTCCAGAAATATATACTGCGTATCGTCCCGGTTTACAACCGCCGAAATCCGGTTTCTCGTCGTCTGGGGCTTGCTTGAAACGATGGCGATTTTCTCCCCCACCAGCGTATTAATGAGAGTCGATTTACCCACGTTCGGTCTTCCGCAGACGGTGACCATTGCTGTTCTGTCCGTCATTCTTCTTCCCCCATGATTTCTTTTTCCCGTGCCCGCATTCTCTGTTTCTGCACTCCCTCATCGACATGGTCGTAGCCTAAAAGGTGCAGCATCGAATGAACCGTAAGATAGGAAACTTCCCGGGCGTAGCTGTGATTCAGTTCCTTTGCCTGCTGCTCACAGCGGGGCAGGCAGAGTGCCATATCTCCCAGCAGCAGGTTCCCCGACTGGGGATCCTTCTCGCAGTCCTCCGGGCGAAACACGCCGGGAATCAGATTATTCAGCGGAAAACTCAGCACATCCGTAATTCGATCGATCTGCCGATATTCCCGGTTGAGGCTTCGGATTCCCTCCTCATCCGTCAGAAGAACGCTCACCGTACAGGGATTCTGCACGCCTTCCGCCTGCAGCGTGCGCTCCACCGCCCGTCGGATGAGACCCGCGGTTTCCGGATGCCCCAGATGCGGCATGCTTCTTGTCAGTTCCACGGTCGGCTTCATGGCTTTTTCCTCACATACTTTCTCCGGGATGCCGCTTCCGCGGGCTGCGGATTTCGGCTGTCATACGCGTCGTACGCCTCGATAATGCGCTGTACCAGCTGATGACGGATTACATCCGCGCCGGTCAGGCAGCAGATGCCGATATCCTCGACATGATCCAGAACGCGCATGGCGACTTTCAGGCCTGACTGCTTGTCGGCGGGAAGGTCAATCTGTGTGATATCCCCCGTAATGACCATTTTCGATCCGAATCCCAGGCGCGTCAGAAACATCTTCATCTGTTCGCGGGATGTGTTCTGCGCCTCATCCAGAATAATAAAGCTGTCATCCAGTGTCCGACCGCGCATGTACGCCAGCGGCGCAACTTCTATATTTCCCCGCTCCATGTATTTCTGATACGTTTCAGTGCCGAGCATTTCATAGAGTGCATCGTACAGAGGCCGCAGATAGGGATCCACCTTGCTCTGCAGATCGCCGGGAAGAAATCCGAGCCGTTCTCCGGCCTCGACCGCCGGACGGGTCAGTATGATCCGGTTTACCTGTTCGGCACGGAAGGCCGCCACCGCCTCCGCTACCGCGAGGTACGTCTTGCCTGTGCCCGCCGGTCCGATTCCCAGGGTGATGGTATTCTGGGCAATGGATTCGCAATAGGCCTTCTGTCCCAGCGTTTTCGGCTTTATGGGCTTTCCCTTTGCGGTGATGCATACCACGTCGCCCGCAAGCTCATCGATCTTCGTTTCCTGCCCCCGACGTACAAGCTTCAGAATATATCGCACGTTCTGCGCATCGATATTCTCGCCTCTTGCCGAAAGCATCAGAAGTCCGTTGATGGCCTTTTCCGCGAGCAGGACATTTTCCGCCTCTCCCAAAACGTGGATCTGGTTTTCCCGGTCCAGGACTTTCACGTCCAGCTCGGATTCGATGATGCGGAGGTTCTGATCAAAGGAGCCGAAAACACTGATAACGTTTTCCAGCCGCTCCACCTGGATGGTTTTTTCTATCATGGGTCGTTATTATCCCTCACAAACCGTATGAATTGCTTTTATCTTAGCACCCGCCGGAGATGTTTTCCATACGAACCGCTACACCCCTGCAAAGGAGAATAAAATTCCGACCGCGGCGGAGGCGAGGATCAGGAAAATTGGGTGAAGTTTTTTTATTTTCGGCACAAGCCAGGTCGCTGCAAGCAGAGCCGCCGCAAGCGCAATGCACTTCCATCGGAATAGGTCCCCGATCGCCTTCGTCGCCGCATACAGGTCGATGTTCAGGAGCGATACCTTCAGCACCAGCACGCCCGCCGCTGCGATCAGGGCTACCGAACAGGGTCGGAGTCCGTAAAAGGCCGCATCCACATACCGGTTCTGCCGAAACTGCTTCAGCATGCGCGCGATAATAAGGATTATGATAACCGAGGGGGTCACAATTCCGAGTGTGGCAATGATGCCCCCGGGAATGCCGGCGGTCGTAAATCCGACGTACGTTGCCATATTGACTCCGATAGGTCCGGGAGTGGACTCGCCGACAGCGATCATGTCCGCAAGCTGCGTATGTGTAAACCATCCCGTTTTATCGGAAATATCATAAAGGAAGGGAATCGTCGCCATGCCGCCGCCTACGGCGAAAAGTCCCGTTTTGAAAAATTCCCAGAAAAGCCGCAGATAAATCATTTTGCCGGCCTCTCTTTCCACTGCCGCACAAGAATGCCCAGCGCGGCGCTGCAGAGAACGAACAGGACGGGTGAAAGGTCAAGGAAAACGCTCAGAAGAAAAACCGCCAGAAACATAGCCAGTTGGATCCGGTCCTGCACCGCGTTCTTCCAAAGCCGTATTACGGCATTGAACACCAGGACGCAGACGCAGACTCGAATGCCCGCGAATGCGTTTTTGACATAGGGATTGTCTGCAAATGCCGTCAGCGCCGAGGCGATGATCAGTATGATGACAAGGGACGGGAAAATAACGCCCGCCGTCGCAGTGATTCCTCCCCAGTTTCCCGCCTGTTTGTAGCCGATAAAGGTCGCCGTGTTTACCGCGATAACGCCCGGTGTGCACTGCCCGACCGCGTAATAGTCCATAAGTTCTTCCCCGGTGGCCCAGTGTCGATTGTCCACGACTTCCCTTTCCAGGATCGGGATCATGGCGTAGCCGCCGCCAAAGGTCATCACGCCGACCTTGGCAAACGTAATAAAGAGCTGCCAGAATATATTCTTTTCACGTTTCTTTTTTTCTTTCTGTCCGGGCATTGACGCGCTCCTCTCTTCTCTGTCCCTCAGGAAAAGGAAGGCCCGCCCCCCGCCGTACCGGCAGAAGACGGGTCGCTGCCTGTCTCTTTGCTTCAGTCCGCCATGGATTCCGCATAGCTGCTGTATTTGTCCACCTTTGTCTGTGCTTCGTTCATGTTTTTTCCGGAAGCCAGGATATACACCTTGATTTTCGGCTCGGTTCCCGAAGGCCGGACAATGAAATTTGTTTCGTCCGACAGCTCAAAATACATCACATTTGAGCCCTTGATTCCGGTTTCTCCCACTTTGCCGAGACCCGCTACCGTAATGGTTCCATCCTGGTAGTCGCGGATCTGCTCCACGGGGACGCCGGAGATCTCCTTCAAAGGCTCCGCGCGCAGACGGTCCATAAGGTCCTTCATTTTTTTGAGACCGTCCAGACCCGGCATGACAAGGTTCAGCGTTTTTTCCATGTAGTATCCGTATTTTCTGTACAGTTCCTGCAGCGCATCCAGCAGCGTCATTCCGCGGCTGCGGTAGTAGGCAGCCATTTCCGCCACAAGCATGGATGCCGTTACGGCGTCCTTGTCCCGAACGTAATCGCCGACCATGTAGCCGTAGCTTTCCTCATACGCGAAAATGTAGCTGTAGGAGCCTTCCGCTTCCCACTGGGCAATGCGTTCCGCCATGAACTTAAACCCTGTAAAGGTATCTTCAATATGCACTTCATTCATCGTGCAGACCTTGCGCGCCATTTCCGTCGTGACAATGCTTTTTACGACGCCGGGCTTTGCCGGCATCGTGCCGGTCCGCTTTTTTGCCTGAATAAGGTAGTCCAGCAGAAGTACGCCCATCTGGTTTCCGCTGATAGTCTTATATTCTCCGTCGCCGCTGCGGACCAGCACGCCGATGCGATCGGAGTCCGGGTCCGTGCCGATGATAAGGTCGCTGTCCACCTTCCGAGCCAGGTCAATTGCAAGGGCAAAGCCTTCCGGGTTCTCCGGATTCGGGCTGTCCACCGTGGGGAAGGTTCCGTCAATGACCATCTGTTCCGGAACCGGGTACAGGTGCTTAATTCCAAGCCTCTTCAAAGCCTCCGGAACCAGCTTGTAGCCGCAGCCGTGAAAAGGGGTGTAGACAATCTTGAAGTCGTCCGCAACCTTTGCAACAATATCTCTGTCCACCGCCTGACCAAGTACTTCCTTCAGGAATGCTTCATCCGTGCTTTCATCCAGGAGCTCAATGATTCCCTTCTGCACGGCCTCCTCATAATCCATGCTTGAAAATCCGTTGAATATATCCAGCTTTTCCCTCTCGGCAGCAATCGCCTGCGCATGCTGCGGAGGTAGCTGCGCACCATCCGACCAGTAGACCTTGTAGCCGTTGTATTCCTTAGGATTGTGGCTTGCTGTAATGTTCAGCCCGGCCGTTGTCCTGTAGTAGCGTACTGCGAAGGAAAGTTCCGGCGTAGGATGCAGAGATTGGAAAAGTCGGACATGAATTCCGTTTGCCGCCATGACGCAGGCAGCTTCCCTGGCAAAGACGTCGCTGTTGATGCGGCAGTCGAAGCAGATCACAATGCCTTTCTGCTTTGCCTGCTCGCCATCGCGTGCGATGACGTTGGCAAACGCCTGCGTTGTCTGCCGGATGACATGCACATTCATATTGTGCAGACCGACTTTCATCGTTCCGCGAAGTCCAGCCGTTCCGAACTCCAGCGGCGCATAAAACCGGCTTTCTATTTCCTTGTCGTCGTTTTTAATGGAATCCAGTTCCTGCCACTCCTTCTCGTTAAGCGCAGGACTGTCCAGCCAGTGCTGGTATTCTTCCCTATATGTTCTCTTCATCTGGACTCTCCCCCAAGCAAATTTCCCGTGCCTCCTCCAATCTGGATTCCGGCACGTAAAGATCTGCTCCGCCGCCGCTGGTGCCGATCATAACCCTTCCGAACCGCCCGTCGCCGGGATAGTCGCGCACGCAGGGAATGCCGTAGGCAGCCAGCAGCGTAACGGTCAGATCCTCCTCCATGTTTTTGGGCGAACAGTGCCGCAGAAAAGCGGGCTTTTCAAATTGGCCGCTTTCATTCTTCGGCCACTGCTCCTGAAGCGGGCCGATGCGGTCCCGCGTCCAGTTTTCCGTATCCTTCAAAGCGTCCTCATTTCTGCCGCGCAGCGGCCCTGGAGCGTCTGACTCCTTCGGTTGAATCTCTTACTGTTGAATCTCTTACTTATGATATCGGGAGCCTTCCCTGATCTGAAAGGCGCGGTAGATCTGCTCGAGAAGCATTACACGGGCAAGATGATGCGGAAAAGTCATGGGAGAAAGGCTGAGGCGGCATTCGCACTGCGCTTTCAAATCGGGATCCAAGCCATAGCTTGAACCGATAAGAAAGCAGACGCTGGATTTTCCTTCCAGAGCAAGCCGGGAAAGCGCCTCCGAAAACGCTTCGCTGCTGCAGGATGCCCCTTCAATGCAAAGAGCAATCCGATAGGAGCCTGCCGGGATTCTGTCCCGCATGCTTCTCGCCTCCCGGGCCAGAGCCTGCGCAATTTCCTTATCCCCGGGTCTTTCCGGAAGCCTCTGCTCCTGGATTTCATCGATTCGTATCCGGCAGAAAGGACGGAGCCGCTTTTCGTATTCCGCCGCCGCGGCAATATAAAATGGCTCCCGCAGACGTCCGGCGCACAGAACTGTAATATTCCGCGTTTCGACTCACCTTCCCGTCAGCCGATTTCCAGGCTCTCCTCGGCTGCCTCCATATCCGGGTATTCGACGATTCGTATGTCCGCCCCAAGATTTCGGAGCTTTCCTACCATGTCCTGGTAGCCGCGCTCAATATAGTGGATATCCTCAATTTCCGTTCTGCCCTGCGCGCATAGGCCTGCAATCACCATGGCCGCGCCGGCTCGCAGATCGCAGGCTGCCACGGGAGCGCCGGTAAGGCGGTGTCCGCCCTCTATAATGGCAACCCGCCCGTCTACTTCGATGCAGGCGCCCATGCGGCGCAGCTCATTGACGTATTTGAAGCGATTGTCGTAGATTCCTTCCGTAATCACGCTGGTTCCGTCGGCAAGGCAGAGCAGCACGCTCATCTGCGGCTGCATATCCGTCGGAAAGCCAGGGTAAGGAAGTGTTTTCAGGCTGATATGATTCATTTTCGACGCGCCCCGTACCAGAACGCTGTCCCCGGATTCGGAAACCTCTGTCCCGGTTTCGCGCAGTTTCGCGCTGATGCATTCCAGGTGCTTCGGGATGACGTTTTTGATTAGGACTTCTCCCTGCGTAGCCGCTGCCGCGATCATGTAAGTCCCCGCTTCAATTTGATCCGGAATAATCGTATAGGTTCCGCCGTGCAGCCGCTCCACGCCGTTTACTTTAATGCAGTCCGTGCCGGCGCCGCGGACATCCGCGCCCATGGAATTGAGAAAGTTTGCCAAATCAACGATGTGCGGCTCCCGGGCGGCATTCTCAATCACCGTTTTTCCGTTTGCAAGGACGGCGGCAATCATGATATTCATGGTTGCTCCGACCGAAACCTTATCCAGATACACGCGTCCACCGCTCATCCGTCCGCCCCGGGCGTCGGCAAATACGAACCCGTTGCGCACATCCAGATCCGCTCCGATTGCCGTGAGACCTTTGATATGCTGATCGATGGGGCGTACGCCGAAGTTGCAGCCGCCTGGCATCGTCGTCTTCGCTTTTCCGAAGCGTGCCAGCATGGCGCCGATAAGATAGTAGGATGCGCGTATCTTCCGCATCAGGTCATAGGGACTGTCCCGCAAAGAGACCTGCCGACAGTCGATTTCCACTGCCGAAGGATTGATCATCCGGACCTTGGCCCCGAGATGCCTCAATATAGTCAGAAGCATATCCACGTCGCTGATCTGCGGAATATTCTCCAGTCGGCAGATACCATTCACGGTAAGCGCTGCGGGGATAATGGCTACAGCCGCGTTTTTCGCACCGCTGATTTCCACTTCCCCTTTCAGCGGGTGTCCGCCGTTAATCACATATTTTTCCAAATTCCCGTCCACCTCTATATAGGATGCCGCGACATTCCGCGCAGCCGAAAATTCTCTGTTTGTAAAGCGTTATTATACCATACGCAGCCCGATGTGGCAACTTTGCCGAATTGTCTATAGGCATCGCTCCGCGGCAGCCCGGAGGATAAGGATCGCGGTTTTCGCGTCCTCAATTTCCCCGCGCCGAACCCTGTTCACTAACTCGGTCAGCGGAACCTGCTCGAGGCGCAGAAACTCTCCCCGGTCCGGATGCATCGTCCCGCTTTTCAGTTTTCTTGCGATATAAAGGTGCAGCCGCTCATCCGAGTACCCAGGAGAGCTGTAATAGGTACCGCAGTCCAGATACTCCTCTGCTGTGAAGCCGGTCTCCTCCGAAAGCTCCCGTACGGCGCATGCAAAGGGGTCTTCCCCCTTTTCAAGCTTGCCGGCAGGCGCTTCGAGGATTTCCTTCTGTGCGGGGTAGCGGTACTGACGTACAAGGTAGGCGATGCCGTCAGCATCCACGGGCAGAATGGCAACGCCTCCCGGATGCTCCACGACCTCGCGCCGCGTCACGGTTCCGTCGGTCAGCTCCACATGGTCAAGACGCACGCGGATAATGACGCCATGATATTTCTCTTCACTGTCGATTTTCTTTTCTGTAAAACTCATCAATTCCCTCATCAATCTGTCTTCCCTTTACGGCTTGCCGCCAGAATCTCCGGAGCTTCCCTTTTCCACATCGGCAGGCATCTTCGGAAGATTCCATTTGTAATGGATCGCCAGAAACCGGATGGCAAGAACCAGCACGATGCTCACAAGCGCCGACAGCGTTCGGCTGCCGATTCCCGACCGAGTCTGCAGAAGATAGTAGACCAAAGACCCGATCAGCGCTGCCAGTGCATAGACCCGCTTGCGCATCACGACCGGCATCTTCGTGGCGAGAATGTCCTGGAGCATCCCGCCGCCGACGGCTGTAATCATGCCCACGAAAACGGCAAGATACCCGCTGTGATACGGGCTGTCCAAGGCTCCCTGCACGCCTATCACCGCGAAAGCCGCCACGCCGAGACTGTCTGTGATGTTCAAAAATGTATCCGTCGCCGGGCGATGGCGCTGCAGTGCCGGCTGCAGGCAGTACTCCAGGAGAATAAGGAATGCAGAGGCTCCCAGCGAGGTCAATAGGTAGCTCGGCCGCATCAGTGCTACCGGCGGGAACGTTCCCAGAAGAATGTCCCGAAGCATCCCGCCGCCGATTGCCGTAACCACGCCCAGAACCAGGGCTCCGAACACATCCATGTTCGTTTCCTTTGCCGTCAGAACGCCGGAAAACGCAAAAGCGACGGTGCCGATCCCTTCCAGAATGACAAGCAGCGTGTCAATACCCAACTCGCTTTCCACCCTTTCCGTCTGTCCCGACAGCCGTCTTTCCGGCACGAAAGAGCGCTCCGCATACGCCGGCGCAGTCCTTCGCGCTCCATAAATACTAGTCACATGAATTGTGAAATGTCAATAGATTTTTTCTCTTTTCCGCGCGTAACGGGGTTCTTCTTTCAGGATTTCGTCCCTTCTGCCGTGCGGCGGCGCTGCAGCGCATTTCGAAGTCCTGTCAGTCCCAGCACTGCTGCACATCCAATCAGGAAGTACCAGATATGGAAGGTCCCCCAGGTCATTGCCGGCATCGGGCTCTCCAGTGTCGTCGGTCCCTGCGCAATGGCATAGAGGGAGCCGATCATCATGCCGAGAATCCCGTACATCATCGCCGCATGGTGAATTTCCAGCATCTTTTTAAGCCATTTAAGGACAAACAGAACGCTCAGCACAACGCCGACCAGCAAGCTCAGCAGCAGCCAGGCGCTGTGGAAATTCAGCTGCAGCAGTTCATGCGCTGCCGTAATAACGGACAGATAAAGTCCGAAGGCCATCAGAACCGTAGATCCGGAAATTCCCGGAAGCACCATGGCCGTGATGGCAAGAAAGCCGCCCAGAACCGCGTATAAGGCCCCAGGAACGGAGAAGCTGTCTGTTCCTACGGTTCCCGCAAGGGAAAGCTGCGAAATCGCAACCACGACGGCTGCACCCAGCAGCATCCAGAGCAGATTTTTTCCCGTGCGGCGGTAGGACTCCCTTTCCTCATAGAGAATGATGGGAATGGAGACTGCGACCAGGCCGAGAAACAGAGAGCTCACTTCATAGATGCCGGAAACAAAGACTTTGGCGAGCACGGATACTGCAAGCGCCATGCCGGCAGCCCATCCAAGGAGAAGTTTTACAAGAAACTTTACGGCAGCAATCCGCTGGCTTTTCGTACCGTGGAAAAGGTCGCTGAGCGAAGTAATAAACTCATCATACAGGCCCATGATGAAAACGATGGTTCCCCCCGATACGCCGGGAACGCTGTCCGCAAGAGCCATGATGAATCCGGTCAGAATAATATAGAGCATTTCTTCCTCCAAAGAAGATGTAGTTCGGTTCTGCTTTTCCTGCTGTTGTTTTATATCCGCACAGGACCATGTGCACCCCAGCGGATATTCCGAGGGATCAGCCGCAGATGCTGAAGCCGGTAGAGGGCCGCCGAAGGAGATACCCGAAAGCAGAGGCATACTGCTTCGATGCGCGCGTCAATGCAAAGCAGGCCTGCCTCCGCGTCTCTGCCGCCGCGGTCGGTCCGCCGGACCGCCTCCCGCACCAGGGTCCGCGGCATAAGCAGGGCGGAAGAAAAGGCGTTCGCCTGCCATTCCACCCAGTCCCTCTGCGTACGCAGCTCCCGGGGCTTTGCTTTCTCCATCGTTTCCCGGCTGTCAATCAGAACGGTTAGATACTCCCGGCTCTGTTCGGCATAGAGCTTTTGATTCTCTGGTTTTCGGAAGAACGGCTCATGAAGCAGGGCATGCCCGATTTCATGGCCGATCGTAAATCGGTAGGTTGGTTCCCTTTCGGGTGTAATAATTCTCTTATCCGCCAGAATGGTATGGGCTTTCACCGGAACCGCAACCCGGCTCCCATGCTCCGCATCGGCGAGGAGCAGAGTTCCTTCCTGGAAAACCGTCATCCCGAGAATTGTCGCATCCGAGGACAGATACCCGCTTCGAAAATGCCAGCCCGGCAGGGCGTGGAATACCTTCCGAAGATCCACCGCATCCGGAAATCGGCTGAGACATCCTGGATCCGCTGCTTCTGCCACGGCTTCCGCATACGAGTCCAGCTCGGCTCCGCTGACGTGTGGCATGTTATCCGTCTGTTTGGAAAAATCCGCCTTCGGCAGACGGCACGCCGTGTCCCTTTCTATCATTTGCATCGTACGGAGCTTTCCCTGAAAAAGTAAAATTCCGTCCTTCCAGCACGGCTCCGCGCTCCTTCCCGTTCCGACTTTCCTCAGCTTAGCACACATTTCTTCCGGAGAGCACGTCTTTTGCGTAAAATTTACAGAAATTTTGCCTTTCTTTGTTTGAAAGGGTTAACAAAGAATTAATGCAATCGGAATAAAATAGGAGCAAAATAAGAGTGCAGAAATTTCAGGAGGGATACAATTGGCAGATTCGGACAAAATAGACCGGCAGGACACCAGCCGGAAAATGGACGACATGGTTCGGGACGCGGTAAACGGGGCTACTGCCGGGCAGATGATTCTCGTACAGGAAGCACTGAACGCAAATCTGACGGACGATGTAAAGCAGCTTGTCGGTTCCGTTGTGGAATACAAAGAAATGATGATGCGCTACACGTGTGCCATCAAGGAAATAAAAACGAAATTTGACGTGCTCAACACGGAATTCAACGTCCGTTACCAGCGCAACCCCATAAGTTCCATAACCTATCGGCTGAAGGAAACCATGAGCATTGCGGAAAAACTGGAGCGCCGGGGTCTTCCTTTTACCATCGATGCGATTCAGAACAACATCAATGACGTAGCCGGTATCCGCGTCATCTGTTCGTATTTAGACGATATTTACCTGATTGCCGATGCATTTCTGAAGCAGGACGACATTACTCTTATTAAGCGGAAGGACTACATCGCACAGCCGAAACCTAATGGATACCGAAGCCTGCACCTAATTGTGAGCGTTCCAGTCTTCTTTGCCAATGAAAAAAGAGAGATGCGGGCAGAAGTGCAGATCCGGACCATCGCCATGGATTTCTGGGCCAGTCTGGAGCATGAGCTGAAATACCATAAAAACATCCCAGATCAGAAACGGATTGTTCGGGATCTGAAAGACTGTGCGGACACCATTCATGACACCGATCTCCGCATGCTCCGCATCCGAAACAGGATAACCGATAAAAAGCCGGATCCTTCGGAGGAAGATTTGCTTTACGAAAAATTCATGAAGCTTGATATTAAGGTCGAATGATAAAGCGCTTCCGCCACGGCGGAATCAATTTATCTGAATCTGTCGCAAAATTATCGCATGGCAGAATGTTCAGAACGAAAAAAGGCCCGCAATTGCCTAATTTACAAGACAGTTGCGGGTTTCACTTCTGGTGGACCTATCGGAAACCTATTCAAACAATTACAAAATAATTCGTGATTTCGTCAAGAGCCACGCTACTACCCCTGTTAAACCAGGTATAGAGCATTGTACCAACAATACGCCCTATGACCCCAATTGTATAGTAAAAACTATCAAACAGCAACAGAAAAACTTATCTGAGCTAGAAATTCAAACTATCTGCAAGAAGTATCAGAGTGGATCCTCGAGCTATGAGCTAGCCAAAGAGTTCAACTGTCATCGCAGTACTATCACAGCAGCACTCAGGCGAAATGGCATAGAAGTATCCCATAAGGCAACCACGAAACCAGAACTTGTCAAAAGAGTAATAGAGCTATACGCAGAAATGAAGACGCCAAAAGAAGTTGGAGCTATCGTTGGAATTACTGGCGATACGGTCAGAAGAATTCTCAAAGAGAACGGCATACATATCCGGAGGAGTTGGGAGTATCCAAAATCAAAAGATTAAAATATATAATAAATCCAGAACATACAATACGATCTATTTATATCAAAAGCTAAACCAAGAAAGTCGTCATGAAAAGTGCAGAAATTCAAAAACAACTACAAATGACATATAAGGAACTCGTAAAATACCTCCTAGGGAAATACGGCCCATCCAAATACGATTACTTCCAAACAGAATCCTGTAAGACTAAGAACCGAAAAGTCTCAAGAACTAGCGAAGGACTATATTGTCACCATATCGACGAAGACAAAGCAATAATGCTCAGCAATGATAAATATGCACAATCAAATCCATTCGAGTATCAAAAAGCCGACAGGTTAGTATATTGCAACGCCTTGGAGCACTTAATATTGCACATAAAAATTGTAGAGGAGCCACGAGACGAAAGCGCAAACGAAATGGAACTACAAGGAATAGGAGGTGCCGTAAATTGGCTGTGTCCTCAAATTAACGACTACTATAACGGGTATGAATACAAGCAGGCCTATATGCAAAAAGTGTTTAGCCTTATAAAAGATAATTTCGACGACTACATAGACATACTAGACTACTTTCTAGGTGCCATACAGGGGAATCCATGGTACGAACTACGAATCACGAAAGAGAGCCTATCACGAGGATATGATGGTAAAATCGTTCAGAAAATCTATGAAAGACTCTAGAAGGCCATCCTAAAAGAATTCCATAGGTATATGTTCCTGATGAGAGATATGGCTCAAGACCTGCGTTATGGGTATGACATAGTCGGAAAGCTCTGGGTTAAATACTCTGAGACAGAACGTGGCGGATGGAGTATCGAGTATGCCAATGATTTTCTCCATCCAGGAAGCGTTGAGGACGACGATAAGTAAAAGCATGCAAAAATCCCGCAGCCGAAATTAGCTGCGGGAAAACAGATTTATGTTTTTTAACGCTAACATTAGTTTGCTTTTCTTTGTATTTATGATATAATACTAATGCTTAGATGATTCCTTTTAGCGTCACCGTCTGAGTGGCGCTAATTTTATGCCTTAGTAACTACTGTTTTAAGTACTTTTTGATGATTTGAGGTGAAGCGCATGGCTATAAGTTACAAACGGCTTTGGAAGCTACTCATAGATCGAGATCTGAAGAAGAAAGATCTCGAGGAACAGGCTGGCATTAGTCACTACACAATGAACAAGCTGGCGCATGGGGATAATGTTACTACGGATACATTGGCGAAGATTTGCAAAGCGTTAAATTGCACGGTCGACGATATTATGGAATTTACTGAAGATTAACGGGGGTATTAATAATGGAAACCAAAATGGAAACCAAGGATGTTGTGTTTGATGAGAATGGGGATATCATCGATTGTTTATCCGGTAAAGTCCTTAAGGATACGCCCGAGGAACGCGTGCGCCAGCGCTTTATAAATATCTTGCAAACAGACTATGGATATCCGAGAAATCAGATTGCTAGAGAGATCCCTATCCAACAAGGCTCAAAAATTCTAACAAGTTCCGTAGATGGTTCCGAGATCCGAGCAGACATTGTGGTATATGTAAGCAAAAAAGCATGTCTCGAAAAAGACCAAGGCAATATTCTATTTGTCGTTGAATGTAAAAAACCGAACGTGACAGAAGGTTATGCTCAGCTTGTTTCGTACATTTTCAATACGTCTGCAGTTGGTGGCGTCTGGACGAATGGTGATGGGTTATCGGTTTATAAAAAGAAAACCGGAGCAGAAGTAGGCCTAGACGAGATTCTTTCACTGCCTCGCTATCGTGAAAACTGGAACGGTGACGATGTTGTACCAAGTAAATCAAGTCTACCAAGACCTCATAATGTGAGATTCTTATTGTCATCTTGCCATAACAAGCTGTATGGTCGCGGTATGGAGAATGAAGACTTTGACTTAGCCATGGATATGGTTCGCATTCTTCTAGCTAAGATTCAAGATGAAACTACGCCCGGTGATTTTCCTCGTTTTTGGATTACGGAGTCAGATTTTAAGACAACTGACGGTCGTAAACATGCAGCAGACACAATACAACAGCTATTTCGCGAATATGCCGACCAGTTCCCCGATGTATTCGAGCCACACGAAAAAATACAGGTTGGAAATGATTGTATTGCGGAAGCTGTTGGCATCTTAAAGAACTGGAGCTTGGCTGCTCGAAATGATGACGCGGATGATTGGGATTTAATGGGCGAAACCTATGAGCAATTTACCCATATCAATCTGAAGCGTCAACAAGGACAGTTCTTTACAAATCGACTCGTGATCGAAATGATGGTCAAAATTCTTGACCCTGATATCGGCGAACATGCATTAGAAAGCAAGACTCCGTATTTGATACAATTTAACGATTGCCCTCTCAGGGGTGTCGCATAGGTCTTAGGGGTGTCGGTTTTGAGACTGGCGCATTTTTATGTATGAAGTATGTGCGAATGGCGACAATTACAAAGAAACAAAAGGAAGAATATGATCAGCTGCGACGGGACAGGGATAACGGTCGTATCCTGACTCCGGACGGACTACGGATCGTCTGCGCAGCGTATGACAATGATCCTGAAGATCGGCATCCACATGCTGGAGATGTTGGCGAAGTTCAGGAATGAAGGTATAATTGACTAAATCGGTATTTGTTGAGATATTAAAAAGGAGATGCCGGAACAAGTGATGGAAGTAGATAAAACAATTACAGTAGTTGTTGTCTCAGATATTCCTGAAACGGCCAAATGCATTATTCTCCGATCATTCCCCTCCGGATGGACTGTACACATCACAGATGCCGCCCATGCCGGAGATTTTCTGTCGGAAGCGGACGCCGTGATACCGGAACATATACCGGTCGATGCTGCTTTCCTGAATAAAGCAGGAAAGCTCCGCATCGTACAGACAGGTGCGGGATATGATAATGTGGATATTGATGAGTGCACCAGAAGAGGCGTTTTTGTCTGTAATGCTGCAGGGATCAATGCCAATGCTGTTGCCGAGCATACGATGGCCATGATCCTCTGCTGGTATAAAAACATAGTAAAACTGGATCGTTATATGAAAGCGCACGGTAATGAAAAAGAGCTGGATTACTCAGGTTCAGAACTGGCTGGCAAAACGATCGGCATCATAGGCTTGGGGAAAGTCGGGAAAAGAGTTGCAGCTCTCTGTAATGCATTCGGCATGACCGTGCTCGGATACAATCACCATCCAATAACAATTGGAGGGATTGAAAATGTTGAACCCGATGAATTGTACAGACGAAGTGATATCGTGTCCGTACATGTGCCGTTGAATGACGGGACAAGGCATATGTTAGACCATAGTGCTTTTGCCAAAATGCATTCCGATACGCTATTGGTTAACACATCAAGAGGTGCAGTAATAAAAGAAGAGGATCTGCTCCAAGCATTAAACCAGCACAAGATTGCAGGCGCGTGTCTTGATGTGTTTGAGGAAGAACCTCTGGCACAGAACAGTCCGTTCCGAGAGATGCCGAATGTGATCCTTACTCCCCATACGGCGGGTTTGCCGGACGGAGTTAAATATCACAGAAAACGGTACGACTTTTTCGTTGAGAACATCAGCAAAGCATTAAGGGGAGAATTGCCTGAAAATCTTTTAAACGCAGATGTACTGTATTCATAATAAAGAATTCCAGTTTCACGAAATCAAAATAGCTCCCGGCCACCGGTGAAAATCCGATGATCGGGAGCTTGATTTATGTCCGGGTGTCAGGCTTTTACTTCCTGCCCGTTCTTGAAGGTAAACCGGATGTCGTCCTCGGCATAGACCGTGACGTAGTCCACCAGCCCGTGCCAAGTGGCCAGTGTGAATTCCGTCAGCTGATCTGGCAGCTTCTTGAAGGATGTGAGGAAGGCCTCGTAGGACGCTCGCTGGGTTTGCTTTTCGTGGATCTCTGCCGCGATCGCATCAAGGCGCGACTTGGCTTTCTCGAAGCGCTGGGTAAGGCCGTCGTACTTTTTCTGGTATTCAGCCTGATCCTGCGCAACACGGGCATTCTCATAAATGCATTGCTGTACCATGTCGGAAACCACCTGCGTTTCCTGCAGGAGCTCGTCATGCTCGGCCTCAAGCGCTGCGGTGTCGAAGAGGACGGGAATCATGGCGTAGCCGTTTGCGATAACCTCGTCCTTCGTCTCCAACAGCTTGTTCACTGCCTTAAGGAAGGCGGCCTGAATCTCCTCGTCCGTCAGGTGCGGTGTGCGGCAGGTCTTGTCGCCGTCGTACTTGTGGTTGCAGCGCCAGATGACCTTCCGGTATTTGCTATTAGAGTGCCAGACCTTTGAGCCATACCAGCAGCCGCACTCGCCACATTTGATCTTGCTGGAGAAGGCGTGGACTCCGCTGTGGTATTTCTTTCCCTTGCCGCGCCGCTCGATCTCGCGCTGCACCATCTCGAACACGTCCGGGTCGATGATGGCTTCGTGGTTGCCTTCGACGTAGTACTGCGGAATCTCACCCTCGTTGATTTTTGTCTTCTTGGTCAGGAAGTCGACCGTGTAGGATTTCTGCAGCAGGGCGTCACCCTTGTACTTTTCGTTTGAAAGGATGCTTCTGACCGTGGAGATACTCCACTTGGTCTTGCCGCCCGGTGTGAGCACTCCGTCCTTGGTGAGCTCCTGCGCGATGCTGTTGTAGGTCATCCCCTGAAGGAAAAGCTGGTAGATGCGCCGGATGGTAACGGCCTGCTCCGGATTGATGACCAGATTGCCGTCAGCGCCTTTGTCATAACCGAGGAACCGCTTGTAGGCTACGGAGACCTTGCCGTCTGCAAAGCGCTTTCTCTGTCCCCATGTGCAGTTCTCGGAAATACTCCGGCTTTCTTCCTGCGCCAGCGAAGACATGATG
>Ga0256404_1001130_pt1 | contig 66925 bp, 99 predicted proteins | sample RumenRJG_01DNA_FD_185990 | JGI IMG/M metagenome (GOLD analysis project Ga0256404, IMG submission 185990) | Bovine rumen microbial communities from Lethbridge, Alberta, Canada - RJG_01 | ecosystem: Host-associated > Mammals > Digestive system > Stomach > Rumen | place: Canada: Alberta | collected... | reverse complement strand
GACTATGCAGCCAACTCGCAGTTCCGTTGGGGTGGCACGGAATACGTGAAGCTGAACGACGGCGGCGTGAGTGCCATCACGAATGCGGAGATTGACAGTATTACGAGTAACTAACAAGTTGCGACACGGTCGCAACATACTAAACGGGAAGACAGATGGAACACATTCTCGACAAGATAGGACTGACGTACTTCTGGGGGAAGATAAAGGCTACCTTCGCCAAGAAGAGTGAGCTGGCGGGCAAGCAGGACACCATCAGCGACTTGGCTACCATCAGAAGCGGTGCTGCTTTAGGTGCTACTGCACTTCAAAGTTATACGGAGACAGACCCTGTGTATAGTGCAAGTGCTGCATCAGGAATTACATCAAGCAACATCACTTCATGGAATGGTAAAGCAGAGAAGATTGTAGAGATAAATCATGGCACAAGTGACACCACTTTTGCACTTACTCCTAACATTCATCATGTATGGGGAGAAGTAACAACCCTTACTCTTACTTTGGCTACTGGTGAAGCAGGCATTGCCAATGAGTACATGTTCAGGTTCTATAGCGGCAGCACTCCTACAACGCTGAATCTTCCCTCTACAGTGCAGTGGGTACAACCTTTGACTTGCCAACAGGATAAGTATTACGAGGTTAGTATTATTAATAACCTTGCTGTCTACATCACAAGTGGTATGGTAGCTGCGGAAAGTAGTGGCGGTACTCCTGAGTATGCTACAAAGGATTGGGCGACAAATAAGATTGAAACCGAAATTGATGGAGGGTACTACTATGAGTGAGATGCGTAGACTGATGATGATGTTCACAAGACCTGTGGATGGTGGAGGTGGTGGAGATGAACCCACCCCAGAGAACCCTTATGTTACTGACGGCTTAATTTTTAGACTGGATGGTATAGAAAAAGGAGAAAATGAAGGCACTTGGACAGACCTTGTAGGCGGCATTGTTTTTACTAACAAAAATGTTACAAGTACAGAATATGGCTGGCATTTTAATGGCGGTTCTTCTTTTTATAGTACTACTGTACTAACTGGTTCGGAGAATTATACAGTTGAAGTTTGTTTCAAACCAGAAGCTACAAATACATATTGTTTATTTTCGTGTAACAATAGAACACAATATAATATTCTATTTTATAAGTCTGGTAATAATATTACATTTTCACAATATGCAAACACGTATACTATGGCTTTGTCTGCTAATCAGAAATATTCAGTATCTTTAAATCTCGATAGAGGATTGTTGAATGGCGCTTCTATCTCAAAAAATTCCAGTACAGATTATTGGAACAATAGTGATTTTTGGATAGGAAGAAGGTCTCAAGGAACCTTTTTTAAAGGTGAAATATATGCCATTAGAATCTATAACAGAAAACTATCTCAAGAAGAACAATTAAGGAACTTTTCTGTGGACAATGAAAGATTTAATCTTGGATTATAAACTAAAAATTAAACAATATGATTCTATTTTTGAAGGATAATTTGGTGATAAACTCTCAGGCTATTGCGTGGTGCAAGATAGTCTACAAGGGTGAACAACCAACAAATAAACTTGAAATCCATTTTAATGGTGCAGATGCTATTGATTTAGAATGCAAGAGTGTTGGAAGTGCAAAGCACATTTTCAAAAGCATCATGGAAAGTCTCTATGGGTCAAAGATTGAACTTGCTGGAGGGTGTTGGGATGAGCATGATTCCAACAATGTTATGTATTGTGAAGAACGCAATTATTTAAAAGAGAAATAAATATGGGACAGATAGTTGGATTAAATGCAAAATGCAAGAGAGCTAATTTGAATGCTCTTGAGAGTGTTCCAACCCCTGCGGCTGGAGAGTACATCCTTGTCAGTAGCGATAATAGCATGAATGCAGCGGGGCAGGGGAACTTTGATGCATACATTGTCGGTGTTGGGAATGTGGCTGCAACGTCATTGCCGCTTCATTACCTTGCAGATGAAGAGCCAGTAGCAGGGAGTACGCAGGGCATTATGAGCGCATGGGCGCACAAGTTTGTGAAGCCTATTACTGACGAGATGTTAGAGGTTTCGCAGTCTACGGAGGATGTAACGGAAGTAGCAGATGATAAACTCGATGATGCGTGGATAAGAAACGATGGAAACATGATGGGTGCGAGCGCAGGCTCAATCTATTACGTCAATTACAGATATTTCGACAAAGAAACTATTATATCTTACACCTTAACGGGAAGCCTTATGGGCATCGTTCTGTGCGATGATGTCCCCGTAAAAAATCACCTGTACACCATAGTGGCAACTTCGGGCAGCGGGCAGGTGACCGTGCCAGCTGGAAAGTATCTCGCTTGGAGCAGAACGACTAATGATTCAGCAGGTGCGCATCTTACGGAAGATGTCGAAAATATTGCGCTGAAACAAATTGTGACTGGCGAGGAATTGGCTACCGTTGACAACGAAATTGTCGAAATAAACAAGAAAATAAATGGTATCGCACAAGATGCTACCAATACGGCGGTCAAAAGCGCGGGGTTTATTTATAATTCGTCGCTTGAAAAGGTTAGTGCAAATTCTATTTGGATTGCCACAGAGGTTGATGTTACTGGCATGTCTGGAGCGACTATTTCTTTTTACGCCTACTATCCTTACGATACGACTGCTTACATGGGATTCGTTCTTGCTGACGGTACATTGTCAGGGGTGCAGCTTGTTGGGCGTAACGGTGACGCATACTTGAGGCGTTTAACAATACCTGATAATGCCGTCAAATTACGATTCAACTGGACAACGAGTTTTGATGCGACGTACACGCAAAAGATTGAAATATATTTGCCGTCTATTGTAGAGGATGCCGTGGAAGCATTCGAGGGCGGGGAAATTGGTAAGTTCAACAATGTTGTAGCAAACCGAGAAAAATTGGCGTTGTTCTTGTCGCTTTATAAATCAAAGTATTATAACGATGAAGACAACCGCCTTGTTGTGAGTTTCAACGGTGACAGCATCATTGGTTCACAACTTGACGACATTACACAGGTCGCTGGATATTCGACTGGAGACTTCCCGCCTAACCTTTCAAAAATGATTATGGCGAGGATGTTTTTTGACAAATACCGCTTCGCTAGGGAAGACACCCAGTTCAGAAACCTTGCTCACTCGGGTTGGACAAAGGTTGGATTCAACACACCGAATGGCTTCGGAGACAGCACCAAGACGTTTAACGAAATAGAAACCTATGCGGCATCTTCTCTGAACGATTCAGCACAAATATCAGTGAGCGGCTATAAGTTCTTTAAACTTGTTTGGTCGCGTTACACTTATGGTGCATGGGCTTGCAGTGTTGAAGTATCTGTCGATGGCGGCAGTTTCACAACACCGAGTGAAGCAGGGGTTGATTTGCCAAGCACTATCGGCAACGAGAACTATTCGCAGCACAATGAGATGCTGGTTTACAAGGTATGCAAACTTGATGACACAAAGACTTACGTTATCCGCATCAAGCCGACTTCAAATCCTGCAAATGTCACATTTTGGGGGTGCGAATTTTGGAATAATCCGCGCCTTGATGTTGTCGTGGAAGCATTCAGTGGTTCAACCGCAGGTGGGCAGGTTGCACGCATGACCGACGGATATTGGTCTGACTGGCACAAACCTCAGATAATTATAAGTGATGTCTTGTCAATCAACGATTTTGCAAATATCAGTGGATTGGCCACATACACAATGCCCGACTGGCAGGCCGCAAACAAGAATTTGTATGACATCGCACAATCTCACGGAGTCGCATTGCTCTTGTTCTCCACGCACATGGATACGAATGCGATTACAAAGGCGGCTGCGAAAGTGGCTATACAAAACGGAATTGCATTGGTTGACATATCCCAGAAAAAGATATACCAGCAGCCGACGGAATCTCTTGTGAACACTTCTGACGGCTTGCATCTTTCCAACTATGGCAACGAGTATTTCTTTGAGGAATTGGAGCGCATAATGGACGAAGAATGATTCTCAGAGTAAAAGAAAGGATAATCATGGACTATAAAGAAAAATATTTGAATGCTCTTGAAAAAGCGAGAGAAATATGCGACACGGAATGTTTCTATGATAAAAGAACCATTGAGTCGATATTCCCCGAACTTGAGAACAAGAAAGAATGGAGCGACTGCGATACACATATCGTGAAAGAGATAAAGGTACTCATTAACGAACTCGCATCACAAAAAGATGCATTGGACGTCAACGGAGACTATTGTGAGCAGCCATTCATTCGCATTGATAGATGGCTCAGTACTATTGCCGAAAGAATGGAAGGATAGTAGTGTCAAAGTAAAATAGAAAGTTATGGAATATTGCGAATTTTTCTTCGACAATTTTTGGCACTGGCTTGGTGGATTAATTTACCTCCTTGCAATATTTAGTACGCCGTTAGTGTGTATTGGACGCGGGAAGAGTAAAACGGAGAATGACTCTCAGAGTAACTAATAATAGCAATCGACTATGAAAGAAAACGAGAACAAAGCACAGCAGGCACAAGAGGATTCTGACAATAATAATCTTTTCGGTCTGATGACTCTACAGTTTATGTTCTTAGGAGCGTCTGGCGAGAATAAAGGTATCACATTGCTACTTGATGTACTAAAAAGTGGTGACGAGACCAAGATGCAGGAGTTGGCAGTTTTTCTCGGTGTAGACATGGAAGAACTCAAACAAGGTGTCGAGAATGTCAGAAAGGTTCTGAAAGAAAATGCCGAGAAGAACGGCATGAGAGTGGAGAAATTAATGGATGTTGTTATGTAATAATTAAATAATGTGTTAAGTATGGAAGATTGGAAAGTTAGACTTCTGGTGGAACAGAAGGAATTGAAAGAGAAGTTTGTGAAGCTGGTGGAGTTTATCAACAGCGAGGAATACTACAAGCTGAGTGACAACACAAGGCTGCTGCTGAAGAATCAGAAGATCGCAATGGAGCTTTACCTGAATGTGCTGAACATGCGGGTGTTTGAGGATGTGGATAACATCACGGTGCCTGACTATGGGATGCTTCAGGGGATGGCAAGTGTGTTCTGCCACACATGGAACGCTCCTTCAAGCAGCATGAAGTATCTGGAGGAGCAGCTGAAGAAGATGGAGGAAGAGGGGAAGAAACTTGCAATGGAATCGCAAGAGGAAGGGACGGAACAAAAGTAGTGATTATTGCGACGGTGTCGCAATAAAGAGCAACAAAAAAGCAGGGCGACCGCTGTCACCCTGCTCCCCACTAAGGGGGTTGAAGTTCCCCCGACTTTCGTTAAAGTAGCACCACCCACTTGACACGATGCCCTATCAGGAGCGCGTCGGGGGATATATGTTCCCGGACACTCTTGATAGGGCTTTATGTCGTAAGGGTGGTGACGGGTGCAAAGATAACAAATAATTATCTAACAACCAAAATTTGCACCAATGAAAGTAGTAGAAGTTCTGAAATTAGGCAAAGAAATGTTGAAAACACTGCAAGAATCGTGCATCAAGATTGATGATTACAAATACGTCGAGATGTATGAGGAATACAAGAGAATCATTGACAGCGGCGGCAAGACGAGCTATGCAGTAACGATACTTTCTGAGCGATACGGAATCAGCGAAAGGAAGGTGTATTACCTGATAAGAAGGCTATCGAAGGACTGCAAGATAGGTGCAGAGGAATAGCAAGAAAAACCTTGCTACACGGTGGCGAAATGTGTAACTTTGAGGTGTCAGAGCGCGATGACAACTACGGAGCTGCGGATGTAAAACGCGGCATACGGAACAAAGTTTCAAACAACACAAAAACTAAACTTTTATGGCAGAAATTTATTCTATCCCCGACAGCAACAACGGTGGAAACAACGGGATTCCTTTCAGCATTCCCGTGGGTGGTTTCGGAGGCAATGGCTTCTTCGGTAATGGTAGCGGATTCAACAGCATCGCTGACCTTTTCGGCCTTGCCATCATCGCCTCGATGTTCGGCTGGGGCAACGGTGGCTGGGGTAACGGTTTCGGTGGCAACGGCAATGGTGCCGCTGGCTTCCTCTCGAACCAAATCAACAACGACGCCGGCCGCGAGCTCATCATGCAGGCAGTGACCAATCAGGGCGAAGCAAGCCGTACGGCTATCCAGACTCTGAGCACGATGCTGGGTCAGGACTTCAACCTCGTGAACGCAGGTGTGCAGAACGTGCAGAACGCTCTGAACCAGATTGCCAACGCACAGGGCGTGAATGCCTTGCAGATCGTCAACGCCATCCAGTCAGGCGACGCAAGCCTCGCCTCGCAGTTCCAGCAGTGCTGCTGCCAGAACCAACTGGCTATGTGTCAGCAGACCAATGCTCTTCAGAACAGCATCAACGGCGTAGGTCAGCAGGTTGCCGCCAAGGCCGCTTCCGACCAGCTCGCCATGTGCCAGCAGACGTATGCTCTCACGGACACGATGAACCGCAACTACCTCTCGCTCGACAATAAGATTGACGCTATGGAGTCGAGCCGCAAGGATCGTGAGCTCGCTGCCAAGGATGCAGAGATTGCCACGCTGAAGTCGCAGAACTTCACCGCAGGCATCGTGCAGCAGGCCGTCGCTCCGCTGAACGCACAGCTCGCCGGTCTCGCCAAGGAGGTTGACGACATAAAATGCAAAATGCCGAACACGGTCCAAGTGGAGTACCCGAACCTTGTTGCCGTGAATGCCAGCCCCTATGTGAGCGGCGGTTTCTACGGACAGGGATGGAACGGCTTCGGCAATGGTAACTTGGTATTCTGATTAAGGAAATAGGAGGTAAGAGTATGAGTTGTAATTGTAACTGCAATATAACGACGAATGCGGGTGGTATTCCTTATATCAGCAATACCAATGTGACTGTAGGCACAGAGACGGTAGACATCGCACTTGGTTTCCGTCGCATTCAGCCGATTGGCTATTTCACCGTTCACATGGAGAATGCCATTCCTGCTGATGCCACGACCACGCTGCCCGTTACGCTGACAATGAACGGAGTGACACGCAATCTGACGCTTCCCAACGGAACGGCTGTGACCGTGGCAGACGTACTTGCCACGAACGTGTTCCTCGTTTTCAATGACCGCTTCAACGGCACGCTGGCATTGATGTCGCGTACTATTGTGTGAGCGAAGGAAAGTAACAACCAAAAAAGTAAACAACTATGGATTTCAACAGTCTTGGAGCGGGTAGTCCGTTCTACATCCTCACTAAGCGCGAGGGTCAGAAGCCTATTCTTGAAGTAGGCACCGTGAAAGAAAAGGTGGTTCAGCAGCCGCAGTATCAGTTCCAGGCCGTGCCGACAGCCATGAACGGCATGGGGGCACAGCAGATGGTAAGAATTGTGGCGACGATAGACGGCGCGGACAGAGTGATACCCGACGTGCCTGTGAACGTGGAGATTGCCGCCAAGGGCAATGTGACTTACACGGGTAGTACACAGGCTATGATGCAGGCCGTGGATGCGATGATGCAGGCATCGAAGGCAGAGTTGGAGCGCGAAGGCTACAACAAGATGGTGCTTGCTGAGGGCGAGAGGTTCATGGAGGTGCTGAATCCGCGCTACGCTGACGAGAAGCAGCGCGACCGTACCATCAAGGAACTCGTGGAGCATCGTCGCGAAACCGACTCGAAGCTCGACCAGATTCTTGCGTTTATGAAGGAACTGACGAACCCCTCGACCAAGAAGTAGGAATCCTATAAACACACGATTATAACTATGGGCAGACATTTTATCATTGTCGATGACAAGCACAAGGAAGACGGCTATCGCCGTGAAGAGATGTACCGTCGCATGAACGGAGGGTACAGAGTAGATGATGCCCCTCGCATGGGCAACTACCGTGACAACGAGTACGACGAGGGCTACCGCACCGGCTACGAGCACGGATTCCGTGACCACGAGCAGGATGAGAACTGGCGGCGCATGCGCGACTCTCGCGGACGCTACATGTAGGCTGGGAGGACGGGATGGGGTGCGAAGAATGCACCTCATCCTTTCCAATGTTTAAAGAATTGGAAAGAAATAGAAAATATGGAAGTACGATATATTATTTCAGAGGCAGAGGCACAGTACCAAGAAAAATTTAAAGGTCACTTCTCGAAGAAACTGGCTGACTGGGCCATCTCTATGATGGAGAAGAAGGATGAATCGACGGGAAAGATGAAGGCCATCACGCCCATACCGCTTGAAGAGGTGGAGGAGATGATGAAGCAGCAGGGCATCAAGATTCCCGAGGAGTGCATCTACGATGTGCTGTATCTCGCCAACATGATTAAGGCCGACTACGAGGAGAGCCTGCCGACGAAGGAGGTGAAGGCGAAGTACATTGACGAGACCATCAACGACCCTGACGGTTGCCCGGAAGCTGTGCTTGCCTGCTTCTGCGCCAAGATGGACTTGAAGAACATGCCGATTCATTGGGAACGCTTTATCTGACGGGCTTATGGTGCAGACTGGTTTTTGGCTCGGAAGGCGCGACTGGTGGGTGATGGCGACGTTCGACATCGACGGAGAGAGGGACTTGAACGAGGTGTACGAGTCTCTGCTTTCCGTGGGTGTCTCGGATTACAAGGCACAGGAGATTTGCATGACGCTCTCGCAGCCCGACAGTGGCTACACGCTGACGGACTACGTGGGAAAGTTCTCGCTGGTGTTCATCAGCAGGGCAACGGATGCCTCGCAGATGTACGACTCCATCGACCACGAGAAGAAGCACATTGTGGAGCACATCAGCAACTACTACGGCGTAGACCCGAAGAGCGAGGAATCGGCGTACCTGTCGGGTGAGTTGGGCCGGCTGCTATGGCCTGCTGCGGCTTGGGTGCTGTGTCCGAGGTGCAGGGAGCTGCGATAATATCGCAACATACAGAACGCAAAAAAGCCCCACCTATCCATCACGGACGGGTGGGGCTGCTTCATCTTAAACAATCATTAAAGCCTATGTACACTTAGTCTATCCTCACGGACGTTTCAATTCACGCACTCCGCTGAGTGCAACTAATACAAATATAATAAAGAATCAATCATATATGGTTCTACTTGCTAATCTTTTTATACTGCTCGTCTGTGAGTACTTTCCACGTACCGTCTTGCAGTTGGCAGAGCCAGTCGGTATCGACGGCCATATCGGTAACTTCATTGGCTCCGGTGTTTACGAGAACGATGTTGCGATACGTCGATGTCAATTCCTTCTCGCAAGTGTCTATACCGATAGGATATTGCTTTGCTATCTGATACACGCACGGTAGGCGGTAGATGTCACTGAGACACCTTTCATCGACTTGTGTTGCTTGGATGATTTTGTTCTGGTTCATATTAGTCGTAGATTTCGGTGAGTTGTTTGGAGACTTCCTGCTGTATGTACGCCTTGATGCTATCTTGGTTGCAATAACAACGTTTGGAGGTGGAGTTTTCAATTCGTGCATTACAGCTCATCAGCAGGAGGACTGCGAGGGTGATGGTTATCAGATACACGAGGGCAATGATAACCTTGTCCTTTATTCTTTCAATTTTCTTCATTTCTTATACTTTTTATCAATTTCTTCTAACTTAAATCTACATTCGGATGCTTTCATTTTCTCCTGATGTTTACTGTGCTACTACTTGATGCTACTGCAAAAATCAATACCAACTGAAGATAATGCACCCAATCACAGAAGAAAAATTCACATAAATACTTAGCTATTTCCATAATCACAACATTTTAAGTTCGCGAGATTTAAAATAACCCAGTGTGGTTTTACCAAGCGTCTTTATCCACACACCGTAAGCTCTACCTAAGAGGTCATACTTGGAATAGGATAGTGGGTTATTATAATATTACAGCAAGTTTAATTCATTGAGTTTAATAATCATTTCCACGCAAGCATCAACAGGATTGTCATACCATTCAGTGAATCTTTCCATGCAATGCAGCCTATAATAGTGGTCATTAGAACTATCTAATGTAGATGATGGCAAAACTTTAAACAATGCAGCAAAACTCCAACAAGGAGTATAATACATACTTTTGTTCTTAGGTACTTGCGAGTAATCCATAACCCGAGGATTATCTTCTTTTGTTACTGCGTCTTTATAATAGAACATATCCGCACTTTCTATCGGTAGTATCTCTGCCAACTTCTTGGACTGCTCTAAATCTGTATAACTTTTCATAACTTAATCTCTTTTTTAATTCCACAAATTTTCAATGCATGCTGAAGTTCATGGATATAGGTTATTGGAATTTTTACATCTGTATAGCCGTTTTTGATAGACACTATCCATTCAGCATTTGCATTTGGAAGTCCTGCCATTGGAGCAATAATTACACAGATTTCTGTGCTCTCAACAGGTAAGATAAATTGCGAAGCAAAAAATGACATAAAACCTATCTTTTCAAATATTTCTAGTGTGAGTGGTATTGGTCTTAATAGTCCTTCTCTTACCCATGATAGTTTACTTGTACAGGCATGATAGGCTACCTTCCTTTTATGTGTGGCAGCTACTTGGATAAGCATGCCACTCGGTGTTACAGTGACATAATCACCAACCATTAATTCATTTGCTTTCATAACTTATTCTTTTAGATGTTCTGAATACTTAATCTTACCGCATTTACTACATTTCCACACACTACGCTTCCATCCTAAATACCTAATTTCATCGCCATAGATATTACGGACAAATTCATAGTCATGCTTGCAGAATAATCTCTTGATGATATTCATAGACTACTCCTCCTATTTTTCGATTTTGATAAGGGTTGAGCCACTAACAATAGCAAGGACTATAATAAGCCCTAACCAATGCCAAAAGTTAGTGAAGAAGAACTCACATAGGTATTTTACTATCTCTAATACTTCCATGATTATTGCGTTTTAATAGTCATTGATGTATTAGTTGTATAAGTTCCGTCACTATTTTGGTGTGGGCAGTTTATACAATCGTGAAATGGGTTGGTACATGGGCCACCTTCATAACAGGAAGGGCGATAAGTCCCAATGGAAATAGGAATAACTGGCTTTGAATCTCTTTCTACTAAGAGTTCAGCCAGTCTCTCTTTTGAAAGCTTCATGTAGTCTTCTTTTGTCATAACTTATTCCTCCATTGCTTTTAGTCCAAGTTCATAGAAATGACGAGCAATAGACTTCCAATCAGTAAAATCAAAATACTCATTTTTTGATACTTGTATAATTTCTTTCTCCAAGTCATTGCTTACAGGCTCATTTGGAAGTGAGTCCATAAAAGTAAACAAGTCATTTGCCATTCCTCTATCATAACCTCTAACATCTACAAGTCTATGTATTTCTGCTCTTATAGCATCTAATTTCTCTTTGTCCGTCATAACTTATTCCTCCATTTTAGGTAAATCTAAGTCTAACCACCACCTCACATCAGGTATGTTCCAACCACCTTTATCATAGGTTTTTGGTGTGTAGTGGTCTACCTCTCCTGTTAATATATTTCTTCCATCCCACCCATTAGGGTTAGGACGATGTGCTATAGCGACTTTCATAATGCCAGCATCTTCAGGGAAGTTCTGGATAAAGACCACAACCTCCCTGTCTATCTCTGGCAAGTAATCACCATCGGCAGGCTTCCAAAGGTTGTTTCTTCCTAATTCAACAGCCCTAAGCGCTTGCTCAGGAGTCAACCACTCATGATAGGATATTACTTTCTTGCCGTGTATATCCTCAATGGCAATAAGCTCGTTACTATCAGTCCGAGTGTAATCTTTAATAAATTGTTCTGCCGTCATAATTTATTCTCCTTTCATTGCTTTTTTAAAGTCATCAATAAGATATTCTTCCCCAAGAGCATTTGAGGAATAGTTTTTACGGTTTTTCTTTAACCATTCGCAAGCCTTGTCAATAAACTTTTCATTTATAATTTTTTCATCATCTTCGTTTAGGTATTTCTTAAACTTGGCAAAATCCTCTTTTGCCTTTTCTCTATTTTCGTAATTAAACTCATTCAAAGTATCGTTATTTAACCACACTTTAATCGTGCTGCCTATAATTTTGGCAGCGTTTATCTTGTCCTGCATGATTAAAATTTCTCCGTCGTCAATTGAAAAATTAATCGTCCTGCTCATTATTTCTTTTCAGTTTTAGGGTTTGTAACTTTCGTGATTTCAGCCAACGGCTCGCTACCGAACCGCATGGCGGGGTAGGCATCGACGGTGATGTGCGATTTCTCGCTTTCTGGACGGTCGATCCACAGTTGATGCCGAATGACGCAGTGTATATCGAATAAAATGTCTGCTGTGTCATCGTATTTAACTCCGTAAAGGGCTCTCCAATCCAAGCCCCAGAAGCGTTTCTTTATCTGCTTGCAGATGGCTTCGGCATCCTGCCGCATATTGCTCCAGCCGCCATCCCATTCCTTATCCATGCCGTGACCGCCTACGGCCTCTTTGCATCGTTTTTCCCACGCTTCTTCCATGAGTTCTTGGAAAGAGCCGTCCTGACCGCAGATAAGGCGAGAGAATCTGTCACAGGCATAGGAGAGGAGTTTGGCCTGACGTTCGGTGAGACGTAAGGTGTAAATGGGTTTATTTTCATTTTCCTTTTTCATTTTCTTGCTGTCGTTTTAGGAGTCGTTTGTATTCGTTGATGTAGCGTCTGGCTTGGACTTTCTCGCGGCCTCCGCGGTTCCAATACCAATCTCGCCAATAACCGGGGTCTTTGTAGTACATAGGGAGATTTTACTGAGGGTTAGACGGTGTAGTTGGAGTTGTACATGGCGATGATGGCTTTTACTTCAATCCATTCGTCGCGCGTCATGGGAGGGTGCGCCTTGTTGTACTCGGCTTCCTCCTCCTCACGTCTCTGTTGCTCGTAGAGGTCGATTAAATCGTTTCTCTCGCGTCGAAACTCTCGGAGGGCACAAGTTATCACCATCGGGTCTACGGAGCCGTAGAAACGACCGTAACGGCCTGCCTTGAAGCGGTAGAAGAAGACGAGGAGTTCGGTAATCTTGAAATAGTGATACTCGGTGGCGATGACGCGTGCGAGGTCGCGCTCCTGGTCTAAGGAGAGGTTTTTGGAGCCTGTAAAGGATGCGAGGTTGGCGATTTGCGCCACGAGCCACATACTTGCGAACTGCTCATCGTAGGCGAGATTGATGTCGGCAAGTGTCGGATAGTCGCCCATGATGGCTTTTTGAAGATTTCCGGCGAAGTATGGTTGCAGATCGGGGTTCACCTTCATCAGGAACTCCTCTTTCGTGCCGAAGCGGCGTCGGATGATGTCAGCCTTTTGCGAGATAGCTGGCGATGTAGTCGGCAGTCTGCTGCCGCAATTCGTCGTTTGTCGGGTGGTCGCTGTCGTGATAAGGCTGCTGATTGGTTTTGGTTGTTGCATAGGGGTTATTGTTAGAGTTAAAATCATCTTCCCAAGTCCTGCCATTGAGGTAGGTAGCAGGGTATTTCATGCTGCGTCCGCATGATTGGCAGTCGGCTTTGTACGCAGGTATCGAGGCGAGGGCGTTAGATTTATCGGCAGGAGATAGACGCTTCCATGCTTTCTCTGCTTGCAACTTGCTTTTCTTGTAGCCGTAAGCGTTCCAAAATTCTTCAAAAGAAACCTCCTCCTCGCGCGCGCTAATATACGTGTTGTTTTCTTTCTTTTGAAGATTAGGGAGTGCAGAGGGGAAAGAGTCTTTTCTTTCTTTTATTAGACTGCTTTTTCCGTCATGCAATAACCCAAATAACCCACTGGGTTTTTCTTCTGGAACACCTTTATATAAAGGAATTTCGGAGGGTTTTTCGCTTTGCTCCGATAACCCAGATAACCCACTGGGTTTCTTTGGGTTTCTTTGGGTTTTCGGTCTGCCTTTAGAACGACGTCCATTAGCGCGGTTTCTTTCGCAGATGGCAGTATACTTTTCCAAGTCTTTATCTATATCGTCTTTAATAAAGTTGAACGCTACACCTGCCATCGGCTTCATGCCCGCCGGAACCGTCCCCGAAAGGCCATACTCTATTATGGCATCGTAGATTTCAGCCCTGACGTCGGTTGGCAGATTCTTTGTGGCTAACCTCCATTCTTTATGAAAAACGAATGATGTTCTTTCCATTCGGCTATTTCTTAAATAATTTACTTCTCCATGCTTGTGGCCATATTAAAACTGGGTTTAAGAGTGGCTGCGGTGATACCGCAGCACACTGAATATTAAAATGGAAGTCCCGACTCATCAATCGGTGCTGGTGCCTGCTGTTGGTTGTAGGGCTGGGCGTTGGGAACGGGCGACTGCTGCTGTTCGTCCTGGAACTGCGAGAGTTTCAGGTTGGCGAGGTAGTAGTTGACACCTTCGCGCTGCTGGTCTTTCTTGCAGGCTGCCTTGATGTAGGCGACGTTGCCGTACTGGTCGGCCTCGCGCTTGTCGTGGATGTCGATGTTGAGGAGCTGGTGTTCGCCGTCCTTGAACTGCACCTTGCGGATGAGTTCGGGATGCTGTCGGACGATGCGCCCGATGAGGGTGAGGTCGATTGACCCGTAAAGATTTTTCATAATGTCGGATTGTTTATTTTATGATGGTTTGAATGTTGTTGAGCTTGGTGAAGAGTTTACCCATGTGGTCGCGGGCGAGAGAGAGTCGCCGGAGCATTTCTTCGTCGATGTCGCGGTCGCGATACATGCGCAGGATTTTGAGTTGCTTTGACGGCGAGACGTAGGGGCAGTAGGACACGAAGTCGTACCACTCCAAATCCCATGCGAGCATATTGAGGCGCATCTGCCAGTAATACTCCGGCCTCATTTCGAGGAGTTGGTCAATATTTTCGAGGAGGAGATAGTCGAGGTGATGCTCGATAAGGAACGGGCACTTCAGTTCGATGCCACCTTTCTCGCCGCGCACGATGCCGTCGGAGGACACGCCGCAGATAGTCTCGAAACCTTTGAGCGGTACGAACTCGACTTCCATCACCTCGCAGCCCATTTTCTCGGCATAGGCATCGCGAGCCATCGGTTCGAGGTCAGTGCCGTAGCGCATGGCTGCATTTGAGATTTGGTGGGTCTCAATGTATTCGTCGCAGGTGCCGGTGTCCTTCGGGATGTAACGCTCCATGACCTTTCGGTTGAGGTAGGTGTAGGTAGCGTCGGAAAACGCTACCTCTACCTTTTTCGTCGTCGGAATGTTCTTGGCACGCGGGTGTTCGGCCTTGTAGGCTTCGATTTCTTCGGGCGACATGGGTACTTCCTGACGGGAGTTCTTCATAAGGTTAAAGAACTCGGAGGCAGTAATCATGCCCAATCGCTGCTGGAACCACTCGTTAGAACGTTGTTCTATCATTTCTTCTCTCCTTTCTTCGTGTCTTTAGGGGTGTCTCCGAAGAGGTCTTTGGAGGGGTCTACCTCCTCGGTGGCGGCTTCGGCGACGGGAGCCTCGTTGTCGATGTATTCGGCATCGAACGCATCAATTACGAGGTCGTCCTCGGTGATGCCGTCTGGACGGATAACTGCCTGGTCGAACTTGACGGCCTGCTGCATGGCTACAGACTTAGGCGCATACTTTGAGAACAGCGCCTTCAGGACTGTCTTGCGTGCCATTGCATCGAAATCTGACTTCCACGGTGAGGAATATCCCCTGCTGAATGCTTGCGAGTACTTCTTGGCGTGGGCCTCGACTTCCTCTTTCGTCCAGAAGATAGTCTTGGAGAATCCGTTGACGAGATCCATTCTGGCCATGTACCCTAAGACCTTGTCGGAGGTCTTCGCATCTTCGTCGAACTCGTATTCACCAGTGAACTTGTTTTTCTTCACCAACTGGCCTTCATAGACCACCTCGTCGATGATGTTCTTGAACTGTCCTGAACGCTCGGCAAGTTCGATGAGTCCTTTATAGCCTAACTGGAACTGAGCCTGCCCCTTGTAAGGAACGATGTAGGCAAGACCGAGTGTTGGCACGACCGGAAGATCGAGCGTCGCTGCTACCATTGCCGAGCCGAGGATTGTCATCGGTGCTGCATTTCGGAGCATGGAGTTTCCGTTGGCGACGCTGATTACTGACGAGATAAACGATGCGGCCTTCTTCTCTGAGCCAAGCACGTCGTTGAGTTTCTTCATGACCGCTCCGCTGTTCATAAGCTGCTGGAGCGACTGCGGTTGTTGTGTTGTAACTGTTACTTCGTTCATATTGTTAGAAATTTAAATAGATTGAACCATGTTCTTCCTCGTATTCGCGTCGGATGGTGTTGATGGGGACGCGTGGCAGCGGGTCTGGCGGCTGCTGGTAGTCGTGAACGTATTTGAGATAGTGTTTCTTCTTGATTTTCCCGTCGCCTTTTCCGGCATTGCACAGATTCTCGCGCATTGCCCAGTCGGAGCATAGGCCGCTCGGCCTGACGGAACCCTCTCCTATCTTGCATTTCCGCCGAAATTCGTTTTCCGGCTCCATGTGTATGCACGAGGCACAGCATTTCTTGATGACGATGCCTCGGTCGTTAGTGATGAAATTGTTTAAAAGCATATTACCATTTGTTGAGTTTTTTCACTTCTGCGGCTGCTTCCTCTCTGGTGTAGCAATCCTTGATGAAGTCAGCGCTTGAATGGCCGTCTCCGTTGTCGTGGTGGAGCCAGATGCCCCAGGCATATCCGTGCGGCGAGTAGTAGTATTGTCCGTCTTTTGGCGTGAACATTGTTTTTGTTTAGTAAAGGTTTCTTTGCTGCAATAGTTGTCAATGCACTGAAGGTAGCCTGCTTCGTAGGCTTCGTCGGTGGTGGCGCGTGGGTGTTTGGCAAGCCATGCGAGTTTCTGGTCTTTGTAGCTCATTTTCTACTGTCTATTGCTTGATTGACGGCATTATTCATCTCTTCTTGTGTTACCTCGCAGATGACCTTCGCATTATTGCCGGAACGCTCGATATACGGCTCTCTTTTTGGGTTTTCCTTTACAACGAACTCCACTTGTAGAGTGCCATTCTTTTTCTTTCTGCTCCTTGGCGGTGGAAGCGTTTCCTCGTATGTCAACTCTGGGTTGTCGTGGACGTTGCCGATTACCTCCATCTTATAGCTACTCCACCTGTCAGAGAAACCCATCATTGAATGCGGCAACACGCCATTGGTCAGAGATTTCAGCGTCCAGTCCAATACGGAATAAGGTGTGACGATGTGCCTTGTAAGCATGGCCTTCCTATTCTTGTTTTCAGGTGTACGCATCATCGTTACGATGTCGCCCTCATATATCTCCTTGCCGTTCTTGTCGTGGACTCCCGAATACTGACCGATGGTGTCTGGGTCTACATCGTGAAGAACTCCATCGCAACTGATATACCTGCCGTGAGCATAGTCGCCATACACCCACTGGCCGTTGACTCTACCTCTGAATTTTATTATCCTATTCATACATGTGCTCACTCTTTTTTATTGTCCGTTTCGGAGAAGGCGGCAAGGGCACATATTTCTCCTATAAATAGGTTATATATCTTCATATACTGTTCGCCTAATTTATCAGGAGTTACATAGAACTCTGTTGTGCCTGATTTGATAGCCTCTTTAATAAAGGTGAAACTCACCATATCTTCAAAAAATTTTAAAGCACTTGATGCAGTTAATCCTTCGGGAAGATTGGTAATGTCAGCTTTCTCGTTAATAAAGTCTTCGCTGATTTCAAATGTGATTTTAATCATAATTTTTTCGGTTTTTAATAATGTTTGTAATCTATAATGGGTTCGGAGGTTACAATCTCACCATTCACGCGATGGCATTCGATGCTCGCATAGAGGTGCCCCTGTGTGTTGTAGTGGGCGTCGAAGACGAGGTAGTCGATGTCGAGGTCGTAGATTCTCATGTCGTCGATGTCTACAAGCGGCCCCTTTTTGTCGGATGTCCTTCTGGTGAGTATGAAAGCGGCGTTCTCCTTGACGAATGAACGTCGCTGGTCGTCGTCTAACGTACTGAGCATTTCGTGGCTGAGCACGCTGTTGATGCGTAATTTCGGCATAGAGAGTTAGTTTTGGTATTTCAACGTGTCGCCGTCTACCACCACGGAGTCGTATGCCTGCATGTAGCGGTCGAGGACGTAGCCGATGGAGTCGCGCTGATATTCGGCGGTGGTGAGGTGTGTGCGTGCTGATACATAGGTGGAGAGCCACCCGAACGAGAGGATGAGCAGCAGGACGGCGATGACGGCTGCTGCGATAGGTTCACGGCGGCAGAAGGCTTCGACGAGCCGTCCTATCCACCAGAAGACGGATAGGATGCCGAAGATGATGCCGCTGACGATGCGCCATAGTCCCCATAGGAACTTGGCGCAGCCTGCCGCCATGCAGATGCGCCACTGGCGGAGGGAGGTGAAGAGTAGGTGTTTCATAAAGAATTATTTGTTTGCATATATGAATTAAAAATGTTATTCGGAAAAATGCGGGTATATTGCCCGCCTTCATCGGTTCAAAGCCTTTGTCCGCTGGCACTTATCATTAAACAAACAGAAACTTCAAATGAAAAGCCCACCGCTGTGGGCCAAATGTACCTATTAATATGAATAAGTCAATCAGGAAAACACCCTCACGGGCTTGTAATACCAAAATGAAATAAGAATATAAAATGTAATAAAAGAAGAGAACCGCCCTCACGGGTTTTTGGGGAGAAAGGGGGAGTCGAATCCCTACACCTGTCACAGAGTGTCGAGGACTCCGTGGAGGTTTCGTCCGGCGGTTCTGCTTGTACTTCGCAGTACCCATTCCTCCGATTTTGTGGGAGCGAGGAGAATCGAACTCCTCCGTAGAGACCTACACAGCCCCTTCAGCTCAAGAAAACTTTTAAAGAGGCAGGACTGCTGAACTGGAATGCTGGTTTGTTATACTTTTCTTGATTCAGTGTCTCAAACCACCGAGGGCTCCCATATATAAAAAGGAGGCGGCTGGCGCTACCCAGCTCACGGACAATTCGTAATTATGGCTAAAAGTGTAAATCATCGTCCGCGCAGTCATACTGCACCTCCCAGCGAGTGATATTTTTTGTTTCAAGAAGTCAAAGAACGAGCGGAACGTCAGGGCAGGCGCCTAATCTGCCTTATTAAGATGAAGGCTGTATCACGTTCCAAAGTGCCGCAGGGGGAATCGAACCCTCGCTCAAACCAAATTTACTTGTCCGTTGCTCCTGCGGATGGTGGTAGGTTGTCTCCAGTTGATTCTGGCATCCACTTACGGACTTTCTGCGGCATAAAGCCCTCACACGAGAGGGCGGGGTTGGATTGGTTAATGAGTTTTCGTCGGCGGGCTTTCACCGCACGCCTGCCTTTACAGGCGGTATTTGTTATGCGGGCCTCACGGCTGGCGGGTTAATATCATTTCTTAAAGAGGAACGGCACGTCGCGGAAGTAGAGGATGACTTCGCGGATGCCCAACACGATCGCTGCTGCGAACATAAGTGTGGAAAACACTTCGACCAGGCAGCTGAGGATAACAAACGTCATCATAGGGCTTCGGATTTGCTGTTGGCTACTTCCTGACGAAACGCCTGCCTGCCGGAGCAGGCTCCATCGGTGATGAGGCGGTCGATTTCCGACTTTATATAGAAGATGGCGTTGGCTACCTTGGAGTAATGCAGGACACCCTCCTCGCGTCGTGCTTCGAGCCAGTCTTTCGACATCCCGATGTACTTGACAGCTTCCTTCTGAGAAAGGAAGAGTTTGTCGCACCGGCTGACAGCGGCTTGTTTAGTCACATTCGTTTTCATTTTCGTCTTTCTTTACAAGTTGTATTGACACGATGTTCTCCTTCGTCACGTGGACGGTGTAGCGGTAGCCTTCTACGGGATAGGAATTGTTTACATAAGTAACCAAATTCCTCGTGTAGTAACACTCTTTTCTCTCAGGGAGAAGCCTAATTAAAGGCTTTCCTACTTTGATTTTACGGATGTCGTTGACGGTAATTTTCATTCTTGTTTATATAATTTTGTTGTTTTTGTTTGGCGATTTAAAAGTTTTTTCCTATCTTTGCAGGTGACTATATTGTGCCGATGGGAATCAACTTCCGTCGCTGATGAACTCGGACTTGTTGTTTATATCCGAACACAGGTGCAAATATAGTGAATATTTTGTAAACTTGTGCAAATTGGGTGATATTTTATAGAATTTTTGCGGATTAATACAAATATTTACAATGAAAGAAGCTGAAGTTATAAAGAGGATTAGCGCCTTCATTGAAGAAAAGGAGCTATGTGCCTTGGCCACTCGTGGTCGAAGAACGTCACGTCTCGGTACATTTCGCACGACCAGCGGAAGGTAGATACAGCGGTGCAGAGAGTCGTGGAGTACGTCACTCGTGGAAATGCGGACAGGTAACGCCCTGTTGCGATACATAGAAGCCGAAAGAGGCATTGAAATAGTGCGGTTTTGGATAGTGCTTGTCCCATGTGTTGCGCTTGCGCGTTCCCTTCTGGTCGGCAATCACTCCGCCGTGCATGAGCTTGGCGTCGAAATGTCCTTTGAAGCGCGAGAAGAAAAGACACTTTTCACGCAGGAAACATTCGGTGTTCACGCAGAAGATGCGCTGGTCGTGGAGTTTGTAGTCCATTGGCAGGTCGATGGCCCTTACAAGGCCGTCGTGTTGTTGCCAAAAATATTCATCATATTTTGTCATGCGGTTTCGGTCTTAAATTGCTGAAAATATTGCATTGCCCGCTCGGTCATAGACTCCATGCCGCAACAAATATAACGCTCAGTCATGGCAGTATTCGTATGCCCTGCCAGTCGAGAAACGAGTAGCAAGTCGCGGCAGCGTAGATACAGGTTCGTACAAAAGGATCTCCGCGATGTGTGGCTGCTCACTGCATCGCATTTGCGCATTCTGGAGAACTGGCCACGGCGATATAGTTGTATCTCGCTGTCGATGTCGCACAGATAGCAGATGCGCCGGATGGTGTCGTTAAACGTGGTGTCGCACACCTCGTTTTTATAGGCCCCTGCAAACGTGCGCCCTTCTGCGAATAGAATATCGCGGGCAACGGGCGATAACGGCAACTCGGCTTTTACGTGCGTCTTCTGCGAGACGTAGACAAGATTGCCAGTGGGGGTGATGTTGGCTTCACTAAATCGCGAATAATCGCTGTGCCTGGCTCCCGTGAGGCATCCGAGTATGAATTGCTGCTGCACGGTGGCTTCGGTCTGCGTGTCGGGCTTATATTCGATGATGCGCTGTATTTCCTGCTCAGTGAGATATACGTTTTGCGATTCATCATCTTTCACGCTCAGGGCTTTGCGCCATTCCTTCGGCAAAGTCAACTCGTCGGCATAAACCTCGATGACGGCTTTCAGCTTCGCACAGTATTGGCGTGCGGATGACTGGGCGACATTGCCGCATAGCCAGTCGGCAAAACGTGCCATGTTGGGCTTTGTCAGGCTTCCCCATTCAAAGGGCGTGCCTGTTGCGATGTGCCATTTCTCGGCAAGTATGCCGTTCTTCGGGTACTTCTCCAAAAAAGCGGCTGTTAATGTTCTGGTCATAGTCCTAACTCCTTTCTCAATACGTTGTTAATATACTGAGTCATGTTCACTTTGGGGTCGCGTCGTTTTATCTCGTCATAGATAACGCGCTCGATCCTGCATCCGATTTGGATGGTTTCGTACTGGCGGCGTGGTCTGCCGCGATGTTTCTTTTCTTCCATGTGTGTACCAAATTTTGATTGTAAGACGTTGTTTTTAACTTTGTGATAAACCGTACGCCCTGTTGCGATTAAGGGCGTGAGCGGCTAAAATTTGCTGCCAAACAGCCACTCATAGGCGATGGATGCGACGATAACAGCCGGGAAGAACCACCACGGCAAAAGACACGCCGCGATAACGATGAAAATCAATGCCCAAAGGATTAAACCTAACATATTATGCCCTCCTTATGCGAAATAATAGTTATATAATGCCGTTGCCATAACATCCGCTGCCAGTGCGATTTCCTTTGGGGTCTTCCATTCGGCTTTTACGCCGTTATATTCCTCTCCGTCTAAATAGCACTGCTGAGCTGCTAACAAATCATCTTCGCAAAGCTCTATAACCTCGTCGAGTTCCATTTGCGTTCCATCTTCGTGGAAAAGGTCTTCCGAGTCGAGAACCATATTGTGAAGAATGTTCCCTTCTTCGTCTGTCAAGTGCCATTCGTAGTAGCAGGGCACAAACTGCAAATTCTTTGTTGCCATAATAAAACCTCCTATATTAAAATGTGAAAAATTATTGATTTAATGTTTGACTTTGTACCACTGTTGCCCAATTAGTACTCAATCCATTCGGACTTAAAACGTTCGTTTCCGTACTTGAAAGAGATGGTGTAGTTATTGCCGTTTGTCTTTATGTTCGCGTTTCCGCAATACAATATGCACCAATCTACCCATTGGCGAAAATGCTTGTCGTACTCGCCTTTGCTATTTCCGAACAACTCCTTTTGCTTCATGCAATTCGGAAAGTTTGTCTTGAACTTGTAGAGCTTAATCATAATCTTGTGCCGCTTATAGGTTGCCGCCCTGTTCTAATGAATGTTTGAAATTTGCTTGAAATTGCGCAATAACTGGCTGATAGCCGTTTGCATACTGATAGTTTTGTCCGTACAGCTGCAAAGTCCGTGACGAACACGCCAAACGCCGTTGTTGATCTTCGTGTAGCTGATGCCAGAAGTGTTGGTGTATCGCCAAACAGTGTGGCCGCTTTCAAACTCTCTTACAATAAATTCTCTGTTTGTCATAATAAAATCTCCTATCTTTAATTGTTAAACTTTATGCTATCTCCAGAACTTCGCACACGCCGTTTGCCGATGGGCGCCAGCCCTGCAAAACGGTAGTAATAGCGGCCTCAAAATAACCGCCGTTAATCCACTCAAATATAACGTGCGTGTCGCTTATTGCGATAATGCGCTGCGATGCGCTTACGCCATCCGTTATCACGTTGCCAGGCGTTAACCATTCGGGCAGACTTAAATTGTGGTCGGCTGTTGCGATAAGGTCGGACACCGAACACCAGAATTTGATGCCGCCTTTGCCGATAAGGTAAGCGATAGTGCCTTTCAGCGCGTCAACCTTGCAAACGATAGAATCGCCCGCCTTTGTGCGATACTGGACAAAAGAACCTTTGCGCACCTCTTTTGTCAGCTCGTCAGCGATGAACAGATTTGCCGCCGTGCGCGTCTCGACGGATGCCGAAACAGCCGCGTTTTGTTCCTTGGTGCTGCCTGTTGCGAAAAGGGCTTTAACCTCTTGCAAAATCTCGGCTTTAGTCTTCACGCCTGACGTGCAAAACATATCCGTTTGCCCGTTGGCCGCGTCTGCTGCCTGATGGTTGTAAACGGCCAAAATGCGTTTTAATAACGTAACTTTGTCATCGTTCAGGGCGTCGGCCAAAGTCAAAATAACTGTATCTTTATAGTCGCAAATTGTCTCAGCGCTGAAAGCGTCGATTTGCCGTGCGTAGTTGCTCACCCGCTCGCCTGCCTTGTAACCGTGCTGCCGTGCGATATAGGACAAATTAATTGCCTGTGAGAGTTCAAAAGTAAGCGCGTAGCCATCACCCAAGCGAAGGCAGTTTGCGACCTCTGAGAGCGCGAAAACGACCGATTTACGCAAACTTTTAAACGTGGTCAGCTGCCGGGCCGCGTCTGGATTGTCGGCGAAGCCTTTGCCGATTAATACATTTTCTAAAGTTTCTTTGCCTGCTGCGCTGATCGTGTCGCCGTCGAATAGTGTGGCGTAGGTCATTGCGTCAATAACGCCCACCGTGCGCAAGTCATTAATACAACGCGTCGCGGCTTCCGTGCATGCGTAGAAATCGCCAAGAGTTTCAAAGCCGTTAATCGTGGCGACGATACGGCCAAAGGTTTCATCGTTCACCATCTTGCCGAATTTGATTGCCTGCTCGGTCTTATTCTGGCCTTTCATTTCCTGCTGATTGAACTTTGCAAACGTCGCTGCCGTGTATGGTAGCGCGTTTTCGAGCTCAAACAGCACGCGCGGGTGATTGAACGTGCGCACCTGGTCAGCGGTAAAGCCGAACTGCGCACAATAATTCACGAGGTGCGAAATGTACGCGCCATCCGTGCCGTCGTGCGCTGCCAGTTCTCCCGCCATCGTGCGACCGTTGCCGGATAATATAACACCGTCAGGCGACACGATAACGGGACTTTGTAAGGCCCTGCCGTCGTAATTGCGTGCAATATCGCGCGTTATCTGCTGCGCGTCGTGGTCGTGCCAGTAGTCGCGATCGTTCACGCTGCCGCCGTTGTCATCGGTGGGGAATCCTGCCGACATTCTAAAGCCATTTAAAACGTCGTGCGAGGCCGTCGCGCTGCCTGACTCGGTGAGAAAATAACGCCCTTTCAGCTGCTCACCGTTGGCGAGCGTTACAACATTTTGCAGCCCTGCCACCTTTGCGGCCTGCTGCCATCGTGCGCGGATAATTTCTAAATTTGCCATAACTCAAAAGTATTTTAATTTGTGCCCGCTCCCCTTTTCGCCAGGGGTACACCGATAAATTTGCAGCGGGCTAAATGGGTTAAAAGGTTTCAAAAATTTTGCTTGCTGTTTCTACGTTGTAAACTTGTATTTTCGTAGGCTGTCCGGCCATCTTGAACGCTTCAGCCATCCCGCAAGCGTAGGCCCTTGCCTCGATGCTCGTCGCCGTGATTTCGCAACGGTTCGAGCCTGAAAAAATTTCGTATTGTTTGCGCATAGTTCACTAATTTATTAAGTTTGTAATTTGTTCGTAAACGTCGGCGATCCTATCGCCAGAAACGCGGCGCTTTCCGTCGGTGGCGTGGTAGATGCCCGCCCAGAATGACACCGCAAAGCCGTTAAAATATTCTGTTTCGTACATAGTAAAAAACGCTTTAGTTTTCGTTCTGGCGGTGTTTTACCCCGTCGCCCTGTAGTTATCAGGGAAGAAGGGAGAAAACCGCCTAAATGCCGTTATTTTGCCGCCTGTGCGCTGTAATAAAACTGCCGAGCCGGTGAGCGGCCAATGCTATTTTTGCCAGAGTAGCGGAACGCCCGCCGTATTTCGTCAACCTTTGAAATTTCACCACTTGAAAGCTCGAAAAAATCTTTGCTTAAGTCGATACCCGCAGCCGTCAAAGCATCGGCAAATAATTTCCTGCGTGTCATAATTTAGGCCCTTTCTTACTTTTTAATATCGTTTATAAATTCAATTATCAACGTGCCGCGCCGGGTGTAATGGTACACAATTTCGGCGGGTTTATTTAAGTAGTTTGTAACACTATAGCCGCATGCCGCATCGCTGGCCGTGTGGCCGTAGTATTCGCGCCCCTCCGCATCGGTGAACCATACCCAGTGTGATGGGTTGCCGTAAAAACTTGTGCACTTGTAAGATGTTGCCGTGATCGTTGCGATAACTCTTTTTTGCTTTATCATAATTTTGCCCTTTCTATTCTTTTACGTTGTTAAAAATGTTTCTCCACTCTTCCGGGGTGTGAGCTGTCACCACCAGCAACAGCCCACAAAGTAAAATAAAAGTGCCCATTTTCAGCCGTTTAAATTTGCGAGTTTGTAAATACCGTTTTTTATCTTTCTTTCCGTGTCCTTCTTCGTCTCACAAAGAAACAGATTTCTGTATTTTCCCGTGGTTTTTGAGTAGTCCCAGAAATTAACATCTAAAGTTATTTCGCCGTTGTCATTAATGCAAATAATTGAGCCGTAGGACTGAAAAACGCGGCGCGTTCCGTCTGTTATTACAAATTGATTTGCAACAGGGTTGCCGGCGGTGCTGTAAATATTCTGTATTTTCATAATAAAAAGCGTTTTAAATTGTTTGGTGATGTTGAAAAATAATACCTAAATCGGGGGGCGGTTACAATGAGCACCGCCACACTAATAATTATAAAAAACTCCATATTAAACACTGTATTTATAAGGATTTAACCCGACCTTTTTTGCGGCCTGACAAATACGCCACCCGCACACGGTAAAGAAGTTTTCAACAAATTTCTCAGCCTTCCGGCCCTCGGTGGAATCAATAACGCCCCACTCTAAACCGAGCTTCAAAATATCTTCGTTCCAGTAGTCAATATCGCAGCACGAAGGAAGACCGCGCAAATAATCGCCGATCCGCTCGGAAAGGCACGGAAAACGCCTTTTATTTGCCTGGTAGTTAAATTCGGCGTCGAAGCACTCAAAGAAGAACCCGAGCGCGTCGGCATCGGTCGCGAACTCGCGGCCCTCATCCGTGGCCCTGCTGCTGTTGCGGATGCAGTCCAACACGTAAACCAGTTGCACACCGTTACGGCCATTTTTGGCCCGTTCTGTTAAATTAAATTTGTTCGTTTTCATATCTGCAAAAGTTAAAGTTATTAATAATTCTTTGTTATTTGATTCTTTTTGCCTACCTTTGCAGCCGTAACGGCTTTAAAGGCTGTTTTAACTTGACTTTTGCCCGCCTGAGCTGAGAAGCCCGGACGGGCTTTTTAATTACTTGATTTCCCTTAATACGGCTAATAACTCGCTTTCTGTTATTATCCCATCGCGGAAACTTCTTACAATGTTTCTACGCTTGGCGTCGTTTTCGCGCTCCTTTCGTTCCTGGCTGCAAATATGTTCCTGCAAACCCATCGACAAGAAGGCGCAAACCATAGCAAAAGAAAAGACGAAAACGCCAACACTACCCAGAAGCATAGCAAAAGGAGTTACGGCGAATAATAACACCGTTGCAATAATTAAATAATCTGCAAATCGTTTCATATTTTCGGCGGGCTGTTTTATGCCGTCGCCCTCATCGGCTCTATTAATTGACTTTGTTTTAACTTGACATTGCAAAGGTACGAAATAACTTTTAAACTACCAAATAAATACAGAAGAAAATCACTAAAAAAAGAAGAAAAACACCATTTTTTTTTGAAGTGACAAAGAAAAACACTAATTTTGTAACCTCTACATAGCAAAACACCCATTTTTAACAATTTAACAACGCTTTAATTTATGGCCCAACAATCAACGTTATATCAGTACACCGACACCACCAGAACAACAGCACGTAATTATAACATTGACGAAAGAACCGTTATTTTCGCCCACATGCTGGCCGCAGGGATCGACCGCGCCGACGCTTATCACGTGCTTTTTTCACGAGGTAAGAACAACACACACGACACGCGGGCAGCATCAGACACCGCGGCAGCTGAACACCTCAACAACAACCCAGGGGCAAAGATCCTAATAACAAAGATAAAACAACGCGCCACCATCAACGCACAAAACACACTAGAAGAAGTAAGAAGGGCAGCCAGGGAAGACGAGGAAGAAACAGAAGAGGAAAGGTTAAAGAGGGAAGAGTTAGAAACTCCTCGCGGAATTGTTAAAAAATTAAGCAAAGAAATTGTAAATTTACACGGAAAGGACAGCGTGCAGGGCCTTATCTCGTTAGCAAAATTACAAGGTTTCGACAAGGAAGATACGAAGAAAGAGGAGGAAAGAAGGCGCTTTTTCCTTCCGTGGCGTAGTAAGTGCCGCGCCTGTGCTTTAATGCGGTTATATCGCGAAATAAGCGAGGAAAAAGGGGGTTTAAAATAGATTTTATAGGTATAAAATCCAGTTTTTAAGGGTGGCGGGCCTGAATCCGGCGCAGCGTCCAGGAAAGGAGGCGCACCCCTTCAAATAAGCCCCCGCCCCCCTTTTTAGATATATAAATACGCTTTCATTCCTGCTCAAAAATTTTTATTTTTACTTGAAAAATTTTTTTATTTTTGCTCAGAAATTTTTCTCAAATTTTTTCCTATTTTTGTTCAATTCTTTTATTTTTGCAGTCAGATTGCGTGTTTGGGTTTTAACATAGGTTTGTTTTAGTGTTGTTGTTATGATGTTTTTAGTGGTTGTTGTTAGTGAGTTGTTGTGTTGGAGTTGTCTGAAAGCGGTCTATTTGTGGGTTAAATTTGTCTGTTTATTTGGAAAAACATTGCAAATATAGTGTTTTTTTGTTTGATTTTTGCGTTTAAGTTGTTGGTTTATAGCGAGTTAGTATTTTTGCAATGTAAAAATGCAGTAAAATTTCGGAGAGAAGACTGTATTTTTAAGTTAAAGTCTTTTAAAAAGGAAGGAAGGGTTTTGACTTTTACTACATTATTACATTGCACGTGTTTGATTTTGGAGTTATATTGTTGGTTATCAGCGAGTTACGTTAAAAAATCAAACAAAAAAAGTGCTATATTTGCAACATATTTCGTGATTTTTTCTACATTTTTTGTGTTTTTTGTTCGTTAAAGATGTAAAAATGTAGGGAAATGTATTTTGTATTTCACTAAAATAGTTGTATCTTTGCGGTTGGATTTGGTTTATTGGGTGAAGTTTCGTCGATTGATGAAACGTATGAGGACATTGATTCCGAAGATTAAGGTTAAGTTAGAGGGAGGCATGATGCCTACGAAGTCCGATGTTTTTGCGGCAGCCTTTGACTTGTATGTTCCTTCTGACGTGGAGTTGCACGTTGGCAGGCAGGTTATCGACATGGGTTTCGTGTTGGAGTTGCCTCGTGGTTATGCGGCTACGATACAGCCTCGCAGTGGTTTCAGCGTGAAGGGTATTGACGTTGAAATCAGTGCGAAGGATGGTTGGCGTCGTCCTTGGAAGGTTGATGCGGACGTGATACGTGGTTTGATTGACGAGAACTACCGTGGTCATGTCGGTGTCATCCTGAAGGTACACGGTACGAATCCGTTGGCAGACGGGATGGTATTGAAGAGGGGTACGAGGATTGCCCAGATGCAGATTATCGAGGTACCGCAGGTAGTGTTGGAGTGTGTTGACGAATTGGATATGTCTAACGACCGTGGCGGTGGTTTCGGTCATACAGGGGCGTAGGGTATGCGTATTCCGAATCGTTATAGAGCCAGGACTCCGAAGGGAGAAAGCGTAGAGGGCTATTTTGTGATGTTGAACGTGCCTATCTTCGGCGACCACGGAGAAGTAGTGGCGTACAGGGAAGTTCCCCATATCTTCAGCGACTCTCCCGGTCAGCGTTCGGATGGTAGTTTCTGGCATGAGATACGGTTAGATACGCTCCAAGAGATAAAGAATATAGTACAACTTGATTTATTTACTTGACTATGGAACGGAAAGAGTACAAGATATTCCTGCCGAATGACGAGCAGGCGGGTCAGTTGATAGATGTGGCGTGGAAGGACTTCTACGAGAAGGCTTCTGCGGCGGGTCTTGGCATTGACGACAGCGGTGTTCGCTGCATTGTGAGGGATTTCTTCGTGTCGGGCTACACTTATGGTTACAATGACGTTCTGAACATCATCCGTGACCAGATGGCTGCTGAGGAGCTGGCGAAAGGTGTGCAGGAAGATGTGGATGAGCCTTCTGACTGTGACGTGAAGCTTATTGACCTTGGTTTCTCTGTACGCGTTCTGAATTGCCTGAAGAGTGCTAACATAAAGACGCTGGGGGACTTGTTGCGTGTTTCGGCGTCGAGTCTTCTGAAGATTGAGGGTTTCGGCAAGAAGTCGCTGGATGAGATTCGCGAGTTCTATGAGAAGCGTGGTTACGTGTTTGGGAGTGAGAGGTTGGAGTACAATGGCGACGGGATTTATCTTGGCTATGGGCGTTATTACCTTCCTAAGAAAGGAGGCCGTGTATGAGCAAGGAAGAGAGATTCTGCGGTAACTGTGCTTGGTTCAAGCATGAGGACGCAGATGGTGGCGGTATCTGCTATCGCGAAGAACAATTTCTGGAGCAGTTTGTGGAATGCGACGAGCCTTGCCACACGGGTGCTTTTGTGAGCCGTGAGAAGGAGCGTCACTACCGTGCGGTGCTGTTGCAGCACAACAGGTGGCGGCGTGACCTGCACGTGCCGAGTATCTATAGGATGCCGGACCCGAAGGAGTTTGGGAAGGCAGTGGACTTTGCTTGTGAGTGTATGAGAGTGTTTAGTGAATTATAATGAACTATGAAAATTAAGAATTATGGAACAGGAAGTAACAGTGAAGAAACGTGTGCGCCCTACGTGGAAGCAGGTGCGTGAGTTGGAGGCTGCTTTGGCTGAGCAGGATGCGTTGATAAACCGTGCCAACAAGGTTCACGAGGAAGGTCTCGTTGCGCTTAGGAATGCTAAGGAAGCGATTGAGTCTTTGCGGAAGAAGGTGAACGAGTTGATGATTGAGAACGAGCGTCTGCGCAACAGGAGTTTCCTGGAGCGGGTGTTTAACAAGTGATGAGCAGGAAACGATATAGGAAAATCCCTGTCTATGATTTAATGGGGGGGGTAATAGGTTATGAGCAGCCGGAAAAGGGTATCAAGATACTCGAATGCGAGAAGTCTCAGGCCGACTCCATTATCATCAAGCATCACTATTCTCATAAGGTGACTAAAAATTCCTTTGTGTCATTGCTTGTCATCTATCATGGTAAGGTGAGCGGAGCATTACAATGCGGTTACGGCATCCGTCCGAAAATAAAAGGAACGTATAACACCGATGAAGTGCGTGAGTTTGACCGGATGTGGCTTTCCGATGACATGCCGAAATTCAGCGAAACCATCACCCTCTCGCTGTTCCATCATTATATGCGGAAGGCGCACCCGGAAGTGAAGGTGCTTATCAGTTATGCCGACACAACGGCTGGCAACAAGGGCACAATCTACAAGGCAGCGAACTACGAATTGGTTGACAGACTGAAAGCCGACTTCTACCAGTTGCCGAGTGGCGAGCGCATCCATCCCGTCAGCATGTGGCATCGCCACAAGACGAGAGCGTGGGATTTTTTGCAGAAGCAATATCCCGGCATTATCCATATTCGGGACGGAGAGCAGTTGAAATTTGTCAAGAAACTTTAAAATCCGCGACTCGGTCGCGACAAACTAAACAAGAAGAAGGTATGAGCAAAATGATTATCGGGATTGACCCGGGGAAGAACGGGGGTATTGCAGTGCTGGATGACAGCGGTGCGGTGGCTTCTGTTGACAAGATGCCTGAGACGCCGCAGGATATACTCGCTTATCTGCGTGATGTGCAGCAGCGTTCCGGCGTGTTCGGTGATGCCGTGACGTGCTATATGGAGGCTGTGGGCTTCGGCATGCCCGGTCAGAGTTCGAGTGCCACGGCGAAGTTTGCGCGTCACTGCGGTCAGTTGGAGATGGCATTGCTTGCATTGGGCATTCCGACGAATACGGTGACGCCTCAGAAGTGGGAGAAGACGTATCAGCTCGGCAAGTCGAGTGGGTACAGCAAGACCGAGTGGAAGAACAAGCTGAAGGCGAAGGCGCAGCAGTTGTTTCCGAGGCTTGGGAAGAAGATTACGCTTGCTACGGCAGACTGTTTGCTGATAGCTGAGTATGGCAGGAAGAAGGAAATCGGCGGGTAGGAGTGGTGGTAGCGACACGGTCGCTACAAACGCGACTTGCGGGGAGTGTGCGCACCTTACCGTTATGACGGAGTTCCATACGCTGACGGTGCATGGGAGGAAGCCGACGCTGGGCAGGTGCCCGTATGACGCGCGGTGCAGGCTGTTGAGCGAGAGAGGGTGCGGGAAGTTTAAGGCTGCTATGATACATCAGCAAACATAACGACAAAAGTAGAGATATGGAGAATGTAAAGATACTGACGCAGGAGTTGTGGGATTTGATTATCCGTGACGATGACGGCAAGAAGGTGGAGGAGATACGTGCGCTGAAGAAGCGCGAGGATAGGCGTGGCCGGACGAAACGCCTGCTGACGCATGCTATTGACAAGAGCTCAGTCGGGTTGTTCAACGGCCTGCTCCATTTCTTCAACGGCACGGTGTACACTCCTATTAACATCAGGACGTTCAAGCGGGCGTTGTATGACATCATGTCCGACAAGATAGAGTTGCCCGACGGCGATCTTGCGAAGCTGGCCGACATCTACGACGACTGCATCAACGTCGTGTTCTCGAAGCCCTTGACGTTGAGCAGCAATATCATGTTGTTCAAGAATGGAGCTCTTGACGTTGAGACGGGTGAGTTTCATAGGAACTTCAACAAGAAGTACGTCCAGATGTGGACGGTGGACTACGACTACAACCCGAAGGCTCGGACGTTCCTTTGGTATCAGTTCTTGAATCAGGTGTTGCCCGACAAGTATTTGCAGGATGTGTTGCAGATGTTCCTTGGTGCGACGTTCGTAGACCGCAAGAAGGTGAAGATTGAGCATATTATGATACTGCTTGGCAAGGGTGCCAACGGCAAGAGTGTGATACAGAACGTGGTGTGCGGGGTGCTTGGCGAACAATGCGTGTCTACGCAGGAGGTAGGCCGTCTTTGTGCCCGCGGCAACGACGGTGACATGTCCGTTGCAGAGATTAACGGCAAGCGTCTGAACTACTGCACTGAGATGGAGGTTACGGACTTCTATAGGAAGTCAGCCCGTCTGAAGGCCATCGTGAGCGGTGAGAACGTCACTGCCCGTCAGTTGTATGGTACGCCCTTCAAGGCCACGAACATTCCGTTGCTGATGGCCAATGCCAATCAGTTGCCTATCTTCAACAAGAAAGACGATGCCTTGGTGAGACGTATCTATATCATCCCCTTCAGTGTGACGATACCGCCAGAGAAGCAGAACAAGACGCTTAGTGACGAGCTGATGGACGAATATCCCGGCATTCTGAACTGGATATTGGAAGGCAGGGAGAAATTCATCAAGAACGGCTACCGTTTGCCGCAAGACATCAACCTGAGCCGCTTCATTCAGGACGAGCAGGCCGAGTTCAGCAGTCCGCTGAAGTACATGAGCGTGAACGGCTGGTTTGCGAAGATAGACGGTGTGGACTTGGAACCCGTGAACTGGATAAAGCAATCGAACCTGTACAAGGACTACGTGCGGTGGTGCGGCATGAATAACTTAGAGAGCGTTACGAAGACAGCTTTTGTCGTCTCTCTGGAGAATCAAGGCGGTTTCCAACGTAAGCGCATGGCTGACGGCTACTATTTTGCCGTGTTCGGTGACATTACGATGAACACGCTCCGCAAGGAGAAGTACAAGCTGCGCAAGGTGGAGAAGGATGCCCCGAAAGCCATTTTGATGTGGGTGGAGGGTACAGCCTGGGTGACTTCGCAACGAGCCTTGGCAGCGTATGCCGGGGTGTCGCCGTATATCGTGAACCGTATTGCCAGAGAGGGCAAGTTTGAGAAGCATACAAAGGCTTACCGCGAGAAGAAGATATACGACGTGAAAGCCTGCTGTGAGGTGTTGCGCCGGTTGCGTATCATCGCTACCGACGAGGAGAAAGAGATAGACCAGCGCATCAGGAAAGAACTGAAATACCTGCGTTACATCTTCAATCAGCGCATGGAGTTCAACGGCTGGCCCTATAGGAAGTATGCCCTTGGCGAAGACCAGATAGACGGCTGCATCGTCGTTCCCGATGAGACGGGCGACGAGGAGGTGTATAAGATGGCGAAGAAGGCTGGCTACGATACCAGCCTTTGGAGCAAATACCGCGGCGTTGGCATCTACGGCAAGGGCGGCAAGGGCTTTTTCAACAGCAAAGACGAGATTCCCACGGAGGAAGAACGCAAGAAATACAAACGTAAAAAGAAAAAATCATGAGCAAGAAGAAAGAAGCAAAATGGATGCAGGTGGGCAACTACCTGCTGGGAGTGGAAGAAAACAGCCTTGGCAAGGCATTGTGTGCGAAGTCGGTGAGCGGCAACTGGAGTCTTCGCTGGCGTGAGGACAACTTTATGTTTGCCGTTGTGCTGAACATGCTCGGTGACGAGAAGTGTCATTCTTATGTGGAGAGTCTGCTGACGCTGTGCTATGCCGCCACGAACTATCCCCACGACCTTGTGAGCATCGTTGAGAGGCAAGAAACGCCCGTGATGAACGGCTTTGCAAAGTTGGTGAAGGAACAGGCAGAGTTTGAGGCATCAGTGGCGAAGCAGCCTACAGAGGAGCAGGACGCGGAAGCCCTGAAGGAGGTTGCCGAGATGCAGGAGGTGCAGGACGAGTTGGAGCGGCTGGATGAGGAAGAAGTCGCGACACGGTCGCAACAAACGGAACAGGAGACCGAGGAGGTATGACGTACACGGCAGAAGAACTGGAGGCTGCGAAGGCGTTTCTTCGTGACCGATTGAGGAACGAGCGGAGCATGTCGGCAGACGTAGAGCGGCTGCTGGAGATGTATGCGGGCTATCTGCTGACGGCATTGTTTGGAAACGCGAGCGAGCAGGACATTGAACTGCTTATCAGTGACCTTGTGGCCGAATTGATGGCCGACGTGGAGGCGCTGGCTGTTGACGAGCACGACAGGCGCGATGAAGTGGTCGCCTATATGCTTTCAGAGCGTCATGGCGACACATTGGAGGGTCGCGTGCGCAAGCGCGTACAAACCTTTTATAATGAAGTGTATGCCGTATATCTGGCAGGTCAGGTGCTTGGCAAGGGCCGTGACGAATTGCTTGCAAGCGTGAAGAAACACCTGAAAGACCCTTGGCAGAGCGAGATACTGCAAGAGGCACGTGAAAAGCAGGAGCGCGGTGAGGTGTCGGCAGACTATCCCTTTGAAGAGCCGCACTACGGCAAGGGCAATCCCGTTTCGTCGCTGTTGGCGATAGACAGGATGCTTTGCTATGCCGTTGCAGACGCTTGGGAGTGGTGGCACTTCCGCGACCAGAGCGAGAAGGGCGCACGAGGGTATTTCGTGGTGCGAGGAAGCAGTTATCCGTGTGAGGTGTGTGACAGCTATACGGGTACGTTCTTCTTCATCACCGACGAACTGAGCAGGCCGCAGTATCATTTGAATTGCTGCTGCCTGGTGGTGTATAGCTATGTGGATAGGGTATGAGGCCGCTATGGAATAGCGGCGGGAAAGAACGGAACAAACAAATGAAATCAATATGACGGATAGAGAATTGAACATTGCGCTGCGAGAGATGGCGCGAAACACGGGATTGTGTGACGAGTGGTATAACGCATGGAGCGATGAGAGCACTATCGACGAATGTCTGGAGCGGTATGTGCGAGGCATTGACTTTGCCATCAAGCACGACTGGCCACCATTGGCATTTATTCGCAGACACTTCCGCAAGGAAGATTTGCACCGGCACCACATCTACATTGACGAGGAAGTGGATATAAACGGCGAGAACGGCTACTACGTGTTCTTGGGCAAGTGTACGGGCAGGCTGACGATAGACGGCTTATATGCGACGACTGTGTATGTGAGGCATGAGAGCCATATTGACGTGCTGACGGCAAACGGGGCGAAGGTGTTTCTGAGCTACTATGAGCATGGCGACGGAAGATGTGAGCACGATGGCTGGAGCAGGATTATGACCTACGACAGACGAGAAAAGAAAGAAGGGGCTTGTTAGGGCCCCTTTTTAGTTGCGACGAGGTCGCAACAAACACAACTTGAAACAAACACAACTTACAACAAACTTAACTTTGGGTCGCCGTTTTGAGCTGATAGAGGCGGTCGGCGGCTTGCTGCTGCTTCTGCTCCTTGAAGATGCGGTCGGCCTCTTGGTTGGTGGTGTAAGGGTTGTGTTCGGCACCCGTCTCGGTAGACATCAGACCTGCGTTTTTGAGGGCTACGAGGTTGGCGACCTTTCCCGCCGTGTCCTCCTGTACGAACGGCACGAGGTAGGAAAGAATATGGTCGTTGAGTCGCATGAACTCCGTGATGCGCTTCTGCTCCATTCCGTAAGCGATAGAGAACAGGTAGCGCACGCGGTTGATGAACGCCTGCTGGTCTTTCGCCTGAAGCATCGCGAGGTCGAGGTTAGGCGCATAGATGAGCTTGATAGTGCTTGCCGGCGTATCGCCCGACTTCAGTTCGGGAGGCTCCACCGTGAACGAGCCACGGAAGAGCTCTTTGAACAGCCGTTCGATGTAGCCTTTGAAGAAGTCACCGCCCGTTTTCTTCTCCAACAGCTGCACATCATCGTCCTTGCCCATTGTGAAGGCACGCACCCGTCCGAGCGGGTCGCCCTTGATTTCCACGTCGTCGCCCTTCATGATATACGCGTCGTTTGCCGTTGATGCGCACGACTTTGCCCAATAGGACAAGGCGACCTCAATTTCATCGACGAGATACTGCACGTCGTTCCATCCCGGCCCGTTGTCGGCATTCCGCTGATAAGCCACGGGGCAAGTGGGGAATCCGTGCGGCTGTTGGTAGACCAATTCGTAGCCGTCTAAGCCGAGGGCGTTCTTTGCTTTGTTAATGGCACCCTTGACGCCCACCTTTGTCTGCTTGTAGCGATAGAGATAGGTGTCGTCCCACACCTCTACCCAACTGATAACCTCTTTGTTGTTCTCATCATAAGACGAGAAGCGACGTGCGAAGAGATTCATCTCGCCCGTTATCATGTCGTAGTGCGGATAGAGCGTGTCGCCGTTGAGGAAAGAGAGCACCTTCGTGTACGCCTTTCCCTGGTACATATAGAATACGATGGCCTTGTCGCCCGTGATTTCCTCTGAACGTCCCGCCTCATAGATGGCCACGTCGATATTCTTTTGCAGCCATCCCATCTGCCACTGCATAAACTCATCGTTCAGCTCGTCAGGCACCTTGGAGTCGGCCAGTTCGTGATGCGTGTCGTTTCCGTAGAGGTGGACGAGGTGCTGTAGCGCGATGACCTTCTGCAACGGCACGGCGACGCGGAACGTCTCTTCCCGATACATCGTTTCCATCTTCTCGCCCGTCTCTGTGATGACTTCTCCGAAGTTATAACACTCAGGGAAGAAAAGCTCGTTGTTGATTTTATGCGCTGACGGATAGTATTCTTCAAGGAAGTCCGTCTGCGTCATCATCATGGCCTGTTGCTTTTTCTCCTCGAACTGCAACGTATCCACATCCTGCTTGGTTCCCATGCGGTTGAACAATCCGCTGTTCTGTAGCCTATAGAACGGCTTTTTAATCAATAAATCATTTACATTCATCTTATCTTGGGTTTGATGGGGTTAATGGGGTAAAGGGTTTTTCCCATTACCACCGTCTGCCCTTGTTAAACATATTAGCTCCGAATCTCATTGCGCCCACCGTGCGCTGCATGCCTCCGAACGGATTTCCGAACCCTTGCCTTCTCGCCTGCCTTTCCGACGCTCCGGCAATCAGTCCGAGATTCTTCGGTTTGTGGTGGATATGCTTGATGTTGAAAATCTCGCGGATAGTCGCTGCCTCTATCCAGTCAGGCGAGCGGTGTATGATTTTCTTCATTCCCTTTGCCTTGTCGATGACGCGCGTCGGATCATCCTCTCGGAAACGGATGCAGCGTCGTTCCTCATTGAGTAGTTCGCGGATGGGCTTGTTGGTGTAGTTCTTACCGCTATACCGCTTTTCGAGGACGAAGGGAGCGATGGAATATGTGCCGTCCTTGATATGGTCGGCAAAGTAAGTGAAGCACTGCGCCTTCAGATTGAAGTACATTCCCTTATATTTATCCTCTACGGCCTCTTTCGCATTGAACGGCAGGGCTTTCGGGAAGAAACCCTTGAACACATGTCCTACGCCCAGAAGGTCGTAGGCAAAGTGGTCTTCACGGACGCGCCATCGTTCGAGCAGTTCGCGTGCAAACTGCACCGTTGCCTTTGCATCCTTTGAACACGCCTCCACGTCGGCGATATGATTGCCCACCCATAGCCAGAACACACACTTATCGCCACCGTCGAAAGCCGCGTCGCAGGTGACGTATCGCGTCTTGTCGCCCAGTTGCTCCGCATTGTTATAGAACCGCTCCATGTGCTCCAGTTTGATGATGTCGTCGCCTGCCGCCTTGTACTTCCAGTTGCCGTCGAGGAAACGCGCCTTCGTCTCATCGTCCTGATTGAACAGGATGCCGAGGTATTCCGGGTTGTTATCCATGAGCGCGTGGTTGTCGGTGAGCTTTGCAGGAATGAATGTCGCCGAACGAATGAACAGGTCTTGCGGTGAACCGAACTCGTTGTATTCCGGCTTCCACATGGCTTCTATTTCAGCGCGGTTTTTCTCGTAGCATTCCTCTCGCGTTGCTCCCCATGACACCTGCGAGATGTCGTCGCCGAGCATGCAGCAGTAACGGATGACACCCGCACGCTCAGGTATAGGCAGTCCCGTCTCTTGGTCGATGTACCACTCAATGAACTTTGCCACCCACGAGTCAGGGTCGGGGTTACAAGAGCCTACGATGCGCGTTGGAATGCCATAGGCCGAGCGGTTAGACATGGTGAGCACCTTGAACTTCTTGTAGGACATCTGCGTTACCTCGTCGATGGCGATGTATGGGTACTGCTTACCCTGATAGCGGTCGTGGAAGTCGGCATACTCCATGTTGTGATAGGAGAACGTGAGCCACCCGCCGTTTCTGAAGTTCCATGTGAGGTCGTTCTTTGCGCGGTTGAACGTGCCGAACTCGTCGTATAGTTCCTGCGAGGTGTCGATGATGTCCGAGAGGTCGTCCAAGTCCTTACGGAAGATGATGGCTCGGAAGTTGGGATTTGTGATGTCGTAGAGCGCGTTCATCAGCAAGACATAGCTTTTTCCCCCGCCGCGCGAGCCGCCCACGATTGAGATGTCGGCCTCCGTGGGCAGCATGTCCGTCTGTCCTTTTGCCTGCGTGACAATTATCCTGTCGTTCGGGTGCTTGCGCAGTTGCTTGCGAATCACCTCCACGTCATCCTCGTCGAGAATGACCAAATCCTTCTGCTCCGCAAAACGCTCCTTTAGAGATTGGAGAATCTTGCGGTCAATCTTTTCGACTGGCTTATATGCTACTGCTTGCGTCATCCTAAAACCAAATAGCCGCATCCGGGACTTAACCCGAGTGCGGCCTTTTTTGTGCTCTAAACAATGTAACCCTCTATAAATCAGTGGCAAATTTAGTGAATTATTTGCATTTTCACTAATTTTTTACTATTTTTTTAGTGAAATATTTGGAGAATCACTAAAAATTATCTATTTTTGCGGTGTAAAAAGATTGTTTTAGGATAATATATGCCAAGAATACGAGCAGAGCTACGTGCCGACGACGACCAGGGCGCAAGAAGGAATTACTTCCTGAAGTGCCCGGAATGCAGCCAAAAACTGGCTGACGTGGAGCATCTGCAAGGTATCGCGGCCATCAGGTTCAAGTGCCGACGGTGCGGAACATACATCAAGGCCGACCTGATAGGAGTAGAGTAATTTTCATTTAAGGTGAATTTTAGTTGAATTTAAGGTGAATACTCAAGCCGAGAGCTGTAGCCCGTGAGGGTTGCGGCTCTCTTTTTTATCGCTGTGATACAGCGAATACGGGACGGAAGGATAACACTTTTAACACAAAGATAAATGGAAATCGAAAAAATCGTTTCTACGGTGCAGGAACAACTCGGAAAAACCGATTTTTCAGCACAAACCATTCAGAAGTATGTTGAGTTGAACCCCATTGCCGAGGGTCAGGAGCCTGACGAGGCTTATTTCACCAAGGCGAAGAGTTTCTTTGAGGGGATGCAGGGGCAGTTCAACCACGACTTCTCGACCAAGTTCACGGAGGCGAAGAAAAACTTGCTTACCGAGGACACGTTCAAGAATATGTCGGCCGAGCAGATAGCCGAAGTGAAGAAGCTCATTGAGGGTTTGAATGTAGACCCCACGCCTGCCCCGCAGGAAAGCGAAGAGGTGAAGGCGCTGAAAGCGGAAATTGCCAAGCTCACCGAGCGACTTGACAACGGCGACATTGCGAAACGTCAGGCCGAGCTTATGCAGAAGGTGCGAGCCTCCATGAAAGAGCAGAAGGCCAGCGACGACTACGTTCTTGACAAGACTCTTGAAGGAGCCACCTTTGATGAGAAAAAATCATTGGAGGAGCTGACGACGGAGTATCTGGCAAAGTACGATGCCGAGTATCTGAAATGCCGTGGCGGTGGCGTTCCACCCCGTCAGAGCGAAGGAGGCGGTCAGGGTCAGACATGGCTTGACCAGCAGTTCGCCAAGAAGAAGGCAAGAGAAGGTTGGGGCAAGAAGAACTGAGCCGGAGAATTTAGGTAAAAAGATTGTTTAACAAAAACACAAGAAGAAAATGAAGCAAGATTTTCAGATTGGTAACAGCTTCGATTCTCAGACCGTATCGCTTGGCCACGCCAAGAAGGTATGGCGTCGAATCGACGAGCAGCTGCCCGGTGGCTACCACATCACCAACATGAGCGAATTCGCCAGCGCAGGTCTTATTCAGGCAGGCATGGCTGTTGTGAAGGACACTGCGAGCGGTGCCGACATCCGCGATGTGAAGGTGCTCACTTGGGCACGGCTGAAGGCTGGTGCTTCCGCAGATGGCGGTATTGACTCTCATGGAAGTATCATCGGCTTCACGCAGGAAGACGTGCCCGTGTATCAGCACGGCACTGGTGCTTCTGCCACCTACAACTACGGCACCTGCAACATCATCGTGAAGGGTGAGATTTACGGCTACATGCTCGGTGAAACCGTTGCTGATGCCGCCACTATCAGCGCAGCCGTGAAGGATATGACTCAGAAGAACGGCCTCTCAATCCGCGTGATTGACTAAGCCAAGTTATTAACCATTTAAAGATTCAGAAGATTATGAGAACTATTCCAGTTACATTACGCGATATTATGTCGCTCGGTCTTGGTGGTGCTACTTGGCAGCAGTTCGTTGACAAGTACGAGGAGAAGTACGATGAAGTCAGCATTGACGGCTTCGACTTCGACCCCATCACCATCGGCTACACGTTTGCGCAGCTTGTCAGCAAGACCGCTGCCACCGTGCTTCCCACCTATGTAGACCCTGAGAGTGAGGGCTTTGAGATGCCTCTTGGTCAGCTCGAAGGTATCACGGGCAACATTCCGACGCAGAAGTTGTTCTACTCGGTGAACCGTGTTATCGTCCGCGAGCAGATGCAGCTCGTCCAGCGTTTCGGCCAGTTGGCCTTGAACGACGACATGCGCGACATCATGTTCAAGCTGCTCGACGAGGGTACCGACGGCCTCATCCAGGCATTCTACAATGCGCTGAACCACCAGCGCCATCAGGTTGTCTCGACAGGCCAGTTTGCCATCACTGCCACCAACAACCCGCGTGGTATCAAGGGCGTTACCATCGGCTTCGGCATTCCCGATGCCAACAAAGACACCCTCACGAGTACTGCCCGTTGGTGGACGAACGCCAACCACACCACTGCCAATCAGGGTTCTGCCAGCGACCCCATCAAGTACATGCAGGACAGGGTGAAGTACATCCGTCGCACCGGCCACTACTACGGCCCGCTTCGTTTGGAACTCTGCCAAGACCTGTGGGACGATCTGCTGACGCACAGCGCCGTTCTTCAGAAGATTGGCTACAACCTCGTTCCCACCGCCGCCTCTGCCGCCATCGCCCAGAGCGTTGCCGAGAACACTGGCGACGACCAGAAGAAGGAGGTGATTCGCAAGCTCATCAAGGTTGACGAAATCGTCACCCGCGACACCTATGCCTACGTGTCGGCTCCCGACACCACCACCGGCAATGCTCCCGACCTCGTCACTACGCAGGTTGAGAACTTCAAGAAGGAGAACATCGCGTTCATCCCGACTGGCAAGATTGGTGGCATTCAGGGTGTTCAGCCCCTTTCGATGGGCTACGATGCCGGCGACATCGCCTATGCTATGGGCAACCGTCTGCTGATTGAGCAGGAGGGTATTCCCCGCACCCACTCTATCAACGTGAACGGTGAGATGGCCCAGCTGTGCGTGCCGAGTGCAGTACGTCAGATGTTCATCTCTACGGTGACTGTGTGATAGCGTTGCGACGTGGTCGTAACATACGTGACAACTTTCAAAATGACAAACCGATATGGAAGACGTAAAGACGATAGGACAATTCCTTCAGAGTGTATCGCAGTTAGTGACTGACGAGGGCATTCAGTATGTGTGTGCAAAACGCAGGTTGGATGCAGGCACCTCATTGGCAGACATTTCGGAGCGTGACTTCGACCTTGCCGAGGGAACGATGTACTATTGGCTTGCCAGTCTTCCCGTCGGTGGCAGCACGGAGAAGGTTGCCGACGGCGGCTGGTCTCACTCAGAAGGCGGTTGGACGGTATCGAGTGCGAATATCCAGGAATGGAAATCGCGCTACCGCGACCTATTCGGCAAGTGGGACGAGCCGCTGTTGGGAAACTCTAAAATTCGGATTATCAACCTCTAAGGAGTTGCGACGCGGTCGCAACAAACAGGACAACTACTGAACGATATGGGCAGACTATCAAAACAATTCATCCGCTTTCCGAAGCACTGCAAGGTGTACGACATAGGCGAGCCGACTCCGTTTTCCGACGGAGAGAAGACGCTTGTGTGGGAGGGCGCATGCAGGTTGGAGAGTAATACCAGCATCCGTTCTTTCACGAAAAGCGAGAACGTGATGATGAGCGACTACCGCGTTCAGCTTGGCACGACGGGCGGTGCTGCCGATGCAGCCCCCGACGGCAAAACGGGTCAAGAGTGCGGTGCTATCGTGGAAGGTATTACTTCCGGGATGATTGTTGAGGTAGTCGGCTACGGCTATGAGCTCAGCGTGACCGATGTCTATGTCGGTCAGTTGGGTACCACGGTGTATTGCAACGTAAAGAAGACGTAGGCTATGGCAAACAGATACAAGAGGAGTGATGTGCTGAGAGCCTTGTGCAACATGATGCAGGGCGTCGGTGAAGAAGTGTACACCTCCAACCGTCCGACGGTGAAGGACACCACTGAGAAGTTTGTCGTTGTGCGTCTGCCGCAAGGCATCAGTCCCGAAAGCGACCTCCACAACACGGCTTATGTGCAGTTGCACTTGTACTACAAGGACAGGGTGAACGGCATCGAGCATGTGGAGCGCGGCGAGGAGATGACGGAAGACGCCATCGGCAGCATCAAACGCGATCTTGTGAAAGGCGGTGCCTATGGTGACTGGCTGCGATGCAACGAGGAGCCCGTTCAGTTAGAGGCGAAATCCGATAGCATGGGCTATCATGTGTGTGTGATTCAATTCAAGATAGTGATTTTAGTGTAGTTGCTATGGCATAGCAACATACAAGGACAAGAAACATTAACATTTTAAAAGGATAACAACTATGGCTGTAACAGTATCAACCAACAAAGAATCCCTGAGACAGATTTTTGACAAGGTGAGCCGTGTGTACTACTTCCCCGATAGCTCGAAGGCTCTGAGTGCTCAGACTGGCGGCATTGAGTTGCCCGTTTTGGAAGACGGTGTGACCTTCGACACCGGCGAGGCCGAAATCAGCGAAATCAAGCTGACCGACAGCACTACTTGGGTGAGTAAGTCGTCGCAGGGCGAGAGTGACATCTCTTTCCAGGTGTCGAGTGTTCACGCTACCATCAACGAGCTTCTGATGGAGAAGAAGACCTCTACCGCCATCACTGCCGAGTTTGAGGGCTACAACTACACCGGCCACGGTTTCTCGCTTGCTCCGAAGAAGGTGTCTGGCGCATTGCTGATGCTCAGTGAGGACAAGACGAGTGCCATCTACCTGCCGAACGTGGAGATCTACGCATCGTTCAACGGTGAGGGTGGTGACGACTCGACGGGTTACTACAATGTGAAGGTGACTCCGCTGACCGACGATTCGGGTTCTGCCTTCTATCCTCTTGTGGGAGCCCCCAAGCTTTAAGGTGAAAAGCAGGATAACGTCGAGGGGGTGGTGGTAAAGGTGCTGCCATCCCCTTTTTTCTTTTAATGCCGCCATAGAATGGCGACAAAAAGTACGGAACAAAGAAGAAACATGAGCAAGAAAGAGAAGGCCATCCAAGAGGCGACGCTTGAAGACGAGCGCCAGCAAAAAACGGTGACAAAGAACTATGCCGACCCCGTAGTGGTGAGGGGTAGGACATTTCAGGTGAAGTGGATGCACCCTGCTACGACAGACAAGATAACCTGCCTGATGCTGAAAGACGGCAACGACAACAAGGTGCTGGCGCAATGTGCCGCATTGATTGTGCTGAACGGCTTCTGGAAGACGCACCTATTCTATTGGCTGTTGTGGCGTTGGTTCTACTACGTGAAGCAATACAATGCCGAGGAGCTGACCCCTCTGTTTGAGATGGCTCAAAAAAAAACTCAATCGCAGGGCGCGGTGGCCTACTTGAACGCTACGATGTTACTAACCGTGTTGAAAGACACGAAGAAGGCGATGACAAAAGCGGAAGCCGAGCGTACCCTTCAAGAACTACGTTCGGGCAAAGGTGGGAGTTAGCGCAGAAGTACCCTGTGTGGACTGAGCCTTTGCGCGTGTTTGGTATTCCGTTGAGCGGCATGTGCTACTACATGAACTGGGTGATGACGAATGCGCAACTGGAACTGATAGCCGCCGACGTTGGCGTTGTGGACTACGGCACGATGAAGAAAGACAAGGATAAGAAGCCTAAGAAAGGCGAATTTGACGATACGAAGGCTGACGCAGGAGCCGTGAAGCGAGCCGGTGAGAAATGGCTGGAGAAGTATGGCGGTGATGCCGATGCCGGAGCAGGCTTGTCGGCGGCAGACATCCTTGGTGGCGGTTTTACGGCTGACGTTGGTGTTAAATTAAGTGATTAGCGATGGAAGACAGATATTGTTTGCTACTGCAAAAGAATGGCGGGAGTGTGATTAACAGTTACACGCAATGGGGCATTGTGTGTGCGAAAGTGCCCTTCAAGGCTGGCGGCAAGACGAAAGAACTGCCCAAGCGCGACTGGGCCGACGAGCACGGCGAAGATACCTATGTGCCTGCGAAGCTGATGCTTGAAAGCTACGATGCCGAGTTTGAAATGGCCTATCAGGGTGAGGAACTGGCCACGAATCCTTTCAACCTGAAGTTGGCGTTTCAGCAGATAGATGCCTTCAAGAAGTGGCTGACGGGCAACGACACCGATGCTGGCAGCGGTGGAGAACTGAAGATTTATTCCCCTTACTCCACGATAGGCAGGCAGGGGTGCTACCTGCTTGAAATCAGCGACGAAGACCCCGTTGTGCAGGTGAAGCAAACGCGTGGGAACCTCTATCATGAGAACGTGGTGACGTTCAAGGTGAAGTTCAGGGTTACTGACCCGATGACGGATGTTACGTTGCCATAAAATGGCAACATAAGGAACGTGACGATGGATAACGAACGAGTGCTGAAAGAAGGCTTGCAGAAGGGCTACAAGATGATTGTGGAGCACCTGACGGAGCAGTTGCGAGGGCTGTGCGAGCGGTTGCTGCTGGAGGTGCCGAAGCATCGGGAGTTCTTAGGCTTCACTGGCAACACGCAGACGAGCTATGCCTGCGGCTTGTATGTTGACGGCAAACTATACGGCATTGTGACGCAACGGAACTGGAACGCGCCTACCATCAGGCGAAAGGTGGGCTACGGGCAATGGGTGTATCTGAGGAACCCCTATGAGGGCCGTGCAAGGAGCGTGAAAGGCAAGGTAATAATTAACAACAACCACGGCAAGAGCACGTCGGTGAACTTCTTGCAGTCGTACAAGGCGAAGCGCAACCACATCTGCATCGTGATGACGACGGGCACGGAATATTCGGAATATCTGGAGTCGGCGGCTCATCTTGACGTACTGACGGGCACTTACGAAGCATCGAAAGAAATACTGGCGAAAGGCTTTAAGCCTATAAATGAGGGCTGACGCGTAATGGTGCCAGCCCTTTTGTTTGTTGTTATTCTACCATATCAAGTATTTCGTTGAAGAAGTAGATGGGTTGTATCACCTGCTGAGTTATCTCCGGTGTCTCGTCGAAGTTTCTTGCGCAATCCGTTGCGAGATGGATTGACGAGTAAGCTATCATATCTTTCAGATCGTCTCTTGTAATTTCCATTTCCTGAAGATATTCGTCGATGTTCTTATATTTTTTCATGATTTGTTTCTCCTATATTTTTATGATACAAAGTAAGACAAGTTGAGACGTCTTACTTTGTCTCTTTTTATTTTATGCGTTAATTGTTTGAAGTTCGTTACCATTTTTCAAAAGATGCCATGCACGGCGCTTGTCCCAGTTGGTGTCATGAAGTGCGTGGATGTATGCCCTGCCTTTGAGCGTCCATTTGAGATATGTGCGCACGCGATGTGTCTTGTCGTTGATGACGTGAGACACCATCTGGTGCATTCCCCACTGCACATAGTCAGAACCTATCATGTAAGTCTCTGACTGCTTGTAGATGACATTGAGTTGCAGCAGGATGGAGAATAGTTGGCGGTCGGTCATTCCTATTTCCTGAGCCACCTGCCGTGTTGTGTAGAGGCTGTTGTTGTCGGCATTTGAGATAACCTGGTCGTAGATGCGTCCTTTCGGAGCGAGGGTGTCAACCTCTGCTTGCAGTTTCTCGTTCTGCTCTACCTGAGCGAGGAGTTGTGTGAGTGCTTCCTTGTAGGTTGTAGGAAGTGCTGGCGTGGCAGCGGACTTGTGGAACACTTGCCGATAGACCTCGAAGACGGGTCGCACCTTTCGGGCGATGAAGTATTCGAGGCAGGAGAGGGAGAGGAAGTAGTTTACTTTGTTTTGGCCTCCCCAAACTCGCTCCTCCATTTGGGGAAGCGACTGATTTTCCATGACTTGGAAATCTTCTCCTTCAAAGAAATTCTTTTTGAGAGTTGAGATAGCCTTGTCGCGCCGATTGTAGACCAACGGCCACACCTCATCAAGGTTGATTGGGAACTTGTTGTCGGACTTCGACAACTCTAACACTGCGGTGAAATACCGCTTCAAGTCGCTTTCGCTGCTGGACTTGGTTAAAACTAATTCGTTCATGTTCGCGTATATTTTGAACGGGCACAAAGATAGCGGTGTGCCGACCCGCTGTTCATCCATATACGCAAAGGACACATATACCATTATAATATATGTACGGGAGCACACCGCTCTATGGCAGTTGCCGAAAGGACATAATAAAATGCCCCATTAAGGACATCGCTCTGCCCTTTGCGTGTTTTATGAATGAACATTGCAAAGATAGGCATTTATATCCAATCAACCAAACATTTCAAAGAATTTTTTGCAAAAATACTAAAACTATAGTGTTTTTGTAGAAATTAACACTAAAATAAAAGTAATTATATGATTTTTAAACGAATTTTTGCAGAAGTTTGCGAGATAATGGCTATCTTTGCGGAAACTTAAAACCTAAGAGAGTATGAAAAAAGTAATTGTTGTTTACATTATTCAAATCATTTCGATTTTTACTATGTTGGTAAGTTTGTTATCCCTTATTTCTGGCATAGTCAAAGAAGAAAGTTATGTATTGGTGTCTTTTATTGGCTTAATCGGTTCTCTATGTACGCTTGGATTCTCGTATATTGTGGAGGCAGCATGCCTATATATAGAAAAGGCTGAACGGGAAAAAGAAAGGGCGATTGAAGAGCCAGAGTAGGCGTTGAGGATGAAATGATTGATGATTTTTACTAAAAAAGTGGTGATTTCAGAATAAAATTACTATCTTTGCAACGAGATAGTAATTATTTAGCCATAGGAGAGCTGACAGATGCGGTCTGTCGGCTCTCTTTTTGGTTTTCAGGGAGTTAGTTGCGACGCGGTCGCAACATACAGGACAACATTAGGACAACAAAAGGGATAACAAAAACGGGATAACGGATATGGCAGATTTGGGTACATTGTGGTTTGGCGCGGACATCGACCTTACCAAGCTGAAGCAGAAGATAAACAGCGGCAATCAGAGCGTATTGGACGCGCTGAAGATGAACTATGACGAGCAGAGCTACCAGCAGATGGTGAGCAAACTGCGGACGGCATTGGATAGAGAGACGTTCAAGGTGAAGATTGTGGCCGACGAGAACAGCGTGGCGCAGAACCTACGTCGCTCGCTCAGTAGTGCTGGCGGCAGGGGCTTCATAGGGAACCTCGACGAGATGAACGCGAAGATTCTTGCGCAGACGGAGGCCGTGAACAGACTGAAGGAGCGACTGCTGGAGTTGCAGACTGCCTACAACATGAACAAGAAGGGCACCTGGGCGCAGCAGATGACGGCGACCGGGCAGGAGAAAGCCATTGCCTCGCTGAAGGCCGAGCTTGCCGGAGAACAGCGCATGCTGAGAGACATGATAGCACAGCGTCAGGCGTATAGAAACTCGACGCAGGACAACCTGCTTGCGTTGAGGCAGGAGAGAGCGGAACAGCAGAAAGCCGCTACCGCTGCCCGCCAAGCCATGAACGAGCGTAGAGCAGCCATCCGTCAATACAACAGCGATCATATCCGTCTGAACACCACCCTTGCCAACGGCATTCACATATCTACGCAGCTTGGTTCGGCGTTGAGTAGTCTTTTCGCTATCCATCAGGCACGTCAGTTCTTGGGAAACGTGATTGAAATTGGCGGTCAGCTGGAGAAGCAGCGTATCAGCATCGGTGCTATCCTCGGTGACACCGTAAAGGCCAACCACCTGTTTGAGCAGATTAAGGGTCTGGCCTTGAAATCGCCGTTTGGTGTCGTGGAACTCGACCAATATACCAAGCAGCTTAGTGCCTACGGATTCAAGTATAATGAGTTGTTCGACATGACGAAACGCCTTGCCGACATCTCAGCTGGTGCAGGCACCGACATTGGTCGATTGACACTGGCATTGGGCCACGTCCGTTCGGCAACATATCTGACAGGTATCACGCTGAGACAGTTCTCGATGAACAATATCCCGATGCTGAAAATGCTTGCAGACTACTACACGGAAGTGGAGAAGAAGGCCGTGAGCACGGCAGACGTTCAGAAGAGAATATCCAAGCGTCAGGTGAGTTACGAAGACGTGATAGAGCAGATTCGCAGGCTGACCGACGAGGGCGGTATGTTCTACAATATGCAGGAGAAGATTTCAGACTCTTTGGCCGCTCGGTACAAGAACCTGAAAGACGCTATGGATATTATGTATGGCGAGATTGCCGAAGGAGCGGTCGGTGACGTGCTGAAAGGCATTGCCACTGAACTTCTGAAGTTGACAAGGCACTGGAAAGAGATTGCCGCCGTGATGGGAGTTGCGGGAACGGCGTGGCTATTGGGGAGGACACGCCTCGGTTTGTTGAACGTGACTATGCAGGGCAATACTGCCGTGACGATGCGAAAGATTATGGCAGACAAACAGCTGATTGCCAATAATCTGAAAGCCGCATCAACTTATCGGGCACTTACTACGCAAGAGCGTATTCTGATAGCCTCGAAGAACAGCCTTACTGCTGCTGATTTGCGGCAGGCGATGGCCGTTGGAACGCTCAATAAAGAAGACGTTCTGAGATTGATTGCCTTGAAGAAACTGAAGATAGCGCAGGCTATGCACCTTGCAGGCGTGAACGGTATCACTGCCGCCGAAATACGTGCTGCTGCCGCTGCTGGCAGATGGAAGGTAGCCCTTGCCGGTTTGCAACTATCCCTGAAAAACGCCTTTATGGGTGTTGGCCCTGGCACGTGGGCAACACTCGGTCTGATGGCAGGCACAGAGATGTATATGGCCTACAGCCAGTGGACGAGCAAGATAGAGGAAAAGGCCAATGAGATGAAGGACATCATCAAGTCGCGCGTGACGGATTTGGGCAAGATACAGAAGCAGATAGACAGCGAAGGAAAGCCGAAAGACTCCGTTGCCCTGAAGAACCGCGTGGAAGAGATGAAGCAGGTGCTTGCCAACTCTGAGGCGTACACGAAGACACTCGATGAGCAACTGAGCAAGGCAGGGGGCCTGAATGAACAGTACGACATCCTTGCAAAGACAATGGCTGATGTTGCGGAAGCGAACCGAAAGGCGTTGGACTATCAGGACGAAGCGGCAAAGTTGATAAAAGCAAGTTCGCTTGGTGATCGGGCTGAAACCCATTGGTATGACTATTGGACGTTCCAAAGCGGAGAGGTTGACCGTTTCTTCTTTAATGATGACATTAACAAAAACGTACAGCAGTTGAATGATTCCTACGCAGGGCTTCGTCGCACGTTGGAAAGTCTTTACGAGTTCAAGGAGCCTCTGAAAGAGTTGATTGACGAGATGATGCGTTCGGGTGATGTCAGCGAGTCGCTGAAAGACCAGATGAAGAATGCACCGTTTGAGGAGCAGTTGCGCTTGCTGGTTGAAAACGGCTATTGGGAGAAGATTCAGGAGAAGTTGAATGAGACAGGCCGTAAGTTCAGTATGACCGACAAGGAGGTGGAAGACGCCAGCAAGAGAATGAAGGAGTCATTTGCCGGAGTTGCCGAGAGGTGGAACGAGATTACCAATGATGATGTCACAAGAATGTTCCAAAAACTGGTTGAACTGCGCGGTGGCGACGAAAAGAAGGTGCGCCAATGGGCGTTGGATAACATTGACGATGTGAAACTCCTGCTTGACGGAGTTCTTGACCAGGTTGGCGAAAAGAGCCCTGCGATACGTCGAAAGATAAAACAAACCTTCTTTGACCTGCTTCGTCTCGGTCAGTTGTCAGATAGTATGAAAGGACTTGCCGAGGGCGGTGCATTTGTAGGTGATGTCCTTGGTGGCAATGAGAAATTGCAGAAACTTATTGACGAGGCAGAGAAAGCAGAACTCCACGATGATAATAGTGGCAGCAGCAGTGACAAGAAAGACAAGGGGAACAAAAAGGACGAACAACTGGAGGGAGCCAAGGCACGGCTGGAGCAATATAAGTCCTTCCTGTCTGAATACAAGAAATACCGTGAGCAGTATGGTAAGGAGCAGGCTATAGACATTCTTGCCTCGCTTTTCCCCGACCTGAAAGACGATAAAGGACGATTCCTTGGTAGCAGGCTTGTTGACAACTATATAGATGAACTTGACAAACTGCGAAACACACTGCCTGCAACGACGGAAGCGAGAAAGAAATTCAAGAACGACATCGACAAGACGAAGGCAGACACACTTTTTGATAGGGAGAAAGAGACTCTCAAGAAGAATGCCGATGCGATGGAAGAATATATCAAGCGTCTTGAAAGCCAATGGAAGGAATATCAATCTCTGCTGAAGAAGTCCGGCGGCAACCGTGAGTTTGCGCAGATGGCCTTCACGGACGGCATGATTTGGGATGAGACGGCCAAGAAGATGCTTGAACGCTTCAATGAGCGAGGCGAGGAACTTGGAGTTGTGCCCGTCGGCATACAATGGGACATGAACGAAGAGGAACTTAAAGATGCTCTGCGCGACGAGAAGGGTCTTGTTCAGACGGAACTTGTTGACCTCGCTAAGAAAATACAAGAGGTTATTCGCGGCAACTATAAGCAATTCCTCACCGATTCTGCGGAAGCCTACAACAAATCGCTTACGGCAGCTCAGAAACTCGTTGAGTTGGAACGTCAGCGTAACGAGATTGTAGAAAAGCGTGACCACGACAACGACCTATCACCCGAAAAACAGAAAGGCTGGAATGCGCAGATTGCTTCGTTTGACAAGCAGATAGCCAACCAGCGTTGGGAAGCGTTCAAGGAAGCGGAACAATGGGGAAGGATATTCAGTAATCTGGATAACCTCAGTACGCAGACGTTGGAGCACATGCTGGAGAAGCTGCGGGAACTTGCGCCGACGATTGCTGATTCGACGGAAGGCACGAAAGCCCTGTACGAGGCTATTGACAAGATTCAGGACAAGCTGACGGAGCGGAATCCGTTTGCCGCGGTGTTCGGGGCAGTACAGCGGGGGAATCGCTTGCGCCGGCTATACGATGATGTGGTGAGCAAGCGAGGGTCGTTCACGCCCGATGCCCGTTCTGCAAAGTACTATGGACTGCAAGAAGGCCGGACATACACGAAGAACGAAATCCGCGACCTCATCAAGCAGGCGGGAACTGATTTCACCAAAGGACTTGAAGGGCTTGCCGCAGGGTTTAAGGCCGTGCAAGACGTGCTCGGCCCCGTGATAGACCTCTTCGACACACTCGGCAATGAGGATTTGAGCAACTTCTTCGCAATGGGCAGCAATGCCCTGGGTTCGGCGGCTCAGGTGGCGAGCGGTCTTGAATCGCTCGGGCTGGGTGCAGCAGGCCCCTATGCGGCTGCGGCTGCGGCAGGTCTGAGTGTGGTGAGTTCGCTGATAGCCATGCACGACAAGACGCTGCAAAAGGAGATAGAGGCTTCGGAACAACGACAGCGGGAAATGGAGAACCTGACAAGGAACCTCGAAACGGCATTGGAGCGGACACTTGGCGGCATCTATAACACGAAGGCTACGAAGGACATGCTGAAATCACTGCGCGAGGGTATTGAGTTCAGTTTCCTCGGCCAGTCGTTCGGCTATAGGTCGTATGTAGGTGAAGACACGAAGAAGGCTGTTGAGGAAGCCGAGAAGTCACGCTCCTACTATGATGCAGCCTACGCTTCTCTGCTTGCCCAGAGAGACGAGTTGCAGCACCAAAGAGACACGGAACTGTCGAAGAAGAATACCGATGATGACAAGATTGCCGACTACAAGCAGCAGCTCACCGAAATGGACGATGAGATTAAGCACTTTGCCGAGGATATGGCGAAGGCTATCTATGACATCGACGTGAAATCGTGGGCAAGCGACTTGGGCGATGCACTCTTTGAAGCCTGGCAGAAAGGCGAGGACGGCGCAGAGGCATTCCGCAAGAAATCGAGCGAGATTATTGCAGACGTTGCGAAGAAGATTGCCGTGACGAAACTCATTGAGACCGCCATGAAACCCGTGCTTGATGTCATCACCTCAGAGATGGAGCGCACAAACGGTCAGCTTGACGAAACGAGCATTGAGGCTATTTCCGCACAGATGGCTATCATTGGCGGTACGCTGCCGACGGCTTTCAATAACCTCATGGACGGGCTGAACGCAGGAATGCAGAAGGCCGGGCTTGAAGATATGAGGAGTATGGGAACGGAGAGTGCGTCGTCGATGACAAACAGCATAAAAGGCGTGACTGAAACGACGGCCGACCTGCTGGCGAGCTACATTAATGCCATCAGGGCCGACGTGAGCGTGAACAGGATGACGCTTACGGAGATACTCTATGCCGTGCAGGGGCAGACCGAGATGCCGATGATAGCACGGGCGCAGTTGCAGCAGTTGGAGCTGGTGGCAGCGAACACACAACGGAATGCAGACGCGGCAGAGATGATCTACGAGATGCTGAACCAGAACGTGCTGGGTGGGTTGCCATTCAGGGTGAAGTGATGAGAGGGAATTGCGATGGAATCGCAATGAAAAAACGGGACGAAAGTGTTAAATTTATGTAATTTATCGCATTTATTTGTTTAATATCGCAATTTATCGCAAATATTCTGTATCTTTGCAGTGCAATCGAGTAGAGGCGAGCGCGCAACATAAGAGTATAAAGGCTTCGGCCACTATATACTACCCTGCAAGAGTCCTCTACCTTTTGCGGGGTTTTTTAATGTAGTTAGGCTATGTATATAAGACGAACAACACTATTGCAGATGACTGGAGACAAGGTGGCCCAAAAGGCTGTCTCGCTGCTTTTGGTGCTTAAAAATCGTCTCGGAAAAACATCAGCCATTAAGAACGCTTCTCTGAACAAGATTGCAGGTATAGCGGGCTGTCACCCAACGACCATTAAACGATATTTGCCCGTTTGGGTAGAGATGGGACTTATTGAATGGCAAGGGAAGAACAAAGATATTCTCGTCGTGAAGAAACTGCACTCGAAAAACAAGAAGAAAAACGTCTGCATAGAAAAACTCGATTTTAGTACATTTAAGAACCTGCTTCATACAATGAGGGCATTATTGTTCCTTGTTCTTCAAAGCCATAAGTCTTTTATTAAGCGATTAATCCGAGTTTCCACGAATCCTAAAAGAGGAGAAGACTTCAAACGGGCGCGGAAACTTAGCGAGTCTTACGCTGTAAGGGAAAATGGCGAACTGAAGTATAAGGAATATGGCCTTTCGTTCAGGACAATAGGCAAAAAACTCGGTTATTGCGCGAAAACGGCACAAAAAATCGTGAAAACGGCTGTAGAAAGGCATTGGTGTGACAAAACACGTAATTATGAGCGGCAACTGCTGCCAAACGTGTGTAGAATGTATGTCGAAGGATATACTTTCACAACACGCAACTATGGCTATCGTGTACAAGCCAATACCTATGAACTTTCTCCGTACTGGTATGGTATTTTATTAGATGGTAAAAAGTGAATGGCTGAATTATGACGTTTTGTGGAGAAAACATTGGGAATACGGCTACCTTGACGCAAGTAGAAATATATGTCGCCGAGAAAGGCCTATTTATCGAACCGCAGGAAGCCTATGATTATTGGGCAAAGAAGAATTGGCTGACAAAAAAAGGGCAACCCGTTAAAACATTGGAATCAGCGATAGATGTTATTAACGGAATTGCTATATTGAAGTCTCAGAAGAATGGTCGTACCAAGAAAAAGCCGAAGAAAGTTACTGCGAAAAACGCAAGAAGAACTGCTATGAGGATCGCTCTTGAAAACGAAGGCAAGACGGCTTATGTAGAATACCAAGAACAGCTGAAAGATTACCGTTGGAAATCGTTCCGCAGGTTTGTATTTGAAGTGCGAGGTAAGAAGTGCGAGGTATGTGGTGCTACAGACTATTTGCAGGTTCATCATTTGAAATATAGAAAAGTGAAAGCGTGGGAGTACACTGTTAACGAGGTTCTTGTTGTTTGCAGTAGGTGCCACAAAAAGATTCACGGAATAGAATAAATACTATTTTGTGTGTGTTAAAACGTATCATTGGAAGTTTTTACTAAAATTTTAGTGTTAATATTTGGAATATATAATTTTATTTTAGTATATTTGCAGACGAAAATAATGTTCTTTAGCCTCAAGAGCTTCGTATGGCATTGCTGTATGGGGCTTTTTTGATAAAAAAGTGAGACGATGAGTTGGACGATATATAAGAAAAACGGAGAAGAGCGGACGGTGACGCTGCCGCAGGGCGCTTCAAGCAGGAGCGGTCGGCTGGCATTGCCTGAGCTGGAGTATAACGGCGAGTGGATGGGCGAGACGAGTGTGACGCTCAACGTTCGCTGTGCCGTTCCCGTTGGCTTTGAAATCGGCGACTACATCGTGTATCGAGGTGAGAAGTTCGTCATCAACTACGACCCGACGGTGATTAAGAAGGCCCGCAGGGGCACGTATGGCGAGGGTTTCGTTTATGACAACGTGAAGTTCGTGTCGCTGGGCTATGAGCTCACCGACATGAGGATGCTTGACTACGTTCTGAACGACAACGAGATTCACTACAGTTCGCTTCCGAAGTTCTCGTTCTTCTGCGAGACCGTGGACGACCTTGCCGACAGGTTGCAGGTGAACGCCGACAGATATTGCTCTGCGAACGGCATCACGGGAGCAGACAGATGGGTGTTCGTGACACCGAGCCAACCGAGGACGTTGACCCGCTGCGGCAGCGATTCGGCATTGCAGGCGAAGGCCCGTGAGCTCTATGCGGAGTATTTCGGAGTTCCTGCCGCCACGGATGACGAGAAGACCAATCAGAACGTGAACATCGACAACCAGAGTGTCTGGGATGCGATGAAGAACGCGAAGGACGTGTTCGGTCTGAACTTCATTCAGAAGGGCCGCAGCGTGGTGATTGGTGCGGCAGGACTGCCTACGATGGACGTGTTCAAGTACGGCAAGGGCAACGGCTTGTATGAGATAGAGCGGACAGCAGACAGCGACCAGCAGATCGTGACGATGCTGATGGCCTACGGAAGCGACAAGAACCTTCCGACGCGCTACTATGCGAACCTGAATGCCGTGCATTTCATGACCATTGGCGGCATAGAAGAGAACGGCAACGACGGCAGCCAGGACAACTACCTACTGTCGCACGGAGTGTGTCAGGAAGAAGGTATGTTCCGTGTGCGCACGAGCGTTGGTGAAGGCTGGAAAGCCACCACGGAGGTGCGTGCAGAAGGCGATTCGTCGTGGACTACGGTGGACGTGTATTGCAATGCCAACAGGAGCATCAGACTCAGCATCCCGTGTGCGACGTGGCAAGAGAGGCTCGGTGTTGCCACGCGTCTGTACTTCCGTGGGAATATAGACGGCGACAAGTGGCCTGCGGAGAACAAGAGCTATTCGACCTCGAACCTTCCGAACAATATGGCGGTGAACGTGCTGATGCTGCCCGGCTTCCCGAACCAGAGCCTCTATGACTGGGTGGTCAGCCACGGCGGCAGTGCTGTTGCCGACGAGCATAACGGCAGTCTGGCAGGCAAGGCACAGTGGCACGGCTATACCGCCTACTTCTCAAAGGAGAAGGCGCACCCGTTCATCCTGAGCAAGAACTATCCAGACCTCGGCATCCGCGAGGCTACGAAATATTTTGACGGCAGCGACGGCGATGATGAAATCTTCCCGACGATAGAGAACACGGGCAAGGACACCATCGTAGGCGCAGATGTGATTCAGGACAATGGTATCTTCGCGGATGGTGCAGAGATTCCCACGTTCAAGATTATACTTCCCGACCTTGGCAGCGACTTCGACCTTGCGACGCTCCTTCAGAGCGACACCGTGATAGCGATGAAGAACGGCTACTGCGGCGGCAGGGAGTTCGGCGTGGAGAGCGTGAAGAAACTCTCGAACGGAACGTGGGAATGCACCTGTCAGAGAGCCAAGGACGGCGACCTCGACCTTTACTTCCCCTATGCCCACGGCACGGCAGGAGCCTCCCTACCCTACCAGTTGCGGACGGGCGACAAGTATGTACTGACGGGCATTGAGATGACCGACACCTACGTGAATGCCGCTGCCGTGAAGTTGCTGGAGGAGGCACTGGCATTCTTAGAGAAGAACGACTACACGAGATATACCTACTCGCCGAAGGTAGACGAGATATTCATGGCCCGCCAGCACGACGGGTTCAGCAGCGGTGACACCGCTACATATGGAACAAGGAGCTATCACGACACGCTGAAGGAAGGTGACGTGATGGTGTTTGCCGATGAGGACTTGAACATAAGCGGCTCGGTGTTCATCGACGTGCTGAGAATCAAGGAATACGGCAACGGCCAGATTCCCACCTACGAGGTGACGCTGAGGAACGACAAGCAGGTGGGTACGATACAACGCCTGCAAGAGCAGGTGAACAGCCTTGCCACGGGTGGCAGCATCACCAGTGGCGGCGGTGGTGGCGGCAGCGTGAACATTCCGCAGATTCGCCAACTGATACAGACCTACGGCAAGGAGTGGTTCCTGAGCAAGACCGGCGACGACAGCGCATCGGGACTGATTACCTTCCTGAAAGGCTTGCAGATTGGTGCCGAGGGTGCGTGGGGTTACGTGAAGGAGTTTGTGCAAGACGGTGTTTCGACCGTGAAGGCATGGTTCAAGAACCTCTATGCCGACTACCTGGAGCCCACGGTGATGAAGGTCGTTGACAAGATTGTAGGCCCTCTGAGTGTTGAGGGGAACCTCTTTGTCAGGAAAGACAACGAGGGCAACGGCGGCAACGTGACCGTTGACGGCAGCGTGAATGCGCAGGACGGTAACTTCTCAGGCATGCTCACCACGCAGAACCTCACCGTGACGGGACTGGCCCACTTCTTCGAGCTGATGATAGACAAGCTGCGTTCGAGTGGCGGCGCCTTCGTGTTCACCCCTGCTGACGGTTTCTCGGTGGAAGACGTGACGAGCACCACCTATAACAACGTGGCCTGCAAGCGGCTGTGGTGGCGTGCCACTGACGGAGAGACTGAGACCGACAACCAGTGGCTCGTCGGCGACCAAGCCATCTGCATGAGTTTCAACCTTGCAAGGAAGAAGGCAGGCGAAGTGATGCGAGACGTAAGCAACAAGATGTTCTGGAGCGTGGTTTGCGAGAAAGGAACCACGGAGCATGACTTCGGCGAAGATACGGCATTGGGCCACTACATCACCATCTACACGGGTGTGAACAGCAGCACGCCGATAGCCACTGACAACAGCGGAAAGCCGTTATGGAGCGGTGCGCCCTACGAAGTGGAGGTCGGTGACGACATTGCGATGCTCGGTCATAGGATGCAGGCCGATGAGGACTCGACGAGCGAGGATTTGAAAGCCCGTCAGAGTGCCGTGTATATCAGTGCCTACGCCTCTTACGACACGGGCGATGTGAGCCACGGCATCCGTGCCTTGCAGCCGCCGTTGCTGGCTTTCTACAAGGGTGTGGACGACTTCAACCTTGCCCTGCACCGTGGCACGTTTATGGATGCAAAGGGCAGCGAGTTCAAGGGACGTTTCCTCTCGACGAGCAGCAGCCAGGAGGGAATAGACATCGAAACCCTGCTGAGTGGCAGCGAGGTAGACATCATCTACGGCAACGGCAACCCGAACACCGTGAGCACTCCGCATGCCGCGTGGAGCGATGCAGAGAAGCTGCTACGCGTAGACAAGACGCTGTACTTCGACCTTGACCTGGAACCCGCCAGCGAGGGCGGCAGGCTGTGGAAGTGGACGCGCAATACGGAGGGCGAAGGCTATGTGTGGGTGCAGGTGAACGATGTGGACTCAACAGCTGCACTTGACAAGATTTCCGACGTGGCGAGCGATGGCAAGCTGACGGGCGGCGGCGAGAAGATGCGCGTCTATCTGGAGTGGATGGATGCGCGGAAGACCTACGATTCGCTGTGGGGCCAGATGCAGGAACACAACAAGACCGGCGACTGGACCAACCCGAATTCATCGCTCACCTACAAGACTGGCGTGACGTTCTACACCGCCTGCAACAACTTTAACACCGCCTTCTTCGCCCTCGCCACCTACCTGAACAACAAGACTGACTGGACGTTCGGCAACTCTGTTCCGGCATGGATCAATCCAGACAATGCCACTATGGGCCTGAAGGTGACGACGGTGCTGCCTGCCTGGCTCGACACCGAGCAGCCATCAGGCAAGGCCGCATGGACGACGGGTGCGCTGGCCTATCGCGGCGTGTGGGCCGACTTCTACGAGGCAGCTGCAGAGATGGCGCGCGCGCTGAACGCCTGGCAATACAAGGAGATAGACGAGATGGGCGATGACGGGCTGATAGACCCTGCTGAGAAGGCCGCGCTGAGACAACTCTTCAACGAAGAAGTAATCGCCTATTGGAAACACTCTGACCAATCTGCCGGATTAGAGTCGCACCTTCCGCAAGAAGAGATACAAAAGTTGTGGGATGCCGACGGCAATATGCAATCAGCATTCAACCAATTAGGTTCATATCTCAGCGGGAAGGCAGCAACCGAACGTACACCCGGCGAAGGAGATTGGTATATTGCCCAACCGTTGCCGTGGAGCATCGCTGCTTCTATGAGAAACGGACTGCAAGACCCGTCAGAAAGTGGAACTGCGCCTGCCAATATCTATCCTCTATGGCTACAAAAACTCAATGACACAGAATCTACCGTTGTTCAGGATGACGTATGGGACTATTTCTGGGCGCAGTTCACGCGAGCAAAGCAGGCTCACATTGATGCGATAGAAGCTGCCAAGCAGTATCAGATAGAACATGTGGACGTAGAACTATCTTGCGCATACTATACGGATAGCAAAACCACGAACACCGTTCCGAACAACACCCATACGTCCACAAAAAGATGGCCGAAAATCGGTGATATGTGGTATGAGGCCATTGCCCTTACGAATCCTGTTACGGGAACATCCGTCACGACGAATAGCGAGGGCGAGCCGTTGTATAGGGTTTATACTTGCATACAAGCCTACACGAGCGAAATCCAGTATTCTGATAGGGCAACTTATTGGAAGTTGCTTGATGAGCCTGTGGTTGCCATTTCCTCGACTGATATTGACAGGATATACACAACCGTTTTCAACAGCAGCGAGTTTTCGCTGATTGAGCAGAAGGTGGACAGCGTGTCGAGCACGGTGAGTGCCATCAGGAACGCGAGCCCGAATATGCTGCTGAACGGCAACTTCACCGATTTGCAGAGCGCCACCAAGCCGGCCCATTTCACGGGGTATAGTTCAGCGAACACTACTATTTCGCGCGTTGCCATCACAGACCTTGACGGATTCTCCTATGCGGCATGCGTCATTGTGAACAAGAAAGGCATCGGCTACGGTTTGTCCATCCCCACCACCCTTCAGCCCTACATCAAGACGGAGAAAGACAGCAAGTATACGCTCTCTGCCTGGATGAAGAAAGACGCTGCGACGGAGCTGAAGGTAAGTGCAAGGCGTGGCGGCGCGTCAGTGGCCTATAACATCGGCGGCGGGTCTATCACTCTTACCGAATCGTGGGTTCGTTACACCTTTACCTTTGACGGCGACGGCAAGGCTTCCTACATATACCTATCTCTCTTAGACTCGTCAGGCAGCACTACTACGGGCACCTTCTACGTGGCAGGTATACAACTTGAAAAGAGTTCATCTGCTTCGACGTGGCAAGATTTTGGCGGAAGTTTGACCAACTTGCAGTCGCAGATAAACCAGCAGGCATACCAGATTTCGTTGGCTGTGAAGGCTGACGGTGTGAAGCGTAGCGGCTTGACGCTCAAATCTGACGGCACGATGGAGATTGATGCCAGCAAGCTGACCGTCAGCGGCACGATGGAGAACGACGTGACCATCAACGGTGATGTCCTGCACATCGAGAACGACCTCGACATCAAGGGACTGACGACGGAGAATGTGACGATAGTGGAGAGAAGCCATTATCCGACCGTCATCAATATGGGTATTGTGGATGAGGATAAGGATTCCGACCCCGTAAAGATAAAGTCTGTGCAGGTGAAGGCTGACGGTGCTATGCCAGAACACGGGTTGAATACTTGCCATATCGTCGCATTACCATTCTACGATAGTATAGTCGGTATGGGAACGACTACGAGTCCAGGCAGCGACTGGTCGAAAAGTAATCCTCCCGTGAGTTGCGATATAAGCTACGATGCAGACTCGCCTCTTTATCGCAGTTTCCTTATATATTCCAACAGCAACAAACCTGATTCGATGCGTCGTATTGTCCCGTGGACTAAGAATGGCACAAGACTCACTATTACGAACGAAGTTGATAGGTATTGTCTGAACTGGCGGTCATTGGGTACTGATGATGGTGCACACGTTGACTGGCTTCTGACAAAAGCAGTGCTTGTTTGCGCTGATGCCCGCATTCTCGCTGAGAGTAATCTTTCGACGGATTATGCGACACCCTTTATCGGAGGCTATGGTCAAGTCACTAACATGAGAGGTTCTGCGGCCACAGGAGTATCCACTATTAATCAGGCAGGGTTTTTCTCCTGCGGCGGTTATAAGTCGCGGTTTATCCTTATACTCCCCGGACAAACGCTGCAATTACGGTCGCAGATAATCAAGATGGACTCCGACCGCCAAGGCGTTGACCGCGAACTATTGGTGTGGGTTGTTGAGAATCCGTCAGAGTTCTACGCTTCCACAAAGAACAACACTATCGAGTTTATGTTTTCCTTCTCGATTCCGCAACACACAAAAGATGACGACCGCGTTGGGCTTTTAGCTCCTACGGTAGTATTCAATCCCTACAACACGCAGGAAGCCAACACGGAAACCATATTGGCTCCTTCGTTATTGCGATACAGGAATTGCATCGGATTGCATTTCGATTTATACAACGACGGTTATGGTACGGAAATTTTAAAAACATAAATACTTAGGAATTATGAGGACGATGAAGATAGGTACAAAGATAATGCTGCTCTACGAGCAAGGAGTCCGTGACGGATAATGCGCTATTGACGGATTTTTAGTTTTATTTGGTTTTTTTCTCATTATAGTTTAGTGTAGTTCAAACAGGTTAGTAGATAGACTTTCATAGGTGCAAGAGCAGCAGTGGGTCAGGCTCGTGGCAAGCGAGCAGCGAGCCGACCCTTTACAAGGTAACAAAGTAAACGAGATAACAAAGTAACAAGATAACGGACAAGACAAAGAAATGGATATTACGACACGGAACATAGGACAAGGCTTCGTCTGGGGCACGATGGGCTCGGAGGCATTACAGGCCATCCAAGACCTGCGGTGGATGCTCGCCCTTGTCATCATACTCATCGCAGCCGATTTCCGCTTCGGCATGGCCGAGAGCAGGAAGCGGCATAGGGAGGCTCTGGACGCAGGAAACGAGACGCTGGCAAAGATGACCGAATTTCGGACTTCAAGAGCTATCCGTAGGACGACCAACAAGTTCATTGACTACATGACGCTGCTGTTGGTGTTTTGTATCATCGGCTTGGCCATCACCGAGCCTTACGGGCTGTGTGACCATGTGATTTGCGCAGGGATGGCAATGATAGTGGCTTGCGTCTGCGAGTTATGTTCCGTGTTCGGGCATTTCTTCTACTTGAAAGGTGTTGAGCTGCCGAGGCTGACATGGAGTAATGTAGGTCTGTTCTTCGGACGGCTGATAGCAGGCTTCGCACGCACGAAAAGTCCCGACCTTGGGGAAGCACTTGATGAAACCATAACAAAGACGCTGGCTAAAGAGGAGCCTACCCCCGACCCCTCCCTAAAGGGAAGGGGGAACGGTGAAACAGAGGAAGGAGGCGAGGAATGACTATCACGAAAGGGCAACTGAAAAAGATAATGCCGACTGCGCCTTACACGCGGATAGACAAGTATCTGCCTTACCTGAACGCAGCGATGACGGAGTTCGGCATTCTGACGAAGGAAAGGGCGGCACACTTTCTGGCGCAGGTGGCCCACGAGAGTGCCGAGATGCGCTACACGAAGGAACTGGCGAGCGGTGCCGCCTACGACACGGGCAAGAAGGCCATTGCGCTTGGCAATACGCCGCAGAAAGACGGCGACGGGCAGAAGTATAAGGGCCGTGGATTTATTCAGCTCACAGGCAAAGCAAACTACGAGCGGTACAAGAAGTTCTGCGGCTATGACGTGGTAGCCAAGCCTGAGTTGCTTGAACTGCCCAAGGGAGCGACGAGAAGTGCCGCGTGGTTCTTCACACAAGGCTGCGGTCAGAACCTCTGCTACGTGGCCGATCTTGACAACGGACGGAACACCGAAATGGTGTTGCAGAAGATAACGCGAGTGATAAACGGAGGCCTGAACGGTCTGGAGAGCAGGAGAAAGTATCTGCAAAGAGCATTGAAGGCACTGGGATAACAAAAAGACGTGAATTATGGGAAAGATGAGAAATATATGGACTAAATACTGGCCGTACCTGGTGACGGTTCTGCTGTGGGCGGTAATTGCTATTGCCCTGTTCTCCTGCATAGGCTGCAATCGCTCGCTGAAAAAGGAAAACGAACAGCTGCGTGAGGAACTGGCCCGGCAGCAGCAATACGTGCCGCTGAAGCGCGACACCATCCGCGACACCGTTGAGGTGGTGACGCAGAAAGTGGTGGAAGTGGAGAAGGTGAAAGAGGTGCTGACGAAGGAAGACAAGGAACTACTGAAAGACCTCGGTACAAAGGTCTCGGCAATAGAGAGTTTTCAAAAAATAGGAATGATGACACAGGCAGAAGTGAAATTAAGCAGCGACGCGGTCGCAGCAAACACTACTGAGGCGGTTGCAGCAAACGATACCGATGCCCAACCGAAAGAACGGGAGCCTCCCGTGGATAGCGTGCTCACTTTCAAGGACGCTTGGCTGGACTTAAAATACAACACTATAAATAATAATTTGTTAATTCTTTTGCGCGACAGTCTGGCTATCAGCGTCGAAAAAGAGTATAAGAGAAAGTTCTTATGGTGGCGATGGGGGACAAAAGGCTACCAGGTGAAAGCGGTGTCCTTCAACCCCTACTCCACCATCAGATACAATACCTACGTGAAGCGCAAGCGCTGACGAGGCTAAAGGTTCAAATGTCCTTCGGACGTTCAAAGTTCAAAAAGTTCAAAAAGTTCAAAAGGTGAAAGATGAATAGTTACGGCGAGACAGCAGGGAATATCGGTCTGAAGGTGAAGGCCAAGACAAAAGACGGCGACTTCGTGAAGGTGAGGATAGGAAACATCACCACGTCGATGGCTCCGCTGCTGACGCACGAACTGGAACGGATAGCCCACACGATGAGGGCCACGGACTACACGGCAGCGACGACGGGCAAGATGGGATTCCCATACGACCTGCCTGCTACGCTTGGCGAGTGAGAGTTGAGTGTTTAGAGTTTAGAGTTTAGAGCTATGACGGTACAAGAGGCGATAACGAAGGTGACAGGCATCATCAGCAATCCGAAAGTGGAAAATGGTGGTGTGACGACGGAGGGACGATTCTCTGCCGAGGAATGCAATGCCATCGTGACGGTGCTGAACTCGCTGCTGACGATAGACGGCCACACGAACGTTGACAAGGCAGATGGCTTGGTGCTGAACGACTACGTGCTTGTGAAGAAGGCATACAGCAGCACGTGGGAGGCGAGGACGCTTGCCTCGGTACGTCAGGCGGTGGACAGCACCGTGAGACAGGGAAGTGCCAATCCTGTGTCGAGCAATGCCGTGTACGTGAAGGTGCAGGAGTTGCTGACCGCCATTGACGATTGCGCGAGTGCAGAGGAACTGACGACGGCTGTCACGGAGATGCAAGGACGCATAGACGAGTTGGCAAACCGGGTGGAACGCGTGATAGACGGAGGCTCTGCACGAACATTGAAACTGAACCTCGCAGCGAGAAGAATCGACTGCGGTAAGGCAGCGGGGAGAGAGAGTTGAGAGTTGATAGTTTAGAGTTTAGAGATAGATATGGCAGATAGAGTACAACATGCGAGAGACACCCTTGCCAACTGGCAGAGCGAGAATCCGATTCTCTTGGAAGGCGAGTTGGGCTTGGTGACAGACCAGCGCGGTTTGTGGAAGTGGGGCGACGGGGTGACACCCTGGAACAACCTGCCGTGGTGCGGTTTCAATGGTACCGTGTCTCAGGAAACGGGAACGAGCACGCTGTCGGTGATGAGCCAGAAGGCGGTGACGGATGCGCTGAATGCGCTGACGACATTTTCCTATGAGGTGGTAGACAACCTTCCTACGGCGAGCGCAGACACAGTGGGGAAGATATACCTTACAGCGTCTTCTCAGATGGAGCTTGGTGACGTCATGGACGAGTGGATAACGATTGAATACGAGTCCACATACATGTGGGAACACATCGGCTCAACCAAGCCGGATTTGAGCGGCTACGTCAGGAAAGAAACAGGTAAGGGATTGTCTACGAACGACTTCGACGACTATTACAAGGGGACGATTGCTTCGCTTCTGTCGACAACGGCATCGCTGTCGAGGGACAAACTCGGAATCTCGTTTGTGAGCGAGTTGCCCGCCATTACGGGGCAGACGCCTAACAACATATACCTTGTTCCGAGTGAGGATGACGAGAATGTAGCAGAAGCCTACGTCGTTGACAGGACTGGCGACACGCCTGTATGGAAGCAGATAGGTTCGGCGGCAATAGATATAGATAACTACGTTACGAAGGCAGAAATGAATGTCGCGATAGAAGGTGGGTTCTACTATTAAGTTCAAAGTTCAAGGTTCAAAGTTCAAAAAGACTTAGATATGGAGGAAGAAAGATACTACATCGGCACTGACTTGAAGTTTGCCATCACAATCACAGCAGAAGGGTTTCTGATGGACGATGACAACTATGTATGCACGCTCTGCTGCGGCTCGAAGCGGGTGGAGTTGAAGAAAGATGATATCGTGGAAGGCGAGAATGGGCAGAAATATATGCTCATAGACACTACGCAGTTCCCGAGTGGCACATTGCGCTGGGTGGTGACGGCAAGCATACCTGATGGCGACTATGTGGAAGGCTACCGGAATGAGGTGGAGGCTATGGATTTGTGTATTCTCAAACATCCGTGGTGAGGAGAGTTGAAAGTTTAGAAATATGGGATGCTTAACAATTAGCGCGAAGGCTGTTCCAAGTGATTTGCAAATCGCTGCCGAGAACAAGAACACCGGGGTGGAGATTTCTGCCCGGAAGGTCGGCGACGGACTGACGCTCACGGCAGAGAACAAGAATACGGGGCTGTCCCTGACGGCAAAGAACAAGAACGTCCGTCTGACGCTCACGGCGGCGCTGGTGTGCGGCATAGGTCTCGACAAGTACGAGTTCCTATATGTGGACGAAGGGCCGCTGATTGTGGAAGACGGGTATCTGAAAGTGTTGAAGAAAAAGGATTAAGATATGGAAGAAAAAGGATATAGACTGCCGAGGCACGGCGACAACGTGGAGGAACTGCTGAAGAAGATGGAAAACCTGAAGCAGGACTTCGTGTTGCTGAAAGGATGCGGCGACAGGTGGAAAGAAGGAGAGAGTTCCACCACTGGCGAAAAGGAATGCTTCTTTGATTTCACCTACGACGAACTGGCAGAGCCGGTGATGGCGGGCAAGGTGGTATTCCTGATGTGGGAAGACAGACTCGACGGATTCCCATCGAGGCTTGCATCCTGTTCATACATGGATTTTGACACGAAAGGTATTCTTGTAACGATTAACGGTCTGCAATCAACACGACTTATCATGCTGACACGAGGCACGAATGGAGAGATTGTTGTCAGTGCTGACGAGGTAATAAGCGGGACAGTGGATGAGAGCGACCCTATCTTCACCCAATGGCGGCAGGAATATCCGAACGCAGGCGATGAGCCACTGAGCATATTAGAGATAGACGAATTGTGTAACTTTTAAAAGCGACAAAAGAGATGGCAAAGTTTTTAGATTCAACGGGACTTACCCACTTGTGGGCAAAGATTAAGAGTTATGTTTCATCAAATGTTCCGACAAAGGTAAGTGACCTTACCAATGACAGCGGCTATATCACAGGCTACACCGAGACCGATCCGACTGTTCCTGCTTGGGCAAAGGAAACAAGCAAGCCAAGTTATACGGCATCGGAGGTGGGAGCTGTTGCTACGTCTGCCGTTGGTGCGGCGAGCGGCGTGTGTCCGCTGGATGCCAATCAAAAGGTGCCTTCTGCCAACCTGCCGAGTTACGTGGACGATGTGGTTGAATCCTACGCACGCAGCGGCCAGACGGCATTGAGCCAGAACTGGCTGGCCACGGGCAGCGCAACAGGCACGGTGATTACGCCGGAGGCAGGAAAGATTTACGTTCTGATGGCTGACAGCGGTGACTATGCAGCCAACTCGCAGTTCCGTTGGGGTGGCACGGAATACGTGAAGCTGAACGACGGCGGCGTGAGTGCCATCACGAATGCGGAGATTGACAGTATTACGAGTAACTAACAAGTTGCGACAC
>Ga0256404_1001129_pt1 | contig 66996 bp, 52 predicted proteins | sample RumenRJG_01DNA_FD_185990 | JGI IMG/M metagenome (GOLD analysis project Ga0256404, IMG submission 185990) | Bovine rumen microbial communities from Lethbridge, Alberta, Canada - RJG_01 | ecosystem: Host-associated > Mammals > Digestive system > Stomach > Rumen | place: Canada: Alberta | collected... | reverse complement strand
AGAGTCATGCACACAGTAACGAAGTGGATTGAGAAGAAACTCGGACTAAAGGTCAACATGACCAAGACGAAAGTCACCAAACCGAGCAACCTCAAATACCTCGGATTCGGATTTTGGAAAGGCAGTGGGGGTTGGAAGGCAAGACCTCATCAGGACTCAGTTGCAAGATTCAAGCGCAAGCTTAAGAACCTAACCAACAGGAGCTGGTCAATCAGTATGGACGACAGGATTGAAAGACTCAACCAAGTCATACGCGGATGGATAAACTACTACAGGATAGGGAGCATGAAGAAAGCGCTTATACGAATCGACGAACGGCTGAGGACGCGCATGAGAATCGTCATATGGAAACAATGGAAGAAGCGCGGGAAGCGATACTGGGGACTGCGTAAACTCGGAGCACCCGAATGGATGGCGAAACAGTCCGTAGGACTCGGAGACCATTACCAGGCGGCAGCCAAGACTACGGGAATGCGCTTCATCAGCAAAGAAATCCTCGCAAGGCGAGGACTTCTCAGCTGTGTAGATTATTACTTATTGGGTTGAACCGCCGTATGCCGAACGGCACGTACGGTGGTGTGAGAGGGGCTACAAGTTAGCCCCTACTACTACAATATATTTGTGGTTAATACTCCTAACATCCAGTTGGGATGTTATCCATCTTGTTGCTTAAGCTGTTAGAATGAGTGGAGCAATCGGTCTGGCTTCCCTCTACTAGGACCTCGCGTCCGTAATTGAGTCAGCCAACCAGCCCCTCATTCGCAGCGTTCGTTTTCTGCAGGTTGAACCTCTCATCAGCGTTCGCGTTACGCCCCAGTAGATTGAATAGGCAATGAGAGAAGCTGGTATCGACCATCCCAATTCACTTCAAAGGAGCAGAAATCATGATGAACGCAGTTGGTATCGATGTTTCAAAACGTAAGAGCACAGTTACGATCCTCAGGCCTGGTGATGAAGTCGTTCTATCCCCTGTGGATATTCCCCACACCCGTTCCTCGATCAACAAACTGATCGGCCTGATCAGCGGCCTTGATGGGGACACTAAAGTCTGTCTGGAATGCACGGGGCGCTATTACGAACCTGTGGCATCTTCTTTATCGGACGCCGGCATCTTCGTCAGCGCTGTCAATCCTCTCCTCATCAGCATGTTCGGGGATGAATCCCTGCATGCGGTGAAGACTGACAGGGCAGATTCTTCAAAAATCGCACGCTTTGCACTTGCACGATGGTCCAAATTGCCTCAATATGGACTTATGGATGAAACACGCAATCAACTCAAAACCATGAACCGGCAGTTTGGGTTCTACACGGATCGAAAGACCGCCATGAAGAACAATCTCATCGCCCTTCTCGATCAGACCTATCCTGGCGCCAACAGCTTCTTTGACAGCCCTGCCCGCGATGACGGCCACCAGAAATGGGTGGACTTTGTGTACACCTACTGGCATGTGGATCGTGTGCGCGGCATGTCGCTGAACGCTTTCACCAGGGATTACCAGAAGTGGTGCAAGCGTGCGGGCTACAACTTCAGCCCCACCAAAGCAAAAGAAGTATATGAAGCTTCCGCTGACCTGATTGCCATACTCCCTAAGGATGACATGACCAAAATGCTGATCCGTCAGGCCATAGAAGCTTTGAACGCCGTCTCTTCAGCTGTCGAGACTCTTCGCATAAAGATGAACGAGACTGCTGCCACACTTCCGGAATACCCGGTCGTGATGGGCATGCGGGGCGTCGGACCCAGTCTTGGCCCCCAGCTTATTGCAGAGATCGGTGATGTCACCCGGTTTGAAAAACGAGGATCGTTGATCGCTTTCGCCGGAGTTGATCCCGGAAAGGATGATTCCGGAGACCGTAACCGTAAAAGCGTTCCCACCTCGAAGAAAGGATCACCACACTTACGAAAGACCCTGTTCCAGATCATGGACATCCTCATCAAGACAGCACCTGTAGGTGACCCTGTATATGACTTCTTAGACAAGAAGCGTTCCCAGGGAAAACCCTACTATGTTTACATGACGGCTGGCATGAACAAGTTTCTCCGCATCTACTATGGGCGGGTGAATGAATACCTTGCCCAGCTGGAAGAAGCTGAAGAATCCTGATCCTAAGACCATTACTTCTCCGGTCGGCGTTCCGCGGCGGCCCGGTTTTCGTGCGTTCGATTCAACCTGTATGAAATTCTCAATGTTCATTAAAAAGCTCTTGACTTTTTATTTGCAGACTCGATTTATACCTTTGTTATAAAGGGGAAGTCGATAAACCGGGGTTTGACGGGGTGTCGGCGAAATGGTGTTTGACGAGGTTCCGGCGAGATGGGGCTTCCTGTGTTCACGGCTGGTTGCACTGGCTTCTTTGCTGCCTGAGGCTGCAGAAATTAGCGCATCAGGTGAGAAACTGCAGCCATGACCCCTTCCGTTCATCAAAACAACCCACCTTGAAGAATCTCGCTGCAGTTTTCACACGCAAAGGCATAATACTCCATCAGATACGGGTTGTAGATGAAGTTTTCAGAAATCGATCGTGTTTTTTTCATCATAGGCACTGCTAAACCCGGAGGAACACCTATGATTCCATACCATGATGCAGTATTTCATAAGAGAAGCAAAATACTGCATCCCAACTTGAGAATTCCCGCCAAATCCGCATTTTGCGATTGCATCTGAAGTGTATCTCGGTTACAATATGGAGGAAAGCTAGGGGAGCGAAAGCTGAGAGCCCGGGTTCGCCCGGATACCCTCATCACCTGATCCGGATCATGCCGGCGTAGGGAAGCAGAATACAATGATTCTGAACGCTCCTTTTCATGGGAGCGTTGTTTATTTGCGGGAGCAGCAAAAGCAGCGAGCAAAGACAGCGCATATAAGAAAGGAGAAAAACTAACATGGAAGCAAGTGTAGCGATCCAGGTGCTGCCGGAAGCACCGGATGACGAAGAACTGTGCCGCATTGTCGATGAGGTCATCGCCTACATTGCGGAGCAGGGTTACAACTATTATGTGGGGCCGTTCGAAACAACGATCGAAGGACCTTATGAAGAGCTGATGGACATTGTGAAGGAATGCCAGCATATCGCGATCCGGGCTGGCGCGCCGTCAGTGGCGTCGTATGTCAAGGTCAGCTATAAGCCGGAGGGTGAGGTACTTTCCATTGAAAAGAAAATCGGCAAATACCACGAATAAGATCTACCCGGTCATATCCATCCTGGCGCTGCTTTTGATCTGGCAGACCCTGAACAGTCTGAGCATCGTGCCGAACTTCATGCTGCCGTCGCCGGCGCAGACGGTCCAGGCTTTCATCGGTGATTTCGGACTGCTGATGTCCCATCTCAAGGTCACCTTATTGGAGACCGTGCTGGGTACCGTGATGGGAGTGGTGATTGGTTTTGCTTCCGCGGTCCTGATGGATCGGTGGGAGTGGGCCTACAAAGCGGTGTATCCCATCGTCGTGCTGACACAGACGATTCCTGCGGTGGCGATCGCGCCGCTTCTCGTCCTGTGGTTCGGCTACAAGATGATGCCAAAGATTGTGCTCATCGTTCTGATCACGTTCTTCCCGATTGTGGTCGGCGTGTTGGATGGATTCCGCTCCGCGGATAAGGACGCCATCAATCTGATGCGCTCCATGGGCGCCACCCGGTGGCAGATCTTCCGGCATATCAAATTCCCCCACGCGCTGCCCAATTTCTTCTCAGGACTGCGGATCACGGTTGCGTATTCCGTAGTGGGAGCGGTGCTTGCGGAATGGCTCGGCGGATTTGCGGGTCTCGGCGTGTATATGACCAGAGTAAAGAAATCCTTCGCCTACGATAAGATGTTCGCAGTCATCTTCCTGATTTCCATCATCAGTCTCATACTGATCTGGCTGGTGAATGTACTGCAGAAGAAATGTATGCCGTGGGCGAATCTGGATGATGTCGAAGAATAAGACAATTAGTTAGATAATAAGTAAGATGATAAGTAAATTCGAAAGGAAAAAGATATGAAACTGAAATTGACAGCTGCGCTTTTCGCAGCATTGATGATGGTCTTCTGTCTCGCAGGCTGCGGTGGCAGCGGATCCGACGAGGAGTCACAGGACAGTGCGTCAACTACTGACATCACCTTTGTCCTCGACTGGACGCCAAATACGAACCACACCGGCGTCTACGTAGCCGACAAACTGGGATACTTCGAAGAAGCCGGTTTGAATGTGGAAATCGTGCAGCCGCCGGATGACGGCGCGGAAGCCATGGTAGCGTCAGGACAGGCGCAGCTGGGCGTATCCTTCCAGGACTATCTGGTTCCGGCTTTTGCGGGCGAACAGAAAACCATGCCGATCACGGCTGTCGCAGCGATCCTGCAGCACAACCTGTCGGGCATCATGTCGCCTAAAGAACTGGGAATCGTGAGTCCGGCCAAACTGGAAGGGCACACCTACGCCACCTGGGAACTGCCGATCGAACAGGCAATACTGAAAGAATGCGTCGAAGAGGATGGCGGTGATTTCAGCAAGGTCGAACTGATTCCGGAGACCATCGATGACGAAGTGTCCGCGCTGAAGGCGGGACAGGTCGATTCCATCTGGGTCTACTACGGATGGGCCGGGATCAATGCCAAAATCAAGGACTATCCGATCAATTACTTCGCGTTCAAGGATATCGATGATGCCTTTGATTACTATTCTCCGGTCATCATCGCCAATGACGACTTCCTGGCTGACGACCCGGATACTGCAAAGGCCTTCCTGGCAGCTGTAGCCAAAGGATATGAATACGCTGCGGAAAATCCAAAGGAGTCCGCGGACATTCTGCTCGAGGCAAATCCGGAGATCGACAAGGATCTGGCATACGCGAGTCAGGAATACCTGGCCGGTGAATATATCGCGGATGCGGATCAGTGGGGTGTGATCGATGCGGAGCGCTGGAACGAATTCTATGAGTTCATCAATGAAAAGGGACTCGCGGAACAGGAGATCCCGATGGACACCGGATTTACAGTGGAGTATCTTCCGGGGAAATAGCCAAGCCAAGGTAACTGCGCATGCATAAGCTTGAAACGAGAAATATCACAAAAAAGTTTGGAAACGATACGATCATACAGGATATCTCGATCACTGTCGACGCCGGGGAACTTGTCAGTCTGCTGGGCGTATCCGGAAGCGGTAAGACAACGCTCTTCAACTGCATTTCCGGAATTTACACGCCGGACGACGGCAAAGTTCTTCTGGACGGAGAAGACATCACGGGCACTTCCGGGCATATCAGTTACATGCTTCAGAAAGACCTGCTGCTGCCTTACAAAACGATCGAAGACAATGTAGGTCTGCCTCTGGTGATACGAGGAATGTCCAGAGACGAGGCCAGGAAGCGGGCGTCCGAGCATTTCGAGGAATTCGGTCTTGCCGGTACACAGAAGAAGTATCCGGCGCAGCTTTCCGGCGGGATGCGGCAGAGAGCCGCGCTTCTGAGAACCTACCTGTTTTCGGACAATGTCGCGCTTCTTGACGAGCCGTTCTCGGCGTTGGATACGATTACGAAGGGCAGGATGCACCGGTGGTATCTGGAAGTAATGGAGAAGATCAACCTGACGACCGTCTTCATCACCCACGATATCAATGAAGCGATACTGCTTTCTGACCGGATCTACATTATGACCGGAAAACCCGGCGAAATACGTTCCGAGATCAAAATCGCCACGCCGCGAAAGAATCGAGCGCAATACGATCTGACGGAGGAATTTCTGGAATATAAACGGCAGATCATGGAGAAGCTTGACGAGTAATCCATCCGGATTTTAAGAAGGGCGTCCAATCTATCATGGACGCTCTTTTTCATTGCCGCCCATGCACCAAATCATGTGTGGCTTAATAATTATCTATACAAATCCTAGTGGTCTTATGCTATAATCTATTCTGAATTCGAATGGAATAAATCAAGAGACAGGAGAAGATTATGACATATTTACAAGCTGCGATACTTGGTATTGTTCAGGGGTTGGCTGAGTTTCTGCCCATCAGCAGCAGCGGACATCTGGCCCTGCTGCAGTACTTCTTTGGGGTGGAAGCCGACAGCGTGCTTCTGTTCACAGTTATGATGCACGTCGGTACACTGGTATCCGTCTTCATTATTTATCGCAAGGACATCTGGGCGCTGATCCTCGAACTGATCGACACGATCAAGGACATCTGTACGGGCAAAGGCCTCCGAATCGATTCCAGCCCCATGCGCCGCATGGGATTTATGATCATTGTGGCGACGATCCCGACAGCGCTGATCGGTCTTATTTTTGAAGACTTCTTTGAGAGCCTGTACGCATCGATCGTATCCATCGCGCTGGGTCTGATCTTCACAGGTATTATTCTGTTCCTGGCCGAACGGGCGGGAAAGAACAAGCTCGGACCGATGGAAATGAAGTGGCGTCATGCCATCTTCATCGGTATCATGCAGGGCATCGCCATCTGCCCGGGCGTATCCAGATCCGGCTCGACGCTGTTCGGCAGTCTGATTTCCGGACTGAAACGGGAATTTGCCGTTGAGTTCGTCTTTCTCATTTCCATTCCGTCGATCTTAGGTTCGGTCATTCTGGAAATGCCGAAGGCGCTCGCGGAGGGAGTGGACGCTTCCATGGCGGGACCGATCATCGTTGGCGTCATTCTTTCGGCGATTTCCGGAATCTTCGCCATCAAGGCGATGATCAAAGTCGTTTCCAGCAAGCGGCTGATCGGATTTTCAATCTACGTATGGATCGTCGCGGCGGCCGTACTCGGATATGCACTACTGACTTCATAGAGAGGAAATAATGACACAAAAGAAAAAAAGGGGACCCGGAAGACCACCGGGAAGCAAAAACAAAAAAACAAAGGCAAAGGAACCGGCGAGAACGTCATCCAGAAGGAAGACGGAATCCTCACCGGAAGTACAGAAGGCCGTAGAGAAGATGGAACTCCGTATGGAGTCCAAGGCACAGATCAAGGATGAGATCCTGGGGATCCTGATGATCGCCCTCGGGGTGTTCCTGATCATCGCCCTCCAGACCCATGCGGCAGGAATGGCCGGTGAGGCCATCAGCCATGGACTGAAGGGAATATTCGGCCTTGTGGCTTATTTCATGCCGTACTATTTCATCGTGTTCGGGATACTGCTTTTCCTGAAGAAGACGATCCACATCAGCGTGAAATCTGTTATATATCTTGTGATCATATATCTTGCGATCGATCTTGTGAACGCAGGAAGATTTATGGATAAAATCGCAGCCGGCGGATCCTGGGGAGGTTTCTCCCAGAGCTATAGCGACGGCATTGCATTAAAAGGCGGCGGCGTCTTCGGCATGGGCGTCGGCGGTCTGATCACAGAGCTGATCGGCGTTGCGGGACTGTACCTGGCCGCCTTCTGTATCATATTCATATTCCTGCTTTTGCTGATTAATACGCCGATTTCCAGATTCTTTGAGGGATTCAAGGAGCGCAGGATACGGAAACGTCTGGAGCGGGAAGAACGGGCGAAGGAACGGGACCGCAGGGAAGCCGAAGAGGAAGTCCTGATCGGATCACCGACGCCGTCCGTACCGCAGATCCGCGGACCTGTCATCGAAGGCGCGACCATGACGGAAGGACAGAAGAAGATCATGGACGTCATGTCAAAAGACCCGTCGGATGAGCCGGCCGCGAAGAAACCAGGCGCAAGGCCGCGCAGCCGTGCAGTGTTCAAGGAACCGGCAGGACCGGAGATCATCGGTGCTGGTCCTACCGACACGCAGGCACCGTCCGGAATGGTCCATGATACTCCGCAGCCTCTGACAAAAAGCGAGGCGGCGCGCAGCAAGCTGGAGGAAAGCGATTTCCTGCAGTCCGACAGTTACGCGGACTACGAGTTCCCGTCTTTGGATCTGTTGAATAAACCGGCGAAGACGAAGGCGTTGTCAAGCGAAAGTGAGCTCCGTTACAAAGCGCAGCTTCTGGAGGATACGCTGGACAGCTTCGGCATTGCTACGACGGTCACCAATGTGATCCAGGGGCCGACGGTCACCAGATATGAAGTCCATCCGAACAGCGGCGTGCGGGTGTCCAGAATCCTGAACCTGCACAACGATATCGCGCTGAACATGAAGGCCAAGAGCGTCCGTATCGAAGCGCCGATCCCGGGCAAGGACGCCGTCGGCATTGAAATCGAAAATGAGAAAACCAACGCGGTCACCGTCCGTGAGATCATAGAATCCGATGCCTTCCAGAACGCCAAATCGAAGCTGAGCTTCGCCGTCGGCAGAGACATCGGCGGAAACCCAATCGTCGCGGACCTGGCCGGCATGCCCCATCTGCTGATTGCGGGCGCGACCGGTTCCGGTAAATCGGTATGCATCAACAGCATCATTGCAAGCATACTGTACAAGGCCCGTCCGGATGAGGTGAAGATGGTGCTCATCGATCCGAAGATCGTTGAACTGTCCAACTACAACGGCATACCGCATCTGCTGATCCCGGTCGTTACCGACGCGGCCAAGGCAGCCGCTGCCCTGAACTGGGCTGTTGCCGAGATGGATGAACGATACAAACGATTTGCCGAAAACGGCGTCAGGGACATCGATGGCTTTAATAAACTGAAAGCGAAACAGAAGAACAAGGTGCGGGACGGTGAAGTCGATGGGCCGATGACACAGATCGTCATCATTATCGACGAGCTGGCCGATCTGATGATGGTATCCTCCTCACAGGTGGAAGAGTCGATCTGCAGACTGGCTCAGAAAGCAAGAGCGGCCGGAATGCATCTGATCGTCGCGACCCAGCGGCCGTCCGTTAACGTCATCACCGGACTGATCAAGGCGAACATTCCGTCGAGGATCGCGTTTGCCGTGACATCCCAGGTCGATTCGAGAACGATCCTGGACGGCGTCGGCGCGGAGAAACTGGTCGGTAAGGGCGATATGCTATTCGCTCCGGTCGGAAGCAACAAACCGACCAGAATCCAGGGAACCTTCATCTCCGATGATGAGGTCAAGAACCTGATCCAGTTTGTCCAGCAGCAGGGTGAAGCCGATGAGGCAGCTGAGGCGGATATTATGGATACCATTGAAAAAGCCAACACGCCGGATGCGGAGAAGGGGGATCACTCGGAATATGAAGACGAGCTCCTGCCCGACGCGATCGAGTTTGTTGTGGAACAGGGAAAAGCTTCGGTTTCCATGCTCCAGAGACGCTTCCGGATCGGGTACAACCGATCTGCCCGCATCATCGACATGATGGAGGACAGACAGGTCATCGGACCGCCGGACGGTAGCCGGCCGAGACAGGTGCTTCTTACCAGAGAAGATCTTGAGAACATGAAGAACTCAACAATGGATATTGAAGATGAAATATAAGAAACTATACATCGAAACACTCGGGTGCCCGAAGAATTTCAATGATTCCGAGGGCATCGGAGGAATATGGGAGGCTGCAGGAGGAGAGATCGTTTCCGATCCTCAGGAGGCTGAGGCGGTCCTTGTCAATACCTGCGGATTTATCAATGACGCGAAGGTGGAATCAATCGATGCGATATTTGACATGACCAGGCTGCCCCATAAGCCTGTGCTGATTGTAAGCGGCTGTCTCAGCCAGCGTTACGGCGAAGAACTGGCGAAGGAGATCCCGGAGATCGACTACATTCTGGGCGTGAATGATTATGAGAAACTTCCGCAGATCATCGGCAGCGAGCAGAGAATGCATCGAAGCGACGCGCCCGAATGCTTCAACGAATTCAGCAGCCGCAGGCTTGAGAACGTGCATTATTCCGCGACACTCAGGATCGCGGAAGGATGCAACAACCGCTGCGCGTACTGCGTGATTCCGGACATCCGGGGACCATACCGAAGCCGCCCCATGGAGAACATCCTTGCGGAGGCGGAGTCTCTCGCAAAATCCGGAGTGCGTGAGCTGATCCTCATCGCCCAGGACCTGACAGAATACGGCCGCGACCTGTACGGGAAGCTGTGTCTGCCGGATCTGCTGAAAAAACTTTGCCGCATCGGCGGCGATGACCTGAATCAGGGATTCCGCTGGATCAGACTGATGTACTGCTACGAGGATAAGATCACAGACGAGCTGATCGACGTCATTGCCAAGGAGAAGCGGATCTGCAAGTATCTGGACATTCCGCTCCAGCATGTATCCGACCATGTCCTCGGAAGCATGCGGAGACGATCCACATCTGATTCCATCCGAGCAACCATCCATAAGCTTCGAACGGTGATTCCGGATATCCACATCCGGACAACCTTTATCACCGGTTTTCCGGGAGAAACCGAGGAGGATTTCGAGGCACTTGCTGATTTTGCATTAGAGGCGAAATTCGAACGGCTTGGCGTATTTGCCTATTCCAGAGAGGAAGGCACGCCTGCGGGAGATATGGAGGCTCAGGTCGACGAGGAAATCAAGAAGGCCAGAGCGGACAGCATCATGCGCCTGCAGGTGGAGATTTCCAGAGAGCATAATGAGGAGAAGGTCGGCAGGGTGATGGATGTTCTTGTAGAGGGCATCGATGAAGAAAACGCGGACTTTGTCACATACGTTGGCAGGACGGAATACGACGCGCCGGAAATCGACGGAAGCGTTGTGTTCAGAGCGCCTGCTTCAGATAAGAGGCTGACGCCGGGAGAATTCGTTCCGGTACTCATAGAAGACGCTTTTGATTACGATCTTGTGGGTACCGCGATACAAGAGAAAGGATAAGACAGAAATGGAAAAACAGGAATTCAAGTACAAGAATCTGCCCAATCATCTGACGATCGCGAGGGTCTGCGCGATCCCGCTTTTTATCGTCCTTCTGATGATGGGCTTCCGAGTAGCTGCCACGATCGTGTTCCTGCTGGCGGCGTTCACGGATATGCTGGACGGCAAGATCGCCCGGAAATACAATCTTGTAACGAACTTCGGCAAACTGATGGACCCCCTTGCGGATAAACTGCTGACTATGTCCGCATTTGTCTGCATGGTCGGACTGGGCGATATTCCGGCTTGGATGGTCATCGTCATCTTGGGCCGTGAGTTCATTATTACCGGCATGCGGCAGGTGGCCGCGGCGGAAGGTATCGTCATCGCGGCAGGATGGTCCGGTAAGATCAAAACCGTCTGCCAGATGATCGCCATCCCGCTGATCATGCTGAACAACTGGCCGTGCAGCATGCTGCCGTTCTATTGCCCGCTGGATCAGATCGCTCTGTGGGCGGCGCTGGTTATGACCATCTGGTCGGGCGCGGAGTATATCATCAAGAACAAACAGGTATTTTCTATGAAGAACAAAGGCTGAACAAGGGTTCAGCCGGAATGCAGGGGTTTTGCATGAAAGCGGCGATACTTACAGTAGGAACCGAGATCCTCTTCGGAGAGATCACCAATACGAATACAGTTTACTTATCCCGCCGGCTCAACGATATCGGCATCGATGTGCTGTATCATTATACGGTTGGTGATAATCCGGGACGGCTTGCGGAAATGATCGAGACCTCTATGCATGACTGCGATATCGTCATTACAACCGGCGGTCTCGGACCGACGCAGGATGACATGACGAAGGAAATCGCCTGTCAGGTCATGGGCGATGAGCTTGTGATGCATGAGGATATCCTCGAAAGCATTCGCAAACGGATGCTTTCATATAAAAAAGTCATGACGGACAACAACATCAAGCAGGCGCTTCTGCCGTCGCGGTGCCGCGTCTTTTATAATGACGCGGGGACGGCCCCGGGATTTGCCCTCGACAGGGTGAATGAAACCGGACACCAGTGGATCGCCTGTCTGCCGGGACCTCCGCGGGAGATGACCCGGATGTTCGAACGGAGTGTCATGCCCTGGCTGGAGGAATTGACGGAAGGATATCTTGTGTACCGCGAGATCAGGACCTTCGGCATCGGAGAATCGGATCTGGAGACGGTGCTCCTGCCGCTGATCGATGGGCAGACGGATCCGACCCTGGCGACCTACGCTAAGGACGGTGAATGTTCCGTTCGGGTCGCTTCCAAGCGGGCGAGCAGGGAAGAGGCCGCGGAGGCGGTCGAGAAGATGATCGAATCGGTCAGAAAATATGTTGGCGAGTATATCTACAGCACCGATGGAGAGGAATATCCGGAGGTAGTCGGTAAAAAGCTTATGTCAATCGGATGGACGATTGCGTCAGCGGAATCCTGTACCGGAGGCATGTTCGGCGCAACGCTGACGGACATTCCCGGCATTTCCGCTGTATTTGACCGGAGTCTTGTAACCTACAGCAACCGGGCGAAGATGGACGAACTGGGTGTCAAAGCTGAGACACTGGAGAAATTCGGCGCGGTCAGCGAACAGACTGCTCGTGAAATGGCGGACGGAGTCCGCAGACAGGCCGGTACCAACATTGGTGTTTCCGTGACCGGTATTGCAGGTCCCGACGGAGGAACCGATGAGAAGCCGGTTGGGCTGGTTTATATCGGGCTGTCGCTGGATGAAACAGTTTGTGGTAAAGAAGGCGGCGTAACGCTATGCCGCAAGATCGACCGGAGGATCAAGGATCGCCGGCGCAACAGACGGCACGCAGTCCTGAGCATGTTTGATATCATTTATAGAAATGTTTAAGTACCCGGTTGACAAATCGGTCCGTGTGTGGTTAAATTACATAAAATGTAAATCCTGTTAATATCATACAAATGTTGTTAGGGGCTTGTTTGGGACTAATGTATGAATTATATACTCGAACATACGTGAAATGAAATGAAAACAGGAACGCGAACAAATGTTCAAAACAATGTTGACAAATGCCGAAGCATGGGGTACCATATGTGAAGAACAGATGTTCACACATTGATTATGAATTGGGTACAGAATTGGGATTAGCAACAGAATCGATTGGAGGAAATCATGGCAACAAAGAACGATAGCGGATATCATCCCGGATTCGCGAGCGACGCGGATCGTGAGAAGGCGCTGGCCAGCGCGATGGCACAGATACAGAAACAGTTTGGCAAGGGAGCGGTCATGAAACTTGGAGACGACAGCGCGCGTCTCAATATAGAAGCGATTTCGACCGGATCCATGAGTCTGGATATGGCGACCGGGATCGGCGGCGTTCCCCGCGGCCGTATCGTCGAGATATACGGACCGGAATCATCGGGTAAAACAACTCTGACACTGCACATCATCGCGGAAGCGCAGAAGAACGGCGGCAAAGCAGCGTTCATCGACGCCGAGCACGCCCTCGATCCGGAATACGCACGCAATCTCGGCGTAGACGTGGATGAGCTTCTCGTCGCCCAGCCGGATTACGGCGAACAGGCTCTTGAAATCGCGGAAACACTGGTTCGGAGCGGAGCCCTCGACGTTGTAGTCGTGGACTCGGTTGCCGCTCTTGTTCCGAAGCATGAAATCGACGGCGCAATGGGTGACGCTGCAGTTGGTCTTCAGGCCAGGCTGATGTCTCAGGCGCTTCGTAAGCTAGCCGGAGTAATCAATAAGACCAACACGACCATCATCTTCATCAACCAGCTTCGTGAGAAGATCGGCGTTATGTTCGGCAACCCGGAGACAACGACCGGCGGACGCGCCCTGAAGTTCTTCTCATCCATGAGAATCGATGTCAGAAGGATCGATTCCATCAAAGCCGGCGATCAGGTTCTCGGAAACAGAACCAAAGCCAAGATTGTGAAAAACAAGGTGGCGCCTCCGTTCAAGCAGGCGGAATTCGATATCATGTACGGCAAGGGCATCTCCAGATCCGGCGACATCCTGGATTGCGCCGTTGACGGCGGACTGATCGAGAAGGCCGGCTCCTGGTACAGTTATCAGGGCAATCGCATTGGTCAGGGCCGTGAGAACGTGAAGAACTACCTTGAAACCAATCCGCAGGTCATGGATGAGCTCCAGGGGCAGCTGCTTGAGCAGTTAAGAGCTTCCCGCGCCGGCGCAGACGCTGACAATGCAGAAGATGCCGCCGGGGCTGCAGGTGTTGCGGGCTCCGATGGATTGCTCGTCGATGAAGACGGCGTCATCATTGAATAGGATATTGGTTACGCAATAGTCACACAGGAATCCTGCAGTCCCAATACGTACTGCAGGATTTTTATGGTAGAACCCAGGCATATCAAAACGTCCGCGACAAAATAAAAAAAGTGCTTTACAAGAAGTGACGGATGTTGTATAGTATCAGAGTATGAGCCGCTCGAACAGGGCTATTTAAATGTGCGCAGGTTTGCGTACTGCCCCGGTAGGCGAGACTGGTTAGAGGAGGAAAGAATAAATGTACGCAATCATTGAAACAGGCGGAAAACAGTACAAGGTACAGAACGGCGACCAGATCAGAGTCGAGAAGCTGAACGCGGAAGCCGGAAGCACTGTAGTATTTGACAAGGTCCTCGTCGCAGGAGAAGGTGCTGACATCAAAGTCGGAACACCGTATCTTGAAGGGCTTACTGTAGAAGCAGACGTTGTTGAATCAGGTAAGGGTGACAAGGTAATCATCTTCAAGTACAAGGCGAAGAAGGATTACAGAAAGAAGCAGGGTCACAGACAGCCGTACACACTGGTTGAGATCACATCCGTAGCCGGCGTAAAGGCTGAGCCGAAGAAGGAAGAGCCTGCTGCAGAAGAAGCACCTGCGGAAGCAGAAGTTGCAGAAGAAGCAGTGGAAGAAAAGCCGCTCGCGAAGATGCTGAAGGCTGAGCTGGTTGAGTACGCTGAGAAGAACGGAATCGAAATCGACGCGAAAGCAACCAAGGCTGAGATCCTGGAAGCGATCCAGGCTGCAAAATAGCATTCAGAAAGCACGATTAACACAGAAATTAGAGTATTACAGGTAATCAGAAGTATCGATTACAGATACAAGGAGGTATTCCATGGCAAGTAAAAAAGGTGTAGGAAGCTCGAAGAACGGTCGTGATTCCGAGTCGAAACGTCTGGGCGTTAAGACAGGGGATGGTCAGTTCGTAAGTGCCGGCAGCATTCTTGTCAGACAGAGAGGAACAAAGTTCCACCCTGGCAACAATGTAGGCAAAGGTGGAGACGATACATTATTTGCAACCGTTGACGGAAATGTCAAATTCGAAAGAAAAGACAAGAAACGTAAGCAGGTAAGTGTATATCCAAAGGAAGCGTAAGCTATTTCGAGCCCCTAACCCCTGTTAGGGGCTTTTCATTATGTTTGTAGACAGAGCGAAAATAACAATTAAATCAGGAAAAGGCGGCAACGGAGCCGTCACATTCCGGCGGGAACCATTCGTGCCGGAAGGCGGACCGGATGGCGGCGACGGCGGCAAAGGCGGAGACGTTATATTCACTGCGGATGAGAACCTCAGAACCCTCATGGACTTCCGTTATAAGAGGAAGTACGAAGCCGAAAACGGCCAGAACGGCATGAAGAAGAAACGCTTCGGCAAGAACGGGGAAGACCTTGTCATCAAGGTTCCCGTGGGTACGATGGTCATCGATGAGGCGACCGGGAAAATCATGGCGGATATGACCGAGCACGGTCAGTCTTTTGTTGCAGCCAAAGGCGGCAGAGGCGGCAGAGGAAATGCCAGATTTGCCACGCCCACTCGGCAGGCGCCGAATTTCGCCGAGGCAGGCGGTTTCGCCAAGGAGCGGCAGGTGATCCTCGAGATGAAGCTCATCGCCGATGTCGGGCTGGTAGGATTCCCGAATGTCGGCAAATCATCGCTGCTTTCGATGGCGACCAGCGCCAGACCGAAGATCGCGAATTATCACTTCACGACCATCGACCCGAATCTCGGCGTTGTCAGCATTTATGACAACAGCTTTGTTATGGCGGATATCGCGGGCATCATCGAAGGCGCCCATACGGGAGCCGGTTTAGGCCACTACTTCCTGAAGCACATCGAACGCACCAAGGTGCTCATCCACATCGTGGATGTCTCCGGCAGCGAAGGACGGGATCCGAAGGAAGACTTCGATAAGATCAACCATGAGCTGGCGCAGCACAGTGAGCGGCTGACCCGAAAGCCGCAGATCGTCGCGGCCAACAAGATCGACGTCCTTGGATGCACCGACGCTGAGGATCTGGAGATCTGCGACGAGTACATCGAATTCAAAGCGTATGCGGAAGAACAGGGTTACAAGGTGATGCCCATGTCCGCGGCTTCCGGATTCGGCGTCAAAGAGGTGATCGAAGCTGCGTATCAGCAGCTGCTTGAGGTCGAGGCAAACCCGCCGGAAGAATACGATGAGATGGAATACTTCGACTTCGAGACCGATGACGTCGATGAAGATTACAGGAAAGTCCTTGCCGAATATGACGGAAAAGACTACATCATCACGGGACGCCAGCTTGAGAAGATCTTCAATTCGACGAACTTCAATGATGCCGGATCGAGAAGATATCTGTTCAAGTACATCGAAAACAGCGGCGTTTATGATGAACTCCGCGAGATGGGTATAGAAGAGGGTGACACGATCAAACTCTTCGACATGGAATTTGAGTATTATGACGAAGAATACGATTATGACATATGAACACCCTGACAGACAGCGGTGTCTCGCGTACCTGCGGGCGTACAACACGCCGTCTCATGTGATTGGACACTGCGGCGCGGTCGCCGACGTTGCCTGCCGGATCGGCAGGGCGCTCAACAAAGCAGGCGGCACCCAGGCGCCGCCGATGCCTGAGATCACGTTTGAGAGTTTCGACCGGGACGGCGGACGTACCGGATACAGGATCGATCACAAGCGGACCTGCATAGAGGCAGGACAGAAGCGCCCCTTCGATCTGGAGCTTACGCTGGCTGCGGGGCTTTTGCATGATATGGCGAGGGTCGAGGAACGGCACTGGGATGTTGCCGCGGACTTTTGTCTGCAGGAGGGTCTGCCCGTGGAGGCGAAGATCATTCGCGTGCATATGATGTACGAGTTCACAACGGACGCGATGCATCTGACGGAAGCGGATCTGGTCTGTATCGGAGACCGACTCGTGCTGGAGGACCGCTACGTGGGAATCGATGAACGTATGGAGTATATTATTGCAAAAGCAGAACGGCAGGGTAATTTCGAAGCGCGGCCGATCATACTCCGAAAAAAAGAAGAGTCAAAAGTCCTTCTGAATCAGATCGAAGACAGGATCGGAATGACGCTGGACGAGCTGATGCGCGGCTGAGCACGCAGTCCCATGGGGATTGCATGATCAAAAGATTGCAAGATACACAGAAATCATGATAGACAGAGAACTGGACAGTATTCTGAAATGCGTGGAAAAGCCTGCGCGGTATACAGGAGGAGAGGTCAACATTGCCAGAAAGGACCCCGGCAGTGTTGATGTTCGTATGGGATTTGCCTTTCCGGACACCTATGAAATAGGGATGTCTTATATGGGAATGCAGATCCTGTATTCTATTTTAAACGCAAACGACAGGATCTACTGCGAACGCTTATTCGCTCCCGCAGGTGATATGGAAGCCATCATGAGGGAGAAGGGAAGAAAACTGTTCACACTGGAGACGTTCACCCCGGCGGATGAATTGGATCTGCTCGGGTTCACCCTGCAGTATGAGATGTCTTACACCAATGTGCTGAACATGATGGACCTGGCCGGGATTCCCGTGCGGAGGACTGACCGTCAGAAGGAAGAAGCCCTTGGGAAGCATATGCCGATCATTCTCGCCGGCGGACCCTGCGCCTTCAATCCGGAGCCGCTGGCTGATTTTATCGATGTGTTTATGATCGGAGACGGTGAAGAACTTTTAGAGAAGGTCTGCGAGGCCTACGCGGACGTTAAGAAAGCGTTTGAGACGGAATCGGATGACGCGGAAGCCAATGTACGCGCCGCGTTCCTCGAGAAGATCGCCGGATTTGACGGCGTCTACATTCCGGAATTCTATGATGTGGAATACTATGACAGCGATGCAGGGGAACTGGCCGGTACTGTTAAATCCATAAAGCCGGTCAACGCTCTGGCTCCGGAAAAGGTCAGCCGTGCCGTCGTAGCAGATATCGACCGGGCGGCGTTCCCGACACGCAACATCGTGCCGTTCATCGATACGGTCCACGACAGATCCGTCGTAGAGACCTTTCGTGGATGTACCCGCGGCTGCCGGTTTTGCCAGGCCGGCATGATCTACCGTCCGGTCCGGGAACGGAAACCGGAGACGATCAAGCGTCTTGCGCTGGAGCAGCTGGCGAATACGGGACACGAGGAGCTGTCGCTGCTCTCCCTTTCCACCAGTGATTACTCCCGGTTTGAGGAGCTGGCGGTCGATCTGATGGGACTTTGCAGGGCGCAGAACGTGGCGCTGTCCCTTCCGTCACTGCGGCTGGACTCCTTTTCCTTCCGGGTGCTGGATGAGATCCAGGGCTACCGCAAATCCGGTCTGACATTCGCGCCGGAGGCGGGCACCCAGAGACTGCGGGATATCATCAACAAGAACATTACCGAGGACGATATCTACAGTGCCGTCCGTCAGGCTGTCGAGCTTGGCTGGGAGCACATCAAGCTGTACTTTATGATCGGCCTTCCCGGAGAGACCTATGAGGATCTGGACGGGATCGCGGAGATCGCGCGCAGGATCATGGACATCAATTACGAGATCCGCGGGCGAAAGGGCGGCCGATTCCGCGTGACGGTCAGTGTTTCCAATTTCGTTCCCAAACCGCATACCCCATTTCAATGGGAAGCACAGGACCGGCCGGAGGATTTCATCGCCAAGCATGACTATCTGTACGCGAAACTGCGCATCAAAGGCGTGACCTTCAACTATCACGAGACCGTGACAAGCAATCTGGAAGCGGTTTTTGCCCGGGGCGACCGCAGAACCGGAAGGGTCCTGGAAGAAGCATGGCGCAGCGGCTGCACCTTCGACGCATGGACGGAGCACTTCCGGCCCGAGCTGTGGGAAAACGCGTTCTCTCAGTGCGCGGAGGAACTGGGATTTGCGGACGGAAAAAGCCTGGAAGCCTTTTATAATTACAGAAAACGGTCGGAGGAGGAGATCCTCCCATGGGATCATATCGATTCCTTTATTGACCGCCGGTTTCTGCTATCGGAAAAGCATAAAGCGGAGAGTGCGCAGACGACGCCCGACTGCCGGCTTGGATGCAATCTTTGCGGTATGAATGAGCATACGGAGTGTTTTGTATAGATGAAATATGTGATTCGATTCCAAAAGACAGGTGTGATCTGTTATACATCGCACCTCGACATCCTGAAGGTGTTCAAACGGTCTTTCAAACGGGCCGGGATTCGTCTTGCTTATTCTCAGGGGTTCAATCCTCATCCGAAGATGGGTTTCGCGCAGCCTTTGTCGCTGGGATATGAGAGCCTGGATGAATATATCGAGTTTGAAATCGTGGATGTCGCGGAAGATGGCACAAACGTACGCACAGACCCTCAATGGATCCTTGAACAGCTGCGCGAACTGATGCCGGAGGGGCTTACCCTTGTTTCCATTCAGGAGGCGACCCATCCGAAGACCCTTGCGGCAATCACGGAAGCTGCGGAGTACAGTATCTGCATTCCGCTGACCGGCAGCGGACTCGGTAGTCTTCCGGATAACGCCGGCGCGATCTGGCATGAATACATGGACCGGGAAGAGATCATCGCCTTCAAGAAACAGAAAAAGAAAAAAGAGCCGGTCCCGGTCAACATCCGGCCCAAGATCCGGGAAATCACTTTTTATCTGGCAGAAGGGATGCTTCGCATCGAGACGTGTCTGGATGCGGGAAGTGATTCCAACCTGAGTCCGGAGCTGATCATCAGCACCTTTTTGGAGCGATTCGGCCTCGAACTTCCGCGAAGCGACATTCAGGTCACCAGAACCAAAATACATTTCAAGAAAATATTGACATAAAATACCAATTATGCGATAATCATTAGCAGGATTGGTATTTTTTTAGGGGCAGAAAGGGATACGGTGATTAGAGATGAACGGTTTAATCGATTCTTTCAAAAGCAACAAGGCGGTCAGAGAGTTTCTTGATCATTATGGTGCGCAACTTAAGAAGATGGGAGTCGTTATCCTCATCGGTCTTGTCATAATGGGAGGATATTCGCTCCTTCATGGCAGCCAGGAAGCGCAAGTTCAGTTGACGGAGCGCAGCGCGCAGCAGGAATCCTCCGGGGTGACAGACGGCGCTGATGGCTCTTCCTCCGGGGATGCTTCCGGTATCGCTTCCGGCATTGATTCTGATGGCATGATCTTCGTAGACATAGGCGGTGCCGTCAAAACGCCGATGCTGGCAGAACTTCCGGACGGAAGCCGTGTTGACGACGCGATCAAGGCAGCCGGAGGGCTCCAAAAAGAAGCGGACATGACAAGTGTCAACAGGGCGGAATTCCTTGTCGACGGACAGAAGATATTCATTCCGTCTTACGCCCTGGACGAGGACGGCAATATCATCGAAAGCGCAGGTGTTTCTGACAACGCGGCCGGCGCAGCCGCGCAAACAGGCGCGCAGGAAGGCAAAGTCAACATCAATACAGCTGATTCGGATCAACTGCAGACCCTGAACGGCGTCGGTCCCGCAACTGCGCAGAAGATCATAGATTACAGGGACTCCAGCGGCAGGTTCACAACAATCGAGGATCTTAAGAACGTTTCCGGGATCGGGGACAAAACCTTCGAGAAACTCAAGGATCATGTTTGCGTATAGGATGTGATATAATATCCGGGAAAGACATAACCGGTACAGCGCGGAATAAGCAGTGGAGGAAGTATATGATCATCAAAGACGTGAAAATGCTGGATGAGGAATTCCAGGTCAGAGAGCACATGAATGTTGTTGTTGAAGATGGACGGTTCCTTTCTATTACGAAGGGGATGCCCGATCCGGAAGGCCGTGAGATCATTGACGGCAGAGGCAAATTCATGATGCCCGCTTTCTACAACACCCATTGTCATGTGCCGATGACGCTGCTGCGCGGCTATGGAGAAGGACTTCCTCTGCAGAGGTGGCTGCAGGAAAGGATCTTTCCCTTCGAGGCGAAGTTTGCGGCGCCGTACAAATACTGGGGCGCGAAGCTTGGCGCGCTGGAGCTGATCAAGTCCGGCTGCGTTTCCATTTCCGATATGTATTTCGATCTTGTAGCCTATGGAACAGCACTCTACGAGGCAGGCATGAAGGCCAATCTTTGCAACGGTCTTGTCACGTTTGACGACAATGCGTCTTTCTTCAAAGACAGAACCTACGAGGACACCGTGGAGCTGATGCAGTGGATCAGAGACAACGAAGCAGAAAATCAAGGCCGCATCAAGGCGGACGCTTCCGTCCATTCGGAATACGCGAACCGGGAAAACGCGCTGCGGGAAGCCTTTGCATTTGCAACGGAAGAGAATCTGATCGTACAGGTTCATCTTTCCGAGACGAAGCTGGAGCATGAGGAGTGCATCCAGCGTCACGGCATGACGCCTTCGGCGTACCTCTATAAACTCGGCGCGTTCCGGACGCCGGTCGTCGCGGCGCACTGCGTATGGCTGAGTGACGCAGATCTCGATCTAATGGTCGGGAGCGGCGCATACATTTCACATAACCCATCCTCGAACATGAAACTGGGCAGCGGTATCGCTCCGATCGGGAAATACTATAATAGAGGCGCGAACCTGACGATCGGAACAGATGGCGCATCTTCCAACAATAATCTGAATGTGATGGAAGAGCTGCATCTGGCGGCGCTTCTTTGCCGCGGACAGGCGATGGACGCCAATGCCATTCCCGCGGCGGAGCTGATCAAAGCCGCCACAAGAAACGGAGCGCTGGCCCAGGGAAGAACCGACTGCGGTCTGATCAAGGAGGGCTTCCGGGCCGACTTCATTCTGTTTGATCTCGAGAAGGAGCATCTGACGCCGGATTACGACACCCTGGCCAACATCGTGTTCGCGGCTCAGAGCAGCGACATCTGCATGACAGTATGCGATGGCCAGATCATCTGCAAGGATGGAGAAGCGCTGTTCATCGATGAGGAAGAAACGATTGCAAAAGCTTCCGAAAGCTTTCAGAAAGTGCTTGAAAGCCTCTAAAGCTTAGTATATAATACATTTTGCGTGTTTAGGCGCGGCACTAAGGCTGCGCGAGCTGTAAATTAAGAAAGTGGGGTAATTTAATGGCTAATATTAAATCCGCAAAGAAAAGAATCCGTGTTATCGACAAGAAGACTGCGAGAAACAGAAGAGTCAAGGGTCATCTGAAGGATGTCCTGAAGTCATTTGACGCTTCCATCGCAAACGGCGATATGGAACAGGCTAAGGCTGATCTGGCACTGGCTGAGAAGAAACTGATGCAGGCAGCTGCTAAGGGAACGATCCATAAGAACGCCGCTTCCAGAAAAGTTTCAAGACTGACACAGAGATTCAACAAGGCGAACGCCTAATTCTCACCCGTCCCCACCGGCACATAAGTTAAATGTGCGGCGCGGAAGCGCCAGAGAAGACTGACCACTCCGGATTGTCTCAGCGGAGTGGTTTTTTATTGTTCGGGAAGCATGATTTTTATTACCCCCTTCGCAATGGGCTGATTTATGTTATAATTACTGTGTAAAATTGTGTGATAATCAGAAACAATAGCAGAGGAACTACAATGAGTACACATATCAACGCAGCTAATAAAGGCGACATCGCGGAAACCGTCCTGCTTCCGGGGGATCCGCTGCGCGCCAAATATATTGCCGAAAACTATCTGGAAAACGCCAGATGTTACTCGGACGTCCGCAACATGCTCGGCTTCACCGGGACCTATAAGGGCGTTCCAGTCTCCGTGCAGGGTACCGGCATGGGAATGCCGTCCATGGGAATTTATTCCTATGAACTGATCCATGAGTATGACTGCCAGAATCTTATACGCATCGGGACCGCGGGCGCGTTTCGGGAAGACCTGGATCTTGGGAAGATCGTGATCGCGGTAGGCGCGTCAACAGATTCGAATTTCGCGCATACATACAATCTGAACGGAAGTTATGCGCCGACAGCAAGCTATGAGCTGCTCTCGAAGGTCAGAGACGCTTCCGAAACGACCGGTATCGAGTTCACCGCCGGCAATCTGGTGTCCTGCGATGTGTTTTATGAACACGATCCGGAATGGTGGAAGAAATGGGCCGCCGTCGGCGTGCTCGGCGTCGAAATGGAAGCCGCCGCGTTGTATATGAACAGCGCGACAGCAGGAGTCAACGCTCTTGCGATCATGAGCATCAGCGACAACTTTGTAACGGGCGCCCATTCCACAGTGGAAGAGAGGCAGACCAGTTTTACAAACATGATGAAGCTGGCTCTTGAGACGGCGGTGTTAGTTTAATAAATAGTATAATAATAAGGAGTATTATTTGAATGAAAGTACTGGAATCCGCTGAAAATTATCTGGAAGCGATCCTTATGGTCCGCCAGGAGAAGGGCGCTGTCAGATCTATAGATATCGTCAATCATCTGGGCTTCAGCAAACCCAGCGTAAGCGTTGCCATGAAGCATCTCGAGTCAGACGATCTGATCCACAGGGACAACGATGGCTATATCTGTCTGACGGAAAGCGGCGAAGAGATCGCGCAGATGATCTACGAACGGCACAGTTTACTAACTGACATTTTCATTCGATTAGGCGTAGATCCGGAAGTGGCAAGAGAAGACGCCTGCAAGATCGAACACGATCTGAGTGAACAAACATTCGAACAAATCAAAAGAGCATATACTGCACATAAAGAAGAATATCTAAAGTAACAGGACTTAAATGAGTGACTATAAACAATACATCAGAAATTTCAGTATCATTGCCCACATAGATCACGGCAAATCGACTCTGGCTGACAGAATGATCGAGATGACCGGAACGGTCAGCCACCGGGATATGCGAGATCAGTATCTGGACAATATGGAACTGGAGCGGGAAAGAGGCATCACGATCAAGCTGCAGACGACTCGTATGGTATTTAAGAGCAAAGACGGAAACGAGTATATCTTCAACCTGATCGATACGCCGGGACATGTGGACTTTACCTATGAAGTATCCCGTTCACTGGCCGCCTGTGAAGGCGCCGTGCTTGTGGTAGACGCGACGCAGGGAGTGGAAGCCCAGACCCTGGCGAACGTCTATCTGGCTATGGATGAGGATCTGGAAATCATGCCTGTGCTGAACAAGATCGATCTGCCAAGTGCCAGACCGGACGAGGTGCGGGCCGAGATCGAAGATGTCATCGGCGTGGACGCGGAGGACGCGCCGCTGGTTTCCGCCAAAGAAGGAACCGGCGTAGACGAGCTTCTGGAAGAGATCGTCGAGAAGATCCCGGCACCGGAAGGCGACGAAAACGGGAAACTCAAGGCGCTGATCTTCGATTCCTATTATGACAACTATAAAGGCGTTGTCATTTACACAAGAATCTTCGACGGACAGGTCCGGGAAGGCGACATGATCCGTCTGATGAATACAAACAAAAAATACGAAGTAACGGAAGTCGGTGTTTACTCCCCGGGACCGGTGGAGTGCGAATGCCTGCGTGCAGGAGAAGTCGGATATATCTGCGCTAGCATCAAGCAGGTCGCCGACGCCAGAGTGGGTGATACGATCACACTCGATCAGGATCCGGCGGACGAACCGCTTCCCGGATACAAGAAAGTTCCATCCATGGTATACTGCGGGATCTATCCTGCGGAAGGGGAAAAATACGAAAACGTAAAGGACGCTCTCGAAAAACTTCAGGTAAACGACGCAGCGTTCCATTTCGAACCGGAAACATCTACCGCGTTGGGCTACGGTTTCCGATGCGGGTTTTTGGGGCTTTTGCATATGGAAATCATTGTCGAACGTCTGGAGCGGGAATTCGATCTGAGCGTGATCACGACATCGCCGAGCGTTATTTACAAGGTGGTAAAAAACGACGGCACGGTACTTATGGTGCAAAATCCATCCAACCTGCCCGACCCAATGGAAATCGACCATGTCGAAGAACCGATGGTCAAAGCGGATATCATGGTGCCGAAGGAATACGTCGGAAGCATCATGGAGATCTGTCAGGAACGCAGAGGACGCATGATCAACATGGAATATATCACCGACAGCCGGGTGAATCTGCATTATGATATGCCGCTGAACGAAGTAATCTACGATTTCTTCGACGCGTTGAAATCAAAGACGCGCGGTTACGGGTCTTTGGATTACGAATTCAGCCGGTATGAACCGAGCAAGGTCGTGAAACTGGATATTCTGCTCAACAAGGATGTCGTGGACGCGTTCAGCATGATCGTTCACGAATCCAAAGCCTATGCCCGGGGACGTTTCGTCTGCGAGAAGCTGAAGGAGATCATTCCCAAGCACCAGTTCGAGGTGCCGATCCAGGCGAGCATCGGGCAGAAGATCATTGCCAGGGAGACGGTCAGAGCATACAGAAAGGATGTCATCGCCAAGTGCTACGGCGGAGATATTTCCCGAAAGAAAAAGCTTCTGGAAAAACAGAAGGAAGGGAAGAAGCGGATGCGTCAGTTCGGAACGGTCGAGGTTCCGCAGGAGGCGTTTACCGCAGTGTTGAAGTATGACGATAACAAGTAGCGACAACAGCATAGGACTGTATCTACATGTTCCATTCTGTCTGCGGAAGTGCAGGTATTGCGACTTCCTGTCTTTTGAGTGCCATGATGAAAGAGCGCTGCACCAGTACGCGGAGGCGCTGCTGCGTGAGATCGAGACCCGCTATGAGGAATGGCCGTACAAAGTCGTGGATACGATCTACATTGGCGGCGGCACGCCGTCCATTCTGCCTGCAGCGGATATGTCGCGCATCATGGATGGGATCCGGGACAATTTCACGGTGCTTGATGGGAGTGAGATCACCATCGAGGCGAATCCCGCTACTGTTGACGAGCAAAAGCTGGAAACGTATCTGGACGCAGGCATCAACAGAATCAGCATCGGGACCCAGTCCTTCGACAATTCGATCCTGAATATGCTGGGGCGCGCCCATAACAAGAATGACGCCCTGAACGCTATTCGCATGGCCAAGAAGGCCGGCTTCAAGAACATCAATGTGGATATGATGTTCGGCATCCCGGGCCAGACGAATAAAATGTGGCGTGATTCCCTGCGCCAGTGCATCTTCCTCGGACCACAGCATATTTCGCTGTACAGCCTGCAAATCGAAGAAGGAACTCCTTTCTATCAAATGGTGGAGAAGGGAACACTGGAACCTGCCAACGAAAACGTGGACCGCGCGATGTATCATGACGCGCTGGATATGCTGGAAAGCGCCGGATACAGGCAATACGAAATTTCGAACGCGGCTCTGCCGGGATACGAGAGCAAACACAACCTGAAATACTGGTCCTATCAGGAATACCTGGGCCTCGGCCCCGGAGCGAGCTCCTTTATCGGCGGATACCGGTTCAAGAACACTTCCTCCGTCCTGGAATACGTCAATTTCATCAAACAAGGGCTTCCTCCGGTAAAAAAGGAAGATGTGGAGTCCTACTCCAAAAGAGACGAAATGGGTATTTACGTATTCACCGGACTCAGGAAAAAGGAAGGGTTCGATATCCGCGATTTTGAAGATACGTTCGGAACGGATTTCTTCGATGTGTATGACCCTATGCTCATCACCAAGCTCAGGGGTCTGGTCAAAATCGAAGGTTTTGTGCTGCAGTTGACCGAAAAAGGCCTGGATGTTTCCAACCAGGTCATGGCCGAATTTGTGTAATCTGTTATTTTCTTAACAAAATACCGTTCTTTTCAGTTTTTATCAAATCAAGTTCAGACTCGAAAAATATGCATTTATGCAGAATTATTCTGCATGATTTGTTTTATTTGCTATACTTGACATTACAAATATGTTAGTATTTAAGCACTAATTATTGTTCGATAATTTGTTAACAATTTTCAATTCAGGCACGAGAATGATTATCAAGGAGGAAAAATCATGTCAGAATTAAGAACAGCATTACCTAAGATCTCCACGCCGCTGCCGGGACCTAAGGCACAGGCTCTGATCGAAAGAAGAGCAAAGGCCACCCCTAAGGCCATCGGTACTGCTTACAAAGCAGTCATCGAAAGAGGCGAAGGCGCAATGTTCGAGGACGTTGATGGAAACATCTTCCTCGACTGGATCGCGGGCGTAGGTGTACTGAACATCGGATACTCACACCCTGAGCTGATCGAAGCGGTCAAGGCACAGGCGGACAAGTACTTCCACTCCATGTTCAACATCACCACACATGAGCCGTACGTAGCACTGGCAGAAGAGTTTTGCAAGATCGCTCCGGTCAAGGGCGAAGAGAAGCAGGCATTCTTCGTATGCTCCGGTTCCGAGGCTGATGAGAACGCTGTCAAGGTAGCGAGAAACGCTACAGGAAGACCGAACATCATCGTATTCACAGGCGCGTTCCACGGCAGAACATCCCTGACCATGACGATGACAGCGAAGAAGGCGTACGCAGTCGGCATGGGTCCGTTCCCGGATGGTATCTACAGAGCAGAGTTCCCGAACCTGTACAGAGCTCCTGGCGACCTGGAAGGCGAAGCAGCGATCGATTACTATGTAAGCAAGCTGGAAGAAGTCTTCATCGAAGCTACACCGTATGACTCCTGCGCAGCGATCCTGTTCGAGCCGGTACAGGGCGAAGGCGGATTCATTCCTGCACCGCTGGAATGGGTAAAGGCAGTCAGAAAGATCTGCGACGAGCACGGCATCCTGATGGTATGTGACGAAGTACAGTGCGGCTGGGCAAGATCCGGCAAGATGTTCGCATCCCAGTACTACGCAGAAGCAGGCTGCGCACCTGACATCATGACAACAGCGAAGTCCATCGCGGGCGGCATTCCGCTTTCAGCGATCGTAGCAAGAAAAGAGATCATGGACAAGGTCAATCCTGGAACGATCGGCGGAACATACGGCGCGAACGCGCTGGCAGCAGTATCCGCACTGAAGGTCATCGAAGTTATGACAAGAGATGACTTCCCGGGCAAGGCACTGCACATTGCAGAAGTTCTGGGCAACGGTTTCAAAGAAATGCAGAAGAAGTATCCGTGCATCGGCGACGTCAGAGGAATCGGCGCAATGATGGGTATCGAATTCATCAAGGACGAGAAGAAGACTCCGGATGCAGAGATCGTAGGCAAGATCGTACAGAACGCGATGAACAAGGGCCTGATGCTGGAAGCAGCAGGAACATTCAACAACGTTATCAGAATCCTGTGCCCGCTGGTCGCTACAGACGAGCAGCTCGAAGCAGGTCTGAAGATCTTCGAAGAAGCACTGGCAGAGGCTTGCAAATAACCAGTCTTCGACGGATGCTTAAAGAGCATTAAATATGATGAATCGTTTAAGCAGAAAAACAAAGATGTTTTACGGAGTCGCCGGAATCGGCGACTCCGCTCTGTATAGTATGATGGGCATGTTTGCCCTGTTCTTTTTCACGACCGTGGCGGGAGTCGACCCGGCGGTCGCCGGGACCATTGTGGCCATCGGCGCTGTGTGGGATGTGGTCAGCAGTTCTATCGTCGGATACATTTCGGACAAACTGCACACGTCTATGGGCAGACGGAAGCCGTTCGTGCTGGCGGCCTCTTTTCCGCTGGCGGTATTCTGCAGTCTGATCTTCCTGAGCATTGACGCGCCGCAGGTGGTCAAGGTGGTCTACTATGTCTTCATGTTCATCGCATTCTGGACGGCCTATTCTGTTTTCTTCGTTCCGTACACCGCATGGGGTGCGGAACTGACAGACAATTACGAAGAGAGAACGGAGCTGCGGGGGATCGTATATGTTTTCTATTCGCTGGGCGGCGCGGTAGGAACGGCACTCCCGACGATCATCGTTGACCAGCTGGTGCAGTGGGGCGCAGCGGTGAAAACCGGATGGCTGGGCGCGGGCATCCTTGTTGGCGTCCTGTCGGCTGCCGCCATATTTATAACGGGATGGTTTGTCAACGACAGCAGTCTGTCGCATGACGCGGGGGCCGATGCGACACCGGATATGAGGGCCGATGCATCGTCGGCTGCAGCGCCCGTTACCGCGGATGCGGAAAGCGGCAGCCCGCGAGCGAACAGCCGGGGGCTTATGGCCGTGGTCGATATCATCCGCAACTATGTGCAGGTCTTCCGGTTCGGACCGTCCAGATACATCATTCTGACAAGTATGTTTTATCTGGTGGCGAATTCGATCTTCTCCGCGGACAAAATGTATTTCTACACCTACAATATGGAACTGACAGCGGGCCAGATCAGCCTTGTGATCCTGTTTCAGAATGCCATTTCAGTCTTTATGGTGCCTCCGCTCATCCGGATCAACAGATTCCTTGACAAGCGGACCCTGTGCATCGGCGGCATCGGCATGGCCGGCGCCTGCCTGATCATCTACGGATTTGTGGGGATCCCGAACATCCCGCATTTACTGCTGTTCTCATTTTTCTACGGGATCGGAAGCATCTGCTACTGGCAGCTGATCCCTTCGATGCTGTATGACGTCTGCGACGCGGACCGGCTGGAAAACGACATGGACCGGGCAGGACTGATCATATCCCTGCAGGGAATGACCGAGTCCGTATCGGGGGGTATCGGATTCCAGATCCTGGGGGTTCTGCTGAAGTTCACGGGCTTCGACAGCACCGCCGCCGTGCAAAATCACGCAACCCTCAGCTGCGTGCACGCTTCGTTCACATTTATCCCGGCCCTTTTCGCGATCCTCGCAATGATCATGATGCTTCGGTATCCCATTACCCGCGCGCGGCACACGGAGATCATCGATCAACTGCAGCGCAGGTGAGGGCGTCCGATCGCGCCGTTCTATCCGTCATAGATTCTTTGCCGCGGCCGCAGCTTTTTGTTGTGCGCCGCGTTGTATTGATAGTACAATAAAGTAGCGACATAAACATGCAGCAGTAGAGAGGAGGGAGAACCATGAAGAAGTTATTGGCCATATTGATGTCGGCCGTTTTCGCGTTCACGATCTTCGGCGTGACAGGATGCGGGAGCAGCGATACAGCAGAGCCGGAGGAGCCGGCGGCGGAAACGCCGCAGTTCAGCGAAGAATTTAATGCTTTTGCAGATGCGGTGGATATGGAGTTCGTCAAAGAGGTGAACCAGAAGGTTGCCTCCTTCGGCGATGACGAAGCCGTGGGGATGCGGTCCGCAGGCTCGCCCGCCGAAAAGGAGACATGCGACTATCTGGAAGGCGTGATGAACGACATCGGGCTGAACAACGTTACCGTCGATGACATCACGGTCGACGGATGGACGTTCAACGGCGCGAACATCACCTTCACCGACGCGGACGGCAAAGAGCAGAAGATCGACCTGGGCGGATACCAGACGACGATCCAGGCGGACAATCAGGAAGTGGAGCTGGTATACGTAAACCGCGGCACGGAAGCGGACTACGAAGGGCTGGATGTCAAAGGCAAACTGGTCCTCTTTGAAGTCAACCAGGAGGAAGACTGGTGGATCAATTACCCGGCCTATCAGGCCAAGGAAAAGGGCGCCCTCTGCGCTATTGCCATGCGGGAATTTGTAAACAAGGATGAAGACGGAACCAGGATCGGCGTGCAGGATGTCTGCGGACCGGCCGACGCGCCGGCTCTGGCGATCAGCCGCAAAGACGCGGGCGCTCTAAAGAAGGCCATCAAGGCGTCCGGCGGTGATTCCATCAAAGTAAAGTTCAACGCCGATTCCAAAGTTACAGAGAACGCGACATCCCATAATCTCTACGGTGAGATCCCGGGCGCGGAAGACGAAACGATCTTCGTATTTGCCCACATGGACGGATATTTCCACGCCGCGTACGATGACGCCTGGGGCGCGGCCGGAGCCATGGGTATGGCAAAGGCTATGATCGACAGCGGATTCACGCCGGACAAGACTATCCGGTTCTGTATCCACGGCGCGGAAGAGTGGGGCCGGGAAGGCAGTGAATACGACTGGTCCATCGGCGCGTACGAGGAAATCATGACCGAGCATCCTGACTGGGTCAAGGGGGGCTTTGCGATCGTCAATATGGACGGCGGCTACACGGTTGAAGGGGAACCGAATAAAGGCGTCATGAGCACCATAGAACTGAAGCCGTTTGTCAAAGAAAGCGTTGGAGAAATCGCGGACAGCACGAAGTACAAATGGAAGTTCACAAATCTGAGCACTTATACAGAAGACTTCCAGTGGACGAGGATGGGCATTCCGGCAATCACGGCAGGCGACGGTGCCGGCACGAGCTACGACGACAACGGCTACCACTCCACCTATGACAGCTGGGAATACCAGCCTCTTGACGAAGAGGGATTTGCGGACTGCATCAAGACCTACGGCAAGCTCGCCATGGATCTGGATTCGCACCTCGTCCGGCCGCTGGATTTCTCGGCGCGACTGAAGAATTTCGAGAAATCGCTGAATGACGATGCGAAGGAGCAGTTCGCGGGAACTCTCAAGGATGCCTACGCCGCGGCTGCCGGTGTGACCGCAGTCATGGAAAAGACCGAAACAGCCGGCGACGACGCGGCGGCAACAGAGCTGAATGACAAAACCCAGAAAGTGTATCTGGCGTTCCAGGACTCTCTGCTCGGTCTGGACTTCATCAATGTCGACGCCATCGTCCGGCACGACATGTACGAGGATAATATCGACATGCTGGATCAGACCATCAAGGCCCTCGAGGCAGGCAAAATCCAGGAAGCCTATGATGAATATCTGTGGGCGGTCGACTGGTCATGGTATGATATGAACTTCGACAAGGCGACCTGTGATTACATGAAGAATCAGCTCTTCGAAAAGCGGGACGACACCTGGGGCGCGGATCTGATCAAATACCCCCACGCCGATACCAACGCGATCGTCGTTTCCCTCGGTGAGAAATACGATACCGAGGGCGCGGATGTAAGCGAAGAGATCGCCGCGCTGAAGGAGATCAAGGCGCAGCAGGAAGGATACCTGAAGGAAGTCTACGCGGACGAGCTCGCCGGGATCCAGAAGGCAACGGAGCTCATGCAGGAAATCGCGGAGTAAATCGCGGGATACGCCGCGAAGTGAAGGAAAGTATGTTACTGATCATCAACGACAGCAATGACGCGTATTACAATCTGGCAGCAGAGGAATATCTCATCGACCATTTCGATGAAGATATCGTCATGCTGTGGCGCAACGACAACACCGTTGTCGTCGGCAAAAACCAGAACACCATCGAGGAAATCAACAGAGACTATGTTGAGAAGAATCACATCAGCGTCGTCCGCCGGCTCACCGGCGGCGGCGCTGTGTTCCATGACATGGGAAACGTAAACTATACGATTGTTCAGGCCTACCGGGAGGGACTGTTCTCCAATTACGAGTACTTCACAGAATCTGTCCGGGTTTTCCTGCAGAGTCTGGGCGTCCATGCGAGCCTGAGCGGACGGAACGATCTGCTGATCGACGGGAAGAAATTTTCCGGGAACGCTCAGTGCGTCAGAGGCGGCAGGATGATGCACCACGGAACGCTCATGTTCAGCTCCGATGTGAAGGACATTTCCGGAGCCCTCACGCCCAACGCCGCGAAATTCAAAAGCAAAGGTGTCAAATCCGTGCAATCCCGCGTGACGAACATCGCGTCCCATCTGCCGGCGGAGCTTGCTGGTAAGGATGCGGCGGAGTTCCTTCGGCGGCTGTACACATTCTATCAGCAGCGTTTCCCGGACGCCGTCCCCTATGAACTGACTGCGGCCGACCGGGCGGCCATCCGTAAGCTGGCCGATGAAAAATACTCAACCTGGGAGTGGAATTACGGAGCCTCTCCTGCTTTTTCAGTGTCGTCCAGTCAAAAGTTTGCTTCCGGACTGGTGGATGTCAGATTAAATGTAGTTCACGGGCGTATCCAAGACATCCGTATCTTCGGAGACTACTTCGGCATCCGGAGCATTTCTGAACTCGAAACCCTCCTGGCCGGAATCGAGTACCGGCGCGAAGCGATCGACAAAGCGCTTTCTGGTGTCGCGATCGAAGACTATATCAGCGGCGTAACGGCTGGGGAACTGGCTGAACTCATCACTTCGGATCTCCTGTTTTGACGCAAAGGAAATGATTCAATTTTGTTAAGATTCCCGTCTGGGGATCGAAAAAACTGTACAATATTGTTGTGCATATATTGAATCATTGAGATGGATTTTGCGAAAGAAGCAAGCGGGAGTATGAAGATGATGAAAACGAGGAAAAAGATATGCAGTGCCGTAACTGCTTTTGTGATGGCCTTCACGGTGTTTGGCTGCACAGGGCTGTCGTATGCTGCAGAAGAAGTGCCGGAAACGGAGGCAGCGACAGTCAGCGCACCGGCAGGCGCGGAAGATGCGGCCGTCCCTGAGGAGACGATCGACCCGACAGACAATACCGTTCCGGACGAACTTACCAATTCCGATGATATGACCGGATCTGATGAGAGTGCCGTACCGGAAGAGACTGCAGATCCGGAAGAAGATGTGGTTTCGGACGAATCTCAAAATGCGGAAGGCACGGTAAAGACGATGGGACAGGTTGGACTCGCGGCGCCTGCTACCAAAACCCCGACAGCCGGGTACAGAAAAGTTACACTGTCGTGGAAAGCGGCCACCCCGGTGAATAAAGGAACCATTTCTTATAATATCTACGACTCCGATAAGAAGCTGCTCAAACCGAATATCACAAGCCTGACGACTGATATCACTGGTCTCTCGCCGAGGAGCGCCTCCTACACCTACTACATCACAGCAGTTGAAAAAACTGCGGACAGCACGAAAGAATCGAAGGCCAAGGCATTTCCGGCAGTCAAGACACGGGATTTCAGTACGCTGAAACTGACGGGCCTCGTTGCCGATCCGGGATACAAGGCAGTCCTTCTTGAATGGAATAGAGTGGATGGCGCCACAGGCTATAAAGTCTACTGGAGAAAAGGTGGCGAGCGCGGCAACATCGATGCCAAGGGCAAGTGCTCCGACGGCCGTACTCTCAAGACCGTACGATCAAAGAAAACCAGAAAATATGAAGTCGTCGCAAAACCCGGAAAGTATAAACTCCTCACCACAGTACAGGATCCGGGCAAAGGCGGGAAAATTACTTTTGACAAACGCGGATTGAAAATCATGAACCACACATATGTCTATTTCTATCAGTTCATGATCGTTCCGTATTATAAGGATGGCAAGGGTGAGATCGTCTGCGCGAATGTGCAGAACAAGTGGAGTGACAGATCGGTGAACGCAGCGAGCGCTGCGCGCTGCCAGTCACAGCCGGACATCAATGTGATCAGGCAGAATACGGTCCTGCCGTTCTATGTGCTTGAGAGCGCCAAGACGAATAAGCCGATCTATAAAACACACAAACAGAGCGACAGCAAGAAGGCCGGCAGTTTATCAAAAGGCCATAAGTTCATCTGCTATGACAAATCAGCAGGTCGGGTCAGATTCTACGAAAAGAAGAATGTCGCCAATCCGAACAAAACGTACTGGTTCGCCCAAAAAAACGCGCACCCGATCCAGGGATACTACCTTAATAATGGCAGCAAGAAAAATCTGAAGAGAAAGGACTACGCCACGGGCTATTCAAAGAAGACCGTACTGGACTATGTCAATCATGCCGGTCTTGGGAGCCAGACAGGGTACCTGATCTGGGTCAGTAAATATGCGCAGCATGTGTACATCTTCAAAGGGAAGAAGGGCAAATGGAAACTGATCAACGGCGGCAAAAACGTCAAGCCAAATGTTAAGAAAGGAGCATGGTCCAACCTTTGCTCCAGCGGTTCCATCGCTGTACAGTCAAGAAATGGACGCTACACGATATTCGGGAAGCAGTACAAAGCCTATGCCGGAAGTTATGATTACTACTGCCTCTCCAAACTGCATTCGGCTGTCAGACTCCACACCATCCTCTACAAACCGGGCGCAGGATTCAGCAGCCAAAAGTACTACAATAAGATATTAGGCAGCCCGACATCACACGGATGCATCAGAATGAAACCGTCGGCGGCGAAGTATATATACGAGAAGATACCGACAAAGACAAGGTCACTGGTATACTGATCAGAGAAAAACCATAAAACAAAGGCACAATAACCGGCAGGTCGTCTGGATCTGCCGGTTTCTTTTTTGTTTACATATACCCCCTAGGGGTATATAATCATTTCCAGTAGGAGGTAAACGACATGAAAGACAACTGCTGCTGCAATACAAGAACGAAGGACCGGTCCCCGGAAGAATACAAGGATCTGATCAACCGGCTGAGCCGCATCGAGGGGCAGATCAGAGGACTGAAGCGGATGGTGGAGGAAGGGGCGTACTGCCCGGACATCCTCAATCAGAGCGCGGCGGCGAGCGCTGCCCTGTCCAGTTTCAACAGAGTGCTGATGTCGAACCACATCAAGAGCTGTGTGATCGACGACGTGAGAGCAGGAAATGACGAGACGGTGGATGAGCTTCTGGGCGTACTGCAGAAGTTGATGAAATAGACAGGTACGAGGAAGACGAGAGAAAGACAGAAACAAATGGAACAGTACTTAGTAACAGGAATGAGCTGTGCGGCATGTCAGGCGCGGGTCGAGAAAGCGGTATCCGCCGTGCCCGGCGTCGAAAGCTGCGCGGTCAGTTTATTGACAAATTCCATGGGCGTGGAAGGAACCGCGCCCGCGGATGACATAATCAAGGCAGTTGAAAAAGCTGGCTACGGCGCTCGTGTCAAAGGCGGACAGCAGCGGGGAAACAGAGGACAGCTGTCGTCAGCCGGTGGCGCCGATACAGCCGCAGGTCTTTATGCTGCCGAAGAGGAAGCCCTCAGGGATACAGAAACACCGAAGCTCCGAAAGCGGCTGATCGCGTCGGTCGGGTTTCTGCTTTTGCTTATGTATTTTTCGATGGGACACAGTATGCTGGGACTGCCGCTGCCCGGATTCTTTGAAGGCAACGCGATCGCGTTCGCGCTGGCGCAAATGCTGCTGGCCATCATCGTTATGTTTATCAACCGGCAGTTTTTCATCAGCGGGTTTCGGTCGCTGGCAGGGGGAGCACCCAACATGGACACGCTGGTCGCGATGGGTTCGGCGGTGTCCTTTGGATGGAGCACGGTGCTCCTGTTTGGGATGACGCGTGACATGACGGACGGAAATATGGATGCGGTCATGGCAGGCGCTCACGGGCTGTACTTCGAGGCGGCGGCCATGATCGTGACGCTGATCACCATCGGCAAGATGCTCGAAGCCATGTCCAAGGGACGGACCACAGACGCCCTGAAAAGCCTCATGAAGCTGGCGCCGAAGACCGCCACGATCCTGGCGGACGGCGCGGAAAAGACCGTGCCCATCGAGGACGTGCGTTTGGATGATATCTTCATTGTCCGGCCCGGTGAGAACATCCCCGTGGACGGGGTGATCACCGAGGGGAGCACGGCGGTAAATGAGGCGGCGCTCACAGGCGAGAGCATTCCGGTCGACAAGGCGGAAGGGGATACAGTCTTCGCGGCGACGGTGAATCAGACCGGATACATTCAGGCCAAAGCAACGCGGGTCGGCGAAGACACGACCCTGTCCCAGATCATCAAACTGGTCGCCGACGCAGCTGCGACGAAGGCGCCGATCGCGCGGATCGCGGACAAGGTATCCGGAATCTTCGTACCGGCAGTGCTGGTGATCGCCCTTGTCGTCATCATCATCTGGCTTGTGTGCGGTGCGGAGTTCGGCTACGCGTTGGCCAGGGGGATCTCGGTGCTCGTCATCAGCTGCCCTTGCGCTTTGGGCCTTGCCACGCCGGTTGCCATCATGGTCGGAAACGGGCTCGGCGCGCGCAACGGAATCCTGTTCAAGACCGCCCAGGCCCAGGAGGAAACCGGCCGCGTCAGCGCTGTTGTGCTGGACAAGACCGGAACCATCACCAAGGGAACGCCTGCGGTGACGGATATTCTACCCGCGGAAGGCGTCACAGAAGACCAGCTGCTGGCGGACGCGTACGCGCTGGAGAGCCGCAGTGAACATCCTCTGGCGAAAGCTGTCGTAAGCGCAGCGGAAGCAAAAGCCATACAGCCGCAGCAGGTCACCGCGTTCAGCGCCGCACCGGGAAACGGCCTGGCGGGGACACTGGAAGATCGGAAGCTGACCGGCGGCAATCTGTCCTTTGCGCAGCGTGCAGCGGCAGTAGGGACAGCGTATATAAAACAGGCAGAGCGTCTGGCCGAGGAAGGGAAAACATGTCTCTTCTTCGCAGAGCAGAGTATCACAGAACAGAACGCCGCGGAACAGAGCACCGCGGGCGGAAGGTTCCTGGGGATCATCGCGGTTGCCGATGAGATGCGGGAGGACAGCCCTGAGGCGATTCGCCAGCTGCGGAATATGGGGATCCGCGTCGTCATGCTGACCGGCGACAACGAACGAACGGCCCGCGCCGTCGGCAGCAAGGCCGGCGTGGATGAGGTGATCGCCGGCGTCAAGCCGGACGGCAAGAACCGGGAGATCCGGAAACTGAAACGCGAAGGCCGCGTGGTAATGGTCGGCGACGGCATCAATGATGCTCCGGCCCTGACGACCGCAGATGTGGGCGTCGCCATAGGAGCCGGTGCCGATGTAGCGGTCGACGCTGCGGATGTCGTGCTGATGAACAGCAGCCTGCTGGATGTTCCGGCCGCGATCCGTCTCAGCAGGGCGACGCTGCGGAACATCCATGAGAACCTGTTCTGGGCGTTCATCTACAACGTGGTGCTGATCCCGGTGGCGGCCGGCGCTTACGTGCATCTGACGGGATGGACCATGAATCCCATGCTCGGGGCCGCTGCCATGAGCCTGTCGAGCTTTTGCGTTTGTATGAACGCGCTGAGACTGAACCTCTTCGATGTGCGAAGCACCCGGAGAGATAAAAAAATAACACATAAGACAACACAAACGGAGGTACAGGAAATGGAAAAGACAATGAATATCGAAGGAATGATGTGCATGCACTGTGAGGCAACCGTGAAGAAGGCCCTCGAAGCCATCGACGGAGTGGAAGCGGCTGAGGTCAGCCACGAAGCGAATAAAGCGGTCGTAACACTCGGCGCCGATGTTGCGGACGATGTGCTGAAAGAAGCGGTAGAAGCGAAGGATTATACCGTGATTTCCGTTGAATAGTCATTGCGGCGGTGTTAAAATCAAGACATGTCTATTGTATACGATTATTTCGGCGGATTATATCTGAATATTACGAATAAATGTCCGAACGCCTGCGAGTTCTGCATCCGGAACTTCACGAATTCACTGGGCGACGCGGACAGTCTTGTGCTGAAAGAAAACCCGACTGTAGAAGAAGTCAAGGAGGAACTCGCCCGCTGGGACGTGAACAGCTATGACGAGGTGGTGTTCTGCGGCTACGGAGAGCCGACGGAACGGCTGCCGGAACTTTTGGAGCTGGCGCGCTACATCAAGGCCAGATACGGCAGGCAGATCCGGATCAACACCAACGGACTGGCGGATCTCATCTGGGGAAGACCCACCGCGCCGGACCTGAAGGGCGTGATCGACGCGGTTTCCGTGAGCATGAACGAGGCGGATGCGCAGAAGTACTACGACCTGTGCCATCCCAGATTCGGGCTGCAGTCTTACGATGCGATTATTAAATACATCGAAGATGTAAAAAAGTATGTACCCTATGTCGCGACATCCGTCGTGACCTCGGCCATCTCCAGAGAGTCCATCGCGGCGTGCGAAAAAAAGGCGAGGGAACTGGGCGTCGTATTCAAGCTGCGCTAGCGCGGGACGGCGCGTCCTGCCGCGGGGCAGACGCGTATCCGGACGGCACAACAGCGACACAACACCGGTAAGAACAGGCGAAGCCTGAACAGATATTTTAATAAGGAAGTGAAGGTAAAAAAACGTGGAATGGATGACAACAAAAAATGAACCGGGCAAGACTTACCTGATGCAGGGTAACGAGGCAATTGTCCGGGGAGCGCTGGAGGGCGGCGTGCATTTCGCATCCTCCTATCCGGGCTCACCATCGTCCCAGGTCTTAGGTATGCTGGGACACATCGCTGAAGACCAGGGCTTCCGTGCTGAATGGTCCACCAATGAGACCACAGCACTGCAGTCATGCATGGGCGCGTCCTTTGCGAATGGCAGGGCCATCTGCATCGTCAAGCAGAACGGCCTGCTGTTTCACGCGGACACGATCCACTGCGGAGCGCTGGGCGGCGTGAAAGGGGGACTGGTCATCATCAGTTCGGATGACCCCGACTCCCATTCAAGCACTAATGAATTTGACTCAAGACATATGGCAGTTTCGGCCAACATTCCGATGCTGGAGCCTGCAAGCGTACAGGAAACCAAGGACATGATCCCGTACGCGTTCGAACTGTCGGAAGAACTGGAACAGATGGTACTGGTCAGAGTCACAACGAGAATCTGCCACGGCAGAGGAAGCGTGACCCTCGGAGAGATCCCGGAGAAGAGACCGTTCACACCGATCGGCCTTTGGGACAGAATGGTCGGCATCAACTGGCTGCACGGGTTCCTGCTCGAGAAGCTGGAACGCGCGAGGCAGGCTTTTGAAGTCAGCCCGTTCAACCACTACACGGGCAAGGAAGACGCGGACAAGCTGATCATCACCGGCGGCACCGGCATGAAGTATGTTCAGGAAGCGCTGGAGGAATACGGCGCGGACGGCGACGTCGGCGTACTGAGCCTGGGATGCCTTTGGCCGCTCCCGGAGAAACTGATCCTGAAGCATCTCGCAAAAGCCTCCAAGGTTCTGGTCGTAGAAGAAGTCGACCCATTCCTGGAAGAGCATATTTCAGCGATCGCCGGCAAGGCGAGACTGAACGTCGAGATCCAGGGAAGAGCAGACCTGATCCCGCAGATCGGCGAGCTAAATCCGGAAGTTGTGTTCAAAGCCGTCAGAGAGTTTCTGGGAATCGCGCCAACATGCGGCGGCGAGGGATGCCCGGCCATCGAAGGCGTGAACATTCCGGCCAGAGAGCTGACGTTCTGCGCGGGCTGCCCGCACAGAGCATCCTTCTTCATTCTGAAGCAGGCGCTCCGTCAGGAAGGCCACAAGGGCGTCGTCATGGGCGACATCGGATGCTACACCATGGCAGGTCAGAGAGCCGGTCAGTACGGCTACCACTTCATGAGCTGCATGGGTTCAGGAATCAGCGCGGCGGAAGGTCTCGGACAGCTGACCAATTACGGATTTGATCAGCCCGTTGTCAGCCTTTGCGGTGACTCGACGTTCTTCCACTCGGTCGTTCCAGGCCTGATCAACGCCAAGATGAATGAAGCGAACATCCTGCATATCGTGCTGGACAACTCGGCGACGGCGATGACGGGATTCCAGCCGCATCCGGGAACCGGACAGACGGCGATGGGATTCGAAACCGAGAAGATCTCGATCACGGCGCTTTGCGAATCACTGGGCTGCAAAGTCTGGAGAGCGGATCCGTTCGACGTGGAGGAGACAAAGAATCTCATCTGCAAGCTGATCGGCATGAAGGGATTGAAGATCCTGATTCTGGAACAGCCCTGCGCCACACTGGCAGCGAAGACAAGAGAGAAAAAGAAAGTATGGGTCGATCCGGATATCTGCAGAGGAAACAATTGCGGATGCGACGGATACTGCAGCAGAGTCTGGGGATGCCCGGGCAACATCTGGGATTTCGAGAAGAACTGTGCCGCGATCGATGAGGTCGTATGCGTTGGCTGCGGAGCATGCGCGAGCATTTGCCCGTCAGGCGCGATCAAGGTGGAAGGAGGCGATGCGAAATGATGACCAATGTAGTAATCTGCGGAATCGGCGGACAGGGTAACATTCTGGCGTCGGGCCTCATGGGTTCCGCTCTGGTCGAGATGGGATACAAAGTCGCGGTAGGCGAGACCTACGGCGCATCCCAACGAGGCGGCTCCGTTATGAGTCACCTGCGTGTTTCCGATGATGTGGAGCGAGGCGTGCTTATTCCACATGGAAAAGCGGATGTTGTTGTTGCCTTTGAGCCGATCGAGGCACTGAGGATTTTGCGTGTGTATGGAAATCCGCAGACGAAGGTGATCTACGATACACGTCCCGCGTATCCGCTGGGCGTTCTCATCGGCGAAGACGAATATCCGTCACTGGAAGAGATCGACGCGGAGATCAAAGCCCGCAGCAGCGCCAGCTACCCGCTGCCTGCTACGGAAATGGCAGTGGAAGCCGGAAACGCCAAGGTCGCCAACATCCTCATGATGGGCGCGCTGGCGGCGCTGGATGAAATGCCCCTTGAGCCGGATGATTTCTTCAAGGTCCTGGAGCAGAACTTCCACGGCAAAGCCCTTGAACTGAACAAGGAAGTATTCATGGTCGGATACAGAAGGATCAAGGAAGGAGGGGCGAAATAATGGCAGATACAATGAAACAGAAATGCAGATTTTCACACCCTCTGCGCAAGACTTTCTATGAAGCGGATGTCCCTGTGAATATGACGTTTAAGGACATCGAGGAAAGCCTGATCGAAGCGGGATTTATAGAAGAAAAAAAGGGTGGCTACCAGTTCATATTCGAAGATCATATGTGCAAGCTGGCAGCGCCCCTGTCTGATTACATTCCTGAAGGAGTGGAATGTATGGAAATCAGAATCCACGGACTCCTGATCGTTTTGACATAGAAAGGAGACGTGCGATGTACTGTATTTTAGAACTGGAACGAAAAGTTATTAACACCGGTATCTGCACGAACTGCGGCGCCTGTCAGGGAATGTGCCCGTACTGGAAATCCTTTGAGGGACGCACCTTCGTCGACTACGACTGCGACAGAGCGGACGGACGCTGCAAGTATTTCTGTCCGAGAATGCCGGCGGATCTGGACGCGCTGCGGGAGAAGCTCTTCGGCGCGGACGGGTGCGAGATCATTCCGGAGCTCGGTCCGTTCAGAGGACTGTATCTGACTCGCGCGGCGGATCCTGAGATCCGTAAGAACGCGCAGCACGGCGGTACTATGACGGCTCTTGTGGAACTGGCGCTGGCGGAAGGCCTCATCGACGCGGCGGTTCTCTCAAAGGCAGCGGAAGTGGACGGGACCCTCGATCCTTCCGGCTGTCTTGTGACGGATCCTGCCGAGGTGAGGAACTGCAGCGGATCCAGCTTCCAGATCCCGCCGACACTGGCGGTGCTCAACGAAGCGCTCGCGGCAGACGAATACAAGCAGATCGGCGTTGTCGGAACGCCTTGCAAGGCGCTGGCCGTTGCCAAGATGAAGGCAAAACCATACGCGGACAACGACAATCACGCGGACAACATCGGACTGGTCTTCGGTCTCTTCTGCGGATGGGGTCTGGACTGGAAGGGTCTGGCGGAGCTTGGCGACGCGTCCCACGTAGACATTCTCCCGAGCAAATATCACCGCATGGATATGGACGAGCGCCAGGTCGACCTGGACGAGGTCCTGCCGCTGGTGAGAAACGCCTGCAAATACTGCGACGACATGACTGCGGAATTTGCGGATCTGTCCATTGGCGGAGCCAGAAGCTCCGACGGATGGGATGTGGACAAAGGCTGGAACCAGCTCATCGTCCGCTCCGAGAAAGGCCAGAAGCTGGTTGACCTCGCCCGTGAAAAAGGCGTTCTCGAATTCAAATCATTTGGTGATGAGGAAGCCGAAGCGGCTGCTCTGGACAAGCTGATGAGAGCATCCGCCTCGAAGAGAGCCAAGGCGCTGAAGCTGTAAGTCTCAGCGGCGGCCTGGCCGTGACGATCCCGAATTGACTGTGACGCTCCCGGATTTCGGAACGTCGAATTTCGGACGTCGAATTTCGGTACGCTGAAATTCGGACGTCGAATTTCGGAATGTCGTAGTTTTGATCCCAAAAGCATCAAAAAACTACGACTTCCAAGCGGCTAACATGACCCACAAGGCTTGGCTACGTGTTCCGAAGAGGTTAGAGAAAGTAAGAGTCGTAGCTTTTGCACCGATAAAGGGCAAAGACTACGACTTCTTTATTGGGAAGAACGGTCAAACCGGAGCTGCTTGCGATAGAACGTCTGTGAGTCGTAGTTTTCATCACTTTATGTGGACAAATTTACTACTTTCCGAAGTTCGCGCTGCTGCGCGAAGTCCACACCGCTGCGGGAAGCCCACGCTGCAGCGGGAAGCCCACGCTGCTGCGCGAAGTCCACACCGCTGCCAGGGCAACTGTTCCGCGACGAATCCCGGTAGACAGAATCATTGTGCAGTGTTAGGATGAACCAACGAACCGTGACGGTTAAGAGGAGATAACAGATGACACGCATCAGGCATTTAAGGCATTTGACAATTATCGTGCTCGCAGTCGTTTTCATGATCCCATCGATCGCGCTGGCATCGGAAGACACCGTCTCGAACGGCGATGATCAGCTCGCCCAAACAGCAGGCGTCACGGTGGAAGCAGAAGCAGAGACGGTTGATTTTGATCTGGGTGATACGGACGAGCTGTACAAGCAGTATGTGAACCAACTGTTCTACGGGAATCCTGCCGGACCGAAGCCGGCTGCAGCCCCAAAGCTGAAGGCGAAGAAGGGCACCGGCGACAGACTGGAAGACCCGCAGGACATAGCACTGTACGACGGCCTGAAGGAATCATTTGGAGAGATCGCCTCCGGCGAGTGGGAATACGAGGACACAGAGCTTAACGTACCGCTTAAGTTGTTCGGTATAGAATCGGATGTGAGGTATACTGCGGAGGGCTTGGGGCTGGAGGATACGTCGTATCTTTTTAAGCCGAGCGAGGAGGATCCGGAAACCGGAGTATAGAACCCGGAAGTTCCTGCGGCGGCGGACCGGCTGTTCCAAAAACTGTTTAGCTTTGATGCGAACCGGGTCATTAACTGTCTACTGGCAGACTGCGCGTACGAAATGTACTGGAGTACGGGACATTCTACGTACCCGACGGGACTGTCCTATTCCTGGGGACAGGAGGAAGACGGAACAGAATACATCCAACTTGAGCCCCTTGAGTTCAAATTCCAGGTCGACCCGAAATACAGAAAAGTTCCGGAGAATGAATACTCTGTCGACACAGAGAAAACCGGAAGCACTGCAGGCGCTGTAGAGAACGCGAAGAAAATCCTGGATGACGCTTCTGGGAAAGACGACTACCATAAGCTGGTTTCCTACAAAGACGCGATCTGCGATCTGGTGGACTACAATGATGCTACGGCGAGCGGGGAGTCAGAAGACGACATGGGACCCTGGGCGCTTGTGTATGTGTTTGACGGAAACCCGGATACGAATGTTGTGTGCGAAGGGTATGCCGAAGCGTTCCAGTATCTGTGCGACCAGACCGATTTCGAAAACCAGGAAATCAGTGCGTACAGCGTCACAGGCGATCTGATTCCTCCGGGTGAAGAGACCGGCAGAAAGCATAAGTGGAACATCGTTCACATGACCGATGGGAAAAACTATATGACTGACATCACCAACAGCGATGATGACAGCATTGGGGAGTATAATGAACTGTTCCTCACGGGAATGAAAGGAAGCGTCGGTGAGGGATATCAGATCACCATCGACGGTATGACTTTGTAGTACAGGTATGATGCTGAGACACTGCAGGTGTTTACGGGGGACGAGCTGACCCTCTCGCCGGACGAGTACAACTATTGCGATGCCCACACGTATGGGGAATGGATGACGAAACCGGCAACGCTGACAGCAGATGGCATTATTATCAGGCAGTGTGAAAACTGCAGCAGATATGAAAAGCAGAAGATCATTCACCACCCCACGAAATATACGTTTGCCGCAGCCAAATACAACGGCAAGGTGCAGAGACCGAAACTGACCGTACGGGATTCCACAGGCGCGATTATCCCGGCGTCGAACTACACCGTGACATATCCGAAACGGATCGCCGCGGGAGCCGCGAAGGCGACCATCACATTTAAGGGCAACTACAGCGGTAAAATTTCGAAATCATTTACGATTGCAAAGGCAGCAAATCCGCTCTACGCGAAGGGTCGGACCGCGACCGTGAAGGCGAAGAAGGTGAAGAAAAAAGCCCAGACGCTGCTGCGCAGCAAGGTCGTGACCGTCAGCAGACAGCACGGCAAAATCACATATGTGAAGGTCAGTGGATCCAAGAAACTGACTATTGCCAAAACCACCGGCAAGGTAACGGTCAAGAAAAAGACCAAGAAGGGAACCTACAGAATCCGGGTCAGGGTGACCTCTGCGGGGACCACCAACTACAAGGCCGGATCCAGGACCGTGACCATCACCGTAAAAGTGAAATGAATACTGCAGAGAGTCGGATCAAACCGGCTCTTTTTTTGCCAAAATACAGGCCAAACTTAATTAAGGAAAAAGGTGGAAACGCAAATTTGTTTGATGTATAATGATACTAACTATAAATATGTGCATATATAGGAAGGAGAAGTCTGGAGGATTCCATATATGACGATGGTAGAGATTATCGCCATAATTGCCGCAGGCACTCTCTGTGTTCTTTGTGTTCTCTGTATTGTTGCGCTCTTAAGCAACAAGCGTCAGGCGAAAGAGAGCAGTCGGGCGATAAAGGACATTGAGAACAGTCTTGGCACATTTAGCGCTTCCATACAAAAGCAGACAGACCAGCTGATCGATCATATAGAAAAGCAGCAGTTCGATGAACTGCAGGCACAGAGACTGGACCTTTTGGAACAGGAGGTGCTGCGGCTTTCCGAACTGGAACAGCGAAGCATCGATGCAGCCAAAGCATCCGACAGCATTGCCGAGACGGCAGGGGCTGTCAGTGCACCGAGCGGAGTCTTCCAACCGCAGGAAGCCTACAGCCGGGAACCGCTTGATTCGGAAATTTCCGGAGAATACGAAGGAATCGAAGAGATCGAGGAAATAGAAGAACTGGACGATGAGATAGAACTGGATGATCTGTTCAGAGAACTGGCCGCAGTGAACACTGTGAGCGAAGAAGAGCCTTCCGTGCTGCAGCAGCCGCAGACTCCGCCGCCGCAGCCGGTTCCGCCGGCACCGCAAGTGGTCCAGCCGGCTCCGCAGCCGCAGCAGTCGGCACCGCAGCCGACCCCACCGGTCCAGCCGGTACAGCCGGCCGCACCGATACAGATCGCGCAGCAACCGGTACAGCCGGTACAACAGCAACCAGTGCAGCCGCAGCAGTCGGCACCGCAGCCGACCCCACCGGTCCAGCCGGTACAGCCGGCCGCACCTATACCGTTCGCGCAGCAACCGGTCCAGCCGGTACAACAGCAACCAGTGCAACCCGTACAGCCGGCACCGCAACCGGTTCCATCGGTCCAGCTCACGCAGCAGTCGGTTCCGCCGGTCCAGCTCACGCAGCAGCCGGTCCCACCGGTACAGCCGCAGCCGGCGCAACCCGTACAACCGGCACCGCAACCGGTTCCATCGGTGCAACCGGAGCCGGAACCAAAAGAAACGCGGTACCATCAGGGGTACAACATCGGAAGAAGCGGGAAGAAATACACAGCAGACGAATTGAACATGCTGATCAGAGAATAGAGAACAGAGAAATAACGAAAGAAAACTAGTAGCTGAAAAGAAACTAGAGGAGGAAAGAACGTATGTATTGCAGCAAGTGCGGAAATGAAATAGCCGATGGATCAAGATTTTGCAGCTTTTGCGGATCACCAGTAGCGGAAATCAGCACTCCCGCGCCCGAACCACCGAAGGCGGAAACGCCTGTCAGCGTGACAGCGCCGAAGAAGGAAGTCGCTCCGGAACCTGTGAGAAAACCCTTCATCGAAGATATCAAATGGGATGTCAACGAGTACCCTGCGCCGGACGCAGTCGAAAAGACTGAAGATATCGATTTTGACTGGAGCGCGGACCCATCTGAGATCAGAGACCGCCTGACCAGAGAGTATCCGGAAAAGGTGAAAGAAGAAATCATCGAGAAGGCTGATCATCCCGCTGCGGAACTGAACGTCGAAGACCTGATCCCGGTCAAGCCTCAGGCTCCGGAAGTCCCGAAGGGACCGGCACCCGGAGAGGAACTCAGCGCTGCAGAAAAGATCGATAAGTTCTATACCTTCAGCACAAAGAACGAAGAGTTCCAGCAGCTGCTCAATAAAGAATACGATAAGATCAAAGGCGGCAGCCCAATCGAACAGGAAAAGAAGCTCGCCGAAAAAGCAGCAACCGAGCGTTTTGAAACGAGGGCAGAGGACACCTCGATGGAAGCGTTCCTGGATAGAGAAGGCGTGAATAAACCTTACGAGCCGAAAGCATTCGAATCGGATGTTCTCCAGAGAATCGAAGCCCGTGAGAAGGAACTTGAAAAAGCAAGAGCCGAAGAAGAAGCCCGTCAGCAGATGATCGAAGAAGAGCGCGCAAAGGCCGCCGCGGAGAAGAAAGCGGCAGAAGAGGCGCGCCGCAGAGCGGAAGCAGAAGAGCGGGAGAGAATCGCGGCAGAAGCCAGAGCTCGCGCGGCTGAGGAAGTCCGCAGGGCAGAAGAAGCGGCGAGACTCGCCGCGGAAGAGGCCGCCAGAGCGGAAGAAGAAGCGGCAAGACTCGAAGCGGAAGCAGCTGCAAGGCTCGCCGCGGAAGAAGAAGCAAGAAGAGAAGAAGACGCCAGAATTGCAAGAGCAGCAGTCGAAGAGGCCAGACGCAAGGCAGAGGAAAGAGCCCACGCGGAGGCAGAGGCGAGAATACAGGCCAGAGAAGAGGCAAGAATCAAAGCCGAAGAAGAAGCGAAAGCAAAGGCCGAAGAAGAGGCCAGACTTGCGGCGGAAGAAGAAACCAGAAGAAAAGAAGCCGAAGAGCGTGCCAGACGCGAAGCGGAGGAAGAAGAAAGAGCGCGCCAGCAGGCTGAAAAAATCAAAGCCCAGAGAGAAGCGCGACAGGCAGCAACCGAAAAAGAAAAGAGAATCGCGGAAATCGAACGGCGCCGTCAGGAAGAAGAACAGCTCCGTCAGAGCCTGGACCAGAAGCAGGAGAACCTGCGTCTGCAGGCGGAATCCGCGGCAGCTGCTGAGGAAGCGAGAAAAGTTCTTGCCCAGACCGCGAGAATGAGAGAAGAAGAAGCTGCGAAGATCAAGGCGGCAATCGCCGGACTGCGTGGCGAGACTCTGAAGAAACCGGAACCGGTAGCTGAGCCGGAACCAGCACCTGCACCTGCAGCCGAACCGGCACCTGCACCTGCAGCCGAACCAGCGCCTGCACCGGCACTGCAGCCGAAGGCCGTTTCTGAACCGACGATTGAAATCACAGCGGACATGTTCAAAGCTGCCGGTGAACCAGTGCCGCCTGCGTTGGATAGACCTACGCTCGTAGCGAAACCGCAGCCGGAAGCGGCTCCCGCAGCTGCACCAGCGCCGGAAGCTGCGCCTGCACCGCAGCCGGCAATGACAAAGGAAGAGGCTGCCAAGCTGGATGCCCACAGGGCTACCCAGGCGGACCTCAGCGATATGGCGAAAGCAAGAGCCAAGTTCCTTGCTGAATTTGGCATAGACCCGATTTCCGGGAAAGCGCCGGAACAGCCGCAGGAAGCTCCGATTGAGCCGGAAGAACCTGCAGAGCCGGTTCCTGCGACAGTAGAGGAGCTGCTCGGTGAAAAGCCGGTAACAGGCAGAGCTACCCTGCTTTCAGAAAACAAAGACAACATCCACACGAAGGCCGTAAACAGAGAGGAAGTTCTCAAAGGTCTTGAAGATACAAGAAGAATCAGCAAGGAAGAACTGAAGGCGGCGCCTGTCATTCCTGCTGAGGAACTGGAAGCCACCCAGCTGACAGACATCGATCAGATCCAGCACACCAAGACCGTCGATGATCTGCTGGCGGAGCTGACCTTCCCGACAAGTCCGGCCGAGCTGGACGCAGCGGCGCGCGCGGAAAAAGAAAAGCAAGAAGAACCAGTGGAAGCCGCAGCAGAACCGGTCGTAGAGGCTGAACCTGCTCCGGCAGAACCAGTCGTTCCGACGGAACCGGTTATGCCGGAACCGGCACCGGCTGTTCCGGCACCATCCATTTCGGAAGAACCGGCAGTTCCAACTGAACCGGCAGTACCGAAGGAACCGGTAACAGATGAACCGGTCGTCCCGGACATCCCGGAACCTGTCGTGGAACCGGAGCAGGCAGTATTCGAAGGCCTCGTAGAAAAAGAGGAACCGACGATCCTTCCGCAGACCGAGGCGATGGAAGGAGTGAAGCCGGGTCTCAGCGATACGATCGTGATGCCTGAGATCAGAGAACCGGAAGATGCTCCGGAACCTTTGGGTACGGATGAGAGCTTCGCGGATTACGGCGAAAAGGAAGCGGCCCAGCTGCGGCAGATGCAGGAAGCGCAGGAGGATGCGGGAGCATTTGCGCCGGAGGTAGAAGTACCTGCCGTCGAAGCACCGGGAGCACCGGAGATGCCTGCGGCGGACGCGATCGGCGCGGACCTGCCCGAGGGAGCATCTTCAGATGCGGCAGACGCTGCCATGACTGCCGGAGCAATTGCGGCAGGCGATCCGAAAGCAGCCGCAAAAGCTGCAAAGGCTGCCGCGAAGGCAGAGAAGGCAGCTGCGAAGGAAGCGAAAAAAGCTGCCAAGAAGGCAGAAGAAAAAGCACCAGGCGGAGCAGGCAGAACGATCCTGAAGATCCTGCTGATCATCCTGATCATTATCTTCGTCATCGAACTGGCAGGCATCGGTATCAAATGGCTCGCGCCCGACAGCGGAGCAGCGGAATTCATTGACAGACAGCTGAACAATGTTATTCAGCTCATCACCGGAAGCGCGCCTGATTACGAAATACCGGGAATCGACTATGAGGTATAGCCAAAGATAAATACAGAAGATGCGAATCTTTATGCTAAAACAAATATCAAGGAGGGAAAGCAGAATTGGAGAGCACAAACACGAATACAAGTGGAGATAAGAAGAAAAAGATTGGCGCAAAGGGCGTTATCATTATTATCCTTGCGATCATTCTGATCTTCGTTCTACTTATCAACTGGCTGACAGATCTGATGTGGTTCAAGGATCTGTCCTATCTTTCCGTATTCCTGACGAAGCTGTTCACCCAGCTTAAGATCGGAGTACCGACATTTATCATCGTCACGTTCCTGGCGTACATCTATCTCAAATTCATTAAGAAGGGATATGTGCACAGGGTCGAATCGGACGAACTGCCGGATAACAGGAAACTGAATCTGATTACCTGGGGCCTGGCAGGCGCGTTCGGCGTGATCACGACGTACTTCGCAGTGACCAGACTGTGGTTCCAGACTTTGCAGTTTACGAACAGCACGGACTTCGATATCAAGGATCCGCTGTACAACATAGATATTTCATTCTATGTGTTCAAGCTGAACTTCATTGAGCAGCTCAACCAGATCGTAATACTGCTGATTGTTGCCTTTGCGATACTCACGTTCATTTACTATTCGGTACTGCTTTCGATGAGAACGCCGAGAATCTTCGAGGCGGTGGAAGAAGAAACAGAACCGGAACCGGAGCCGACAGAGGAATACCGGTTCGACGATACGGATGAGTACGAGTATGAAGAAGACAGATACACCGGCGGCGAAGAAAGTGGCCGGCCGATCGACGACAATCCGTTCAGTGAGATCAACGACATGTTCGGCAAGTTCGCCAAGCAGTTCACCGGCCAGGGCGGCCAGGGCGGAGCCCAGGGTGGTCAGCGCGGCAGACAGGGCGGCGGTATTTTCGGCAATATGTTTGGCGGCGGTCCGCAGCAGCCCAGAAAGCAGGTCGACAACAAGAACATGAAGATGATCCTGCACATCGCGGAGAAGCAGTTGATCGTGATCGGCGTTCTGTTCTTCCTGATGATCGGCGTATACTTCCTGCTGAAGCAGTTCGATCTGCTCTTCGGAAGCACCGGTGCCGTTTACGGCGCGGGTTTTACCGATGTCAACATTACCCTTTGGATGTACCGAATCCTGATCGGCCTTTCCGTTCTTGCCGCGATCGGCGTAGCTTACGGAATCGCCAAGAAGAGATTCAAGCCGGCCGCCGTGATCCCGGCGCTGATGATCGCTGTCGGTCTTCTGGGAACCGGCGTTGGTCTGGTCGTCCAGAACTTCATCGTATCTCCTGACGAAATCAATAAGGAGAGCAAATATCTGGAGAGAAATATCGAGTACACCCAGTACGCGTATGGTCTTGACGGTGTTAACATCAAGGCGTTCAAGGCGACAGAGGATCTGACCAGTAAGGATATCGCGGCCAACGAAGAAACGATTTCCAATATCCGAATCAACGACTATGCTCCGGCGAAGAAATTCTACAATCAGACCCAAAGCATCAGACAGTACTACGACTTCAACGACGTTGACGTCGACAGATACACCATCGACGGGGATTATACACAGACCTTCCTGTCGGCAAGAGAAATCAACGAAGAAAAGATCAGCAACACCTGGTTGAACAGACACCTGAAGTACACCCACGGCTACGGCGTGACCCTGTCAAGAGTAGACAAGATCACTGCCAGCGGACAGCCGGATATGCTGATTCAGAACATTCCGCCGGAATCCTCCGTAGACGTTCAGGTCACCGATCCTGAGATCTACTTCGGAGAAAGCACGAACGACTACGTTCTTGTGAATACCGATGAGGACGAATTCGATTATCCAGACGGCAACAGCAACAAGTACTGCCAGTACGACGCGGACGCGGGCATCAAGATGAATCTGCTCACAAGATTCATGTTCTCCGTCAGAGAGCGTTCTCTGAAGATGCTGGTATCCGGAAACATCAACAGCGACTCGAAGATCCTGATCAACAGAAACATCTCCTCCAGAGTACGTCAGATCATGCCGTACCTGGACTATGATGAAGATCCGTACATGATCACAGTAGACGGACACCTGTATTGGATCATCGACGCATATACAGCAACCAACAGATATCCGTACTCCGAGCCGTACAGCCAGGAGACAGATGTGGACTATGTACGCAACTCCGTCAAGGTCGTCATCGATTCCTACACAGGCGAGACGAATTACTACATCGTTGACGAGACAGACCCGATCGCGAAGACATTCCAGAACATCTATCCGAAGCTCTTCAAAGACTTCGATCAGATGCCGGACGGAATCAAGGCGCACATCAGATATCCGGGAACATTGCTGAACATCCAGGCTGAGATTTACCAGAGATATCACATGAACGATGTCAAGGTATTCTATCAGAACGAGGACCTGTGGCAGATCGCCAGCGAGATCTACGGCATCGAAGAACAGTCGATGACGCCGAACTACTACATCATGAAGCTGCCGGGTGAGCAGAGCGCTGAGTTCGTAAACTCCATTCCGTTCACACCGAAGGACAAGAAGAACCTGATGGGACTTCTGGTAGCGAGAAACGATGGCGAGAATTACGGCAAGCTGGTGCTCTATCAGATGCCGAAGAGCAAGATCGTTTACGGCCCGATGCAGGTAGAAGCCCAGATCGACCAGAACACGGAGATCTCCAAGGAATTCTCCCTGTGGAACTCATCCGGATCCACCTACAGCAGAGGAAACCTCTTCGTCATTCCGATCGAAGATTCCCTGCTCTATGTAGAGCCGGTATATCTGGAAGCGACCAACTCCAGTATTCCTGAGGTCAAGAGAGTTATCGTCGTATTCGGTGATGACATCGCTTATGAAGCAACGCTGGCAGAAGCTCTGAACACCATGTTCGGAGAGGGCAGCGCTCACGCGTACACCGACACCGAGCAGGGCGAGGCCGGTAAGGAAGGCAAGGCGGGCACAGGTTCTGCCGAAATGTCCCAGACCGAGCTGATCGAAGCGGCGCAGTCCGCTTATGATGAAGCGCAGGATGCGCTGAAGGACGGCAACTGGTCAGAGTACGGCAAGCACATGGACGAACTGGAAAAATACCTTAACAAATTAGCGAAATAAGTAAGAGAGTTATATGTTGGAATTTGATTTTGACAAAATGCTCTACACGATACCTGCTGCGAAGCACAGTGAAGAAGAGATCCGGGGGGCCCTTGAGGCCCACCCGGAGATTAAATTTATATCTGTCGTGGGTATTGATGTAGGCGGCAACGACACAGACGAAAAGATTCCGGTCGAGGAATTCCTCCGTGATATCGAAGGATTCCTCGAAAGCGGTGTGCAGACAGACGGATCATCCGTAGTGCTGCCGAAAATAGCAGACCTGAACAACGGCAAGGTTGACATTATTCCGGACAGAACCGTCAACTGGTTCGTGGATCACAATTTTAATTATACAGACCCGGAAACAGGGCTTCCGATCGGGACGCTCCGCATTCCGTCCAGCCTGATCCACAATGAATCAGACCGGGTGGGCTCCAGAGTGATTCTTCGTGATGCCGTTTTTCATTTTAAGGAAGACCTGCTGGAACTGCTCGAGGAGCATCCGTATGTGTTCGAATATATGGATATCGACAGCGTCGATGAGATCGAGCGGCTGGATATCACAGCTGCGACCGAGCTGGAATTCTGGGTCAAGACGCCGGACGATGACGCGGACAGAGAGCAGCTTTCAACCGCCCAGATGCTGAAGGAGCAGTACTGGAAGAGGACAACGGGCCCGGTCAGAACGGCGCTCGAAGAGGCTTTGCAGGTTTTGCAGCGGTATGGGTTTGAGGTCGAGATGGGCCACAAGGAGGTCGGCGGCGTCAAGGCCAAGTTCGGTAATTCCGGACGCTACGACCACGTTATGGAACAGCTGGAGATCGACTGGAGATACTCCACCGCTGTACAGGCCGCGGATAACGAAAACCACATAAAATATGTTATCAGAGATATATTCAGAAGATACGGCTTGGATGTCACCTTTATGGCCAAGCCGATCGAAGGCGTTGCGGGAAGCGGAGAGCATACCCACATGGGTGTTGCCGCAGTACTGAAGGATGGCAGAAGAGTCAATCTGTTTGCCCCTGCGACAGAGGACGCAGACAAAGAGTTCATGAGCCCGGTCGGTTTCGGAGCCCTCATGGGACTGTTGAAGAACTACGATGTCATCAATCCGTTCGTCAGCTCAACCAACGACGCGTTCAACCGGCAGAAGCCCGGCTACGAGGCGCCGGTCTGCGTTGTGACATCACTGGGACATGACGCCCGGATGCCGTCCCGTAACAGAACCGTGCTGGTGGGTCTGATCCGCGAAATCGGCAATCCGCTCGCCACGAGGTTTGAACTGCGCTCTCCAAACCCGAAGAGCAACACCTATCTCGTTCTGGCGGCCTCCTATATGGCCATGCTGGATGGGATCAAGGAGACGCTGGAACACGGTAAGACGCCGGAAGATCTGCTGAATTCACTTTCGAAGGAATACGGCGAAGAGGATTTCTATTTGGATACAGACCGGGTCTACAGAAGCGAAGAGAACGTATTCGACGATTATACAGAAGAGGAAAGAACCAAATTCTTCGGCAAGGTGCCACGCACCGTATGGGAGAATCTGTGCGCCTTTGATGAGTATCCTGAGAAGCTGGAGATCTTCAAACGGGATAATGTTATGACAGACATGGCGCTCACCTCGTACAAAGAGGCGGTGCTGGATCAGTGGACCATGGAGCTGCAGGGCAGGATCGTTCCGGAGACGATGGACCTTCTGCGCCACTGCCGTAAGATGCACAAGGAAGAAGAATGCGTGGACTACGACCGCCACTTCTGGGGAAAGTTCGTAAGACTGCGCAACTACATCGGCAAGAACACGCTGGAAGACACGTGCCTGCTGACGCAGATCATCGATGCGCTGGACGAAGGCGATTACGCGAAAGCATCCGACCTGCAGATCGAAATGCAGGAAAAGGTCGAAGAGATGCGGGAACTTTATGTGAAGTACAGAAAAAATCTGTTTTAATAATGCAAAAGCCGGAGGTATATAAATGCTGGACATTAAGCGAATCAGAGAGGATTTTGACGGAGTAAAAAAGGCTGTCGAGTCCAGGGGAAAGGGCGATTTCGGAATCGACAAGGTGCGTGAGTACGATCTGAAGAGAAGAGAGATCCTAGCGACCGTTGAAAAGATGAAGAACGAGCAGAAGACCAAGTCGAAGCAGATCCCTGTTCTGAAGAAGAACGGTGAGGATACTGCGCCGCTCATGGCCGAAATGAAACAGCTCAGCGACAAGATCAAGGAACTGGACGGACAGGTCAGCGAGGCGGAGACAGGGCTGAAGGAAGCGCTGCTGGAAGTGCCGAACACCCCGTACAAGGACGTGCAGGAAGGCCTCGACGACAGCGACAACGTGGAACTCAGGAAATGGGGCGAACCGCGTGTGTTCGATTTTGAAGAGAAAGCCCACTGGGATATCGGAGAGGATCTGGACATCCTCGATTTCGAGAGAGCCGCCAAGATCGCCGGCGCCAGATTCACGGTCTACAAGGGTCTGGGAGCACGCCTGGAGAGAGCGGTCATCAACTTCATGCTCGACCTGCATACGGAGGAGCACGGATACACAGAGATACTCCCGCCGTTCATGGTGAACAGAATGGCGATGACGGGAACCGGACAGCTCCCGAAATTTGAAGAGGACATGTTCTACATCCCGCAGAAGGACTTCTTCCTGATCCCGACGGCGGAGGTTCCGGTCACGAATCTCTACGACAACGAAATCCTGAGCGCGGACCAGCTGCCGATCTACCATACCGCGTATACGCCTTGCTTCAGAGCGGAGGCCGGAAGCGCGGGCCGCGACACAAGAGGTCTCATCCGCCAGCACCAGTTCCAGAAGGTCGAGATGGTCAAGTTCGTAAGACCGGAAGACTCCTACGCGGAACTCGAAGCTCTGACGGACAACGCGGAAGATGTGCTGCGCAGACTGAATATCCCGTACAGAGTCGTAAGGCTTTCAACGGGCGATCTGGGATTCTCCTCCGCAATGACATATGATGTGGAAGTATGGATGCCGAGCTACGGCAGATATGTCGAGATCTCATCCTGCTCCAACTTCGAAGACTTCCAGGCGCGCCGGGCGAACATCCGATTCAGACCGGAAGAAAAGAGCAAGCCGGAATTCGTTCACACGCTGAACGGAAGCGGACTGGCCGTCGGCAGAACGGTCGCCGCGATCCTTGAGAATTATCAGCAGGCGGACGGATCTGTAGAGATCCCGGAAGCTCTGCGGGCCTATATGGGAACCGATAAAATTACCAGAAAATAAGATCACCAGTCGATCACCAGATAATAGGAAGGATTTCTTATGCTGGAAAATTTGAGAACCTATAAAAAAATGTATATCGCGCTGTTTATCGCGTTGATCCTGACCGCCGCCGCGGGCATCACCTTCAACCTGATGGTCAAACCGTACGCGGTCTACGCCGACGGAACGAAGGTCGACGACCCCTGCATCGTTTCCGCCGACGGCAAGGAGGTCTTTATCGTTGAGACACCGGAAATCGCTTCGGACGTCATTCGTGAGGTCATGGAAAGCTACGTTGCCGAAGACGGGGATCTGGACAGCCTCGAGATCGATGAGCAGCTGAAGATCGAGGACAAGACTCTCTTCGTAGGCGTCACACCGCCGAGAGTTCTCACCAAGGATGAAGCCGTGGCGAAGGTTCTCGCTGCGAACGATACCGAAAGTCCCGCGATGCACGTCACGACCAAGACAGACGTAGACATCACGGAGAAGGTGAAACCGGAAACCGTCTTCGAGGAGACGGATGAACTGTATGCCGGCAACACAGAACTCAAGAACCAGGGCGAGGAAGGCGAGAAAATCGTTACCAATGAGGTCACACTCGTAAACGGCGAAGAGACAGATTCCGTACCTGTCGCCGAAAAAGTCACCGAAAAGCCGGTCGACAGAGTCATCAGCGTCGGAACCAAATCCAGGCCGGCGGATACCGCGTGGTGCGATTACAGCGGCGCGATCATCGGCGAGGACAACGGAATGAAGATGGTGAACTACGGACTCCAGTTCGTAGGCAACCGCTACAAATACGGCGGCACAAGTCTCACCAACGGAACGGACTGCTCCGGGTTCATTTATTCCGTATACCGCCATTTTGGCTACAATGTTCCAAGACTGGGATTCTATAAAATGGGTAAGGGCGTCTGCCTTGACGAAGCAAAAGCAGGAGATGTCGTATATTACCCTGGTCACTATGCCATGTATATGGGCGATGGCAAGATCGTCCACGCCTATAACTCCCGCGACGGTATCTGCGTCAGCAGTGTCCATGCTCCGGGAAGGATCCTGACCATCAGAAGATTCGTTGACGAACCGGTGGAGTAAACAGCGTGGAGTAATCATTCATGGGCACGAGAAAAAAAGGGGAACCTGATTTAAGAACAAGAAAAAAGAGAAGAAAAAGAAGAAAAAGGGTCATGTTGATTGTGCTGATCCTTTTGCTGTTGATTCTTATCGGCGGAGCCGTTTCGGTCTTTGCTTTCTTTTCCTACGCGAATAAGGTAATTGAGGAATCGGCGATCGAAGATCTGGATACGGAGAATATGTATTCGCTCATCTACCAGAAGACGACGATCTACGACAAGGAAGGCGAGGAAATCGACGCGCTCTATCTGTCCGGAGGAAACCGGACGCTGATCAAATACGAAGATCTTCCGGAAGATCTCATCAACGCGCTGGTGGACACCGAGGACAAGACCTTCTGGGAGCACCACGGATTTAACTATATCCGAATGATCGGCGCCGTCAAAGAGAAGATATTCGGCGGCGGTGAGATCTCCGGTACATCCACCATCACCCAGCAGCTTGCCAGAAACATCTATCTCGCGGAGACAAAATCCGACCGAACCCTTGAGCGTAAGATCCTGGAGATGCATTACACGAAGATCCTGGAAGAGGAACTGACGAAGAAGCAGATCCTGGAAGCGTATTTCAACGCGGTATACTTCGGGTTCAACGCGTACGGGATCCAGGCGGCAAGTGAAAGCTACTTCAACAAACAGCCGAAGGATCTGGATCTTCTGGAATGCGCGGCGCTCGCGGCGCTGCCCCAGTCACCGGACACCTACGCGCTTGCCAAAGCGGCGTACGGCGCGTCTGAGGACGGACTTCCGGTCCTTGGCAAGGGAGACGGCGTGGTATACCTGTATAACGGGAATGTGTCCGATGACCGGCGAAAGATCGTCCTCTCCAATATGAAAGAGGCAGGGCACATCACCGAAAAGGAATACAAGGCGGCTCTCGCAGACTCACTGGAAAAGCATATGGCCATCAATACAAAGGATGAGCCGGACAGCTACTCCTACTACATCGACTGCGCCATCGACGAGGCGGTCAAGGACATCGCTCAGGAGTATGAAGTCTCCGAAGACGACGCCCGTACGATGGTCTATACGAAGGGATACAATATCTACACCTGTCTGGACAGACCGGTGCAGGATACCCTCGATAAGCAGATCAACAAGAACTCCAACTACGCGACGATCAGCTCGATCCGCAAGGATGGAGACGGGAACATCGTCTCCGAATCCGGCGAGGTTCTCATGCGTCCGAAGAAAGCCTATTTCGACAAGGACGGTAATTTCAAGTTATCCGAAAAAGAGTACACCAAAGGCGGAGACGGCTCGATCACGCTGAAGAAGGGCAAACGACTGGATTTCTACGGCGTGCAGTCCGGTGACGAAGAGTACGTGAGCATCGGGTTCAAAAGCATGTACTCCCAGGACGACGGCTCCCTCTATTTCCGCGAGGGAGGAACGCTCTCCGTTCCGGCAGCATATACGAAATTCGACGGGGAAGGGAACTGTGTGATCGACGCGTCGTTCATGAAGGATTTCCCGGACTTCTTCAAAGAATCCGACGGGAAACTCGTCGTTTCCAAAGACAACTATCAGCTTGGTCAGAAGATGCGTCAGCCCCAGGCGGCTGCTGTCATCATAGACAATGACAGCGGTGAGGTCATCGCGATGACCGGCGGAAGAGGCGCCAGCGGAAAACAGCTGTATAACAGAGCCATCAGTCCGCGGCAGCCGGGATCCTCGATCAAGCCGATCGGTGTGTATGCGCCGGCTTTGCAGAAGAGCGCGGATGCAGCCAAAAAAGACGAAAAACCGAAACTCAAAGCAGAACCCGGCGACTACTGGGGCGATTACATTACGGCCAGCAGCATCATCAACGACGCGCCGATGAAGCTCAACGGCAAGGTCTGGCCGAAAAACTCGGGCGGCGGTTTCAGCGGACCGATCACACTGCGCCGTTCCGTGCAGCAGTCCGTGAATGTCACAGCAGTCAAGGTCTTCCGTCAGGTCGGTGTGGAGTACGCCGTCAAAAAACTCAAACAGAACGGGATCTCGACCATAGTGGAGGAAGGCAGCACTTCCGATATGCACGACGCGCTGGCGCTGGGCGGCATGACGAAGGGAATCAGCCCGCTTGAGATGACCGCGGCCTATGAGACGTTTGCCAGCCAGGGCGAGTATAAAGAACCGATTTTCTATACCAGCGTCACCGACAGTGAAGGTGTGACCGTCATTGAAAATTATCAGGAAACAGAGCAGGTATTCGATGAGGGCGTTGCGTGGATCATGTCAGACATCCTGAAATCCGCGGTCCAGTACGGTACAGGGCAGAACGCAAAGATCAGCGGCTATGACGTGGCAGGGAAGACCGGAACCACCTCCTCACAGCACGACGTGTGGTTCTCCGGATTTACGCCGAAGTACAGCATGGCGCTGTGGATGGGCTGCGATGTGAATATACCGCTCGCGAACTATTCATCCGCGGCAGCCGCGTTCTGGTCACAGATCATGCGCCGGGTATGCGACGGCATGGAACCGAAGCATTTCCTGGAGGCTCCGGAATCCGTTGTGAACGTAGCCGGTGAGTGGTATGTCGAAGGAACGGATCCACCGCCACCACCACCGCCGACAGAAGCTGAGACAGAAGGCGAAGAAGGCGCGGTAAGTGACGGAACTGCCGACGGCACCGGCGCTGCCGCAGGCGAAAGCACCGGAACAGGCGGTGCGGAAACCGAAACGCCGCAATAAAAAAAGGGGTTATTCACCCCAGAAGAAAGAAAGCAGAGTGTCATGCAGTTCGCAGAGATTCTGCTTTTTTATTGCCGCATCGAAGAGGGCGTCCTGCGCGGCCCGTTCCTCGTCGCTCATGACCGTGTCGCGAACCTTCGGCGGCGCGTCGTGATTGTAATCGTGCCCCTCCGTGTGGGTGTGGGTCAGATGCTGGTTGGACCGGCCCATGCCGAAGATCAGCTCCAGAATGTGTACAGCTTCGAAGCCGTTTTTCTTCATGGCGTTGCGCACTTCCATGCTGCTGGTGAGGAAGGGGATCCGTGAGACTTCCGTGGATGCTTCAGAGGCGGAAACCGTTGGGCCTTCTGCTTTATCGTCTATTGACGATGCACTTTCGGAAGCGTTGTACAGGGTCACGCCCATCATTTCCGCAAGCTTGGTCAGCGCTTTTTCAAAGCCGAACTCCGCAGGCTCCGACAGCCGGTACAGCTCCCGGTTGCAGCCGCCGCTGACACTGCGCTCGATCAGAATATCATAAAGCGAAACCGTCGGGATCTCGCCGAGACTGCCGCGAAAGAACTTCCGGTCCTCCGGCGTGGCGAGGATCATGGTCGGTTTGCCGAGGGCTCTCCAGCGGGAGAGCAGCCTCTGCTGGTACTTGCGGTTCAGGAGCGGATCGGCACCGTAGCCTTTGTATAAGAACATGGCCGTATCCGGAAACTGATGAAGGATCGAATCATACAGCAAAACCACCAGCTCCGGCTCGGACTGCGCCAGAGCGATGCCGGGATAGAGTGCGTACTGACAGGACGCGAACTGCTCGCCGGTCGCGGGATCCAGCGGCGCGCGGACTACCGCGAAGGATTCCAAGGAAAACGTTTCCTGCGTCATCTGATTATTCTCCATCCGCAATCTCCCTCACTGCCCACAGGAATTCATCGATTTCATCGGCTGTAGTGAACAGACCCGGGCTGACCCGGACCGTTCCGCCCAGATCGAAGGTACCGAGCATGCGGTGGGTATCCGGCGCGCACTGCAGGCCGGACCGAACGGAAATATCATAATAGGATTCCAGGATCATGGCCACGTCCGCGCAGTCCATGCCCTCGATATTAAAGGAAACAGCAGCCGCCCGCGGTGAGCTCAGCGGTCCGTAAACGGTCACACCCGGGATGGATGTCAGGCCGTCGATCAGTGCTGTGACCATCTTCTGTTCTTCGAAATAAATGCTGCTGACGGAGCGCTCCATAATGAACTGCACGCCCGCGCAAAGGCCGGAAATTCCGACTGTATTCTGTGTGCCGGCCTCATAGTAATAAGGCAGCTGCTCAGGCTGCAGGCGTACTTCCGAAAAGACGCCCGTACCGCCGGAACGGATCGGGTGCGGCGTGACCGTTTCCGATACATACAGCGCGCCCGTTCCTGTAGGCCCGAGAAGTGATTTATGACCCGGAAACGCCAACAGATCAATGTTCATTTTGACGACATCGATGGGGATGGCGCCGGCCGACTGGGACGCGTCGACGAAGAAGGGAACGCCTGCCTCGCGGCAGATCGCGCCGATCTCTTCGATGGGGTTCAGCGTGCCGGTCACATTTGACGCGTGGGTCATCGCAACCAGTTTCGTCTCGGGGCGGATGCTTTTGCGTATTTCATCGAGATCCGCGCCGCGGACCGGATCGGTGGTGACTTTCGTAACGGCAACGCCGGCGTCTTCCAGATAGGCGAGGGGACGGGTCACCGCGTTGTGCTCCATCTGACTGGTGATCACGTGATCACCGGGTTTCAGCATCCCCTGCAGCGCCAGGTTGATGGCGTCCGTCGCGTTGAGGGCGAAGACGATTCGCTGCGGGTCCGCGATATTAAACAGCTGCGCCAAAGCGCTTCGCGTTTCAATGATATCAGTGGCGGCCGCTCTGGCTTCCTCCGAATTGGAACGGCTCGGGTTGCCGCTCCGCCGTATCGCGTTCGAAACGGCATCATAAACCCCCTCGGGTTTGGGCCAGGAAGTAGCCGCGTTATCGAGATAAATCATACTAAAAACTCCTTTTGCTTGCTCGTCTCAAGTATATCACAGATAGATTCCGGAGGCGTGTATTAATTTGCTTTATAAAAGAGACTTTTATATTAGTTTTTTGAAGCGCATTATAACAAATATAGCATCGTAAGTCTCGTTCAGACAGCAAACTTGTAATTGACGTTATTCCTTTATGCTGATAAACTTTTTGTGTATACGGGTGAATAGGCCTAAAAAACAATCAAATCAAGCAAGTAGATTTTTAAATCAATTATCAAGTGGAGGTATCTATGAATCTTAAGAAAATGACCCTCAAGATCAACGGCGCGGACAGAATGTTCATCTGCGATCCCGAGAAGGATACGCTGGCAGATGTTGTCCGTCGTCTCGGTCTGACAGGTACGAAAGTCGGATGCGGCACAGGCGTATGCGGTTCCTGCTCTGTTATCCTCGACGGCAAAGTCGTTCGCTCCTGTACGAAAAAGATCTCAAAGATCGAAGAGTACAGCGAGGTCACGACCATCGAAGGTATCGGACAGCCGAACTTCCTGCACCCGATCCAGGTCGCGTTCATGTATCACGGCGCGGTACAGTGCGGCTTCTGCATCCCGGGTTTCATCGTATCGACATATCAGCTTCTGAAAGAGAATCCGGATCCGACAAGAGAAGAAGTCAGAGACTGGTTCACGAAGCATAGAAATATCTGCAGATGCACAGGTTACAAGCAGATCGTTGACTCTGTCATGCTGGCAGCCAAGTGCATGCGCGGCGAGATCACCGTTGAAGATCTCAAAACGCCGGAGGTTCCGGGAGATCAGTACGGTAAGCCGATCCTTCGTCCGTGCAATCTGGCGAGAGTCTGCGGCGTAGAAGATTACGGCGATGACATCGAACTGAAGATGCCGTCAGGCACACTGCACGGCGTTATGGTACAGCCGAAAGTTACATTCCACGCTAAGATCAAGAGCATCGACACTTCAGAAGCGGAGAAGATGCCGGGCGTTTACAAGATCGTAACAGCGAAGGATGTCAAGGCAGTCGGCTGCGACAACCGTGTTGCGTTCTTCTCCTTCTCACCGAGGACACTGGCAACGGAGAAATCCCACTTCGTCATTGCGGAAGATAAGATCATGAACTATGGCGACTGCATCGCCGTCGCTGTAGCGGATACAAAAGAACACGCCAGAGAAGCTGCCGCGAAGGTCACCTTCGAATACGAACAGCTTCCGGAATACAGAAACTACCTCGACGCGGTCAAGCCGGATGCGATCCGCATCCACGACGATCACCCGAATATGTGGTGCATCCAGCCGACCATCAAGGGAGCCGGTCACGATACGGACAAGCTCTTTGATGACGCTCCGTATGTCGTAGAGGGAAGCTTCTATTCACCGAGAGAGCCGCACGGCCAGATCGAGTCCGATACGATCCAGGCTTACTTCGACGCGGACGGCATTCTCTGCGTCCACTGCAAAGCCATGGCGATCGGCGCGCACCTCGGAGATATCGCGGAAGCAACCAACCTTCCGGTAGAGAAGATCAGAGTTATCGCGAACCCGACCGGCGCTTCCTTCGGATGGTCCACCTTCGGACAGTCCTACGCGCTGGCTGCGGAAGTCTGCATGGCATGTGACAATATGCCGGTAGCGATCTCCATGACATATCAGGAGCACCTGGCTTACACCGGTAAGAGAGCTCCGTCATTCTCCAACGCGAAGCTTGCCTGCGACGAAGACGGCAAGATCATCGCGGCTGAGTGGGACTTCGGTCTTGACCACGGTTCCTACAACGAACTGGGCGACGACCTGACATGGAGACCGGCAAGATTCACCTTCTTCCCGTACAATGTACCGAACGTCAAGGGCCTGGCCAGAGTCGCTACGACAAACCACAACTACGGAACAGCTTACAGAGGCTACGGTTCCCCGCAGGCTTACACCTGCTCCGAGGCCATGATGGATATGATGGCTGAGAAGATCGGTATGGATCCGTTCGACATCAGATACGTCAACATCGCCAGAGAAGGCGACCTGAACGTCAACAGCAAGCCGTTCAGAGAGTATCCGATGGAAGCCATGATGGATAAACTCAAACCAATCTACGAAGAAGCGAAGGCTCAGGTCGCAGACTGGAACAAGGATCACGAAGACGTTAAGAAGGGCGTTGGCATCGCATGGGGCGGATACAACGTAACCGAAGGCGCCGCGGACCAGTGCACACTGGGCATCGAGCTTGCGCCGGGCAATAAATTCATCAAGTACGACACATGGCAGGATGTCGGACAGGGCGGCGATGTCGGCTCCCTGATCATCACACTGGAAGCGCTGAAGGAATTCGGCGTCACAAGCGATGACATCATCCTCCGTCAGAATGACAGCATCTACGGCGTTGACTCCGGCGCGTCCGCGTCCTCACGTCAGCACTACATGAACAGTAAGACAACTGTCATGGCCGTTGAGAAGCTGAAGAACGCTATGAGAAAGCCGGACGGCACGTACAGAACCTACGACGAGATGGTCGCTGAGGGCATTCCGCTCAGATATGACGCGCAGTACAACAACTCCGAAGACGAGACGCTGTCCGATCTGAATCCGGATACGGGCGTTGGCGAACCGACTCCGGCGTTCACCTACTCCCTGTACATGGCGGTCGTTTCCGTAGACATGAAGACAGGTAAGACCACTGTTGACAGAATGGTAGGCATCGACGATGTAGGCGTGATCGGCAACCCGGTATGTCTGGACGGACAGGCTTACAGCGGTATCGCTCACTCCATCGGCTACGCTCTGTGGGAAGACTATGACGATGTCAAGAAGCACAACAACCTGGCAGGAATGGGTATCGCTACCGCGAACATGCTGCCGGATGACATTGAGCTGATCCACATGTGCACACCGAGAAACACCAACCCGTTCGGTTCTTCCGGCGGATCCGAAGCCTTCCAGTCAGGCGACCACATGGCAGTCATCAATGCGATCAACAACGCTACCGGCGTCAGGATCCACGAGCTGCCGGCACGTCCTGAAAAGGTCAAGGCAGGAATCGAAGCCCTCGCGAAGGGCGAGCCGAACCCGAACGTTCCGGAGAAGTACTTCCTTGGATCCGATTTCCAGGAGACCATGGAAGACATCCGTAAGAATCCTTGCTTCCCGGACGAGGAGTAATTGAGCTCAGATTGACATTCAACTGATACAGGCACAAAGCAGGGGACCGGACCAGGTTCCCTGCTTTTGAACAGAGAACAGAGAATATAGGACAGAGAAAAGAGAAAAGAGGGGAACACATGGCAGTCGGAAGATACCATAGGCAAGAGATCTTTTATCCCATAGGCCCGGAAGGCCAGAAGAAGCTGCAGGAATCCAGAGTCTGCATCATCGGCATCGGCGCGCTGGGCACATCCATCGCGAACAACCTGGCACGGGCGGGAGTGGGATATCTCAGACTTGTCGACAGAGACATCGTTGAGCTTACGAATCTGCAAAGGCAGGTGCTCTTCACAGAGCGGGATGCGGAAGAGATGATCCCGAAAGCGGAGGCCGCGAAAGCCCACCTGCAGGAGATCAACTCGGAAATCGAATACGACGCGAGAGTCGTCGATGTCAATCCGTACAACATCGAAAAGCTCATTTCCGATGTCGACCTGGTCGTCGACGGCCTCGACAATCTGGAAACACGGTATCTCATCAACGAGGCGTGCATCAAGAACAACGTCCGCTGGGTATACGGCGGCGCGGTCGGCAGCGGCGGAATGTGCATGAACATCCTGCCCGGAGAGGGACCCTGCCTGCACTGTCTGCTTGGCCCTCTCGCTGAAGAGGGAAGCTATGAGACCTGCGATACCATCGGCGTCATCAGCCCGATCACCAACATCGTAGCGTCCTACGAGTCCGCTGAGGCCATGAAGATCCTGGTTGGATCCGAGTCGGTATCCCACCAGCTCATCGCCATGGACGCCTGGGACTGCTATACGGATTTTGTCGATGTGGACGTAGATCCTGACTGTCCCGTCTGCGGCAAGCATCAGTATACGTTCCTCGAGCACAGGCAGAAGAACTACACTGCGTCCCTGTGCGGTCACGACGCCTACCAGGTCACGCCGGAGGACGACGGATCGTTCAACTACGATGCGGTCGTCGCCGCGCTGGAAGCCGAAGGCGAAGTAAAGAAGAACAAATTCTTCACCATCTTCAAAAATGATGAAGCGGATTTCAAGCTTTTTCCCGATGGACGTGCTATAATAAACGGAGTCCCGGACGGGGACGCCGCACAGCAGATATTCGCGAAATACATAGACAGATGATTTGCCGATGATCGAGCGATCATCGATTGATAACAGCAGCCGGCATTCAATGCCGGCCATGGAGAATAAATATGATCAAACTCAAGGTACTTTTCAACGGACCGGTCAGACAGCTCAACAACTGGAAGAACGTGGCCAACATCGAACTTCCGGACGGCGCAACGGGCAATGACCTCTGTGACTACTTCAACATCATCCCGGGCAAAACCCGACTCTACGGTTTCCTGATCCGGGACGGCAAGAAAATCAAAGAATCCGAAGAACTCCACGATGGCGAGACTATCAAAGTCAACGGCAAGACGTCAGGGGGCTGATGAGGCAGAAGACCCAGTTCCTGTTTTACTGGGTACTGTGTGCGGTCCGGAGACTTTTTATGTAAAAAAAATACAGGGAAATATTGACATGCATTTCTTCTTTCTATTATACTGCTCTCAGAGATTTTTAGGGGGCAAGCGGAAAGGAGATTTTTATTATGAAGTATCGTTATCCATTCACAAACGAAATCGTTTTTTCTCTCGTCATGCAGAATCCCCGCTTTTGCCGCGGCATCCTGCAACTGATCTTCCCAGAACGTTCGATTCGCGAAGTGAAACTCCATGATCTTAAGATCGAAGCGGAGAAATCAGTGATTGTCGGCATCGAATCCAAGAAGATCCGACTGGATGTTTTGTTTGAAGGTGACAATGAATGGTATGACATCGAAATGCAGGTGCGCAACGAGAAGAACATTCCGAAGCGCAGCAGATATTCCCACGGTATCATGGATGTTTACCAGTTAGATCCCGGGCAGGATTACAACGAACTGAAGACCGGCTATGTAATCTTCCTCTGCTGCTTCGACCCATTTGACAGAGGCGATGCCGTCTACAACTTCCAGATGCTCGACCGCGAAAAGGGCTAGCGTAAAATGTTTGTAGGTTGAAAGAGAGGAAAAAAGAAAAGAGAGCATCCTTTTGTGATAGTATTTAAAAAACCCAACAAATACTAAAAGGAGGATGTTCTCTATGTATAAGAGTATACAAC